>Ga0315268_10007435_pt1 | contig 11526 bp, 7 predicted proteins | sample C1_top_MG_FD_204535 | JGI IMG/M metagenome (GOLD analysis project Ga0315268, IMG submission 204535) | Sediment microbial communities from Yellowstone Lake, YNP, Wyoming, USA - C1_top | ecosystem: Environmental > Aquatic > Freshwater > Lake > Sediment | place: USA: Wyoming | collected 2017-08-01 | reverse complement strand
GGGTCAGGTAGCGGCCCAGGGCGAGCGTGGGCAGCCCGGCCGGGCCCTCCCACGTCGCGCTGAACGCCGTCGTGTCGGCCTTCCCGGCATCGAAGGCCCAGCGCTCGTTGGCGCGCTCGAATCGGCAGTCGCCCAGGCCGCGCAGGAGGACCGTCTCGCCCGCGCGCAGCACCACGAGGTCGACCTGGCCGTCGCCGTCGATGTCGATCGGATAGGCGCCCATGACGTTCGTGAGGTCGGTGGCCGGATCGCCGAGGCGGGTGAACTTCAGGGCGCCGCCCGTCGGGCTGTCGTTGCGGTACAAGGCCGCGGGCGTGCTGCCGCCCGCGAGGAAGAGGTCCGGCCGGCCGTCGCCGCTGCAGTCGAAGGCGGCAACCCCGCCGCCGACGGCGAACGTGGGTCCTCCGGCGAACGTGAGGTCCAGGCCGGACGCTGCCGTCTCGTCGACAAAGCGCGGCGCGCCGAGCGCGGCGACGGGCGTCGTCGCCCGCGGCGAGACGAGCACGAACACGGCGACGGCCACGACGACGAGCGCCACGATGGCGCCGCCGATGACGAGCGCATTCCTCCGACTCCGCACGGCCTCAGGCCTCTGCGCGCGCGAGCCGGCGACGCACGCCCGCCGGACTCACGAGCCGGCCCTGCCCTGGTAGTACTTCTGCGCGAGCGCCCAGGCGGCCGTGCCGCACTGGGAGCCGAGGTGGCGCCCGACGAAGTCGTCCGCCTCGATGTGGATGCCGCCCCAGAGTCGCGACTGCCCCGCCTGGTCGGACGCGTCGAAGTAGGTCGCCCATTCGAGGCGGATGTCCGCGGTCGGGCCCATCTCGAACTTGAGCGACCCGGCGGGGATCGTGTAGCCGCTCACGCCGCCGGGGAAGTACTCGTTGCCCGTGAACGCCGTGAGGACCTCGGCGGCCGCCCGGCTGAACGAGCTGTGGCCCGATGCATAGGCGGGGAAGGACGGCGTTACGAAGTTCGGCGACTGGTAGGGGAGCCAGTCCACGGCGAGGATCCAGGTGACGCCGCCGGTCTGGGTCTTCGGGTCCGCGGGCGTTCCGGCCCACGCCCGGATCGCGACCTCGCCCTCGTGGCCGGCGAGCGCTGCGTGGCGCTGGCCGGGCGCGCTCGTCTCCTTCGTGACGAGCTCCACGAGATCCGGGACGAGCGGCAGCCCCTCGGCGCTGTACGAGGGCAGGGCGGGATCGCTCGACTGGCCCAGCCCACCCATGTAGCGGACGATCGAGATCGGCCGGACGGTGTCGTAGTGGCCTTTCAGGCCCCACGCTGCGATGGCCGCGTCGTGGACCGCGCCGTTGAGCGCGAGGTAGAGCTTGACGTCCCACTGGAGCCGATCGACGGCCGGACCGGCGCCCCCGATCGCGAGGTTCGGGGCCAGCTCATCGGAGGCGAGGTTCGCGAGCACGTTCCAGTGCCCGGGCGGTGTCTCGGATTTCGGCCCGTCCGCCCAGAACTCGGCCATCACCCGGCCGAAGTCCCCCAGGTTGACGACGTCCGGCGGATACGGCTGGCCCGTCACCGGGTTGAGGGGATGGCCCGTCCCGTCGTTCGTCCCGAGCGTGTTGTTCCCGCGGGCGCCCGGCGAGACGTCGATCGTGGCCGGGTCCGTCGGGTCGAGCAGGCCGCTGTCGCGGATCACCTCGATCGCCTGGTCCTTGAAGGCCTGGTCGGTCGCCGGGTCACCGAGGCGCGGCTGGGGCCCGGGATCGAGGGGCACGCCGTCGGCGCCGCCGCCCGGCAGCGCGAATCCCTTCACGTGTCCCCAATGGGTCCCCACGGCCTGCTGGACGCCGTTGACCACCGGGATCCCGTTCTGGGAGATCATGTGCTCGATCTGGAGCGGCTGCCAGCGGTTCGGGTCGACCATGGTCGTGCCCGACTTGGCGACGACCAGCGGCGGGTTCACCGGCTTGTAGTCCGGGTCGTTGTAGCCCGTCGCCTGGTTCGACCCGTCGGTCAGCCCGTAGGCCACGACGGCCGCCGCGATCCGGTTCCCGAGCGCAGCCGGCGAGTTGCCGTCGGTCGTCGTGACGTCGAGCGGGTGGCAGAGCGCGTCCATGAGGTTGTCGAACTCCGAGAGCGACTCCTCGCCCCCGACCGACTTGATGAAGCGCGACGTGAGGACGCGGTACGCGGCGTAGCTGATCGCCTCGTTTCGAGCAGCGCCCACGTCCGACGCGCTGAGCTTCTCCTTCACGAAGTAGCCCGAGGCCACCGGGTCGTAGGCGGCCCAGGCGTCCCACATCGCGGCCGACGTGTGGAAGAGGTTGCGCGCGTGGAGTGGCGGGTTCGGAAGCGCCCGCCGGATCGCGTCGAGCAGGGCCTCGTCCCAGCGCCGGGCGACGGACCACTCCGGGTGGCTTGCGATGGGCGGACATGCCGGCGTGGACGGCCAGGGCCGGACCACGACGACGACTGCCAGCACGAGGGCGATGCCCGCCGCGGCGATGGCGCCGGCGATCACGACGGAGCGGCGCGTGCGGCGCGCCGGGAGCGCGGGTTGCCCCTCGGTGGTCGGTTCCATCCGAACCTCTCCTCCCTGCTCGGCGGGGTTTCCCCGTTCCGGTGATGGTACTGCGGTCGGTCGGGTGGCCCGGGTGGCAGCCCGTGCGCGCTAGGCGCGTTCGGCGGCCGCGAACAGCCGCCCGATGACCCGGAGGTTGGCCACCGCGTCCTCCGGCGGCGTCGGCAGCGATTCGCCGTCGAGGATCGCGGCCGCGAAGCGCTCCGCCTGCACGCCGTACTGGTCCGCCGCCTCGAACGTCAGGGTCTCCGTCGCGGGCGCCACCGGCGGATCGCCCCCGGCGGTCACGTGAACCAGGGTGGGCAGATCGGGCGGGATGTTGAAGGGGATCCCGACCGAGATCCGGCCGGCGGTTCCGTAGACGTGGACCTGCTGGTCCGGCTCCGCGCGGGTCGAGCAGGTGAACGTCGCGACCCCGTCCGCGAACTCGAGCAGCCCGCTGGCCAGGACGTCCACCCCGCTGGCGGGGTCGCGCACGATCGCGGCTTCGACGCGTCTCGGCTCCGACCCGAAGAGCATGCGCGACAGGTTCACCGAGTAGCAGCCGATGTCGAAGAGGGCGCCGCCGCCGTACGCCGCGATGTTGCGGATGTTGGCCGGGTCGTCGTTGAAGTAGGAGAACCAGCTGTTCACCGCCACCAGCCGGCCGATGCGGCCCGAGGCGACCAGCTCGCGGACCGCGACCCACGATGGGTGGAGGCGGTACATGAACGCCTCCATGAGCGCGACGCCCTCGGCCCGGCACACCTCGATCATCCGCTCGGCATCGGCCGAGGTGAGGGCGAGTGGCTTCTCGCACAGGACGTGCTTGCCGGCCCGTGCCGCGGCGATCGTCCACTCGGCGTGGAGGTGGTTGGGGAGGGGAATGTAGACGGCGTCCACGTCGGGGTCGGCAAGGAGCGCCTCGTACGAGCCGTGCACGCGCGGGATCCCGTGCCGCTCGGCTACCGCGGCGGCGCGGGTCTGGTCGCGGGACCCAATGGCAGCGACCTCGCAGCGCGCCGCCCGGAGCATCCCCGGGATCGCCTTCTCGGTCGCGATGCTCGCCGTGGACAGGATTCCCCAGCGCAGCGTGGTCATCGCTCTCGATCCTCCCTCGCCGATGGCGTGCATTCCCGTGACCTCGCCTCTTGACGCGACCCCGGCTGCGCGTCAGAGTATCCCACAGGTTTGGATGAAAGGAACACAAATTAGTGACGATCGGCCGCGACGAGATCGGTCAGCGAAGCGAGACGGTGCGCCGGGCGAACCTGAGCGCCATCGTCCGCGAGCTGCACGAGCGCGGCCCCAGCTCGCGCTCGGAGCTCGTGACCCGGACGGGGCTGACGCGCAGTGCGATCCGCGGCCTGACCGGCGAGCTCGTCCTCGCCGGCCTTGCCTCGGAGGAGCCGGCCATGCGGCTTGGGACGCCCGGTCGGCCGTCACCGGTCGTCTGCCCGAACCCCGGGGGAGCAACGGTCCTGGCCCTCGAGATCGAGGTCGACTCGCTCGCGGCGGCGCTCGTAGGGCTCGGGGGCGAGGTCATGGGGCTGATCCGGGTCGATCGGCCACGGGGGCATTCCTCGGTCGAGGAGATCGTCGGGGACCTCGCCGACCTGGCAGCGGCCGCGAAGGCCGGCAGGCCGTCCGGCGAGAAGGTGATCGGCGTCGGGGTGGCGGTCGCGGGCGTCGTCCGGCGCAGCGACGGCCGGGTCTCGATGGCGCCCAACCTCGGCTGGAGCGATGCCCCGCTCGGTGAGGTGCTGGCCCGGTCCCTGGGGGCATCCGTTCCCATCTCGGTGGCCAACGAGGCAGACCTCGGGGTGCTCGCCGAGCACCGCCGCGGCGTCGCTCGGGGCGTCGACAACGTGCTGTACATCTCCGGCGAGGTGGGTGTCGGCGGCGGCCTCATCGTGGACGGCCGGCCCCTCAGTGGGGAGGCGGGCTACGGCGGCGAGATCGGCCACCTCCCGGTCAACCCGGCGGGGGCCGCCTGCCGGTGCGGATCCGTCGGCTGCCTGGAGACCGAGGTGGGCGAAGGTGCCCTGCTGGTGCGAGCCGGGCACGCCGCCGCAGGCGGGCGCCCCGCGGTCGAGGCCGTCCTCCGGGAGGCAGCCGACGGCTCGCCGGCCGCGCTGGCCGCCCTTGACCACGTGGGACGGTGGCTCGGTCTTGGCCTGGCGGGGCTCGTCAACGTGCTCAACCCGCGTCTCATCGTGCTGGGCGGCCTCTTCGGCCGGATCCATCCATGGATTGCGGGCACCCTCGACGCCGAGCTCACCCGTCGGGCGCTACCTGCACCGCGCGCCCTCGTCCGGGTCGTCCCGGCCTCGCTCGGCCTGGATGCTCCGCTCCTCGGCGCAGCCGAGCTTGCCTTCGAACCGCTCCTGTCCGACCCGGCGGCCTGGGTCGGACCTCGTGACGCGATTCCCGACCTGGAGAGCGCATGAGCGACAAATGGCCTCCCGCGCCCGGTCGAACACCCCGCGACCGGATGACGGACTCGCACGGGGATTGAGGAGGGTGGTAGCCTAGCGCCGGATCGACGCTGTTCCATCGTCGGACAGGTTCAATGGAGGAGAGACTCGACCATGGTTTACCGGAAAGTCGCAGCCCTTGTGGGCGTTGCGGCCATCGTCCTCGCCGCATGTGGCGGGGCGGCGACCCCCAGCCCGACTGCTGCTCCAACCGCGGCCGCGACCGCTGCTCCCACCGCGGCCCCAACCGCGGCACCCACCCCGGCACCGGCGGCCTGCGTCGTCGGCGTCTCCTGGAACAACTACCAGGAGGAGCGCTGGGCGAAGTGGGACGAGCCCGCCCTGAAGACGGCCATCGAGGCGGTCGGCGGCAAGTACATCTCGAATGACGCCAAGTCGTCGGCCGAGGCCCAGGCATCCAACGTCGAGAACCTGATCTCGCAGGGCGCGACCGTCGTCGTGGTCCTCGCCCAGGACGGAACGGCGATCAAGCCGGCCGTTGCTGCCGCGCTCGCGAACGGCGTGCCGGTCATTGCGTATGACCGCCTGATCGAGGATCCGGGCGCCCTCTACATCACCTTCGACAACAAGCTCGTCGGCAAGATGCAGGCCGAGGCCCTCCTGAAGGTCAAGGACGCCGGCAACTACGTCGTCATCAAGGGCAACAAGGCCGACGCCAACGCGGACTTCCTCCGGGCCGGCATGGTCGAGGCGGGCCTGCCCGATGTCGGCAAGAGCAGCGACAAGCTCATCAACGTCGGCGAAGCCTACACCGACAACTGGGATCCGAAGAACGCCCAGACCACGATGGAGCAGTTCCTGACGGCCAACAACAACAAGATCGACATCGCCTTCGTCGAGAACGACGGCATGGCCGGCGGCGCGATCGCGGCCCTCACCGCGCAGGGCCTCCAGGGCAAGGTGCCGGTCTCCGGCCAGGACGGCGACGCCGCCGCCCTCAACCGGGTCGCACTCGGCACACAGACCGTGGACGTCTGGAAGGACGCCCGCGCGCTCGGCACGGCTGCCGGTGTAGCTGCGGCCTTCCTCTGCGGGAACAAGGACATCAAGCAGGTCCCCGGCGTGAAGTCGTTCATGAGCCCGGGCGGCAACAACATGAGCTCCATCCTCCTCACCCCCATCGCGGTCACCAAGGACAACCTCCAGGTCGTCCTCGATGCCGGGTGGATCGACAAGGCCACCCTCTGCCAGGGCGTCACGGCCGGCTCGGTGGGCGGCTGCTAACCAGCTAGCCCTCGAGTGCGCTTTCGAACGCGCCCTGCGCCTGCGGCTCTGCCGCGACGCGGGGCGCGTTCCATACCAGGGCCCTACGACTGAGGCGCGACGATGACCCAAGCCGACGCCGTCCCCGCAGGAACAGCTCCGCGCGAGCCCTCCCGCCGCTCCGCGCGATCGCTCCTCCAGGCGCTGGAGGTCGACACGCGGATGCTGGGGATGATCGCCGCACTCGCGGTGATCTGGGTCGGCTTCAACATCATGTCGGGCGGGACCTTCCTCACGCCGCGCAACCTCTGGAACCTCTCGGTCCAGAGTTCGTCCATCGCGATCATGGCCACCGGCATGGTGCTCATCATCGTGTCCCGCAACATCGATCTCTCTGTCGGTGCGATGCTCGGCTTCATCGGCTACACGATGGCGATGGTGCAGGCCGAGTGGATCCCGAAGACCCTCGGACTCGGCTTCGACCAGCCCTACACCTGGATCATCGCGCTCCTGGTCGGGCTGGCGGTCGGGGCGCTCATCGGCGGCATCCAGGGGTTCATCGTGGCGTACGGCGGGGTGCCGTCGTTCATCGTCACGCTGGGCGGCCTGCTCGTCTGGCGCGGCCTCATCTTCCGCTACGCCCAGGGCCAGACCATCGCGCCCCTCGACAAGATCTTCCAGCTCCTGGGAGGTGGCCCGAAAGGCTCCATCGGCGCGGAGCTCAGCTGGCTGGTGGGAATCATCGCCTGCGCAGGGATTCTCTATACCCTCTGGGCGGGCCGTCGCCGTCGGCGACGCTACGAGTTCCCCGTCCGGCCCTTGTGGGCCGAGGTGGTCATCGGCGCGGTGGGATGCGCCGTCGTCCTGGGGGCCGTGGCCATCGCCAACGCCTACTCGTGGCCGGAAGCTCTGGCCAAGGCCTTCGCCGAGGAGCATGGGATCCCCTGGCCCGAGGGCGGGCTGATCATCCCCACCGGCATCGCCATCCCGGTCCTGATCATGCTCGGCGTAGGCCTCATCGTGACCTACCTCGCGACCCGGCGGCGGTTCGGCCGCTACGTGTTCGCGATCGGCGGCAACCCCGACGCCGCGGAGCTCGGCGGCGTCAACGTGCGCCGGACGATCATGACCACGTTCGTCCTGATGGGCGTCCTGGCGGCGGTGAGTGCGGCGGTCCAGACCGCCCGCCTCAACGCCGCCGTCACGAACCTCGGCGTGCAGAACGAGCTGGACGTGATCTCGGCGGCCGTGATCGGCGGGACGTCGTTCTCCGGGGGCATCGGCACGATCCCCGGCGCGATCCTCGGCGCGGTCGTCATGCAGTCGCTCCGCTCGGGCATGCTCCTGCTGAACGTGGATTCGCCGACCCAGGACATCGTCGTCGGCTGCGTGCTGGTCGCGGCGGTCGGGTTCGACGCCTATATGCGAAGGCGGTCCGCATGAACGGGGAGGAGATGATGGTCGACGCCACCGTGCCCTCGGGAGCCAGCCACCCGGCGGGCGACCCCGCACCGGCGAGCGACGCGGCGTCGGCGACCGCCCGGTCGGGCGTGCCGCTCGTCGAGCTGCGCGACATCTACGTGTCGTTCGGCGGCGTCCATGCGGTCGACGGGGTCACCGTCGACCTCCTCCCGGGCGAGGTCGTCGGCCTCGTCGGAGGGAACGGGGCGGGCAAGTCGACGCTGATTCGCGTGCTCTCGGGCGCCCACCCGGCCGATTCGGGCGAGATCCGGATCGACGGCCAGCGGGTGTCGATCGGCAACCCGCGCGACGCCAAGGCCCTCGGCATCGAGACGATCTACCAGACCCTGGCCCTCGCCGACAACGTCGACGCTGCGGCGAACGTGTTCCTCGGCCGCGAGCTCCGTTCGCGGCTGGGGTCGCTCGACGACTCGGCCATGGAATCGGCGACGCGCAAGGTGATGGGCCGGCTCAACCCGCGCTTCCGCAACTTCAAGACGTCGGTCAAGTCGCTATCCGGCGGGCAGCGCCAGTCGGTCGCGATCGCCCGGGCCGTCCATTTCAACGCCCGGATCCTGATCATGGACGAGCCCACCGCGGCGCTTGGGCCGGCGGAGACCGCGCAGGTGCACGAGCTCGTCGCGCAGCTGAAGTCGGAGGGCATCGGGGTCTTCCTCATCAGCCACGACATCCATGACGTGTTCGACCTGGCCGATCGGATCAGCGTCATGCTCCAGGGCAAGCTCGTCGGCACGGTCAACAAGAACGACGTGACCAAGGACGAGGTCCTGGCCATGATCATCATGGGCAAGCAGCCGGGCGAGGTGACCCAGACGGAGCTGGCCGAGCTGCACGGCTGAGACGCGAGCGCGGGCCTCAGGTGCGGTGGAAGATCGGCGCCAGCGCGGGGTAGAGGTCGCGGTAGATCGCGTGCACGTCGGCGTAGCGCGGCCCGTCCGGGCCGGGCGCCGCCACCGGGGTCGCCGTCACGAGTGCCGCAGCCGCGCTTTCGACGTTCCCGTACCAGCCGGCACCGACCGCTGCCAGGAGGCCGGCGCCGTAGGCCGCGCCCTCCGTGGTGTTCACGGTCGCGATCTCGGCGCCCAGGACGTCCGCGAGGATCTGCCGCCAGACCGGGCTCGACGTGCCGCCGCCTGAAGCCCGGATGGTGCTCGGGGCGGGCATCCCGGCCTCGACCATGAGGTCCAGGCCGTCGCGCAGCCCGAAGGCCACGCCCTCGAGCACGGCGCGGGTGAGGTGGCGCCGATCGTGGGCGAGGGTGACGCCGACGAACGCGCCGCGCGCGAGCGGGTCGGCGTGCGGAGACCGCTCCCCGGTGAGGTAGGGGAGGAAGAGGAGCCCGCCGCTCCCGGCCGGCACCTCCCCCGCGCCGCCCACGAGCTCGTCGTAGGAGGTGCCGGCGGCGAGGGAATCCCGGAACCAGCGCAGGCTGCCCGCGGCCGAGAGCATCACGGACATCATGTGCCAGCGGCCCGGGACCGCGTGGCAGAACGCGTGCACCCGGCCGCGCGCCTCGAACAGGGGCCGCGCGGTCGTCGCGAAGACGACGCCGGACGTACCCAGCGAGAGGGCGACGACGCCTGGCTCGACCGCCCCGACCCCCACGGCGTTGGCGGCCTGGTCGCCGCCTCCCGCGACGACGGGCGTGCCCGCGCGGAGGCCCGTCGCCGCGGCCGCCGCGGCCGTGACGGCGCCGGTGACCTCCGGCCCCTCGTACGTCGGCGGCATCCAGGCGCGGTCGATCCCGAGCGCCGCGAGCACCTCGGCGGACCAGTCGCGGGCCGCGAGGTCGAAGAGCATGGTCCCGGATCCGTCGGCCTTGTCCATGGCGTGTTCGCCGGTGAGCCGAAGCCGGACGTAGTCCTTCGGCAGCAGGACGTGGGCGACGCGCGCCCAAGCATCGGGCTCGTGATCGCGCACCCAAACGAGCTTGGGCGCGGTGAAGCCGGTCAGGGCGTCGTTGCCCGTGATCGCGACGAGCCGCTCGGCCCCCACGACCTCCCGGATCAGGTTGCACTCGGCCCCGGTCCGCTGGTCGTTCCAGAGGATCGCCGGGCGGATGACCTCGTCGGCCGCGTCGAGGAGGACGGACCCGTGCATCTGCCCGGTAAGGCCCACGGCGACGACGTCGCTGCCGGGGATCCCGGTCTCGGCCAGGACGGCGCGGATCGCGGTCACGGTGCCGTCCCACCAGAGGTGCGGGTCCTGCTCGCTCCAGAGCGGCTGCGGGACGCTCAGGTCGTAGCCCGCCGAGCCGATTCCCAGCACGACGCCGGATTCGTCGAGCAGGATCGCCTTGACCGCCGTGGTCGAGGCATCGATGCCGAGGACGTGGCCCATCGTGATCTCCCCGCGTCCGTGACCTTCGCGGACGGCTACCCGCGCCGCCCGATTCCGATGAGCGTCAGACGCCGCCGAGCGCCTTCAGCAGCCCGCGTCGGTCAGCCGCCGGCGCCGGTGTCGACCGCCCAGACGTGCTGGTTGACGATGCTCTCGAGGAGCTCCTGGTGCCCGGAGACCGGCTGCGGGTCGATCTCGCCCGCCTCGACCTTCGCCGCCAGATCGGCGAGCGACAGCGTGCCGTCGAGAATGGCGGACCCGAGCGCGCCGCTCCAGCCGGCGTAACGATGCTCGACCATCGAGGCGAGCGTGCCGCGCTCCAGCATGTCGGCCGCGACCAGCAGCGACCGGGCCAGCGTGTCGATCCCGCCCACGTGGGCGTGGAAGAGGTCGGTCCGGTCGGAGCTCTGGCGGCGGAGCTTCGCGTCGAAGTTGAAGCCGCCGGTCGTGAAGCCGCCGCCCCGGAGGATCTCGTAGAGGGCGAGGGAGAGCTCGTCCACCGAGTTCGGGAACTGGTCGGTGTCCCATCCGTTCTGGTAGTCGCCGCGGTTCGCGTCGATGCTCCCGAACATCCCGTTCGCGACCGCGTAGGCCACCTCGTGCTGGAACGAGTGGCCGGCCAGCGTCGCGTGGTTCGCCTCGATGTTGAGGCGGTACTCGCCGTCGAGGCCGTGGCGGGCGAGGAAGCCGTGGACGGTCGCCGAGTCGAAGTCGTACTGGTGCTTGGTCGGCTCCATCGGCTTGGGCTCGATGAGGAGCGTGCCCTTGAAGCCGATCTTGTGCTTGTGCTCGGCGACGAGAGCGAGGAAGCGGGCGAGCTGCTGGCCCTCGCGGCGAAGGTCGGTGTTGAGGAGCGTGTCGTAGCCCTCGCGGCCGCCCCACAGGACGTAGTTCTCGCCACCGAGGCGGTGGGTGACCTCGAGCATGTGCTTCACCTGCGCCGCGGCGTAGGCGAAGACCTCGGGGTCGGGGTTCGTCGAGGCGCCGGCCTGGTAGCGCGGATGGGAGAAGAGGTTCGCGGTTCCCCACAGGAGACGGACGCCGGTCTGCTCCTGGTAGCCGGCGGCCTCGTCGGCAAGGGTGTCGAGGTTGTCCCGGAACTCGGCGAACGTTCCTCCCTCGGGCGCCACGTCGCGATCGTGGAAGCAGTACCACGGGGTGCCGAGCTTGGTGAAGAACTCGAAGGCGGCCGCCAGCTTCATGCGGGCCGCGGCCATCGGGTCGAGCGGCTCGGTGATCCAGGGGCGATCGAAGGTGCCGAGGCCGAACATGTCGGTGCCCGCCCAGGCGAAGGAATGCCAGAAGCAGACGCCCGGCCGGAGGTGGTCCTCCATCCGCTTGCCGAGCACGATCCGGTCGGGATCGTAGACCTTGAACGAGAGGGAATCCGTCGATCCGAGCCCGCCGAAACGGATCGGATCCTCGACCTCGGTGAAGAAATCCTCGCCCACGACCTGGCCTCCCGCGTGCGTCCCGACCCGT
>Ga0315268_10007434_pt1 | contig 11527 bp, 8 predicted proteins | sample C1_top_MG_FD_204535 | JGI IMG/M metagenome (GOLD analysis project Ga0315268, IMG submission 204535) | Sediment microbial communities from Yellowstone Lake, YNP, Wyoming, USA - C1_top | ecosystem: Environmental > Aquatic > Freshwater > Lake > Sediment | place: USA: Wyoming | collected 2017-08-01 | reverse complement strand
CATCGTGGCAGGCCGCCAGCGCCGCCTGCTCGGTCAGTTCTTGTTGCAATTGCACTAAACCCTCCACCAGTTTTGGCAGCGATCTGCGCTGGTCATCGGCGTCCAGCCCATACCACTCGCTGATCAATCCGCATAGCCTTTGAAGCAGGAATTACTTATGCCGCTTCGGCATCATCGTGGGATGCCCCACGCCCTGTTGTCGCTGCATTGGCAGCCTTTGAGCCTGACGATCGTCGCCAACAGTTCCGGCAGCATGGCGCTCTGCTCCGCAGAGTCCCGCCCACGCCATTGGCAGATCAGTCGCTGCACCTCGTTGTACAGTTCACAACCCGTTCCGACGCTCGTGTCGAGGTCGCGCATGACGCACATCCTTTCGCTGGGCACCGTTGGCCGGTGCCGCCCCAAAACAGAACAACTGCAGCGAATCGCACGCGCCTTTGGGAATGGCACACGCACAGTTGCCCGCAGTGCGGATGCCGAGGCGATTCTCCGCGCCACGCGCCCCCTTCGCGGTGCGCGTGGAAAAAGAGACCGGTGCTCGCCGTTACACCGGTCTCCTGATTCAGGCTGCCCGGCCGTTTCGACCGGAGACCCACAGCCTCGTTCCAGTTATCGGCCGTTCGAGCAGACTACGTTTAGCTTTTCTGAACAGGCTGCGCGAACACTGCGCAGAATCCGCCCACATAAGCCGCTCGACGCCGATCGACCGTGCAACCGCGATCTACTTCTCTTTGCCGGGTGCGCCCGAAAAACCAGGAGCTGGGTGCCATGGGCAAGTACTCTTGCCCGTGCATCCCGATCGGCGCACGGGCAAGCGAGTACGCTTGCCCATGCCGCCCACACATGCATGGCTCCCGAAAAATCGGGCACACCTCTTTGCCCTGGCCCCCAACCCAATTTCGCTCACGCCCAGCGACACGCTATAATCCGCCCGATGGCCCGGCCAGAAACCGTAGCCAAGCTCGCGCTCGAAGACGGGACGGTCTTTATCGGCCGCGCCTTCGGCGCCTCTATGGCTGCTACGAGCGAAGGCGAGGTCGTGTTTAACACATCGATGGCCGGCTATCAAGAAATCCTCACGGATCCGTCATACAAGGGGCAGATTGTCGCGATGACCTACCCCCTTATCGGGAACTACGGAGTTAACCGGCTGGATGTGGAGAGTCGTGCACCTCACGTAGCCGGCTTTATCGTCAAGGAGCTCGCGCCGCTCTATTCGAATTATCGCGCCGACCTCGACCTCGACGAGTACCTCCGCGGCTTCGGCATCCTTGGCATCGAGGGCATCGACACCCGCGCCCTCACCCGCAAGCTCCGCATCAGCGGCGCCATGCGCGGCATCATCTCCACCGAAATCCCCGACGACCACAAGCTCGTCGCCCGCGCCAGGGCCTCGGCCAGCATGATCGGGGCAGACTGGGTAAAAGCCGTAAAACCCGCCGAACAGTACTCGTGGGACCAGGACCAGGGCGACTGGAATCTCGGCAAGGTCCGGCGCGGCGATGGCTTTCACGTCGTCGCCCTCGACTGCGGCGCCAAGCACAACATTCTCCGCAGCCTCCGCCAACGCGGCGCCAAGCTCACCGTCCTTCCGCCCGATGTCCAGGCCGCCGAAATCCTCGCCCACAAACCCGACGGCCTCTTTGTCTCCAACGGCCCAGGCGACCCCGCCGCCCTCGACTACGCCGTCGCCCCGATCAAGGCGCTGCTCGGAAAAGTCCCCATCTTCGGCATCTGCCTCGGCCACCAGCTCCTCGCCAGGGCCCTGGGGGCGACCACATTCAAGCTGAAGTTCGGCCATCGCGGCGGAAACCAGCCGGTGAAAAACCTCGACACCGGCCGCGTCGAGATCACCAGCCAGAACCACGGCTTCGCCGTCGAGCCCAGGTCGCTCGAAGCGGCAGGGGGGATCATCACCCACGTGAACCTCAACGACGACACGGTTGAAGGCTTCCGCCATCGCGACCTTCCGCTGTTCTGCGTGCAGTATCACCCCGAAGCCTCGCCGGGACCGCACGACGCCGCCTACCTTTTTGATGCCTTCATGGAAATGATGAAAACCGGCCGCCCGCCGACGGGCCAGAGATTGGCCGAACTCCAGGCGATGAGGGACGTGCCCGGGCAATGAGCCGTCGCACCACGAATCAGCAACCACCATGACCGCATCTTCGACCGCGATAAAGACTCGCCCTGCCAGCAGGTCATGGCGATGAACCTGGGGGCTGGATGTCCTCCGCCTCTGCAATGAGGATGGCGCGCCCACCTTCGCTGCTCCCGAATCGACGGGAAGTATGAAATGTGACGCATACCTATGGGCGAAGGCTCGATACCCTGACGCCGGCAAATGCAGCCGACAGGACATGGCGTATTACATCGACACCTGGTGGCTTCGCTCGCCCCGCCAGTGCCCGCTCGACAACTTCACCCTGACCAACCACGACCTTTTCATCGCGCAGCGCGCGTTCTTCTTTGACCTGGGCATGTGGGAGGAGGAACCGCCCGTCGACGATCCCGCTCAGAAGCCCGGCACGGATGTGAAGGTCCTGCGGGCGATCATGCGATCCATGTACGACTGCGCGGCCGGGGCGGTCGTCCACATCGGCGGCTTCGTTCCCTGGGCCTGGAAATACACCGACCGCCGCGGCGCCGGCGGAAAGCACGGCGGCGTCGATTCCGAATGGAAGTACGCCCAGATCATCTCGTCATACAACGGAATCATGGATGCCGACGCGATCGACATCTCCGGCATGGCCAACGCGTCCTTCTACCGGCACTTTCCGTTGAAGGACCGCTATCCGCAGAATCGCAAGCCGACGGCTGATGATTTGAGGAAGCAGGGCCTGATCAGCGCCGATGGCACGGTCGCGCCCAATCTCTATGTGCTCTTCTGCGTGGGCGACTACGACTCGGCCGCGTGGCTCAACGTCCACGTGCCGAAGTTCCGGAAAGACCCGGCCCGCGGCAGCATTCCCTGCGCCTGGGCGTTGAACCCGAACCTGGACAGGCGAGCGCCGCACGTGATGGACGATGTCCGCACGCACGCATCGCCCAACGACTGGTTCATCGCCGGCGACAGCGGCGCGGGCTATCTGAACCCCGGCATGCTCTTCGAGGCGGGGCGGGGCAAGGATCTGCCCGAAGGCGGCGGGGCGTGGGCGCGCCATAATCTGCCGTTCCATCAGCGCTATGACCTGTCGATCACCGGCCTCATCATCGACGGCCATTCGCCGGGGATGGGCGAAAAGGGGATGGATGTCTACCTGCGGTTCTCCCCCGACGGCATCGTGGCCCAGAAGATTCCGCGCCAGGGCCTGCACCGCGGCACGATGCCCTTCATCCGTGTGGGCACGGACCTCGACGGCGCTCCAGCCGCCGCCGGCGCGACCGTCGCGAACTTGGCAGGGGGAGACGGCCCGAAATTCACGGTCATCCGCACAATCCTCAGGTCGCCGACGTGGCACAAGCAGACCATGGCCGCCGCCCGCGCCGCAACCCCCCCAGCACATCCGCTTCGTCGATCCGTATACGTTCTTCCTGCTCTTGAAGACGCACGAACAGCGATAGGCATCATCTTGACCGATCACCTGATCAGCCGCACCGCGGCGAAACCGTTGGGTTTGAGATCGATGGTGGTCTTCCCATCCACAATCCGAAGTTGCTCCAGGTCGCGCTCCAGCAGATCGGTCCGCGTCGCCTTGGTGAACGACGGCACCGCGATGTCCATCGGCCCGGCACGCCCGGCGGTCTCCCAGACCCGCAGCACCAGCCCGTTGCCATCGTCGGCCGGCTTGTAGCACAGCGCAATCGCGCGGGCCGGATCGATCCGGATCGGCGGCGAAAGACGCGAGGTGTCGATCCGGCCGGTGAATCCCAGCAGAGGCGCGGCCTCGGCGCGGCTGAACGCCACTGCGGCCGCGTTGTCGTACGCGGCATGGGCGCGCAGGCTGTAGCGGAACCGGAAGTCGCTCACGCCGTGCTGGTCGCGGACAACCTCCTTGTAGTTCTGGTCGTTGCCCAGCGCCTCGAACGTGATCGGGTCGAGATCGAGTCGAAGCGCGAACGCATCCACGGTGGCGATGGTGACGCCCGTTCCATCGGGCCCGCTTGCGTCGACGAAACCCTGCACCGCGAATCGGCGCATGTCCGCGCCGGGCAGGAGATCGCCCGCCGGTTGGAGCTTTGGCCGGATCACCGCGCCGGTCGTCTCGATCCGCAGCGTGTCGCCGTCGCGCAGGATCGGGAAGACCTGGCAGAGCCGCTGCTCAACAGTGGTCGCCGGTTTCCGGATGCGCACGTCGAAGTCCACCAGATCGTGCTCGGCGTAGACTGTGACGAACGTGCTGACGTCGATGCCGTCGGCCCTGCCGGAGAGCCGCAATCGCGCCAGAACCGGCCCCTCCGCGACGACCTCGGATTTGCCGTTGGCGATCGCGTGCTCCCTGCCGTCGAAATAGATGCTCTGGCAGAGCGTGCGGCCTTTGGCGTCGGCGATCAACTCCCGCCCGGTCGGCTTGTGGATCGTACTGGTGATCGCGCCGGCGCCGTCGATCGTCAGCCGGTAAGACGGGCTTTCAAGCAGGCCCGGCGAGACGCGGAGCCTGTCCGATCTTCCCGCGGGCTTGGCGGCCTTGCCGATTTGCACCTCCAGGAACGAGTAGGGCGGCAGTTCGGGGGAAAGGAAGCAGAGCAGCGACGCACCCTCCTCGGAAATGACCTGCGAGGGAATCGGCCTGTCGCCCGCCGAAATCGTGAGATTGCCCTGCGCGGGCAAACCGACCAGCCCGGCGCGCGGAATGCTCATGCCGTTGAAGATCATGGCATGCGAATCGGACCCCGTGAAACGAACCGCGTCGAGCGAGCGGAGCAGGAGGGTTTCGCATGGCACCTCAAGGTCGCGCGCCCATTTTCTGCGCAGCTCGGCGTTGTGCCGCTTGTTCCTCGCATCCGTTCCGTTCCAGGCATGATCCGAAAGCATCGCCAGAGACCATTCGGCGCGCTCCCTCATCGATCGCGTTGTCTCTGGAAGCCTCGGATCAAGTTGCGACGCCACCGCAACGAGCGATTCAGCGCTCAGGAACGTCCGCTCGGCGTTGCGCATGTCGGCCGCGTACTTGGCCAGGCTCACCGGCCAGAGCTCCCACGAGTGCCCGAAATCGCCGCGAACAACTTCCAGAAAGGGCGTCTTGGCCTGCGCCTGGTCGATGGCCTCGCAGAACAGGGGCAGCGTCGCATTCACCAGCGTCGGATGCGCGCCGGCTCGGGCGTTGTAGTTGATGATCGCGTCCGCAAAGCCGCGGGCCTGGCCGCCGCTGCCGGGCGAAATATCACCGTGCGTGCCGCTGGCCAGGATCGCGCCGGCAGGATAGGCCTTGCCCATGGCGGCGTAGTGCGGCAGCCACTCGGCTGCCAGCGAATCGGGCTTGCTCAGGATGTTCGCTCCCTGCGTGTACGACGACCGCCCGCTCGCCCAGCGGTCCATCACCACGCGCAACTGGCTGCCATCGGGGCCCTCGAGGATAAAGAGCGGCGGGTTCTTCAGCCCGCCGAACGTGGAGTCATACGCATAGAACGGATTGGAGAGCCACCGGATGCCGCAGCCGGACAGAATCGTCGCCGTCCCCCAGGGCAGCGACGGAAGCTCGATATGCTCGGCCGACTCGATTTTCGGTATCCCCCATTGCCGCTCCAGCCGCCGCGCTGGATAGAGCGTGCGGATGGCGCTCTCGGTGCTCTGGAAGCCCCACAACGAATTGCACAAGAACGGGCTGACAAATATGCGTCCATCCTTGATCCGGGCGATCAGCTCGTCCTTGCGGCCGGGATACGCCTCGACAAAGCACATGGCCTCCTGCGTGACGGCCATGTTGTAGCGGTTTCGGCTGGCAAACGGCTGCGCATCGGTGCGTTTCATCTCATCCAGATGAGCCTTGACGATGTCGGCGAAGGCCTTGCGCGTCTGCGCCTCGGTCAGCCCCCAGGTGTAGTCAGGGCAGTTGTCGTTGGTGATGAACACCCTCCATTCCGAGGAGTTGGCGGTGGGCTGGGCGGCATGCGCGACGGCCGACACGCCCGCGATAATCAGGAGAACTGCGGCTCTCATGGTGCGAAAGATGATCGCCGCTGCGGTTGCGGATGACAAGGCGGAGCCGCGAAGTACTGAGCGCAAAGTGCTGAGTGCCGAGGCTCTAATCACTCAGCACTCAGTACTCATCACTCATCGTTCATCATTCTGCACTCCGCGTTCCGCTTTCACTGGGGCAGCAGCCGAATGATCGCTTCAATGAATTCGCGCTCGTCAAAGAAACCGCTCACGTCCCGGTCGACCTCGCCCAGCAGGCGGCGTGAAGCGACGATCAGTTCGTCGAGCGTGAGCCGCCCGTCGCCGTTGAGATCGGCGCAGGCCAGAATCGCCTTGGCCCATGCGGCGGGGGCGCCGTGCCGAACGGCCGGGATCACAGCAAACGATTGGGCAAGCGCATGGGTCAACGTGTGCTCGTCAAGCGCGCCGCGTTTCTGCTGATCGGCGGCCGCAAAGAAGGTGCGGATGCCTGCGGCCAGTTCCTCCGGCGTAATCCGCCCGTCGCGGTTGACATCCACGAGAGGCCAGAGCGCGTTGGCCAGCGGCGCGGCCGCCGCGTGCGCCGGCGGCAACATTTCAGGCCGGTTGAAGACCGGGATGTATGCTGTGCCTTTGCCCTGCAGTTGATTGGCGATCGACTCGCCCCGGCGGGCGATGAATTCGCTCAGGGGCGGCGGAGGACTGAAGAGCCCCGCTGCCGGACGCGTAGTCGGGCTGTTGGCTCGCCCGGCCCGGGCTGCCGCCGCGGCCGCCGTTTCGAGAATCGGCTCGAGTCTGCGCAGCCGTTTCTCCAGCCCGCGCTCCTTGAACGCGCGCTGCCATATCCGCTCAACCGATGCCCGGTAGCGCTGCTGGTACTGCGGAATCGAAAGCAGCCGCTCGATCAGCCGGTTGAACGCCCACCAGGGGTGAGAGATGCTCAGGTTCACCTGGTCGCGCCCGCTGCCCACCCATGTGTAGCCGCTGAACGAGAGGTGCATGTCCCACGGAATCCAGTGAGTTCGGCCGTCGACCGGGTCGACGTACAGGTAATAGTTGTGGCCGGTGCAGAGAAAGCTGTCGAGATTGGCGATGGCCGCGTTCACCGCGACGAATCGCAGGAACTCGTCGACGGCCAGGTAGGATTCGATCTGGCTGCGGAAGGTCTGGTCATCGGCCTGGTTGACGAGCTTCAGGAACTCGATGAAGCGCCGGGCGAGGTTGGGATCGACGTCGCTTCTGGGACGAAAACGGCTCGTGTAGGAGTCCCAGTTGTCCCCCAGGTAAGGCAGTCCGCGAACGCCCTCGGGTTTGAGCAGCAGCCCCTTGCCGCTCTTGAAATGCCGCTTGAGGAACCGCTCGTCCACCTCCTCGACGAGGGTGTAGAGGCCGAGGTATTCGTTGGAGTACGCACCGTCTATGGTGACGGAGAAAAGCGCCGAGGCCGTTCGCGGCGCGGGCACGCCGGCGCGGCGGAAAACCCAGTACGCCAGCGGCTCTCGACATTGCGTGGGGTCGAAGGAGTTGTTGTTGAGGTTCAGCGAGATTTCGCCGCCGATTCGCCGCCCGCGCAAGAATCGATCGAAATCCAGCTTGTAGGGCAGTCGCGGCGTGCCGGCGGCGATGGCGTACGAGACGTTGCCCTTGAGGCGAACACCAACGTCTTCATATCGCCGCCCGTCGAACTCGACGGCGGCGCGCACGTAGGCGTATTCGTTTCCCGACGGGCCCGGCGCAAGCCGCCGGCCTTCCACGGCCGGCGCTTTGGGCCGATTGGGCCGGGTGCTGGGCGCGGGTGGAACATACGCTCCGTGCGTCGGCTGGATCGTCTGCCACGCCTTCGCCGACATGCGAAGGTGGACCGTGTGGGGGCGATCGACGTCGAACAACCGCACTCGCCGGGTCGTGGCGCGCTGGGCCGCCGACACGACCGCCGTCGCCAGCATCAACGCCACCGCCGATAGACGCAGAATCTTCACCATTTGCAGATCGGGTGACTTACCGGCCGGGCACGAGTTTCACCACAAACGCGTCGCCTTTCCCGCCGTGCTTGCGCTGTACAGCGCCCTCGCTGATCGGGAAATCCTCGGAGGATGTGCTGCCCACGAGATAGACCTCGCCCTCTTTGCCGAAAGCCAGGCTGCGGACCACCTCATCGCCGTTGCCGCCCAGATACGTTGAATAAAGGACCCGCGCGGCGTCGGGGCTGAGGATCACGAACACGCCATCTTCCTGGCCGCCGCCGAATCTGGGCTGAAGAGCATCGGGCGTGACCGGAAAATCGCGCGAGGGGGTGCTGCCGACGACGTAGATGTTGCCGGCCGCGTCGAGCGTTGGCATGAGCAGATTAGCGCCGGCCGATCCGCCAATCAGCGACGAGAACACGAACTTCTTCCCGTCGGAAGAGAGCTTCGTGACGAATGCGCCGCCCTTGCTCTTGTCCCTGCGGTGATCGCACCCGCTGGTGATCGGAAAATCGGCCGACCCGCAGAAGCCGCTCAGAACGACGCAGCCATCCTCCGTCAGCCACGGGCGATGCTCAGCAAACTCGTTGCCGCTGCCGCCAAGGTAGCTGGCGAAGATCAGTCGACTGGCGTCAGGCGAGAGCTTGGCAAAATAGCAGTCGGAAAGACCGCCCGCTTTGCCCTGCGCCGAACCGCCCGCGCCGGGAAAATCAGTCGATTTGGTGTGTCCGGCGACGTAGAGATTCCCCTGCTTATCCAGCCGCACGCCCATGATCGCATCGTCCTCGCCGCTTCCTCCGAGACAGGTTGAGAATACCGGCCCCGAGCCGTCGGCCTTGAGTTTGACGATGGCCGAATCGCGCGGGCCGCTGAGCTCTGGTTGTATGGCGCCCGCGGTCGTGGGAAAGTTGTTCGAGTTTGTCGTGCCGACGATGTAAACGTTGTCGCGGCCATCCACAGCCAGGCCGCCGCGAGGGAAGTCATCGCCGGAGCCGCCGACGTAGGTACACCAGATCACCTTCCGCAGATCGGCGGAGATCTTCGCCACGAGCATGTCCGACGGCCCGCCGCCGTATTTCCGCTGGAACGCTCCTTCTGTTGTCGGCGCGTCGGGCGATCGCGTGGCGCTCGTGATGACGACATTGCCCTTGCTGTCCAACCCCATTCCATAGACGTTGCGCTCCTGCTTCGATCCGCCGAAGTACGTGGACGCAATGACCTTCCGCCCGTCGGCGCTGAGCCTTGCCAGGTAGCAGTCGCCGCCGTAGATTCCGCCGTGGCCGAGGTTCGGATCATCGCCGGCATACGCGCTCTGGGCGGAGTCCTTGGTCGTCGGCATGTTCGCGGAGCAAGTCTGTGCGCCAAGAAGAACCGATCCGTCCGGATAGACGATCACCTCGCGGGCCTGATCCCACGCCGGCCCGCCAAGGTACGTCGCGTAGGCGATTCTGTATCGCGACCCCTGGGCCGCCGACACGACGCCCGAAAAAGCGCAACTGGCCGCCAAAACCGCTGTCCACACTTTCACGTGTCTCATAGGTCCTCCCGCCTGATGCTCCTTCCTGAGTACACGGATTTGGCTTGTTGGTTGGCCACGGAATGTGATTGTCCCGCTAACGGCTGGCGGCTAATATTCGGCGGCTGACGACGTTCGATTGGGCAGAGCCTGGATGGGATGTGTGTGGTTGTGGCCAGCGGCTGTGTTTTCAACATACAGAAGTATTCGCTCCAGGACGGGCCGGGCATTCGCACCACCGTTTTCCTCAAGGGGTGTCCGCTCTCGTGCTGGTGGTGCCACAACCCCGAAAGCCAGTCGCTGCGGCCGCAGGTGATCTATTTCGAGGGCCGGTGCGTGCGCTGTGGCCGGTGCCGCGAGGTCTGCCCGCAGCAGCTCGACGCAGCGCGGTGCATTTGCTGCGGCGTTTGTGTCGAGGCCTGCCCGACGGCTTCGCGCCGGATGGTGGGGCGGGATATGACCGTTGCACAGGTCATGGCCGAAGTCCTGAAAGACCGGATCTTCTACGAAGACAGCGGCGGGGGGGTCACAATTTCCGGCGGCGAGCCGCTCATGCAGCCGGAGTTCGTGCTGGAATTGCTTCGGGCCTGTCGCCGGCAGGCGATTCGCACCGCCTTGGACACCTGCGGCTATGCCGATCAGCGGCAGTTGCTTTCGGCCGCCAGCCTTGCCGATCTTGTGCTGTATGATCTGAAGGTGCTGGATGATGCGCGGCATGTGCAGTACACGGGTGCATCCAACGCCCGCATCCTTGAGAATCTGCGGGCGTTAAGCGATGTTCACGCGAACATTTACGTCCGCGTGCCCATTGTGCCGGGCTTCAACGACAGCCTCCGGGACCTCTCGGCCATCGCCGCCCTGGCCGGTTCGCTGAAGGGCGTGCGGCAACTGTGCCTGTTGTCGTATCATAAGACCGGCGTGCAGAAATATGAGCGGCTCGGGCTGACCTATCGGCTGCGCGACCTGCAGCCACCCTCCAGGAGCCGGATGGAGGAACTGGCCGCGCCGCTGCGTTCCAGGGGCTTGCAGATCAGTATCGACGGGTGAGGCATGACAGCACGAACCGCCAGAATGCGAAAAGCCAGCCTGGACGCGCTGCCGTCCATCTCGGCCGAGCGCGCCAGCCTTCTGACCGACTTCTACATCGCCAACGAAGGCAAGTACTCGATTCCGGTGATGCGCGCCAGGTCGTTTTATTATCTCTGCGAACACAAGACCATCTACCTCGGCGACGAGGAGCTCATCGTTGGCGAGCGCGGGCCCAAACCGAAGGCCGTCCCCACTTATCCCGAGCTGACCTGTCATTCGCTTGAAGACCTGCGCATACTCAACTCCCGTCCGAAGACCAGCTATGTCGTGCCCGACGAGTGCTTGAGTCTCTATGAGCATAAAGTGCTGCCCTATTGGAAAGAGCGGAGCATCCGCCACCGCATCTTCCAGTGCATGACCAGCGAGTGGCTTGACGCCTACAGCGACGGCATCTTCACCGAGTTCATGGAGCAGCGCGCCCCCGGGCACACCGTCCTTGACGACAAAATCTATCGCAAGGGTTTGCTCGATTTTAGGAAAGAGATCGCCGACGCCATCGCCAACCTGAACTACCTGGCCGACCCCGAGGCCTACGACAAGCGCGAGCAGCTCACGGCGATGGACATCGCCTGCGACGCGCTCATCCTCTTCGCCAACCGCCATGCGCAGCTCGCCCGACAGGAAGAGGGACGGGAGCACTTACCATCCCGCAGGGCTGAACTTCGCAGGATCGCCGACGTCTGCGAGCACGTCCCCGCCCATGCTCCGCGCGACTTCCACGAAGCCCTTCAATATTACTGGTTCTGCCACCTGGCGATCATCACCGAACTGAACGGCTGGGATTCGTTCAGCCCCGGCCACCTCGATCAGCACCTGCTGCCGTTCTATCGCAAGGGGATCGCCGACGGCACGCTCACGGCCGAATCGGCGCGCGAGCTGATCGAGGCGTTCTTCATCAAG
>Ga0315268_10007433_pt1 | contig 11529 bp, 7 predicted proteins | sample C1_top_MG_FD_204535 | JGI IMG/M metagenome (GOLD analysis project Ga0315268, IMG submission 204535) | Sediment microbial communities from Yellowstone Lake, YNP, Wyoming, USA - C1_top | ecosystem: Environmental > Aquatic > Freshwater > Lake > Sediment | place: USA: Wyoming | collected 2017-08-01 | reverse complement strand
TGCGGCAGTCATCTACGGCACTGGTTTTGCCGATGGCAACGGAACGCTTGCAGTGATCACGTTTGAGGCCATTTCGGCAGGAGAAACTGCGCTGGACTTGTATTCTTGCTCTCCACTCCGCCCAGACATGGTTAAACTGACGACTTGCGGATCTCAGGCTATTCCAAACAAGGCCATTGACGGCTCGGTTACTGTTGGAGCTGCAGATCCCAGTGACCCCAGTGATCCTCCACCGATTGAGGTAGCCAATCCCTTGCCGATCAATGCGAACGTTGACATGAACGGCGACGGAGTCGTGAACATTGAAGACATTGTATTTGTGGCTGGTGCCTTCGGCACTGTCAAAGGTGACATGGGGTACCGTGCTGAGGCAGATTTGGATCGGAACGGCATCGTGGATATGCGTGATCTAGTAATTGTTGCTCTTAACTACCTGCACACAATCTAGCCGTGGAAATCAAGAGTGCAACTTCAGTTTTCAATGTACCCTTTATGCTAGGGGTCTGTACTCTCCTGCTTGTGCTGGGTAGAATGACATTGTGCTTCCGTATGCGGGATCTTCTCCGACTTCAGTCAATACTTCTGTAACTGCGGCTGCTATCGTTTTCTTCTCGGCTATCAAGTGCTTCAATAGTTGCTGAGTCGCTGCGTCTGTATGGTCGGCTGAGACTAGCCCGGTCCAACCTATGTAGACTTTTGCTCCTTTTTCTATGAATGCTTCGGCCATTTTTGTGTTTGTCAAGCTTTCGCATCCCATCATTATTATTATGGCGTCTTGGAAGTTTCCGTTCATAGCTTTGACGAAGTTAGGAGTTATTCCGAAGTAAGCGGTTGAGTTTGGTGTTACTCTGACCCTAGCGATCCGGTCGTTCAGAGCATCAGTCAGGTACGTTGCGGATACTTTTTCGTCGTCCCACTGCTCACTCGTGAATATGGCGAGCGTCCCCGTGCTATTCTCGATCGCCGTATGCGATCTTATTATTATGATTTTGAACGCACGTTGTGGCAGCAATCTGTAGAAGGTCACGTCGACAGAGGACAATGATCCCGCGTAGTAGTACATAAGCCATCCACAATTATGAAACATGGAGTTGGCTGTAGACCAGAAAGTATTGTTCGGATACGAAGAGCTAAGCTGATCGATGATCGCTGCCTCCAGAGTCTTCCCTTGATCTAGGCTAGACTGTATAGCGCTGAGACCGGCGTAGACTAGGATGATCAGCAAGACTGTCAATGCGAAGGCGATCAAAAAGGACTTGCGCTGGTAAAACTTGCGTCGGCGTTTTTCCCTTCTAGACACAGTCAACTCATCCTGAAGCTTATGTTGTTGGTTGATGAGGAGGGTTATGCGCTCCTTAAAGTATTTGTCTATTTACAGGTTCTTGCTCTAGATAGAAGATAATTCCGTAGCGCTTAAATAGTGAGTGCTGCACTTATCTTAGTGCGGAATAGAAAGGAGAAAGGAGAATAGAAAATGAAATACAAACTATTAGCAATGCTTTTGACTGCAGCAATGCTTGTATCACCAGTTCTAGGCTTCTGGCACCCACCACCACCTCCAGATGGTCAACCTCCACCACAGCACCCAACGTTTTCTGTCTCGATCAATGGCAAATACGTATGGAAATTCAATGAAACCACGGACAACTTCTGCGACACTTTCACGGTTGAGGTAGGTATTCTCAACGTGACAGACCTCTATGGCTACGAGTTCAAGCTGTATTGGGACCCAACCCGCTTCAACTTACTGTCCTACACAGTCGAGACCCTCTGGCCAGGAATGCAATTCCAGGTCCTGCCAGCCGCAGACTATGACCTGTCCATGCCATATCAACAGGTTGTGACGGCAATGGATCCGGCCTTAGGCTTGACTGGCGACATAAAGCTCGCGACTCTAACCTTCCATATACAGAATGACGTTTGCTGGACGGATGGCACCAAGGACGGCTGGATATATGTGTATGATACCAAGGTCAGCAACTCGTGCAGTGGTGAAATTAGAACGTGCGACCAGAACGCTGCGCACTGGTTCTTCGCGCCCAAACAGCCCGAGATCTACATAACCCCTGCTGCTATAAACTGCTCGAAAGTGGGCACAACCTTCGAAGTAACAGTCTATCTTAAGGACATAGTGAAGATGACTGACTTCAACGTGTGGCTCACGTGGAGCGGATATCACGTAGTAACGCTCTGCGACGACTTCTGGACAACTCTGCTGTACACTACGAAGGAGAATGTTGTCATAAACGAGGACGCATTTCCAACGGCATGGCGCACAGGAACTACAACAAAGGATGTTTTCTCGCCGAAGTGCGGTGTGAACAACACCTACAACTACGGGAACATTCACGTCGCCCTTACAATGAACAGCAGCTTCCCATTGATCAACGGAACCATTTGGCTGTTCAAAGTGACATTCACGCAGTGTGACCCATGGTACTGCGGAGCACAACCACTCTACACAGGCAACCTTGTTGATCACACATGGGCGCTTGAAAACGCTTCAACATGCATCAGCTTCTATGATGGATGGATCAGCACGAAATGTGCTGAAAAAGGTGGATATCTCTACATTGGGTCTGACGTGAAGGCCACTGGTGCCACGTACACGTTCTTCCCGATTCCGGGTGACTTGGACGGAAGCGGCCACACAGGCGTTGAGGATCTCATGATCGAATCAGAGCTCTACGGTTTCGACTACACTGTAACCTGGTGGTGCGCTAACATTCCAGATTGGACCGCTAATGCAAAGTACTACTACTATGACCTCAACAAGGACGGCGTCATAGACATCTACGACCTCGTCATCATAGCCAAGAACTTCTGCAGAGAAAAGCTATAAAGCGTCAAATAGCAGCCAAAAACACATACCCCTCTTTTTCTTTTTAACAATTCAAGAAAACCTTTTCATAACATGCAACCTAGATTGTTACTGGAACCGTCTTGCGTCGTAACGCCAAATTCCGGAGTTTTGAAGTCACTCCATAAAGTCCCCTGAGAGTCTAGTTTTGACGCGGGGATTGCGGAATGACAAGGAGAAAGGAGAATAGAGTAATTATCCTAACCCGCGCCTTAATTTAGAGTAATGCCCAACCGTTTATAAAGGGTATTCAAATTTTACAGATTCACAAGTGATAAACAAGAAGTGCTCAATTTAACCAAGCGGTAAATATTCTGATCGGCGAACATGCACGCCGGTTTCATTTCTGGCGTGCCGAATGAAGTCGATTCATAAACTAGGCCAAGAACGTAAGTAATTCAAAAACCTTATTTTCAAGATCAAACTATCTATGAACGTCCAAAATGACATCTTCACTCAGTGAAACAGACTTCTGGAAACTATTACACGTGTTCGAAAACAAGGTAAGAATAGAAATAATCAGACTGCTCCTACAGTTTGAATGGCGATCTCTGTCAGAAATAGCCAAGAAGCTCGAATCAGATTACGGCCTCAAGATAACCTTGCCAGGGGTACTCAAACACATGAGAGAACTGGAAAAAGCCGGCATAGTTCGTCACGAGTCAGGAATATACTCCGAAAAGCCCGACGCGAGAAAAACGATCTACATACTTCAAGGTAAAGAACGTGTGCAGAGGATCATGGACCTGCTTGAAAGAAACATATCCAGCATACTCGGGGCAGGAATAGTCTTCACGGAGACAGCCAAGTTGGCCCGTAGGCTTCAAGGTGTGGGCCGGCGAATCACTGAAGAGGAGAAAACGAGCCTCAAAGATCTCATTGCAAAATGCGAGTCGAAAGAAATAAGCATCTATCTTGCTGAAGACGAAAAGAAAAAGGTCAGACTCTGGAAAATGATGATTGCCATCGAAGAGCACTAGGTGTCAGTATTTAGATGACCCGACAACCTCAAGTATAAGCCCAACAGCGTCCTTCTTTTGAGAAGGTGGAAGATCCCCGGTCATAGCATCAGCTATTTTCTCAATCGCTCTTGAAAACTGACTTTTCCCAAGTTTCTCATACGCCAAGAAAGCCCTGTCAGACTTCACACCACCATATGACTTCGAAACTTCAGTATACTCCATTATCTTCGAAAGGCACGGGATTTCAAGCAAGTCTTCAAGGTCTTTGACAAATTCTCCGCTGAACTTCTCAGGGTTTTTGATCCTGTTCAACACAAAACCGATGGGAACACATTTCAACAGGTACCTTCCCAGCCGAATCGTGTCAATGGCTGACTCCACACATAGAATAAATTCGTCTTCAGTGAGAATTACAATAAAGTACTGACAAACCCCCAGGGACAAGAAGGCGGCTTCACCCATAGGAAACGGCACGTCGATGAAGACGAAGTCCGCATCCAGACCAGCAAGTTTCCGCGCAAACTCCACGGGGTTCATGTCAAAGTATCCTTCCAGCGAAACTCCGGAAGGAATCAAGTACAAGTTCTCAACCCTGGTTGGATAAACAGCCTTGGTCACGTCCAGATCTTTCTTGACCACATCCTCAAGCTTAACGCCTATGGATTCAATATCGAATCCAAAGATAGTCTGCAGAGGCCTGTTTGGATCTCCTTCCACCATAACGACCTTCTTGCCTTTAGCCGCCAAAGCTGCACCCACGTTAGCTGTCAAGAGAGACTTACCAACGCCGCCCTTAGAAACAGCAAGAGTCACAGATATCATTTAGTATCAACCAACCTCTTAGGCTCACGATTTCTAAATGGAATAGGATACTTAACCAAAAGGTTAAGAATTAACCTCATCTTTCTCTTCCTCCTTTTCCTCCTTCTTTTTCAAACCCCTAAAGATATCGTCCAGACTCTCACGAGGACGAATCTTGATTCCATACTTTTCCTCGAACTTCCCGATTTTCAGGCTTCTCCGCTCGACATCTGCGCCAAACTGTCTGCGAGCCACCTCAAGTGGGCTGAACTCCCTCTCCCTCAACTTTCGCTCAACTTCTTCAATCGTCTTTCGATAAGAACCCAGCCTTCGATAGAAAAGAAAAACAGAAAATGTTAATACCGCGACAACAAGCGCTAGAACCAAGAGGCCCCAGAACCAGTACTCAGTCCAAAAAGGAGCCCCCGGCGGGACATTGACAATCCTCACGTCCCCAGCAATGTAGGAGAACGAAAAATAGAGCCAAGTGTGAGTTCCATTAGAGTCAACGATGCTCTGGTACAATGGCAGAACATTGTCCACAGTGACATCGAATGGAGGCTGAATCAACGCACGAAGTATGGCAATTCGACAGAAGCCCACACCTTGGAACTCACTCACTCTAAAGCTAATGCGAGTTGTGAAGTTCTCAGACTCAGGGCTCCGAAAATACCTGAAATCTGAAACCGAAGAGTTGCAGACAACGCCAACAATAAACTGCCGATCGCCTATCAGTGCGATCTGCTGCACGTACGGAGCCATCAAAGGAAAATTGTCCCCATCACCGTTTCCTAAGACAAACGGAGAGTCGGCAATGCCGTTCCTGTTAGCGTCAACGAGACCCTCATAACCCCAAAAATTGCCCTCAATTCCATCGTCCCAGAAGTTCGAAGAATTCTCAGAGCGAGGTTCAAGACCATTGTCAAAAAAGCTGTTGTGCAGGAAAATGTTAGAACTAGAAAACGATGCAAAAATGCCGGTTTCAATGCTTGCAGAGACAATGTTGAGTTCTAAGGTGTTGTTGCGCGAATTCAAGACCTCAACACCATCAGTGTTGCTTGTCAGCATGTTGCTGTAAACCGAGTTTCCATTGGACGAGTTTAGAACAAGGGCGACAGTGTTGCCGTACAACACGTTCCCCGTAAGAGTGTTGTTACTCGATGTCAAAAACTGAATTCCAATTTTGTTTGCTGACACATCGTTCTGTGTCCACGCATTCTCATCTGACTGTTCGACGTCTATGCCATCCCCATTGTTAAAGATTCCGTTGTCAGAAATCGTGTTGTTTTCCGACTTCTCCCCCAGACGTATCCCGACCGTGTTGTTGAACACGCTATTGCTGGATAGTGTATTGCCGCTCGAAGCCCTCAGAACAACGCCATGCTCATTACCGAAGGAGAAAGTATTGTTTGAGACCATGTTTCCACGGGAATCTTCAAGACTTAGTCCATCTCTGCACATGGTGACAAGGTTTGCGTTTAGGAGATTGTCGCTCGAGTTTTTGAGCGCTATCGCTTCCCCATTGTCGGACACAATGTTGCTGAGAAGGGTGTTGTTAGAGGAAAGCACTAAGTATATTCCTTCGTTCACATTTCCAGCAACGTCGTTTCCCACGATTTTGATGTTCTTAGAACTGCTCACTTGAATTCCGTGGTCGTTCATTGAGACGTTGTTCTGGCGGACTTCGTTTCCCTGAGAGGCACTCAAAAGGATTCCCTGATCGTTCCCAGACAAGTCGTTTCCTGAAACAACATCGTCGCGAGACGAATAAATCACAATTCCATTTCTGCCATTGGTTACGACATTGCTATCAATGACGTTGTTGTCCGACTGGTAAAAGTAGATGCCATCAGACCCATTACTTGAGATCACGTTACCAGTGAAGTTGTTGCCATGCGAATTCTGAATGTACATTGCTTCCTTTTCTCTTGATGAGACCTGATTGGCTGTAACGCTGCAGTTTAAGCAATCCTTCAGAAGAACAGCGTAGCTATTGTTGGCAGAAACAGTGTTCTCAACAAGTTTGATGGTGTTCGAACCATTGAAGACTGACACGCCATCAAAGTTGTCAACAATCCAATTGTCATTCATGGACATGTTTGCGGATTGATCTATCCAAACCGCATAATTGTTGCCCGAGATGTTGTTCAGTCGAAAATCCATGATTTCAGCGCGGCTTAGCCACACAGCAAAATCATTTAATGAAAAGCTGTTCTTAGAGACGACGCCGTTCCTCGAAGAATCAACGTAGATTGCGTTCGAATTGTTCGTGAAATTGTTGTCCGAAACAACTGGATTGTCACATGATTCAAACCAGATCCCGTACCAGTTGCCGTCAACAATATTGCCTGAAACATTGCAAAAACTTGAAAGATATGCATGAATTCCCGAGCTTCCGGAAACAGATCCGCTGTTGCGAATGGTCAATCCGGTGATGGTGACATTGTTTGTTTGAATGTCGATGACTGTTCCGTTTCCCTGTCCATCAATAGCTGTATTCAAAGAGTTTTCGCCTGCCAGAGTGACAGCCTTAGACAAGGTAACATGCTCATAGTATACTCCCGCATCAATTTGGATGGCATTTCCATCTAGTGTCGAGTTGTCATCTATGGCTTCTTGGACAGTCGCGTAGGAATAACCAGTGTTGAGATTATGTACGCCTAAGTCAGCCTGCGCTGAAACTGTCAAGGGAAGAATGCCTGTCAGAAAAGAGGCGAGCATAGCGATCAGAACAGAGATAGCAAGTTTTCTGCACAATCGCATGGCATTTCTTCCCGGGGCGTTTCTTCCAATATTAACACCTAGACATTAATATAAGCTTACTAGCAAGGCCAAATCTTCAAAATCTGCTTTTTCAGGGGTTCAGCTTCTCTAGAACATTGTTACAGAAAGGTTAAATTATCGTGAGGGTTTAGCAATTGTGTAAATTGGCGATGTGTTTGGCATGTTGAGCAAATCTGTTCTGGCATTCTGTCTCATCCTGATCACGCTCGGCACACTCTGTCCTCTTTTCGAAATAGGAAGGGCGGAAGACATTGCGACCGTCTACATTGATCCACCGCTGATAACAGGACTAGCCATAGGCGACAACTTCACCATAAACATAAATGTCGCCAACATATCCCACCTTGCAGGCTGGGAAATCCAACTATTCTACAGTTCACACGTACTCAACGCATTCGCATTAGCAGAAGGCCCGTTCCTAAAAAGTGTAGGAAACACGTTCTTCCCAATTTTCCCCCCGTTGGGGATTGACAACAACTACAACTCTACTCATGGACGCGTGTACATGACATGCGCAATTCTAGGCAAAACAACCGGAAACAGCGGTACCGGAACCCTAGCCAACGTGACATTTCAAATCGTTACCGCGGGCTATTCGACGTTAGTGATGCCGGAAGACACAACCAAACTTCTCGACAATACCTCAGGCAACCCACAACCTATACCGCACACGATAATAAACGGGATAGTCGTTGTCGTGGGAGCCGACATAGCCATAACCGAGATCCAACTGCCAAGAACTGTCGTGAATGCCACCGTTATGGCCATCAATGTCACGGCAGCAAACTTGGGCAATTTCACCGCCAGCTTCAGCGTGACCCTTTACTATGATTCCAACGAAATCGCGACACAAGCTGTAGCGGACTTAGGGCCCTCATCGAGCCGCCTCTTGACTTTCACATGGAACACGACGCTGATCCCGAAAGGAAACTACACAATTAGCGCGTACGCCCCGCCAGTAATAGGTGAAAACAACGTCGCAAACAACCGCCTAGTCGACGGCTGGGTAGTAGTAACAATCCTTGGAGACGTGACCGGGGACGGCAGAGTCGACATATTAGACATATTTGTGGTCGCGAAAGCGTTTGGCTCAAAACGGGGAGAGCCAAGATATGATCCAAACGCCGATCTGGACAATAACGGAGAAGTCAACATCCTGGACATATTCAAGGTAGCGAAGGAATTTGGGAAAAAGGACCCGTGACCTCGCTCCCGGAATGTGGGTGGGAGAACGTTTACTGACCAAGATGATCTTAACGGATTGCGCACTCAAGCTGAACCGACGATATTCCGATAGGTGTAGATAATCGAAGCAGAACACGTAGGAACGATGTACTTTGAACCGAAAATTCCTTTTCATGATCATCTCATTTCTGCTCACCACGGGAACACTTGCTGGAGGACACATCACAAGGACTTTGGCTAGCGATTACACTGATGTTTCAGTTACGGTGGCAAAGGCGATGATTGAGCAAAAGCCTTCGATGGTGATGCTGGACGTGAGAAATCAGAGCGAGTATGACTCTGGACACATCCGCAACGCGAAGCTGATCCCGGTGTGGCAATTGGCAGAAAGAGTGGACGAGCTCAACAAGTCCGATGAAATCCTGGTGTACTGCAAGAAAGGAGCCAGGAGTCAGGCAGCAAGCCTCACCCTTGCAGACAACGGATTCCAGCACGTTTACAACATGTTCGAAGGCATAGACGCATGGATCTCCGCCGGCTACCCAGTGTACATCAAATATCCTTCGCTACAGGAGGCCATACAGAACGCGTCAGAAGGAGAGACAATCAACGTGTCTTCAGGAATCTACAATGAACATTTGACGATAAACAAGTCTCTGAACTTCAACGGAGAAGACAAGTACACAACCGTTATCGACGGCCGCGACAACGGGACGGTAATCAACGTGAAAGCGGACAACGTTACGATCACCGGAGTAACGGTACAGAACAGTGGGTGCAGCTGCAGCGATTATTCCGGGATCTATGTGAAAATGTATCGTCAGAACGTGAATCTAACAAACAACCGCATATTGCAGAACGGATACGGCATCAAAATGTTGTGGGCGCAAGATGTCACTGCAAGTCACAATGAAATAGCGCAAAACACCTTTGGCATTGAAATGAATTATGTGTCCAATTCCTCAATAGTTGAAAACATGGTAACGGGCAACTCCTATGGTATTGACCTTAACCCGTCCTTCAGCAACCTAATCGCCAGGAACACAATAACAAACAACGCGATGCACGGTGTCATGCTTCGCTCGACGTCCATAGGAAACACACTCTCAGACAACAAAATCGTTCAAAGCAATTACGGCGTCAGGCTGTATTCGACGTTCAACAGTACCCTCAGCGGAAACACCCTCGAGAACAACACGGTTGGAATCGACATTTTAAACTCTACCGACAACAATATCTATGAAAACAGTTTCATCGGCAACGTCCGGCACGTCCAATTCTTCGAGGGGACGATGGATCGATCGACCGAGAGGTGGGACGGTGGAAACTTCACCGGCGGCAACTATTGGAGCAACTACACGGGCGTTGACTCAGACCATGATGGAATAGGAGACTCACCACACGTCTTGAACGCAAACAACAAAGACAACTACCCATTAATGGGAACGTTCGTAAGCTTTGAAACTTCAGCCGCCGGCAACGTTGACATCGTCTCCAACTCAACCATTGAAGACTTCACATATCTCAACTCAAGCGGCACAATCAAGATGCACGTGTCTAACGCGACCACAGATCAGGAAAGCGGCTTCTTCAGAGCAACCATCCCCCACGACCTCATGCTCCCTCCTTACAACGTAACCATCAACGGCAACCCAACAAACTACAACACCATATATGAAAACGACACGCTGAGCATCATCTACTTCACCTACCAACACTCAACCCTCGAAATAGACATAATCCCAGAACTCCCAACACTTGTTCTCTTACCACTCTTCATGACGCTGACACTCCTGACATTCGCGGCACGCAGAAGAAAGCTTTCTCGTAATCTGCACGAACAAGAAACACAGCAATCTCTCGCACTGTGAACACGCACCTACGCAAATAGAAAAAAGGAGATTGTTTTGTGCTATGGTTCTCGGAGCCTACATCAGAAGTGCAATGATTACTAAGTCCCTTATGTCTATCTTGCCATCCGCGTTGAGGTCAAGATATGGATCGTATTTCGGATCCGGGTATGCTGAAGGGTAGCTTGCAACGATGTGATACAAGTCTAGTATGTCGACCGTTCCGTCAGGGAAACCGCTCGGACCCCACACGTCTCCGGGTATGGGAATCAGTATTGCGCGCGCGCACTCACTTGTGAAGTTGTTGTTGTCTAGGTTAGTCTCTCTAGGTACTGGTGCGGCCGCAGCAGTTATCGTGTAGTTACCCGGGTCAACGCCTTTGGTGCTCCAGTTGAACGACAATGTTCTGGTTTCGATAGGTTGTAGATCCATGACGGTTTGTTTGTCTATGAACGTCAAGTTGCCCTTTATCTTTGACCCTGTCAGATTGTAATAAATAGAAACGTCGAAAGTTTGGTTTTGGCTCAACGGATTTTCAAACACTAGGTTTGCGATCTGCACTTGTATGCTAATGTTCAGCCCTTTTAAAACATAGCGTTTAAGCGATGTTACGCTCATGACGGCATTGTCCGGAACTTGAAGTACGCCGATGAGCACATTCGCGTTAGAAATCTGAGGTGGTGGGTCTAAATTCGTATTGTCTAAAAGCACCACGTCTGACAAGGCGATGATAGACTGGCCTGGCGTCATTGCCGTGCAATCGACTGTGGCCAGAACTATTTTCTTGCCGCCTTCTACACTCAGCCCCGAAGTGTTCTCTTTCAACGTCCAGCCAACGTGTATCATTCCGTGGGTTTTGTTGTAGTAATCGTTGATCGTCGAGGTCCAGAACGCGTCGGCACCAAAAAGATCGAGCCCTTCGTGAATACCATTTACGTCATTACCACCAAATCCAACCGTTATTGCTCCATTAGACTTAGAATGAGCGTAGAAAAGATTGAATTCTCCCGCGTAGAGATCAGAAACATTCGCAACGGCTATCCTTATCCGGAAAAAGCTCAACGGCTTAGCTTCAATGGTTGGAGGA
>Ga0315268_10007432_pt1 | contig 11529 bp, 5 predicted proteins | sample C1_top_MG_FD_204535 | JGI IMG/M metagenome (GOLD analysis project Ga0315268, IMG submission 204535) | Sediment microbial communities from Yellowstone Lake, YNP, Wyoming, USA - C1_top | ecosystem: Environmental > Aquatic > Freshwater > Lake > Sediment | place: USA: Wyoming | collected 2017-08-01 | reverse complement strand
CAATCGACGCGGCCCGGACCTCGCTGCGGCTGGGGGCCGAGGAGGTAAGCATAGTCTACCGCCGCTCGGAAAAGGAGATGCCGGCCAACCCCTTCGAGATCGAGGAGGCCCGGCACGAAGGTGTCAAGTTCAAGTTTTTGACCGCGCCCACCCGGGTGATCGCCTGCACCCAGGCCGAGGGCGGCGGACTGATCTGCCAGAAGATGGAACTGGGCGAGCCCGACGCCTCAGGGCGGCGCCGCCCGGTGCCCCAGGCCGGCTCTGATTACAAGGTGGAGGCCGAGACCATCATCGCGGCCATCGGCCAGGCCCCCGACCTCTCGGTGCTGGGACAGAACCACGGGGTGGAGACCACCAAGTGGTCCACCATCAAGACCGACGAGCAGACCGGGGCCACCAATGTGCCGGGACTGTTCGCGGCCGGAGACCTGGTGACCGGCGCCGCCACGGTGGTGGAGGCCATCGGCGGGGCCCACCGGGCGGCCGAAGCCATCCACTCCTACCTGATGACCGGCCAGGCGGCCAAACCGGTCAAGAACTTCAACATCACCAAGGGCAAGATCAACGAAGTTCCCAAGGAGCTTTTCGCCCACATCCCCAAGGCGGCCAAGGCCCAGATGCCGATGCTGCCCATAGCCCAGCGCCGGAACTTTGAGGAAGTGGAAAAAGGCTTCGTCTCCACCGTGGCCACGGACGAGGCCCGGCGCTGTCTGGAATGCGGCTGCGCCGACGTGGTGGAGTGCAAACTGCGGGATTACGCCACCCAGTACCAGGCTTCGGTCAAGCGCTTCATGGGCGAGGTCAAGATACACCCCATCGACGAGAGCCATCCCTTCCTGGTGCGGGACCAGAGCAAGTGCATCCTGTGCGGCCGCTGCGTCCGGATGTGCCTGGAGGTGGTGGGGGCCTCGGCCCTGGGCTTCGTCTACCGGGGCTTCGGCACCATCGTGGCCCCGTCCCTGGAAAAACCCTTCCCCGAATCCAGCTGCGTGTCCTGCGGGGCCTGCATCGAGACCTGCCCGGTGGGCGCGCTGACCGAGCGTCCCCGCCACCTGAAACCGGCCCCCTGGGAGATGCCCAAGACCAATTCGGTCTGCACCTTCTGCGGGGTGGGCTGCGGCACCGAGATCCATTCCAAGGACGGCCAGGCGGTCAAACTTACCGGTAACCAGGAAAGCCCGGCCAGCCAGGGGTCGCTTTGCTTCAAGGGCAAGTTCGGCTTTGAACTGATCCACAGCCGGGAAAGGCTGGCCGCACCCTTGGTGAAACAGGGCAGATCCCATGTCCCGGTGGAATGGAAGAAGGTTTTCAACCTGGTCAACGGGGACATCGACGCCATAGTCAGGAAGCACGGGCCGGAAGCGGTGGCGGTGCTGGCCTCGGGCCGGACCTCGCTGGAAGAGGCCGAGGGCCTGCGTTCCTGGGCGGCCAAGAAGGGGGTAACCAAATTCTCCAGCCTGGTTTATTCCGAAGGCCGGGCCCTGGACCAGCTGGAAAAGATACTGGGCGGGCTGAACGGCAAGAGCTACGCCGACCTGGAAAAGGCCCAGGCGGTGCTTCTGATAGGCTCCGATCCCTACAGCCAGCATCCGGTGTTCGGACAGATATTAAGACAGGCGGCCAAAAAGAAAGTGCCGGTTTACATCCTGTCGGAAAAACTTGGACAGCTGTCCGAGATCGCAGCCGGGCAGTTCATGGTCAAAGCGGGCGGCCTTTCTTCGGCGCTGAACGGCGCGCTGAAGGCACTGACAGTTTATTCCAACCTGGCGGGTTTCACTGAGTACAAAAAAGGCCTGGCCAAGATCACCGGAGCGGCGGTACTCAAGGACAGCGGGCTGAAGAAGGCCGAACTGGAGCAGCTCTCCCAGATATTAGCGCAAAACAAGAATCTTTTGATCGCCTTCAACGCCGAGCTGATCGACGGCGAGACCGCCAAGGCCATCGGCAATTTCCTGCTGTTGAACGAGACCCCGGAGAACTTCATATCCCTAAGGGCCAAGGCCAACCTGAACGGGGTGGACCGGTTCATCACCGTTCCGGCGGCCGAGATCGTCAAACAGATGGAAAAGGGGGTCATCAAGGCCGCGGTGTTGTGGAACGAGGATCCGCTGGGCTCCTTGTCCGGCGGCAAGAAGCTGGGACTGGCGCTCTCCAAGCTGGAGAAGCTGGTGGCGGCCGATATGTACCTGACCGAGACCGCCAAGGCCGCAGACCTGGTGCTTCCCACTTGCGCCTTTGCCGAGCAGGACGGCAGTTTTATCAACTCCGAGGGCAGGCTGCAGCACTTTAAGCAGGCCATCCCGCCGGTTTGCGGCATGACCTCCAAGCAGATACTCTCAGAGTTGGGCGGGACGGCCCTGCCCGGCATGCCGGCCGAGAAGAAGGGGGCCAAAATGTTCCTGGCGCCGGAAATCAAAAAGGCCAAGCCGGCCAAGGGAGGGTTTTTCAGCGACGTGCTGGAAAAGATGGTCTGGGAGCTGAAGAAGAAAGAGGGGCTGCTGAAAGAGTAGTATTGTTATCGTAATCTATCTGTTATTTATAGCCCAGGCCTTAAGGCCTGGGCTATAAATTTATTCCTTGCCGGGAATAATTCCGTCTCCCTAAAAGTATATATAAACAGCCAACCAAATCCAAAATACTTTAGGGAGAGGAAAAATGAAAAAACTTACCCTGATAACCCTGACGGCGGCTCTGATCCTGAGCTGCTTCAGCTATCTCCAGTCCCAGCAGGCCGGCAGCCTGGCCGGAACGGTCACCGACGCCAGGACCGGACGGGCCGTTTCCGGGGCTGCGGTCAATATCCTGAACACGCAGTTCAGCGCCCTGACCGACAACCAGGGGAAGTATCTCATAAACAACGTCCCGGCCGGGAAATATTCCATCCAAGCCTCGGCTGCCGGGTATGACGCCCAGGTCAGGAAAAACATCACCGTCAAGGCCGGTTCAACCATTACTACGGACTTCAAACTTAAAGCTTCGATCCCGGCCAAGGATGAGAAGAACCGGCTGGCCCTGGACAAGTCCATGAAATGCTGCGAGCAATCGGCCCCGGCCTGCGTGCCGGTAGGTTCCGGCATGGTCTACCGGGGCGTCCCCCAGGATTTCAACACCGAGGAATACTCCAAAATAGAAGAGAACGCCTTCAAGCAGGTCAAGGCCGACCCGCTCTCCACCTTCTCCATCGACGTGGACCCGGCCAGCTACGCCAATATGCGGCGCTTCATCAGCTCCGGGCAGATGCCGCCCAAGGACGCCATCAGGATAGAGGAACTGATCAACTATTTTGACTACAGCTACACCCAGCCCGACGACGGTCGGCCCTTTGCGGTGCACACCGAAGTGGCCGAGTGCCCCTGGAACCAAAACCACCGCCTGTTGCGGATAGGCCTTAAGGGGAAAGAAATAGCGCTGGACAAGCTTCCCCCGGCCAACCTGGTCTTTTTGCTGGACGTCTCCGGCTCGATGCAAAGCCCTGACAAACTTCCCCTTTTGAAATCAGCCTTCAAACTTCTGGTCAACCAGCTGCGGCCCCAGGACCGGGTGGCCATCGCGGTCTACGCCAGCGCCGAGGGGCTGGTCCTGCCCTCCACCCCGGGCAGCGACAAGAAGACGATCCTGGAAATGCTGGACAAGCTTGAGGCCGGGGGCTGCACCGCCGGAGCGGCCGGGATCCAGCTGGCATACAGAACGGCCAAGGAGAACTTCATCAAGCACGGCAACAACCGGGTGATATTGGCCACCGACGGTGATTTCAACGTCGGCGTCTCCTCCACTTCGGAACTGATCCGGATGATCGAGCAGAAACGGGAGGAGGGGATATACCTTTCGGTGCTGGGCTTCGGCACCGGGAACCTGAAGGACTCCCGGATGGAACAGCTGGCCGACAAGGGCAACGGCAACTACGCCTACATCGACAACATCACCGAGGCCCGCAAGGTGCTGGTCAGCCAGATGGGCGGAACCCTGTTCACCATCGCCAAGGACGTCAAGATACAGGTGGAGTTCAACCCGGCGAAGGTGAAGGCCTACAAGCTGATCGGCTACGAGAACCGGCTGCTGAACAAGGAGGATTTTAACGACGACAAGAAGGACGCCGGCGAGCTGGGCTCGGGACACACCGTGACCGCTCTGTACGAGATCATCCCGGCCGGTTCACAGGAAGAGGTGCCGGGAGTGGATCCCTTAAAGTACCAGGAGACCAAGGTCTCTCCCACTGCTTCCAAGAGTTCCGAAATGATGACGGTGAAACTGCGCTACAAGCTGCCGTCCGAGAGCGAAAGCAAGCTGATCTCCAAAGTGATCATGGACCGCAACGGCGAGATGGCTGAGGCTTCCGAGGACTTCAGATTTGCCGCGGCGGTGGCCGAGTTCGGGATGCTGCTGAGGGATTCCAAGTTCAAGGGCCATTCGACCTACAACCAGGCGCTGGCCCTGGCCCGCGGGGCCAAGGGGCAGGACAAGGAGGGCTACCGGGCGGAGTTCATAAAGCTGGCCGAGACGGCCAAACTTTTGGCTCAGAACCAGGACTAAATAGACTCAGGACTTAAGTTAAAGGACGGTCATTTTTGACCGTCCTTTTTTTCTTGACTTTAGCCTGGATTTACGTTATCTTAATTTATCTTAACAATAATTTACTGAGGTTCTAAAGCAGTTGAAAATCGCCATTTGCCAATATAACCCGGTGGTGGGAGACATAGACGGAAATCTGGCCAAGGTCGCTTCGGCCATCAAGACCAGCGCCGGGCAAAAGCCCGACCTGCTGGTCTTTCCCGAGCTGTTCCTGACCGGCTATCCGCCCCGCGACCTGCTGGAGAAGGACTGGTTCCTGCGGAAGATCAAGCGGGCCATAAAAGACATTGCTATATTGTCGGGCAGGTACGCCGACATTGGGATATTATTTGGAGCGCCGACATTGGTCGTAGAAAAGACTTCCCGGCGGTTGTATAACTCGGCACTGCTGATCCACCGGGGCAGGGTCATCTTCACCCAGCACAAAACTTTGCTGCCCACCTACGACGTATTTGACGAGACCCGTTACTTCAAACCGGCGGATAAAGTCTCGGTGGTGAACTTCAAAGGCCGGAAACTGGGGATATCCATCTGCGAGGACGCCTGGAACGATGCCGCCTTGTGGCCCAAGGGCAAGCCGTACAATCAGGATCCAATAAAAACATTGACCAAGGCCGGGGCGGAAATATTCATCAACCTTTCGGCCTCGCCGTTTGAAATGGGAAAAGCTTCCCTCAGGTCCGGCCTCTTTACAAGGCTGGCCAAGAAATACCGCAAGCCGTTCATCTATGTAAATCAGATTGGCGGCAACGACGAACTGGTCTTTGACGGACGAAGTTTTGCGGTGAACGAAGCCGGACAGCCGGTCCTGACGATGAAGGCCTTCCAGGAAGAACTGACGATGTTTGACACTGAGGACACTGCGCTCTCCGCTAAATGGCCAAAGCCAGATCCGGCCGGGGATGTTTACCAGGCTCTGGTACTGGGTCTGCGGGATTATATCAAAAAGACCGGTTTTCACCAGGCAGTGATAGGGCTTTCCGGCGGGATAGACTCTGCCCTGGTGGCAGCGATCGCGGCCGAGGCGCTGGGTCCCAAAAATGTGACGGGAATCTCCATGCCCTCGCCCTATTCTTCCAAAGGCAGCGTGGACGATTCCAGAAAGCTGGCGGAGAACCTGGGGATAGGGTTCAAGGTCATTCCCATCACCGGACTTTACCAAAAATACCTGGCTTCGCTGAAAACCACGTTTAAGGGCACCAGGCCGGGGCTGGCCGAGGAGAACATCCAGGCCCGCATCCGGGGCAATATCCTGATGGCTTTTTCCAACAAGTTCGGGCACATCGTGCTTTCCACCGGCAACAAGAGCGAGACGGCGGTGGGCTACTGCACGCTCTACGGCGACATGAGCGGCGGGCTTTCGGTGATCTCGGACGTTCCCAAGACCCTGGTCTACAAGATCGCCGGATATGTCAACCGGAAGGGGGAGGTGATCCCCAGGGCCACGATCAGGAAAGCGCCCTCGGCCGAGCTGAGGCCCAATCAGAAGGATCAGGACACCCTGCCGCCCTACCCGGTGCTGGATGCGATACTGGAATACTACCTGGAAGACGGCCGGTCCCGGGAAGAGATCATCAAACGCGGCTACAAACCGGCGGTGGTGGACTGGGTGATCAAAGCCGTAAGAAACAGCGAGTACAAGCGGCGGCAGGCCGCGCCGGGGTTAAAGGTGACCAGCAAGGCCTTTGGGTCAGGGCGCAGAATGCCGGTGGCGGCCAGGTACTGATTAGTTAATCGTTAATTGTAAATCGTTAATCGTATTTAGGGAGGGATTATGGCGGATCAGTTCACCGAGACCGTCACCACCGGGTGGGGCAAAAGGATCATGAACTCCTTCATGGGAGTGCTGATAGGCATCCTGCTGTTCTTCTTCTCCTTCGTGGTCTTGTGGAAGACCGAGGGCCGCACCAACTACGCCAAGATCGCCGCCAAGGCGGTGGCCCTGTCCACCCAGTCAGTAGACCAGAACGGCCAGGACCAGCTGGTCTCGGCCACCGGGCCGCTGGAAACCCCGGATTCGGTGGGCGACCCGGAGTTCATCCGGCCAGGCAATTACATCATGCTGCAGCGGACGGTGGAGATGTACGCCTGGCGTGAGCGCTCCAGCTCAAAATCCGAGAAAAAGATGGGCGGCAGCGAGACCACCACCACTACCTACACCTACGAAAAAGAATGGACCTCCAATCCGGAAAACTCGGCCGATTTCAAGAAACCCGAGGGCCACGGCAACCCCGGTTTGAATGTTTTGGAAAAGGAATTTTACGTCGCCCGTGCCAACCTGGGCGCCTATGAACTGGATGTCCAGAACATGCGGCTGCCGGATGCCCAGAAATTGGAGATCGGGCAGAATGATCTGTCCTCAAACCTGACGGCTGGTTTTAATCTGGTCCAGGGCTATCTTTTCAAAGGAATGGGCACTTTGTCCGAACCGGAAGTGGGCGATATCCGTTTGAGCTTCGGGGCCATCGCTTCCGGCAAAAAGGTGACGGTCTTCGGCAAGCTGATCGGCAGCGCCATCGAGCCGTATATGATCAAGGGCGAGACCAAGTTCTACCGGGCCATTCCCGGCACCAGGGACGAGGCCATAGCCCAGCTTAAGGCGGAGTACAAGATGACCGGGTGGATCGGCCGGATCATCGGCTTTTTGATGATGTGGATCGGGATGCTGATGCTTTTAGGCCCGATCAGCACCATAATGGATGTCCTGCCGTTCCTGGGCACCGCCAGCCGCTTTGTGGTGGGGCTGATGACCTTTCCCATTGCCCTGGTGCTGTCTCTGGTAACCATCATCGTCTCCATGATAGCCCATAATGTAATAGCTCTGATAATCGTCCTGGCGGCGGTGGCCGGGTTTATATTATTCCTGATGCGAAAAAAGAAACAGCCGGTAGCTCAGGATGCGGCGAAATAAACGGAAGACAAAAAACAGCCCAGGCATTAATGCCTGGGCTGTTTTGTTTTTGTCAATTATTAACTCAACCCACTTCGGCTCTGCTCAGCGCAAGCCTTAATCACCTTCTCTTTTAAAGAGAAGGTGACGGGGGATGAGTTCCCTTCGGGAGCTAAAACACCATTTCCACTTCATCTTTCCTGACCCATCCCCCGATGCCACCGGGCATCTGGATCAGCAGGTACTCGCCCCGGGTCTCCTTGATCTGCCCCTCGGTGCCGTCGTGGACCAGGATGATCTGCTTGTACTCCGGGCCCGGTCCGCTCAAGGCGCTGACCTCGGCGGCGATGATCACCACCGGGAACTGCTGCCGCTCGTTCCTCCAGGTTAAAAGGTCAGCCAGGAAAAAGATGAAAACCAAAACCCAGAAAACGGCGATGTAAACATAAACCTTTTTTCCGTAGATCACGAACAGGGCCAGCATAATCGAACCCAGGATAAAACAAGCCAGGGCCAGCAGGTCGGCTTCGCGCTCCGAAAAAAAGTGGAACAGGTCGTAAAGGAGCCTGGAAAAAGGGTCGGGCACTGTCAGTATCTTGTCGGCCCGGTAACTGCGGACAAATTCAAGGTTGGCCCGGATGTCCAGGTCCCGGGGGCTCAAGTACTGGGCCCGGCGGTAGCTGGCCACGGCCTGGCCGGACTGTCCGCTCTTGAAATAGGCGTTACCCAGGTTATACAGCACCGCGGCATCCGGCCCGGCCTGCAGGGCCTGCTGATAGGCGGCCACGGCTCCAGCGTAGTCGTTCTGGCTGTAACACTTGTTGCCCAGGTTGTAAGATTCCGTCGGGCTCAAGGCGATGGCGATATAGAGTAATAGATGGGTCAGCATAAATTTAATTATTAGATAATGTTTATCTAATTCGATCATGTTCTTTTTCTTTTTTGTGCCGCCAACTAAGAAAAAGAACCAAAAAGAAAAAAGCTCGTCGCAAAATACTATCCTGGCGTTGCGCTTCTCGTTGCTGGCGGGCTTGTCTGAACTCGGGCTTATGCCAAGCCCTCAAACAGGCAGACAAGCCTTTTCCGCCATCAACTGCGATGCTCACTGATAGTATTTAACGCGACTTACGAAGTTGGCACTGGTTGATCAGTATATTTCTGGTGCTATCTGGATAATTATTTATTGGACATTAGGGGCTACAGTTGGCTTAATATCTCCCGGGACCTTTCGAACAGCTCCCGGGGGGTTTTGTAAGCGGCTTGTCCAGGAGAGAACCGGGCGATGTCGCATTGCTCTATTATCTCGATGATCCGGTCCACCAGTTCTGGCGCCAGGTTCAGCTGCAGCAGCCCGGCCTTGAGTTGGTCCTTGGAAAGGGCCTGGGTGTCTATGTTGTAACGGTCGCCCACGTACCCCAGCACCGCCTGGAAAAGCACGGCGTAAAATTCCTGGCGGGGATCGTTCTGCAGCAGCTTTTCGGCGGCCTTCAGCCTCTTTTTGACCAGGGCCCCTGATCTGTGTTTGCGGGCATAGCCCCGGTCGCTGTCCAATTTGTTGCGGTGGGCGCGGTAGAGGAACGATAGACCCAGCAGGGCGAACGACAGCAGATAACCAGATCCCAATAGCCACCACGGCTGCTGTTTGAATGGTTTGATCTCTGCTTTGTCCGGCTTGATGTAATTGATGTCGGTGCCCAGCACCTTCAGGCCGGTGGCTTCCACCAGCGGGGCATTGGGGGTGCAGCCGGTGGCGGTGCATTCCAAAACCTTTGACTGGAGGGTGTGGTATCTTTTGTCGCCTGGATCAAAGTAGGCCATCTTGATGGCCGGCAGGACATACTTGCCGTCGGCCTGGGGGATGACCGGATAGCGGAAGGTCTTGGAGCCTTTGATGACATCGTCCGAGGCCTGGATCTGGTCCTTGATCTCGGGATCCAGGATCTTCAGGCCCGTGGCGGCCGGAATGACGGGCTTTTCGATCAGCCTGATGTTCCCGGTGCCGGAGACCTTGATGGTCAGGTTGATGGGCTCGCTGCCGGTGGTGGAGGTTCTGTCCAGTTCCGCGGTCATGGTGAACCTGCCCACCCCGCCGGTGAACTCCGCCGGTTTGCCGCTCTCGGGCAGGGGCAGCACCGTCAAGCGCAGGGGTTTGGATTCCACCTTGACGGTCTGGGTGGTGCCGAACATGTCAAATATATCACGGGAACCCTGCACCACGCCGACGTTCATGGACAGGGGGCCTATCTCGACCTCGCCGGATGTGACCGGGAACAGGGCGGTCTTTTTAAGCAGGGCCACCTCAAATTGCTTGCCGTCAACCACCTTGCGCTGGAAATTCAGCTTATCCGCGTCATATATCTTCTCCGGCCAAAAGCCGCTGAAAGAGGGAAACTGCACATCCCCGACGCCGTTTATCTGAAAACGGTTGTAAAGAGAGAACTCCACGTTGACCTGCTCGCCCACGTAAAGGGTCTTCTTTCCGGCCTGGGCCGAGAGGAACAGGTTGCCGTCCAGGGGCACCCGGCCCTGCGAGGCTTTAGGGTTTTGCCCGGTTTGCTGTGGGGCTTTAGCCTGGGCGGTCTTGGTCACCTCGATGCTGATGGGCTGGCTTTGGTACTCCTGGCCTTCGTAGTTTATTTTGCAAGGGCCGATGGTAAGCTGGCCGGTCCTCTTGGCGCTGAGGTAGTAGACGAAGTTGACGGTGGCCTGCTTCTTCATGCTGCCATTGATGATCGAGATGCTGGTGGACTGGGAGGAGGAGCTGCCCAGCAGGTTGAAATCGGGCAGGTCCGGCAGCTGGGGCTTGGGGACCGTGGCCATGCCCTCGCCCTGGACGGTGACGTTCAAAGTGAATTGTTCGCCCACGCCCACAGTGCTTTGGTCCACCGAGGCGTTGAAATCGATACCGGCGGCCAAGAGCAGGCCAGGCAGCAAAAGAGATACCACCGGAAGGCAAAGATATTTTAAAAATCTGTCAAACAAAGAAGTTTACAGTTTAGCGTTTTGAGTTTGGTGTTTAGGATACAGCGTATGGCGTCCAGGGTTAAATATTTGTAATTCACAATTTACGTTGTTAAGTCTTCCGCCTTCCGTATTCCATATTCAGTATTCAGTATTCTGTATTCAGTGACATGTCACCAGTCCTTGTCACCCTTGTTCTGTTCCTGCGGCTTTTCCTTCTGCTTCTTCATGTTCTCCTTTTCCTTGTTCTGCAGGGCCTGAAGCATGCGGTTGGCGTCATCCTTGTTGATCTGCCCCTTTTGGGGCTGGGGCTTGGGCTGCTGTTGCTGCTGTTGATTCTGTTGTTTTTGCTGCTGCTGCTTTTGCTGCTGGTCCTGCTTGGTGGAATCGCTTTTGGATTCCTCTTTTTTCTTCCAGCAAAATTCCAGATTCTGCTTGGCCTGCTGGTCGCCGGGATCCATCACCAGGGCCGCGGTGTAGGAGCCGATGGCCTCGTCCAGCTTCTGCGCCTTGAACTGGCAGTTGCCGATGTTGTACAGGGTCCGGGCCTGGAGTTTCTTGTCCTTGGTAAGCATTGCCAGCTGAAGTTCGGAAACGGCCTCGGGATATTTGTTCAGTTTATACAGCGCCCGGCCTATGTTGTAGTGTATCTTAACATTATCCGGCTCAAAAACCAAGGCCTCCTGGTATTTTTTAAGGGCTTCCTCGTAATTCCCCTTTTTGTAGGCCTTGTTGCCGGTGCGCATGTCGGAACCGACACCAGCTTGGACCGCGGTCGAAGGCAGAAAGCAAAAGGCAGAAATTAGAATCACCAATTTGAAACGGGAAAGCTTCAGTTCCGGGAACCATTTTCCCCGCCGGTCGCTGATGAATATCCCGGCCATGATGAAAATAAAGGCCGCCAGCAAAAAGTACTGATAGCGCTCCTGGTACTGCACAAAATCTCCTCCTCCGATGTCCTTCTTCTTCAACTGGTCCAGCGACAACAGCAGGGCGTCCAGGTTAAGGGCCTGGCTCCGGAAATAGCGTCCGTCGGCGGCCTTGGCCATCACCAGCAGCAGGCGCTCGGCCAGCCGGGAGACCACCACCTGGTCCTTCTGGTCCTTCTT
>Ga0315268_10007431_pt1 | contig 11531 bp, 15 predicted proteins | sample C1_top_MG_FD_204535 | JGI IMG/M metagenome (GOLD analysis project Ga0315268, IMG submission 204535) | Sediment microbial communities from Yellowstone Lake, YNP, Wyoming, USA - C1_top | ecosystem: Environmental > Aquatic > Freshwater > Lake > Sediment | place: USA: Wyoming | collected 2017-08-01 | reverse complement strand
GTCGCCTCTACTGCAACGGAAAGGCACGCCCACTGCAACGCAAAGACGCCTTCACTGCAACGGAAATGCAAAATCTACAGATCTCCAAGCCGCTATAGAGATTATACCACCAACCGCAACCTCAATACTCATCCGGCAGCAAGAAGGTCGTTGCGCTTCGGTCGCTTTCGGTAATGAGCCACAACTTGCCGGCCGGCGTCTGATAGGCCGAGAGGATACGACTCCCATCTTTCACCGCGAGGTCGTTTTGCTGCTTGTCGAACTCGTCCACGTCGCCCCAGTCACCCGTCAGGTGGCGGAACAGATATGGCATCAAATCGACGCCCAGGCCCACCGCGCCGGGTGTCGCGCAGATCTCACCAGAAGAAAACAGAACGGGTTTGATCACGAGTTCCTCCCGAAATACGCAGCCCGCTCAAAGGCAGCGTCGCTGTCGAGCGGGCTCATAACTGCGCAGTCAGGCTCCGAGGCTGGCGTTGAGCCAGCGTGGAAAGTACACACCGGGGAATAACACAGTCGCCAGAGAGCCGGATGGCTTTTCGCTTGGCGGCCAGACGATGGCATCGCGCACCTGAATCACCCGTATCCGCCTCGCTCGGAGCCAGCGGACCGATTCACGCACACACGCGAAGCGACCGCCATACAACCCGCACAACGCAATCCACTTGCCGCGCAGATCGGATATGTCTAGCCGATCCAGTGCGCCGCTCTCGACCGCAATGATCGGCAAGTCGAGTTCTTCCACATGCCGCGCCAGGCAGCCGATCCGCTCGGCCACGCGAGCCATCTCGTAACTGTGCGTGTCCAGGTTCTGGCGCGGTTCGATGATGGTGCAGCCAGCACTTTGCCCCCTGCACAGGGGGTGATCCAACGTGGGCTCACATCCACCATGATGAGAGCCGCGATCCGTCGAGGGTTCCGGCTCTGTATCTGATCACGCCGAACCGGCATTTTCAACTCTCGACCTGCGATCCCGCATAGAGAGTGACAACCAGATCGTCACCGTCAACGGCAATGTCGCCTTCCCAGTCAGAATGTCTGATGGTATCCGGGCACTCGTCAGCCTGCGCTGTAATGTCTAGCAGCATTGGCCGCAGGCGATTCTGGTAAATCTCCCAGTTCAACACATCCTGGATCGAATAGCGTCTGGTGAAGCTCGCAGTCTGTCCATCCACCAGCGTCACCTGTGTTCGCAGCGCCATCTGTTCGGGTCGCAAGCCATGCTCGGCCAGCTTGCCGGCCAGCGACTCGATCAACTCAATATCCCAGAGCTTGTCGGGATTCCAGAACTCAACTCCATTCTGAAACACATCATCCTGCCCTGCGATGTCGAGAAACAGGTGATGCTGAAGATGCTCGACAATATCCACCAGCGCCTGCCGGGGCAAATCGGCGGGTCGAGACACGTTCGCCTCCATGTGACTCTCCTGTAATGGCTGGGCAGGTCAGTGCACCGCGCGCTGACCTGCCCTGTACCGCCCTACAACTCCAACGGCAGTTGGCCAACCACCTCCATTGCCGGCAAAGGATAACGTCCCTGGAGCACAAACTTGAGCTCACGCTGTTGCCGAAGGAATAGTGGTATCGTGGCGTCGGCGAGTGTCTGCATCCAAGATGTGAAGGACTCGGTGTGGTCGGCATGTGCGCCGTGCGCAACTTCGTGCGCGGCGACGAGGAACATCCGCAATAACGTTTCGGTTGGCATGCTTGAGCGCAGGCTGACGAGAGTGGGATTGATCAGAAAATAGACGCCGGTATCATCCACGTGGCGTTCGGCTGCTTCTGTCTCGTGAAACAAAAAGCCAATGCCGAACTCTTGCTGGATATGATTGGCTTCCATGACAAGGTCTACGACTTGGCCCCATGTCAGGAGAAAGCGGCGATTCACAGCCGAAAGCACCTCGCGCTTCGTGCGTGACGTGCCTTTGAATAAGAGCCGAACGCCAACCGGGCTCACAAAACGCCCTTCGACGTGGATGGGCTGCGCGATGCTGGCATGTGACAGCGCCACTTTAGGCGCGACGAGGCGTTGAGCCATCTCCAACCGATCATGCTCGCGCTTGTTCGCTTGGGCCTGCCGGCCCAGCGGAGCGCCATCGTAATAGATGACATCGGGCGGACGATGGCGGTCGCGCTTGCGACTCATCGAAGTCAGGGGGTTCATCTTGTGCGGCGAGAGCGCCGCCTCGATCCTGTAAGGCAGGTCGCCCGTAACACCCTCCCGTGACGGGACGAACGGGTAATCACTGTCGCCGGCATGAGCGTGCGTCTCGACATCCACGACAAACGTGTCCTGGTGCGACGAGGACACCGAGTCGCAAAACTGCGCCAGACCAGCCAGGCGATAGAAAACCTGGCCGGCGGACAATATCGCGTGACTCCCCAGGCCGCGACATTCCACTGGCGGAACGTCCAGCGCGGGCAACTGGTGGAGCTGCCAGGCCGTCCTGCCCTCTTGCTCTCCGCACAGACGGCTGTCTTGCGTTGCCACAAGGCCCGACGACTGCCAGCGGGTTTCTTTGCCTTGACATTTCAACTGTATGACACACGGCGCGTCGCTATGAAGCAGCCAGCCGATGCCGCGCGCGAGCGCGCCAGGGCTGAGGCCGATCAAGCCGCGACGCGGGTCACGTTCAGGGATCGGCTCGTATTCCAACACAATCCGCGTGCCCGCGATGGGTGCAACGTGATCAATCGGCCGGCCTTCTTCCAGGTGTTCAGACGACAAGAACGAAGTGCTCGTCCACAGCTTCCAGCGGCACGCGCCTCCAAGAACAGTTGCTTTAGCGATGCCCCACCCTCCAGCGGCACCAGCGGCTTTTTCGCTTTCGCCCAGGACGAGAAACTTGGAGAGCAGCGTTTCCTCGCTCATGCCACAGCCATTGTCTTCGCAGGTGAGGATACCCTGCTGAAAGTCGTCTGTCTCCAGCGTAAAGACGATGTCGGGCTGGCGCTCCAATCCCAGACAGGCATCACGAGAGTTTTGATACAACTCGCGGAGCGAGATAGGGAAAAGAGGGCGCAGTTTATATAGGGCGGCGCCCAAAACCTGCCAAACCTTGGGGCTGGTTCTCAACACAGGGATACCGGTGGTCATAGCCTGTGTCTCCTGCGAATGTGATCCTCGATGCGGCGTTTAGCGAGCCATTCGGCTTGCGCCACGCACGTGCAGTGCGGATTGTTCGCGCCGTAATCCGCCATGTAGCGCGCTGCCCGCACCGTCTTGAACGGGCCGACGACGTAAGCATAGCGCCGTCCGTATTGCTTGCGTGTGGGGGTTTTAGTCGCCTTGAACACCTCGCGCCGCAGGTCGCGCCGGACGCCCACGTAGGCGCGCGCCGGTTGGCGTTTAGAGTTGGACACGCTGGACGCCACTCTGATGCAGCGCACGAGCGTGCTGGATGCACGCAATCGCGCGCGCTTCCAGCCGGTCCGCCACACTGTGCGGGCTGGACAGGACATCGGCAATCAAGGTGTCCACGATTTCCTGAAACGCTTCTTCGCCCGCGTCGGATTCGACGCCGCCGACGCAAGAGCGCGCTATTTCGTCGCCATCCACGACCAGGGCCGCCTGGACAATCGTCATGCACCAATCGCCGCGGTTGTAGGCTTCCATGCGCTCGTAATCACGCACGGCGGCGAGAATATCGAGGTCGAGCGTCTTTTTGCCGGAGCGGATCCCGTAGCGCGCCATCGCGGGCGATTGCTTCCTCCAGCATTCGCCAACGACGCGCCGGGGGACGTGATTCCAACTGCCTTGATGGTCCGCCAGGGCGGTTGGCAGAAAGAACTGGTACGTGCGCCAGTCGAGGTCTCTGGGCAGTCCTTCCGCCAGTACGGTCTCGCTATCGTCGCCATGCAACTGGCCTGTGCGCCGGTCAATCGCGAAGGACTCGCCGCACCGGCTGGTGTATTCGCCCATCAAACTCAGGTCGGGATACAGATCCACATACTGCGCTACGTGGAACGTCAGGTCATCACGAACCATCGCCTCTGTTCTCAAGACGTGCTCACTCATCAATGCACTCCTGTGAATCTCGCAGGTCAGGCCGTCGCCTGGACGGCGTGTTCCAGCCAGCCTTGCGCCCGAATGTTGCGAGCCCACATGGTGCAGAACGAGGATAGATCGGCCAAAGCCTTCGGATAGAAATGAGCAATACTCGCGCCGTCTTCTGACAGTTCGGCCACCACGCGATAACCGCCCAGTTCGTGTCCGGCCAGATACACAGAAGGCTGCTGGATGCTGATGGGCACCCATTCGGGATAGCCGCTGAAAATAACCACATCGGGATCTGCGATGGCATCCCCATTCTGGCAAAAGTAGTGACTTATACTGACCTGGTACTCGGCAATCCGCTCGATCACCAGCGGCTCGAAGGGAGCATTCTCCAGTCGCAAGTGCGCTCCCACTGGCGTGAGGTCTATCGCATGTTTCGCGCAGAGCGCCTCGACGACTGCCTGAAGTTGTTTGCATGTTCTCATGGACTCTTTTCTCTGTTACAGAAAGCTGACAGGCACAACTCACTTCGCGCGGGCTGTGCCTGTCACGGTAAGGACTGCCGTCACTGAACCTGTAGCGTCCTGATGTTCAGCGTGAACAGCGCGGCATTGTACTCGGACTCGGCGAAATCGTACTCGCCGGATTCGTCCGGTTCCAGGTCGAGTTCTTCAGCATAGTCGCTCAATGCTGCGTTCGCTTCCTGTTGCGCGCGAAATGCCCGTGGCGCATCAAACGGCCCGCCGATTCCGGTAACCAACAGGTGTATCTCGGCGGGAATCGCCTCCGGCGTTGCGCCGCCGTCATGACCATCTTCGGCCAGAAGGAGATGCGTGGCCAAGTGGGCGTCGGGGGGTGCTTGAGTCAAATCAATCTCGACCGTCTCTTGCTCGTGCAGGCTGCCGAACTGGAACGGAACGGGCAGGTCGGCCACGAAATCGTCAAGAAACTCAGCGATCTCATCTTCATCGGACGAGTCGGTGAACGGCTTGTCCGTGTACCGCTTCAGCAGATCGAGGCGGGGCTGCAAGAGCGTCTCGCCGTCGTAGACATCCACACGGGCGACTACGTAACTTGTGCCGATGTCCGAGTCAAAGTCTTCGGTGATATGTACCACGACCCGGGTCGCCCGTCCATAGAATTGCTCTGCATGCTTCCGGTAGGCAAGCCATTCATACAGTGTGTCCACACTGTAGCAGAGCACGGCTAGTTCCTGCATGGTGGGCCGGCGCGGCCCAGACCGGGGGCGTGCGTGTGGCGTCGCGCCGATCAAGCCCGCGTCAATCGCCGCGCGGATAATAGCGGCATGGCCTGCCGGCGTATCCCAGTGCAACGTGGCCAGGTCAGCCGGCACCGGCAGGTCGCGCACGTCGAACTGGCTGCCCCGATCCTCGTCAATGTCGGCGTCGTCGGGATCGAGCGAATACCAGTACCGCGCGACGCACCCATCATGCCAGGCGTGATACACCTCAACGCCGGCATGGCGCAGAAAGAGCGAAGGCTTGGGCGTGTCATTCGCACTCTCGTCGCCTGCCTGACATTCCTCACAACTCGCCACGTGCTCGGCCAGGCACTCGCCGTGGACAATCGCGCCGCACAGTGCATCACCCAGCGCGCACGGCTCGACCCAGTGGCCGCACACGACGCAGTTTCCGCCTTGTGTTTCCACAATGTTATCCGTCATCTCGCCTTCCTCATCTCTGGATGCGCAAGCCGGCCCACCGGCCGCGCTTCACAGGCGGCGGCTCATCGAGAACAATTGGTACTGCCGTCGGTTGAGCCTGCGCGTGCAGGGAGCCGCCATTCGCCTTGAAGCGCGCCAGCGCGGCCGCTTCCTGCCTCACGTGCTTACACGTCCGGCTGGCATCCGTCCCGTCCGGACAGCGTTTTGTCCAGCCCGGGCACCCACAAGTTAGCAAAGCCCTGTCGATTCGTTCGGTCGGACCGAGCCTCAGGTCAACTCGGATACAAACGGTATATATTGCGTCACTGCTTGACGAGTGATACTCATTGACCACATGGTACTGATAGGCAGCCATGGTTTCCAGTCTCCGATTCGACCGCACCGGTCACACGCGACAACGGGTCGGGCCAGTTCACGCCGATCACACGCGGCGTCGGCCCGTCACTGGCAGGATGCAGTTCCTCCCAACCGATCCGCCGTACGATCCACATCTGGCCGCATGCTTCACCCGGCGTGCCATCGGCTCGACTGAGCTCGCCGAAGTCTGCTTCGGCGACGACGGCTATATCTCCCACGCACATCGAGCGGTTAACCTGCGCGGTGGGGCGGTCGTCCCGGTTCAACAAGTCCCACAGGCCTTCCAGGCTGTCGGCCTGGAACACGCCCGCAAAGTCGTAATTCAGTGGCCAGTGCTCTGCGCTGTTCCGGTCGAGCAGCGCCTCCGGCCAGTTCACGGCGAAAAAGAGAACGTATTTGTTCATCTCTGCTCCTGTTCCAGATACATCTGCCGCCTGGCCCGCAAGCGCGCTTCGACCTGGCGGCGGAGGGTGTAATTCGCCATAGACAGCCGCATCCCCGCATCGCGAATCTCGATAGCAAAGTGGCGACGATAGATCTCGTCCGCACGCAGCCAGCCGGCCCGAATGGGGATCAACCAGCACTCTTGATTGTCTCGCCGTTCAAAGTGCCCACCGAGGGAGTGCCAATCGGCGATCGCGCCCTGGTGAAAGCGCGGCGAAGGAACCAGAAGGAACTGGCCATCGCGGGTTGGAATTGGTCCAAGGATGATGCGAGCGTCCAGGATTTGCAGTTGCCGCGCGCGTTCGTTGGAATCCACAAGCGGCACGACGCGCCCGGCATGGATGATCGTCAGCGCCATACGGTCTCCTGCGTGTCAAGGGCCAGAACAAGCTGCGGGCTGTGTTCGTGGCTGTTACGTCGCGCCTTTTCCTGAACCGGCGAAGCGTTGCCGGGTTTGTTCATCCGTGATGAGGGGCAACCCTGCCCACAGTTCCAACTGCCGCGCGCGGGCCAACTCGATACCCTCTTCGGCATGTCTTTCAGCATGTCTCATAGCAGCGCCATTTGAAGTTCGGCGGGCGTGCTCTCGATGCCGGCATTCAAAATTTCCGGTCCCAGGCTCAGACCATAGCAGGCGGCAAAGGCCCTGGCTCGCTTGAGCGCCAACGCTGTTTGTTGTTGCGCTCGCTTGACCTGCGCTCGGCACGGCTTGGGAGATTGCGCATACGACGGATCGCGCAGCCATGCTTTTGGGCCATCCGTCCACCATCTGGACTGGGCGCGCCAGTAAGCAATCTCGACGCCGAACCACATCAACTGTGTGTTCAGCGACAGGTGATCCACACGTACCCAGTGCTCGACTACATATTGGTTATTGGCCCAGCAACCCAGAATGCCTTTCGCATCCAACACCGGCTTGCCGTCTCGCTCGGTCGTCAACCGCACGAGCTTGATCGCGCCGCTGTGCAGGCAACGCCAGGCAGAATTGTTCAATTCCTCGACGGCCCACGGCCACACTGGATAGGACGCACGATTCTTGATGCACTCGAGCATGTCATCGGGCACGAGATCGAGCACTTGCTGGGGACGGTCGTGATAAGGCGGCAGGAAGCTGTAGATCGGTGTCATTCTCGCTCTCGTTCAGATAGAGCGACAGGGAGAGTACGCCTCTCCCTATTGCGGTAATGTGATAGGAGCAGGTCATGGGTTTTGGATTTCCGTTGCAGGAAGGTCGGCTTTACATTGCAGCCGTTGGATTTCCAATGCAATGAGTTTGCCACAGCTTTGTTCGTGATCCACTGCAAAACATCGTCCCGACTGCACTGCAAGCTACTTGCGTCATGCGGAGTTGGGTTTCCTGACGACGGCTTGGATGTTATCAGTGGTGATGTATCTCGACCGCGCCGTGCCGCTGGCTTGGTCAAAGTACAGCGCAAAGTAGCGCAACTCGCCCGCGAGGAACTGCGACAGCATCGCCGCTGCGTGAGCGGCGACTTGTTTGTTGACGGTGAGCGCCTGGCGGTTCGCAGCAGCGATTTCGGCGCACGACATACGCACGCCTTTCACTTCCTCGGGCAGCGGCTTGAGCAGTTCGGGATGCTGAAGCGCAGGCGAGGGCAGCGCGGAACAGAACGTCGGCACGGCGAACGCCCCCGTCAGTTCTCGAAGTGTGGGCGCGGAACCAAGCAACACCTGCCCGCTTTGCACGGCGTTCCCTGCATCCAGCCACCAGACGCCCGGCGTGGGGCTGTTGCGATCCATGACGCTTGCGATGGACTTGCGCGCTGCTGCATTGTCCACACAGCCCACAACGATAGCCGCCGCTCGCCATGGCGCATCCACCATGCTCGCGTGGAAGGGTTTGGCGGCGGCGGCGATCTCCAGTCCCCATGCCGCGCCATAGCGTGCAGCCAGCGCCTCGGCTTTGTTTGCGCCGACTTCGGCTTGGCAGAAATTCTGGCGCGGGATGTTGACTGGTTCAACCGTGTCGGGGTCAACGAACGTGACGCGGATGTGCCGCCACCGAGCGCGGAACTCGACCGCCAGTCGAGCCATGTCCGGCGCGAGCCAACTTCCGCTTCCGCCGCAGCCGACGAGATACAATCGTAACTCTTCGGCTTCGCGCAGCAGCACAGGCACAGCATTCACATACGAGAGGTCAAGCAGGCTAGCCGGTTTTGATCTGCTGTTCTTCACTTCTCTTGCGCCCCTCGTGAGCATCGGCGACGCGATGCGGCAAGTCAAAAACCCACATCGCCGGAATCTCCCAGCGATGGCCGTACAGCCCAACACGGACGCGCAGCGCGGGCCGTGTGTAAATCTCGCCCAGAACAGCGTAGACGCGAAACCCAACCTCGTCCGTGTCGTCAGTTGAGGAAAAGCATGCGGCCATGCCGTGATGCGAATGCACTTCGACCACGGCGGTTTCGTAGGATGGGGTTTGGCCGATAGGTCGCACAAAAGCTATGCCACGTTCCTGTGGCGGCATCGCAAGTCTTGCGCCGCGTGCGTCCCAAGTCAGGTGAAACAAAACCTCAATCGGTTTCAGGTCGTCGTCTTTCGCCGCAAGCGCGGCATCGAGCATCTCGTCCACCACTTCAGCGGGAACGCGCGGATGGTCGAGTTGGACAAACGGCTCGACCGGCACAAGTCCGCGCAGCGGCGTCGCAGGGCCGGCCATCACTGGCAGCATCGCGCTCAGTCCGGCGCGCCTGCCGCGAACGAATACGCCATTGCTCGCCACGACGTATTCGTACATCGCAGCTTGAATCGGCGGCAACGGCCAAGCCATCGCCGCCACGTAATCCACAAGTTTCATCGTGACCTCAATCTACGTTGATGTACCGGCTGGGCTGCGCGCGCGTCAACGCCGCGACCGCCTGGTCCACCGTGACACGCGGCTGCAGCGGCAACAGGTCGCGCAGCGGGTAACGTCGCCGTTTGTGCAAGCCCGCGAGGAACAGGCGCACGTCATCGGGCCGCTGGCGCGACTTGCCGTTGCTTTGATGCGAGGTGAATGGGCTATCCAGGAAAAGCTGCCATAACTGGGAGATGTTTTGACCTTCGAGGCGATTGCCGCCGAAGCAGATCGCGCCGTTACTGTTGACGTTTGGCAGCGGCGCGTGATGCAGCATTGCGTCAGGCGCAAACTCGTCTTTGAGCGCCCACACGTAGCAGGCTGCGCCGATACGCATGAACACCAGCGCGGGCAAGGGAATGTCGAGCGCGAGCGTCGGAATATCTCGCGCGAGGTTCTCGAACAGCAGTTGGTGTCGCATCGGCGGGATGGACAGGACGGCCCAATCGCCATTGGCGCCGGTTCCCCATCGCCGGACGTTGGGCGGCATCCAGCCTGAATCAATCGGTTCCATCGCAAAGGCGGCGCGCACGGACGAAGGCGAGATGAACTTGTTGTGCGTCGCCTCATCCTGTTTCCATTTGAACAGATATTGACCACCCGCGAACACGAGCTCAGCCTGTTCAATGGGAACTGTGTCACGTCCAACGTAACTCCGGAAAGGAATGGAATCCAGTGTAACTCCGGAAAACGTGTTTTCTGTAGACAAAGTACGTGCCATATGCTCCTGTTGTTTTCTATTGAAAAATATCCGGCCCTTTCCCCCAGAGGAGAGGGCCGGAAATGTATGTGCAGTACAGTGCGAGCGGGTCCTAATCTTTTGGAGCAGTGTTGTCAAGCCACTGGTGAAGCAAGTCATTGAGTACGGGATCGCGCTCGATTTGTTGATTGTGTACGCCCGATTCCCTGGCAATCGCTCCTGCGGTCAGAGCAGAGCCTTGAGCCATCAGCCGGGCAGCTGCCTCGTTGATGCGGGCATACCGCACTTGTGTACGTGCAGCTTTGATCCTGGCTTGCTGCTCTGCCTTGGCTTGTTGGATCATGGCATAGAGCTCAGGATAGGTGTCATCGAGACATTGGTAAGATAGCCCCACCTGTTGTGTAATTCCATACAGAGAAATGGGCTGGTCGGTACGCTTCGACTCCTCGAGGGCTTGCGTGACCTGCGCCCGAAAGGCTTCGGATCGACGCCGCTTGATCAAGGGATTCTGTTGTCGAGCCACTTCTTTCAGTCGTTTCGCCAGATGGGGGTGCCCCTGAAAGTACCCAGTTATGAAGCCCATCGCGTGGGCAACACTAGTGAGTGTGATCTCTTCGCCTTGGTTGATCAGGGTTTGCAGAACTGCTTCCATGCGATCACGGAGCTCGGCCTCGCGTTGCTGTTTCTCTTGCGCCCGCCGTTGCGCTTGCGCTTGATGGACCTGATCTTCCAACCCCAGGACAACCCAATATTTATGGACGGTCTGTGTGCCCCAGCCTAACTGGCGAGCGATCTGGCTATTGGATTCGCCGCGCAGCCCCATTTCTTTCAGGGACACGAGGTCTTCATCCGACCTGAGCCTGGAGAGTTCTTCAAGTTGAGGCGGTGGCCTGCGTGGTCGGATGACCAGCTCCCCCTCATAGGTGCGCATAAAGGTTCGTCCACAAACTGCACAGCGCAGGCGCACTATTCGTCGATCGGGCCAGTCAAACACCACATACACACGTGAACTGGGGGGGGGTTGGTGATTAGGGCATTCTGGACTCGGGCAGAGACGGAGATGCATATATGGCAACTCTAGAAGGGAACGCACAAATTCGTGTGGGATTTGGAGAGCGGCAAAGTCTACCCAAGACTTGGACAAGGCTTCCAAATAGGACAAGCAAAGCGGCAAGGATCGGCGGTTTCCAAGCTCGAACTCGGAGAGGGTTGCCTTGGTCATCCCTACCCGGTGAGCCATGTCCTTCACCGACTGACCTGTTTGAAGCCGAAAGTAGCGGAACTTGAGACCGATCGCATGGAGCAAGTCAAGAGCGGGTTCCTCGCTGTCCGAAGTAGATGGCGTCACCAGGGTCACAGAGGGATCAAGCAGGAATTGCAGGTCTGCCTGTCGACGCTGTTGGGCCGTCATGATTTCGTCGGATGCCGCCACGACCGGCAACGTTCGCAAGTCTGTGTTACAGACAGCGCAGCGCAGGTGACGATGCGAAAG
>Ga0315268_10007430_pt1 | contig 11532 bp, 13 predicted proteins | sample C1_top_MG_FD_204535 | JGI IMG/M metagenome (GOLD analysis project Ga0315268, IMG submission 204535) | Sediment microbial communities from Yellowstone Lake, YNP, Wyoming, USA - C1_top | ecosystem: Environmental > Aquatic > Freshwater > Lake > Sediment | place: USA: Wyoming | collected 2017-08-01 | reverse complement strand
GGACTCAACGATGTAGTGATCCATCGCCAACGCATCGACGAATCGGAGGCCGGTGAGGAACAGAAACGGATTGAAAGGGGGAAACTCGACGCCTTGCTCGCCTGGTGCGAAACCGCTGAATGCCGCCGCACGCGTCTTCTGGCTTACTTCGCCGAAACCATGGAGGGTCGCTGCGGCAACTGCGACACCTGCATCGAACCGCCAGAAATGTGGGACGGTACCGTGGCAGCACAAAAAGCCATGTCGGCCATCCTGCGCACCGGCCAGCGCTTTGGCGCCGGCCACCTGATCGACCTGCTTCGCGGCAAGGCCACCGAACGCATGGCGCAATTCGGCCACGACGCGCTACCCACTTTCGGTGTCGGTGCTGATCTCGACGATACCGGCTGGCGCTCAGTGTTCCGCCAGCTACTCGCTGCCGGACTGCTACACGCCGATGCCCAAGCCTATGGCGCGCTCAAACTGACCGACGCTGCCCGCCCTGTGCTCAAAGGCGAAACCGTGCTGTATCTGCGCCGGCAAATCGTCAAGTCTCGTGAAAAGTCGGCGCTGGCGGGACGGCGCAATGCGCGGCGAAAAACTTCAATCTCTTCGCAAAGCGGCGAAAATTCACCGCTCTTCGAGACGTTACGCGCCTGGCGTGCGGAACAAGCCAAGACGCAGGGCGTACCCGCCTATGTGATCTTGCACGACAAAACTCTGTACGAAATCGCGGCGCAAAAACCCGGCAGCCTGAGTGAGTTATTGAACGTGCCGGGCATTGGCCAAGCAAAAGGCGAACGCTACGGGAATATTTTGCTGGAGATCATCCAACGTTGATTCAAGGGAACGTTATTGCCCTGCGTTCAGGGTAATGCGCGCCTTGCTCTGGCATTCGGCCTTGTTGTTCGCCGTGATGCGCTTACCAAAGGCATCACGTTCGCTGCGACCTTTCTTGGTCGCCTCGATACTTTTGATACAACGCCAGCGTTTTCCAGTCTTGGTGGCAAGCTGGCGCATTTCCTCGATGGGATGATGCTTGCCGCAGTGGTAGCAATAGGCGGTGGCTGTGGTCATGGCAACTTTCGTTTTGCTCAGTATCTAGAGGGAAGAGGCTACAAAAATAACTCTTCGGCAGGTCAAGCCGGCTTGCCGGGCTTGCGACCTGGCGTGGCGGGGGGTATTGATCCAGCAACCCGGCAGAGCATGCTCTCAACGGGCTTCCCATCGTTAAATCGCGTCACACTGCACCTGGAAATCTCGCCACGCGCCGAAAGATCCGACAAGGAATCGCGCACCTTGGGCAGCGGGATTCCCGTCCCTGCGGCAATTTCCGAATCGAGACGCTGGCCATGCTTCTTCAGGTATTGAAGGATTGGGGAAGTGTTCATCTCGATTACCTCGTAGTGAAGGGGTTGCCGGTTTTACCTGTAACCCATTGATACTTATGATCCCAAAACCAACTCCCGTGCCCAATAACAATGCATTAACGGTAAGTTGAAGGGGGCATCGATTTTACCTCAAGGCCATGGATATCCAAAGAGATATTTTTCCCATTTGCCACATTTCAGACACGCACGCCCTGATCCTGCCCGCGAAAGTCGGCGCTGGCAAGACGGCGACTTATATAATTGCCGGCACATTTTGACCGAGTCCACCCCATGCCCAGCACCCCCGCCAAGTCTCTTGAAACCTTCGCTAATCCAGCGCCGCAGCGGGATTACCAGATTCACATGGAAATTCCTGAATTCACCTGCCTGTGCCCCAAGACCGGCCAGCCGGATTTTGCTGTGCTGACGCTCGATTATGTGCCGGACAAGCTGTGTGTCGAACTGAAGAGCCTGAAGCTCTATACGTGGAGCTTTCGCGACGAGGGTCATTTTCACGAAGATGTGACCAACCGTATCCTCGACGATCTGGCCAAGGCGACCAAGCCGCGTTTCATGCGCCTGACTGCCCGCTTTTTCGTGCGCGGCGGCATCTTCACCAACGTCGTCGCCGAACATCGCAAGAAGGGCTGGCAGCCGGCCGTGCCGGTGGAACTCGCCAGTTTCCCGGCCTCATCGAATACTCGCGGGTAATCGGGTCATGGACAGCGCACCGCTCAGTCTCGGCGGCATCAGTCAGGCACTGGCGCATGGCCGGGCTACGGCAAATGCCACGCGCGGGGTCAGCCTCGCCTATGCCAGCCTATTCACCTTGTCCGGCGCAGTGATTCTCGGCTTTTTGCTGGCGCAGGGGCTCACGCCCTTCATCATCGCCGCTGCCGGCGCCTTTATGCTGATCGGACCGGGCATCCTGGCCGGCTTTTTCGGCATTGCCCATGATCACGAGTTTCGCGGCAGCGTCAGCTTTTCCAGCATCGCTGCCGGTTTTCGCGCCGCTTCCGGCGCGGTCTGGGTCATCGCGCTGGTTTGCGCGCTGCTGTTCATGATCTTCGTCACCGATGCCGCCATCTTGTATAGCTACCTGGTCGGCAGCGCGCCGGTATGGCTGACCGACCTGATTCCCGCCACGCCCGGCGTCATGCAGTTTCTGCTTTGGGGCGCAATTTCGGGCGGCGTGATCGCCTTGCTGCTATTTTGCATCTCGGCGTTTTCGGTGCCGCTGCTATGTGAGCGGCGCAGCAACCTGGTTGATGCGATCGTCACCAGTGTGCGCATCGTATTTCACAACTTCCCACTCGCTATGCTCTGGGCCGCGCTGCTGTCTTTGCTGATCATCGGTAGCATCCTGCTGCTACCACTACTCCCGCTGACCCTGCCCTGGCTAGCCTATGCCAGCCGTGCGCTGTACCGCCAAACGCTCCCATGAATCCCAATCTCGACAATCTGCACACCTACCCCTTCGAGAAACTGCGCGACCTGTTCGCTGCAGACCAGCCGCCTGCTGGCCTGAAAGAGATCAAGTTGCACATCGGCGAACCGCAACATCCGACGCCGCAATTCATCAAGGATGTGCTGATCGCCAACCTCGCCGGCCTTGCCAACTACCCGACCACCAACGGCAGCGACGATCTGCGCCAATCGATCGCCGACTGGATCGCCCGGCGTTACGCTATTCCCGCCCCCAATAGCGCCACGCAGGTGTTGCCGGTGGCCGGTTCGCGTGAAGCGCTGTTCGCCATCGCTCAGGCGGTCATCACGCCCAAGCATGGCCAACCGGTGGTGATCTCGCCCAATCCCTTCTATCAGATCTACGAAGGCGCGGCCTTGCTGGCCGGCGCGCGGCCGTTCTTCCTCAACACCACGCCAGACAATGACTTCCTGATGGATTGGGCGAGCGTACCGGAAGAAATCTGGCAGGCCTGCCAACTGGTGTACGTTTGCTCGCCCGGCAACCCGACCGGCAAGGTGATGCCGCTGGAAAACTGGCAAACGCTGTTTGAGCTCTCCGACCGCTACAACTTCGTCATCGCCGCCGACGAGTGCTATTCCGAGATCTACTTCGACGAGGCCAACCCGCCACTGGGCGGACTGGCAGCGGCCAGACAGCTGGGGCGCGACGATTACCGCAACCTCATCATGTTCTCGAGCCTGTCAAAGCGCTCCAACGTACCGGGCATGCGCTCGGGCTTCGTGGCGGGTGATGCGGCCATCCTCAAGAAATTCTGGCTTTACCGCACCTACCAGGGCTGCGCGATGAGCCCGCCCGTGCAGGCCGCCAGCGCGGCAGCCTGGCGCGACGAGGCCCATGTCCGCGAAAACCGCCGGCTCTATGTCGAAAAGTTTGCCCAGGTCACGCCCATCGTCGCCCGCCACCTGCAGACCGAAAAACCCGACGCCGGCTTCTACCTGTGGGCTTCGGTCGCAGCCACGGGTCTTTCAGATACAGAATTCACCCGCAAACTGCGCCACCAATATAATGTATCCGTCCTGCCCGGCAGTTATCTGGCCCGCGACGCCTCGGGCGCAAACCCTGGTCGCGACTTCATCCGCATTGCCCTCGTCGCTGGCGTGGCAGAATGTCTCGAAGCCGCGCAACGGATTGCCTCATTCTGCGAATCACTCTGAACCCTTTTGGAAAACCCAAGGAAACCACCATGCAAGCACTGCAAACCCTCATCGACCAGGCCTGGGAAGACCGCGCCAACCTGAAACCCGGTTCCGCACCCGCCCGTGTCGGCGAGGCGGTCGACCATATCCTTGCTGAACTCGATGCCGGCCATCTCCGTGTCGCCGAGAAGATCAACGGTCAGTGGGTGACGCACCAGTGGATCAAGAAGGCCGTGCTGCTCTCGTTCCGTATGGAAGACAACGTGATGATGGACAGCGGCCCGCTCCGCTATTACGACAAGGTGCCGACCAAGTTTGCCGACTACGATACGCACACCTTCCAGAAGGGCGGCTTCCGCGTCGTGCCGGGTGCCGTAGTGCGCCGCGGTTCCTACATTGGCAACAACGTCGTGCTGATGCCCAGCTTCGTCAATATCGGCGCCTATGTCGGTGAAAACACCATGGTCGATACCTGGGCGACCGTCGGTTCCTGCGCGCAGATCGGCAAAAACGTGCATTTGAGCGGCGGTGTTGGCATCGGCGGCGTGCTTGAACCCCTGCAGGCCAACCCGACCATCATCGGCGACAACTGCTTCGTCGGCGCGCGCTCCGAAGTGGTCGAGGGCGTCATCGTCGAAGACAACTGCGTGATCTCGATGGGCGTATTCATCAGCCAGAGCACCAAGATCTACGACCGTGCCAGCGGTGAAATCACCTACGGCCGCGTCCCGGCCGGTTCGGTGGTGGTGGCCGGCAGCCTGCCTTCCGCCGATGGCAAATACAGCCTCGTCTGTGCCGTCATCGTCAAACGGGTCGATGCGCAGACGCGCTCCAAGACCAGCATCAACGAACTATTACGCGATTAAAGGAGCAACAAAATGGGCGCGATGCAAAGACTTTTCCAACTCATGGCCGAAAAACAGGCCTCGGATATCTTCGTCTCGGTGGGCGCGCCCATCAATATCAAGATCAACGGCATTGCCGTGCCAGTCAACCAGCAGATGATGGATGCCGCCACCGTCACCAGCCTGCTACAGGAAATTCTCACCGAAATCCAACTCAAGGAATTCGAGGAAACGCTGGAGCTTAATACCGGCTACGCACTCGAAGGTGTCGGCAATTTCCGCATCTCGGTGATGCGGCAAAAGGGTACGCCGGCCTTCGTCGTGCGCTACATCCCGGCGGATATTCCGCAGCTCGAAACGCTTAACCTGCCGCCGGTGCTGGCTGATGTCATCATGGAAAAGCGTGGGCTGATCCTCATGGTCGGTGCCACCGGCTCGGGCAAGTCGACCACGCTGACCGCCATGCTCGACTACCGCAACGAGCGCAAGCCCGGCCACATCCTGACGCTGGAAGACCCCATCGAGTTCATCTTCAAGAACAAAAAATCCATCGTCAACCAGCGCGAAGTCGGTGCCGACACGCGCGCCTTCCACATCGCGTTGAAGAATGCGCTACGCCAGGCACCCGATTGCATCTTCATCGGCGAGATCCGCGACAAGGAAACCATGTCGCAAGCCATCGCCTACGCGCAATCCGGCCACCTCTGCCTTGCCACGCTGCACGCCAACAACAGCTACCACTCAATGTCGCGTGTCATCAGCTTCTATCCGCTGGAGAACCGCCCGGCCCTGCTCGCCGACCTTTCCGTGACGCTGAAGTGCATCATCTCGCAGCGTCTCGTCAAGAAGCCCGACGGTAGCCGTTGCCCCGCAGTCGAGGTAATGCTCAATACCCGCCACATCGCCGAAATGATTGAAAAAGGCGACCTCAATGCCGTCAAGGAAGGCATGGAGCAAAGCATGTCGCCCGGCTCGCAGACCTTCGAGCAATCGCTGGTTTCACTCTACAAGAGCGGCATCATCTCGCTCGAAGAAGCGCTTGCCAACGCCGACTCGGCCAACAACCTGCACTGGTTGATCAACAACGCCGCGCAAGATAAAAAAGCCGACCAGAAGCCGCTCGCCCCCGTGGCCCCGGCAGAGGCAGAAGCCAGCACCTCGGACAGTGGCGCGAGCTTCTCCGAATTCACCTTGAAGATGGACTAAATGGTGAATAGTGTGGATAGCGCCGTCCTGCCAGCGCCGACTTTAACGTTGGCCAAAGCCCTCATCGCGCGCCGCTCGATCACCACCGACGACGCCGGCTGTCTCGACCTGATCGCCGCCAGGCTGGTACCCCTCGGCTTCGTCTGCGAACGCATCGACAGCACCGGCCCGACCGGCCACGTCTGCAATCTCTGGGCGCGACGCGGCACCGCCCAGCCACTCATCGTCTTCGCCGGCCACACCGATGTCGTGCCGACCGGGCCGGCAGAAAAATGGCAGAGCGATCCCTTCGTACCGACCGAACGCGCCGGCATGCTTTACGGGCGTGGCGCGGCCGACATGAAAACTTCGGTTGCCGCCGCCATCGTCGCCACCGAACGTCTGCTCGCCACCACGCCGGCACTGCATGGTTCGCTAGCCTTTCTGCTCACCTCCGACGAGGAGGGCGACGCCACCGACGGCACCGTCAAGGTCGTCGAAGCACTCAAGGCGCGTGGCGAAACGCTCGACTGCTGCATTGTCGGCGAACCGACCTCGGTGCATCAGCAAGGCGACATGATCAAGAACGGCCGACGCGGCTCGCTCTCCGGCAAACTCATCGTCAAGGGCATCCAGGGCCACGTCGCCTATCCGGAAAAGGTCAAAAATCCCATCCATCTCGCCGCCCCGGTCCTGGCCGAACTGGCGGCCACGCGCTGGGACGACGGCAACGAATTCTTCCCGCCGACGAGTTTCCAGGTCTCCAACATCCACGCCGGCACCGGCGCCACCAATGTCGTGCCAGGCACGCTGGAAGTGCTGTTCAACTTCCGCTTCTCCACCGCCAGCACGGCAGATGGCCTGCAAAACCGCGCACAGCAGATTCTCGACAAGCATGGACTCGAATACGACCTGCACTGGATGATCGGTGGCCGCCCCTTCATTACCGCGCCCGGCCGGCTGGTGAATGCGCTGACTGCGGCGATTCAGGCCGAAACCGGCATCACGCCCGAACTCTCCACCAGCGGCGGCACCTCTGATGGCCGCTTCATCGCCGACATCTGTCCCGAAGTCGTCGAATTCGGCCCGATCAACGCCACCATCCACAAAATCGATGAATGCGTCGCCATTGCCGATATCGAGCCGCTGGCACGCATTTACGAAGCGACGTTCCGCAAGTTGCTTACCTGAATAGTCGGCGCTGGCGGGACGGCGGTTGGCGGCCATTACCCGCCCGTTCGGGATTTTTCTCGTTTTTACCTGCCGTTGGAACCCCGAAGTGCCCAACGGCGGGATTGGGCACTAACCCGCCGTCCCGTCAGCGCCGACTGTTCCATTAATTGATGCGGCGGGCAAAATCGGCGGGCGTCACGATCGGGTAATCGGTTGCCAGCGCCAGCAAGTCTTGATCTCCCGTGACGAGAAACTCAGCCTTGCCCGCCAGCAGCGTCGCCAGCACCATGTCGTCACCCGCATCGCGCGGCACGCTTGCGCTGACCGCATCGATTCCAACCACTTCCGCCTCAAATCTGAGCAGCAACAGATAGTTGGCAATCGTGGCCGCGTCCCAGCCCAAACGTTTGCGAATCTTCGGATAAACGAGCACCTTGCCAATTTCGGCCAACATGGGCTCGGAAAGTACTAGGCCAAACTGAGCATCCCACCAGGCAGTAATAATTTGGCCATGCGTACTGCCGGGGAGCATTAACCCGGAAACAAATACGTTCGTATCGAGAACGACCTGCACTCAGGAATTCCTGGCCGCACGCACCGCTTCGTCGATTTCCGCCTGGGCCATCGTTGCATCAACCGCCTGATAGGCAACCGCCAGTTCATCCGTCAAACGTGCAAACTCGCGATTCATCAGACGAATCCGCTCGAACAACGCTGAATCCACCATCGCCGCTACCGGCTTGCCACCTTTGGTAATCACGATCTGATCGTGGCCGTATTGGATACCATTCAATAATTCGCCCAGATTTTGGCGTACGGTCATGGCTGTCGCTTCCTTGATCATGGCAATTACCTCAATTGATATAATTGATACAATCATAGCAGCTTACCTAGGGAAACTGGCACTATGTCTGAACTCCTCGACGATCTCATCACCCTCCGCGACTGGCTACGCTGGGGCACCAGCCGCTTCAATGAAGCCAAGCTGTTTTTCGGCCATGGTTGTGACAATGCTTACGACGAAGCGGCTTGGCTAGTGTTGCACGCACTGCATCTGCCGCCAGACCGGCTCGAACCTTATCTGGATGCCCGCCTGAGCCGCCAAGAACGGCTCACGGTAATGGAACTGCTGCAAAAGCGCATCGCCCACCGCCTACCCGCCGCCTATCTGACGCACGAAGCCTGGCAGGCCGGGCTGCGTTTCTATGTCGATGAGCGCGTGCTGATTCCGCGTTCCTACTTCGCCGATCTGCTTGTGGAAGGCTTTGCGCCGTGGATCGACGATCCCTACCGCATCGACAGCGCGCTTGATCTGTGCACCGGCTCCGGTTGCCTGGCCATCCTCATGGCACACGCCTTTCCCAATGCAAAAATCGACGCCGCCGACATCTCGAAAGACGCATTGGCGGTCGCCAAGCGCAACGTCGCCGATTACGACCTGCAAAAGCGCGTGAAACTGGTGCAAGGCGATCTGTTCGCCGCATTGTCCACGAACCGGGGCAACCGCCGCTACGACTTCATTCTGAGCAACCCGCCCTACGTCACCGCACAAGCCATGCGCGCTCTGCCCCCCGAATATCGCCACGAACCGGAAAACGCGCTGGCTGCTGGCGACGACGGGCTGGACATCGTACGGCGCATTCTCGCCGGCGCAGCCAATCACCTCAAACCGCAGGGTCTGCTAGCAATAGAAGTCGGCCATAACCAGGATATCGTCAGCGCCGCCTTCCCCGCACTGCCGCTCACCTGGCTCGACACGCCCAGTGGCAACGGCAAGATTTTCTTGCTGCACAAAGAAGATCTCGTCACCGCGTAGGCGCATAATTTCGCCAACCGATCTTCAGGAGCTAACCATGGCCTTGCCTCAGGCAAAACTGACGCTGGATGATTTCCTTACTTGGGAAAACGCGCAGACCACCCGCAATTTTTTCTATCGTGGCGAAGTCTTCGCCATGGTCGGTGTGCGCCAGGCCCATGCGCATGTTTCGGGGAACGTGTTTGCCGCCATCAAGTCCGCCTTGCGCGGCACGCCATGCCGCGCCTTTGTCGCCGATATGAAATTGCGCGTCGATGCCGCCGATGCGGTGTTCTACCCGGATGTAATGGTAGGTTGCGACCTGCGCGACCGCGCCACCCCGCTGTACCTTTCTCACCCCAAGCTAATCGTCGAAGTGCTTTCCGACTCCACCGCCGCTTTTGATCGTGGCGACAAGTTCTTTGCATACCGCCGCATCGACACACTTGAGGAATATGCCTTGGTAGATGTCGATGCACGCCGTGTCGAAAGTTTCCGGCGCAACGCCGAAGGCCTGTGGGTCTTGCACGAATTTTCCGGATTACAGACCGTCGAGTTTGCCAGCGTTGGCGTCACCATCGACAGCGCAACACTCTACGAGAACGTCGAGAGCGAATAAGCGCTCAGAAGCTCTCCTCGGGCTTCAGGAACCGCCACTGCCCCAGCGGCAGATCCCCCAGCATTACCCGGCCGAGGCGCACGCGCTTCAGGCCGGTCACGCGCAAGCCCACCAACTCGCACATGCGACGAATCTGGCGCTTTTTGCCTTCTTTGAGAATGAAGCGCAGTTGGTCTTCGTTCTGCCAACTCACTTTCGCCGGCTTGAGTGCCTTGCCGTCGAGCGACAGGCCATGGTTGAGCAGCTTTAGTGTGCCTTCTTCGAGTTGCCCGACCACGCGCACCAGGTATTCCTTCTCGATCTCGCTATCCGCGCCAATCAACTGGCGGGCAACGCGGCCATCCTGCGTCAGGATCAGCAAGCCGGTCGAATCGATGTCGAGCCGGCCGGCGGGCGCCAGACCTTTCAGGCAACCGGGGAAAAATCGTTGGCCGCTCTCAGCCTGGCTGGCCAGCTGACTTTGCGGGCCAATCAGGACGATCGCTGGCTGGTGACCATCCTCGGCCTGACCGGACACATAGCCGATCGGCTTGTGCAGCAAAATCGTCGCTAGCCGCGCCTGCTGGGCCTGCGCGGCCGTCGCCAGGGTAATCTCGGCGTCTGGCGTGGTGCGCGTACCAAGTTGCGTGACCTGTGTGCCATTGACGAACACAAGTCCACGTTCGATGTAGGCATCGGCCTCACGGCGCGAACACAAGCCACGCTCGGCCAGCAATTTGGAAACGCGCACGCCGGCCGGGGTGGGGGGAGAGGTATCATTCATAGTCACCATTCTAATCGCCCCCCATGCTCAGTTACCGCCACGTCTTTCACGCCGGCAACCACGCCGACGTACTCAAGCACACGGTGCTGCTGGCAGTGCTGGACTACTTTAACCAGAAGGACAAGCCCTACTGGGTGATCGACACCCATGCCGGTGCGGGTGGCTATCGTTTCGACGGCGGCCGCGCGAAGTCGCATGCCGAATACGAAGAGGGCATCGGTCGTCTCTGGGAACGCACCGATTTGCCAGCGCTACTCGCCGCCTATGTCGCCGCTGTGCGCAGCGACAATCCGGATGGCCACCTGCGCCGTTACCCCGGCTCGCCCCTGCTCGAACTGCGCAAGATGCGCCCGGCCGATCGCCTGCGTCTGTTTGAATTACACCCGGCCGACGTGCGCCTGCTGGGCGAAGCCATCTCCGCCACCGTGCCTGATGCGCAAAAGCGTGTCGCCATCCGCCAGGCCGACGGCTTTGACGGCCTGCAGGTGCTGCTGCCCCCGCCGTCACGCCGCGGCCTGATCGTTATCGACCCTTCCTACGAAGACAAGCGCGATTACGGGCGCGTCGTCGCGGCATTGCGGGACGGCTTGGTGCGCTTCGCCACCGGCACTTTCGTGATCTGGTATCCGCTGTTGCAGCGTAACGAAAGCCTGCAACTGGCCGGCCGCCTGAAGAAACTCGCCCCCGACTGGTTCAACGTCACGCTCACTGTCAAGGCACCCAGCAAAGATGGCCTCGGCATGCACGGTAGCGGCATGTTCGTCGTCAATCCTCCCTGGACACTCGCCGCCGCCATGCGCGAGACCCTGCCCTGGCTGGTCGATGTGCTGACGATTGACAAAGTCGGCGCTGGTGGGACGGCAGAAAGTAGCGTATCTCCCCCCGCGCCTAGAGCATAATCTCACCACATGTAAATAGGTAGTTAGCTAACTCAACCTTCCCTGTCTTTGCATGAAAACACTTTCTGCGCTGCACCCTGACGACATCATCAATGCCCTACCCGGTGTCTTCTACATGTTCGATACCGCCGGCAACTTCCTGCGCTGGAATCACCGTTTCAAGGAAATCACCGGCTATAGCGACAGCGAACTTGCCACCATGCGGGGCCAGGATTTCTTCGTCGGTGAAGATCGTGAGCGGATCATCGCTACCATGCAGCGCGTATTTGTCGAAGGCAA
>Ga0315268_10007429_pt1 | contig 11532 bp, 8 predicted proteins | sample C1_top_MG_FD_204535 | JGI IMG/M metagenome (GOLD analysis project Ga0315268, IMG submission 204535) | Sediment microbial communities from Yellowstone Lake, YNP, Wyoming, USA - C1_top | ecosystem: Environmental > Aquatic > Freshwater > Lake > Sediment | place: USA: Wyoming | collected 2017-08-01 | reverse complement strand
CGGTCTTTCTTGTGGGCGACCACATCGTCGGCCCTGAATGTTGTCGAGTCCATGGCGAGGACTTTTTTGAACCCAACTCCTAAGGAGAGAACTTGAAATCCGCCGCTGTCGGTGACCGTAGGACCTGGCCAATTCATGAATTTGCCAAGCCCGCCAGCCTCATCCAATACTTCGGCACCTGGTTGGAGATACAGGTGGTAAGCGTTCGCAAGTAGTACTTGCGATCCAAGGCTCTTCATCATCTCGGGCAGCACTGATTTAACGGTTGCTTTGGTCCCTACCGGAATGAAAGCGGGCGTTTCAATTAGTCCATGGGGCGTAGAAATTCGGCCCGCTCGCGCTCTCGAACTACCGCCGGTGGACGGTGTGGAAGTTATTTCGAAAGAGAAACTCATTTGTCCAATCTAATCAGAGTTAACCCTTCCTGTATTCTCCACCTATGTTAAAAGAGGGGCTGGGGATTTCCTATTGGAAACTCTGGTCCGCAACGGCAATTTCCAATCTTGGTGATGGAGTTTCTGTTGTGGCATATCCATGGCTCGCGTCAGCAACTACAAGATCACCACTACTGATAGCCCTTGTGCCTCTAGCCCAACGGCTACCGTGGCTGATTTTTACTTTGCCTGCCGGGGTGATTACCGATCGATATGACCGTCGCAAGATCATTGTTTTAATGGATTTTCTTCGTGGAATTCTTACCGCTGTAGTGGGGATTGGTGTATATCTCAACTCATCACACCTTCCTAGCATTGAGAATGTGACGCGGAACCATCCAACGCAATTGGGTCTCTATTTACTTCTAGTGATCACCGCTTTGCTATTTGGTTTCATGGAGGTTTTGCGTGATAACAGCGCTCAGACCCTGATGCCCTCAGTTGTAAGAGATGAGCAACTGGAGAAGGCAAACGGGCGGATGTGGTCAGCTGAATCGCTGACAAATAACTTTATTGGACCCCCATTGGGGAGTCTCTTCCTAGGAATTGCAATGGCCCTGCCTTTCTTTGTCGACGCTGGAACTTTCTTCTTTTGCGCAGGCCTGATAGCGACATTAGCTGGGACATTTCGATCGTCGAAAGCTCGGCCTCAACAGACTTCCTTCCGGATGGAAATAAAAGAAGGGGTTAAGTGGCTCTGGGGTCATCAGTTGTTGCGATCCATGGCGATAATCCTTGGACTTCTTAATTTCTGCGGATCGATTACCGGCGCGATTTATATTCTTTTTGCACAAGAAGTTCTTCACACATCTGTTTTCGTCTTTGCCATCCTTGGAACTGCTGGCGCTGTAGGTGGCATGCTTGGGGGGATTGTCGGACCGAAAGTTGCTGCAAAGATTGGAAGTGGGCGAGCAATAGCAATGACGTTAATTGGCTTACCCATTCTGACGTTGTTGACGGGCCTCACGAGTTCGTGGCGGGTGGTCTGGCTACTCACTGCGGTAGAGACATTTCTATCGGTACTGTGGAATGTCATTACTGTTTCCCTGCGCCAAAGCATTATTCCAATTGCGTTACTGGGTCGTGTCAATAGTGTTTACCGCATGTTGGCTTGGGGAACCATCCCATTGGCCACTTTGCTTGGGGGGTTACTTGTTACCGTGAATGCACATTTCATGAGTCGTGAATGGGCGCTGCGGAGCACTTTTTTTGTTGCCGCAGCCCTTGGGGCTGCTCTTTTCTTTTATGCGCTTCCGAAATTGACAACAAGGAAGATTGAAGCGGCTAGATTGACGGGGGTACCACCTACTATATAACTTTTCGTGTCCGATTTTCACTTCAAGTGACACCAAGTTCTAGCCCACAACCATTGAAAAATACGCTAAAAATAGGGCAGACTGTCGCCAACGAAACAGGCTAGGTGTGGGAGAGGTCGACTTTCCACACTCAGAATGTTCAACAATTGAGGAACAAGGAGAACTAATGAAAGTAACACGCTATGCGAAGGCTGCTGTTGCGATTACTGCAGCGGTCGGCTTAGTGGTGGGAGTCGTTGCTCCGGCTAACGCGGCTACCCGTACCACTCTGGTTCTTGTAGAAAGTAACGCACTTACATCGCTCAACCCAGCTACCCCGGATACCAACCTGACAATCAACACGGACGTTGCATATGTAACTGGTATGGGGTTCAACTACTACGACAACCATTCGACCTTGACGAGGAACACCATTTTAGGTTCGTACAAGATTGTTAAGAACGCGGCCAAAGATTTGCAGGTCATGTACACGATTAATAAGGGCAAAGTTTGGTCTGACGGCACCCCGATCACCGGCGTTGATCTTCTGCTAAGTCACGTGATCACCAGCGGGGCTTATTCCAAGAAGGCTGGTCTGGGCGATCCAACAGATTCCAAGACCGTTCCTGCCTTTAATTCGGGTAACTATGGCGGTGTCTACGACAGCCATGTAGTTGGTCTTCCGGTCCTCAGTAAAGACCAGATGTCAGTGACAGTCCGCTATGACTCTTTCCAGCCTGACTGGGAAATCAGCGGTCCCACCCCAAATCCGGTTCACGCTCTCGAAGAGCTAGCAGCGGGAAAGTCGAAGCTTGGAACCGCTAAAGAGAACTTGGCCGCTAAGGCAAAGTTCTTGAAGGATTTCACTACCTACAATTCTTCTGCATTGAAGAAGATGGGCAAGGTGTGGAGTAATTCTTACAACATCAAAACCGTTGACCCAGACACCAATCCATTGTTGCTTGTCGGCAATGGGGCATATGTCTTAAAGAGCGCGGTTGCCGATCAAAGTGCAACCTTGGGTCTCAACCCACTGTATAACTCGGGACCAAAGACCAGTGGCATCAAAACCATTGTCTTTAAGATGATCGCCGATGGCACCGCTGCTGCTCAAGCACTAGCCAATAAAGAGGTAGATATCTACCAGGGCCAGCCAACTGCCGACGCAGTCGCACAGCTCAAGGCAATTAAGGGCGCCAGTGTTATTGGTGGGACTAACGCCTGCTTCGAGCACGTAGACCTGCGCGTTGGTTCCGGAGATGCTACGACAACCTACACAGGACCGTTTGCTACCAGCACCGATGCAACCAAGAACCAGGCAGCTCTGGACTTGCGTACCGCCTTCTTGCTGGCCTATCCACGTCAACAAATCGTTGACACCTTAATTAAGCCTATTAATGCCAATGCAGTTGTAGTGAACTCCGCGTTCACTTTGCCTGGACAGGTTGGCTACTCGGACATCGTGGCTGCAAGTGGCGTCAGCAAATTTACCGCTGGCACCCAAGCTGACCGGACCGCAACCGCTCTGGCTCTGGTTAAAAAGCAATTCCCAGATGCCAGTGCTTCCAACCCAGTTGTCAAGATTAAGTTGCTCTGGGGTCAACCAAGCAACACCCGTCGTGCATCAGAGGCTGCCCTGGTAAAGGCAGCAGAAGCCGCAGCTGGCTTTGATGTAACTACGGATGGCACTGCAGGCTGGAGTGGTCATCTAGGTGAGAATGCTTATGACGCCCAGTTCTATGCTTGGTGTCCAAACGTCGTCAGTCAGACTGGCAGCAATGCTAACTTCCTGAGTGATGGAACCAACAACCACCTGGGATATAAGAATCCTCAGATGGACGTCGTTCTCCATTCACTTGAGCAGAGTCTGACTCCTGCACAGATCACTGCGAAGTATGTGGCAGCTGACAAAATCCTGGTTCAGGATGCACTCACTCTGTCAATCTTCCAACATCCAGCAGCAACTGCCTATAACTCCACTTTGAAGAACGTGAAGCCTGCTTCGCTGACTCCAAACTTGGTGTGGAACTTCTGGGAGTGGCACTACTAAGAGTTAACTCTTAGTAACGACTGACCGTTTACACTAGAGAAGTGGCATCCAGATAATTTGGGTGCCACTTCTCTTCTAAAGAAAGGAACTCTGTGATCACATACATAATGCGTCGCTTGGGGACGATGATTGTGATTCTTCTGGGTTCTAGTTTTATTCTCTTTAATCTAACTGCGATATCTGGGGACCCACTTGCGGAGTTGCGAGTGAGTTCGTCCCCGAACGCCAAACAGCAGATGATTGCATTGACTCGGACTTTGCAGCTTGATGTTCCTCCGCCTCTGCGGTACTTCATCTGGCTGAAAGGGATCTTGAGTGGAATTACGGGGCACATAAATTTTGGGATGACCCGTCAAGCACAACCAGTAGTGAATTCGATTTCAACCGCGGTTCCAGTCACAATTCGTCTGGTTTTCGGCGCCACCATTCTGGCAATATTTTTAGGTCTGGCTATTGGAATTGTTACTGCATTGCGCCAATACAGCCGTTTTGACTACGCCATGACCTTTCTCTCGTTCTTGATGTTTTCACTCCCGATCTTCTGGGTGGCCGTACTTTTAAAAGAGTTCCTGGCTATCAAATTCAATGACTTTTTGGGTAACCCCGTAGTCACCATGGGTTGGGTGGTTGGTTTGAGCGTGGTAAGCGGAATCTTCTGGTCGGCGGTAATTGGGGGAAATCGAAAGAAAGTATGGATGATTTTTGGGATTGCGGCGGTTGCCTCCGGATCCTTGGTTCAAATTCTCTCGTCCACCCACTGGTTCGTACATCCGCGACTAGGCCCAGTGGCAATCCTCGTTATTGGAATTGGCTTGGCCTTTGCAATAACTCAATTGTCAACGGGTATCGGCAATCGCCGGGCTCTCTACTCCTCGTTAGCCATGGCGGTCATCGGTTCGATCGCTTATTTTCCGGTGCAACAAGTTTTCGAAGCGAATGGGAAACTTATCAATTTTTCTCTTCTTGCGTTGGTCACTTTCGCAATTGCAACTGGGATTGCTCTGTTCTTTTCAAGAATTGATCGAGGACCAATTATTCGTACCACAATCCTGACCGCATTATTCGTAGCTGGGTTGTTGGTCGTCGATAAGTTCTTGCGAACTTGGAGACCCTACATGGAGACCGATGCTGTCAATAACCGTCCGGTGCCAACCACGGGTCAAGTTAATTCACTTTTGGAACCTGGAAAATTTTGGTTTACGGCATTGGACATTCTGGTTCACATGTTCTTGCCCACCATCGCGCTTATGCTGATTTCATTTGCTGGTTATGTTCGCTATTCTCGCGGCACAATGCTCGATGTCCTAAACCAGGATTACATTCGCACGGCACGCGCTAAGGGTTTGCCAGAACGAACTGTCATTATGCGCCATGCATTTCGCAATACGCTGATTCCGCTCACGACCATCATCGTGGTCGATTTCGCCTCCATTATCGGCGGCGCGATCATTACCGAAAATGTGTTTGGCTGGGTAGGCATGGGAACCTTGTTCCGCCAAGCGATCACGACATTTGACTTGAACCTGCTCATGGGCGTCTTCTTGATTACCGGTTCTTTAGCGGTATTTGCCAATTTGGTCGCCGATTTACTGTATTCGGTGCTTGATCCACGAATTCGAGTGGGAGGAGGGTGATCATGGCAAAGAAGTTCAATAATGAATCTGTTTCGACTGAGGCCAACGAAAACGCCATTGCTAACAAAGAGACTGAAGGTTTAAGCCAAGGCCAGATTGTCAGACGGAGGTTTGTGCGCCACCGTGCCGCGATGATTTCGTTGGTCACTTTAATTTCACTAATTCTCATGGTTTTCACTGCTCTGGAAATTCACATCGGGCCGTTTATTTATCATGGATGGTGGAAGTACAAGACCACTGATCTTCCTGAGTTGCTGTATAAGAATTGCCCCCATGGGTCAATTGGCTGTCCAACTCTTAGCCTTTTACCCAAATTCCTTGGTGGCACGGGGGTAAAACTTGGTCAACACCCGTTCGGTCAAGACGATATAGGTCGTGACTATTTCGCTCTGGTGATGCGGGGCGCACAACGATCACTATTGGTGATGTTCATCATCGGCGCCGTTGCCGGAATCATCGGTACCGTTATCGGAGCAATCTCTGGATTTTATCGCGGATGGGTTGATGCAATATTGATGCGTTTTACCGACTTCATCATCACAATTCCTGCGATCATCATTGGCTCGGTGATTGGTTACCACTTCGGAAACTTGGGAGTGACTTTTCTGGCGCTCTATTTAGGTCTGTTTACCTGGACAGGCCTGTCACGTTTGGTAAGAGGTGAATTCTTATCCTTGCGCGAGCGTGAGTTTGTCGATGCGGCTCGAGTTGCAGGAGCCAAGAATCGTCGAATTATCTTTAAACATATTTTACCCAACGCTGTTGGCGTCATTATCGTTTCGGTAACACTTTTGATGGCGGGTGCAATTCTCCTTGAGACGGCCTTGAGTTATCTTGGTTTTGGCGTGGTTGCGCCGGATGTTTCACTTGGACTGCTCATTAGTCAGTACCAGGATGCGTTCACCACCAGGCCCTGGCTTTTCATGTATCCCGGTCTGTTCATTATTGTCATTGCGCTGAGCGTCAACTTCGTAGGTGATGGGTTGCGAGATGCTTTCGACCCCAGGCAACGAGCTCGGCTCGGTAAGAAAGCAAGAGCGCGAACTGCCGCGGCTTTGCGGAAAGAAACTAAAAGTGAATAGCGTTCAAGAGCAAACCAACGCAAATACTCATAACCAACACTACGACACCCGCAGTGTTGAAGGTAACTTTGCTTTCGCATCCTTGCGTACTGGCGCTCTTGTGAAAGTTTTCCAGCCGCAACTTGGCCAATTGCGTAGCAACTCCAGAATGCGTACGAGGGGATTCGCCCGGACGGATCAGATCGCCATCGCTGAGTTTGAGCCCTCTTACCTCACTTCTATGAACGGTTCGAGAGTGGTGCCGACCGGGGGCGGGAGCGGCCCACGCGTAGATTTGGCGTTGATCCAGCACGATAGACATGCAGTAACGAGCTTCAATTTCTTCGACTTCTTGCCATCCAGCAGTTACTTCCACGAATGGGTTAGTGATCGTGATGCCTTCATCAAAAAGAGTGACTTTGGGACGGATAAAGATGAGATAGGCCAAGCAGGATGCGGCACATGCCCAGGCGATACTTGTCAGAGCGTTGTGGAGGTTTCCTTCCAAAACGACTTGGAAACTGAATATTGCGCTCATAAGGCAAACGATTCCGGCCATGACGAAACCACTCCAAGGGCGGAATACTTCGATATTACTCATTGCTCAATCTTCTCATGCGAGCAAACCTTTAGTTACTTCGACATTGGAGAAGAACGCCATGGCTGAACCAATTCTTAAGGTCGAGAACTTCACGGTGGAGTTCTGGGTGGATGGTGTCTGGTATCCAGCTGCCATCAATATGAATTTTGAGGTGCAACCTGGTCAAGTTCTTGCCATTGTTGGAGAATCAGGTTCTGGCAAGTCCACTACCGCTCTTGGATTGATGAGTTTGTTGGCCAACAATGCCCGCATGTCTGGCAGTGTCAAAGTTAAAGGCCAAGAAATGATTGGTGCTAGCCCGTCAGTTCTTCGTAAAAATCGTGGCAAAGAAGTTGCTTACATTTTTCAAGAGCCAATGACCGCCCTTAATCCCGTCTATACCATTGGTTTTCAGATAGTTGAAACTCTTCGAACCCATTTTGATATGGGTCCCAAAGAAGGAAGAGTCCGTGCGATCGAACTTCTATCGATGGTTGATATTCCAGATCCTGAGAAGTCCTTTAGCAAATACCCGCATCAACTTTCGGGGGGTCAGCGACAGAGAGCCATGATTGCTCAAGCATTGGCCTGTGACCCGGGACTATTAGTGGCTGATGAACCGACGACCGCCCTTGATGTCACTATTCAAGCAGAGATTCTCGATTTGATGCGAGGGCTTCGTACCAAACTCAACTCAGCGATCGTTTTGATCACGCATGATATGGGTGTAGTGGCTGATATGGCTGATGACATTCTGGTCATGAAAGATGGTCTTACGGTTGAACATGGATCGGCGGATCAAATCTTCAATAATCCGCGCCATCCTTACACCCAACAACTTTTAGCAGCTGTTCCTAAACTTGGACAGAGCGCGAAACGCTCACTTGCGGTTGTCGAAAATCCAAAACCGGTGCTCTTTTTGGAAAATGTCACAGTCGAATATCCAAAGCGAGGTCGCATTCCTGCTTTTACTGCAGTGCAGAACTTCAACTTAGAGATCTATCCAGGTGAGATTGTTGGCCTGGTAGGAGAGTCTGGTTCTGGTAAAACGACTGTCGGTCGTGCAGCAATCGGACTGATTCCGATTAAGGAAGGCAAGATCGAAATAGTTGGTAAGGATATTAGCCACGCAAAGCAGAAAGACCTCTTTACTATTCGCCACCACACGGGGATCGTCTTCCAGGACCCGGCTAGTTCACTCAACCCTAGGCTTCCAATCGGGGAGAGTATTGGTGAACCGATTTTCTTGGCCAAAATTGCCAAGGGTAAAGAGTTAAATCATCGAGTGGAGGATCTCTTAGATCAAGTTGAGTTGCCTCGCAGTTACCGTAACCGATACCCGCACGAGCTCTCCGGTGGGCAGCGTCAACGTGTTGGCATTGCGCGTGCTTTGGCGCTAACCCCAGACCTGCTGATAGCTGATGAACCCACGTCGGCACTGGACGTTTCGGTGCAGGCTCGATTCCTTGACTTGCTGCAAGAGCTCCAGGAGAAGATGAATTTTGCGTGCTTGTTTATTAGCCACGACTTGGCCGTTGTTGACATTTTGGCGCACCGAATTGCTGTGATGCAGAACGGACGCTTGGTTGAAGTGGGTGACCGTGATGAGATCCTTAAGAATCCGAAGGATCCTTACACTCAGCGTTTGATCGCTGCGGTGCCAGTGCCAAACCCCGCCGAACAGCGAATTCGCAGGGAAGCTCGCCTCGCTTCCAAACGCTAGCTAAGCGCAAAAGAGGTTTTTGCATCCTGGCAGGTAAGAACCCCTTACCAAATTCGGATCCGACTTTCTGGAGCTAGATACAGAGAGTCGCTGCTTTGAACCCCGAAGGCCGCGTAGAAGGAATCCATGTTTCTCACCACCTGATTGGTCCGAAATTCATTCGGTGAGTGAGGGTCGGTAGCTATCTGACGGCGCAAAGCTTCTGGTCGCAGTTTGCTTCGCCATGATTGCGCATAGGCGTAAAAGAAGCGCTGATCTCCGGTCATAGAATCGATAATTGGGGCAGAAGTGCCACCTAGAGCCAGTTGGTAGGCTCTATAAGCGATGCTTAGGCCCCCTAGGTCACCAATGTTCTCACCCACTGTAAGAGCGCCGTTAACGGTGATATCTGGGGTTTCCTGTGGAACCAATGCATCGTACTGAGCGATGAGAACACGGGCCCGCTCTTCAAACTTCTCGCGATCTGCTTGAGTCCACCAGTCACTGAGGTTTCCATCCCCGTCGTACTTGGAACCTTGGTCGTCAAAGCCATGACCAATCTCATGGCCGATGATGGCACCTATTGATCCGTAATTCGCAGCATCATCGGCATCGGCATCAAAAAATGGCGACTGCAAAATTGCAGCAGGAAAGACAATCTCATTCATTCCGGGGTTGTAATATGCATTGACGGTCTGGGGCGTCATGTACCACTCGGTGCGATCGACTGGTGCACCGATCTTTGCCAATTCGAAATCCCGAGAGAATTTTGCAATCCGCCCCATGTTGCCCATGAGATCAAGCGGGTCGATAGAAAGGGCTGAGTAATCGCGCCACTTGTCGGGATATCCGATCTTTGGTGTGAATTTATCCAACTTCTCCAATGCCTTCTGCTTTGTCGGTTGGCTCATCCATTCCAGGTTGGAGATGCTGTGGCGGTAGGCCTCGATCAGGTTGCTCACCAACTTCTGCATCGACTCCTTAGATGTGGCAGGGAAGTGTCGTTCGACGTACACGCGTCCCACGGCTTCACCGATGGCGCTTTCAATTACCGAAACCGCCCGCTTCCACCGGTCGCGAAGTTGCGGAGTCCCGTTGAGCGTGGTGCCATAGAAATTAAAATTCTGCTGCACGATCGCGTCGTGTAGATACGGTGCCGCACCACTGATCACCTGCCATCGAAGCCAGGAGAGCCATTCATCGCGATCGAATTGCGACAGAAGGGTGCCGACGCCGGCAAAGAAATCCGGTTCACGAACGATGGTGGTTTCAAATCCACGATCTGGCAATTCTCCGGCTGCGAGCCATATGGCCCAATCAAATCCTGGGGAGAGTTCTTCTAATTGCGCTCGTGAGAATTTGTTATAGGTCATGGTTGCATCGCGATCCTTGACTTGATCCCAATGATAAGTGGCGATCGCGGTTTCTAGAGAGAGTATGCGTCCGGCTTGGGCGATGCCGTCATTGATTCCGACTAAGGCGAACATCTTCGCGGCATGAATGAGAAACGCCTCGCGAATCGGCTGGTACTGCTCCTCGCGGTAGTAAGCCTCATCAGGAAGGCTTAAACCGCCCTGGCTCAGATAGATGATGTTGGAAAGCGAGTCCATGTGGTCGGTGTAGATGGAGGCCGAGAAGATCCCACCGAATCCATCCAGTTCCAGCCGTCCGAGCACTTTCAGAAAATCTTGCACATTGGTGACGGCGTCGACCTTCTCCAAGTAGGCGAGGATTGGCGTATAGCCCAGATTCTCAATTCGGGTGGTGTCCATGAAACTTTTGTAAAGATTGCCGATCTTGAGCCCCTCATCGGTGGCGGGGGCTCCTTCGATGATCTCTCGCACTTGGCGCTCGGCCTGCTCGTGAAGTTTGTAGCCGACACCATCAGATGCCCGATCTGCAGGAATCTCGTGGGTATCTAGCCATTTGCCGTTGAAATGGCGGAAAAGGTCATCCTGCACCCGCACTTTCGGGTCTATATAAGAGGTGTCAATTCCGCTCTTCATGGGCATCTAATCCTTCTCTCGTAGCTCTGATTTCTTGCCAAATCTTGAGGCAAAACTAGTTGAACTTTCAACTTATCGCCTACACTAGGGTCATGGCACAAAACGCTACCTCACTAGCCCCAAAGTGGCTCAATCCCACTGAAATGAAGGCATGGCGGGGATATATCGTCTCCAGCCGGAGACTTTTGGAAGCGTTGGATACTGACCTGGCAGGTCATGATCTGTCGATGGCCGATTATGAAATCTTGGCCCAACTCAGCGATGCCCCAGATCGACGGATGAGGATGAGCGAGTTGGCAGATGTGGCGATGCTCTCGCGCTCACGGCTATCTCACCGCATGAAGGTCATGGAGACGGCCGGATGGATCAAACGTGAATCATGCCCCAGCGATAAGCGCGGAAGTTTCGCGGTGATGACCTCTAAGGGATGGAAGGCGATCGTGGCAGCGGCTCCCGATCATGTCGAGAGCGTCCGTAACCGCTTTATCGACCATTTATCAAAGGCCGACCAGGTGGCTCTGGCTGCAATTTTTGAGAAGGTGGGGAGTGCATTGAGGGAAGAAACTTCTGAACTGTAGTTTTAGAGGATAAAAAAAGACCCGCCACTTTCGTGGCGGGTCTTTTTAATGTCGTTACTTTGCAACAGCCTTCTTGCGACGACGCTTCTTTGGCGCAGCTGCAGGAGCAGCAACAGCCTTCTTAGCGGCGGCCTTCTTGCGACGCTTTGGTGCTGCCTTCTTGGCAACAACCTTCTTAGCGGCGGCCTTCTT
>Ga0315268_10007428_pt1 | contig 11532 bp, 10 predicted proteins | sample C1_top_MG_FD_204535 | JGI IMG/M metagenome (GOLD analysis project Ga0315268, IMG submission 204535) | Sediment microbial communities from Yellowstone Lake, YNP, Wyoming, USA - C1_top | ecosystem: Environmental > Aquatic > Freshwater > Lake > Sediment | place: USA: Wyoming | collected 2017-08-01 | reverse complement strand
CGGTGGTCTTCAGAAACGCCTCGGTGGTCATGCCCGCGTGCGTGGCCCCAATGATTTGTGCCCAATCCTGCTCGGTGAACCTGGCCATGGCCTCCCGGTCGTTCCCCAGGACCGCTTTGAAGGGCTGCTCGGTCTTCCACTCGGGGTGCTGGGCCGCCAAGGCATGTACCCGGTCCAAGGAAAACATGGCCTGGGTATACAGGGGCTGCTCCACCCACAAAGTGCCGTCCTGGTCGAAAGTGGCGATGCGTTCCGCCGGCGGCACATACGCAGGGTTGGATTTATCCGTAACTTTCTGGACAAAGCTCACGATGGCCTGCTTCGCCGGCCCCTCGTTCCAGGAAGGCAAAGGGTCCTGGGCCTGTGCCAGGGCCAGGGCCGGCGCGGTCAGGGTCAGAACCGCCAGGGCCCCAACGAGGCAAAGAACGGCGATCTTTCGGAGAATATTGTTGGGTTTCAAGGTTAATCCCCTGGTGGAGATAGAAGGGGCGCCCCTTGGAGGACGCCCGCACGGATAGAGTGAGTATCGCTATTAGTCCTTTGCACCCTCCTGGAGCTTCTGCATCACCTGGTCGATGCTGAAAGTGGCCGGTTTCTGGCGCGGTGGGAACTCCTTGAAGCTGGAGAGCCATTGGGCCACGTAGGCCTGGGCCGGCACCAGCAGGAACATACGGTCAGCGCGCCACTGCGGATAGCCCATCCCTTCGCGGTCGGCCCGCTCGAAGGGGTCGGAGCGCAGGTTGAACAGTTTCGGGAATCGTAGGCGCACGAATGGTTCCTGCCAGACGTCAAAGCCGTGGGCCCGCTGCTCCATGAAGACCAGCTTCCAAGGATTGTAGCGCAAGGCCAGCAGGTCGCCGTCGTCGCTCCAGTAGAGGAATTCCTTGCGCGGCGACTCTTTTGCTTCGCCCTTGAAGAAAGGCAGTAGATTGTAGCCGTCCAGGTGGACCTTGAACTTCTTGTTGCCGACCTGGTAACCCTGGAGGAGCTTCTCCTTGATGTCCGGCACGCCCGCGGCCGCCAGGAGCGTCGGCAGCATATCCTCGTGGGAGCCGATGTCGTTACTAATTGTTCCCGGCTTGATGACGCCCGGCCAGCGAATGAGGCAGGGCACGCGGAAGCCGCCTTCCCAGTTGGTGGCCTTCTCACTGCGAAAAGGTGTGGTGCCGCCGTCCGGCCAGGACAAGACCTCGGCCCCATTGTCGGTGGAGTACATGACGATGGTGTTGTCGAGGAGGCCCAGTTCCCCCAGCTTCTTGAGGAGTTGGCCCACATGACCGTCGTGCTCCACCATGCCGTCAGGATAGACGCCCAGGCCGGTCTTGCCCTCCGACTCCTTTTTCAGGTGGGTCCAGACATGCATGCGGGTGGAGTTCCACCAGACGAAGAACGGCTTGTCGGCCTTGTGGGCGCGATCGATGAAATCCATGGCCGCCTTGGTGATCTCCTCGTCGATGGTCTCCATGCGCTTCTTGGTGAGCGGCCCCGTGTCCTCGATCTTCTGTCCGCCCTTGCCGTCGGCCCAGCTGTGGATCACGCCCCGGGGACCGAATTTCTTTTTGAACTCGGGATCCTTCGGATAATCCGGGTTCTCCGGCTCCTCCTCGGCGTTCAGGTGGTAAAGGTTGCCGAAAAATTCGTCAAACCCATGAGCCGTGGGGAGGAACTCGTCCCGGTCGCCCAGGTGGTTTTTGCCGAACTGGCCGGTCAGGTAGCCCTGGGGCTTGAGCAGTTCGGCGATGGTGGGGTCTTCTTTGCGGAGCCCCAGGTCCGAACCGGGCAGGCCCACCTTGGTCAGGCCGGTGCGGATGGGAGACTGTCCAGTAAGAAAGGCGGCCCGGCCTGCGGTGCAACTCTGCTGGCCGTACCAGTCGGTAAACATGACCCCCTCATGGCCGATACGGTCAATGTTGGGCGTGCTGTAGCCCATGATGCCCCGATGGTAGATACTGGGATTGAACCAGCCGATGTCATCGCCCCAGATGATGAGGATGTTGGGCTTGTCGGTTTTTTTCTTTTCCTGGGCAGCCGCCGGGGCGGTCACCGCCAACACCACGGCTAGAAACAGGGTCATAGGGCCGATCAATCTTGAGAACCGAGGCATATTCACTCCTTAGCTTATGTGTTATCCGTATTTTTTGCGCACATTGATAAATCTATAATCATCCCTGGCCGCCTTGTCATCTACTTCCTTAACGATTTTAGTCTGCTTTTATTTTGGAGGTTCCGGCTTGCTCAATTTCTGGAGCGCCGCAGTCACCCGGGCCCGGTCCCGGGGCGGCAGATTCTCCACCTTAAGGGCCTGGCGGAGCACCACCTCGGCCTGGGGCCCTTCTCCCTGCTGCACGTAAATCTCGGACAGCAGGAGATAGCCGTCCGTGAAGCCGGGCCGCCCCTTGAGAAAATCCTGCAAAGTCACCGCCGCGCCTTTAAGGTCCCTTCCCTCTTTCTGGTAAAAGGCCAGAGTATAAGCGTACTTGGGCTCCTGGGGATTGAGGGTAGCCGCCTTACGGCACCAGGACAGGGCCTCCTCGGGCCGGTCTTTGGCGGTGAGGATGCAGAGGTTATAGGCCGCGGGCGCCATCTTGGGGTCCAGGCGAAAGGCTTCCCTAAGCTCCCACTCCCCCTCCTTGACCCGGTGCTGCTCGGCCTGAAGCAGCCCCAGGTTGAAGTGCGCGGCGGCATTGTCCGGCGCGATTTTAATGGCTTTCACAAGGAACTTCTCCGCCTGCTCCTTCCCACCTGTCTGGGCGTAAGCCATGGCGACATTGACCATAACCATGGCCGCCCGGGGCTCCATCTTGAGAGCGGTGTCATAAGCAGCCAGGGCCTGCTTGACCTCCCCTTTTTGGAGATAGTGGTTCCCCAGGTTGTAATGGGAGGTCCATTGGTCCGGCCGGGCCGTGAGGGAGGCCAGGTACTCATCCGTTGCCTTCTTTACCTTATCCTGGTCCTCGCCCCGGAACCATGCGGCAGGATACTGGGCCAGAGAAGCCGCAGCCCGCACCCGCACCAACCGGTACTCATCCCCCGCGGCCGCCATCAGGGCCTGGAAGCCCTCTTTACCTGGCCGGACTGAGAGAGCTTCCGCGGCCGCAGCCCGCACCAGGGGCGAGGGGTCCTGGATGGCTTTGAGCAAAGTGGGTCCGACCCTCTCATCCGGGGCGGCCATGGTCAGGCGGATGAGGGAGGCGGCGAAGATCTCGTCCCGCTCCGGGCTCGTCATATAGGCCAGCATCTCCGGGAGTTTTTGCCAGTCGCGCTTCCGGGCCGCCTCAATGAGGCCGGCCCGCTGAAGGAGCGGCGCCTGGTAGTCCCGGGGCCGCCACTGTCGCACCTGCTGGTCGGCCCAGGCCGCGTCTTTATCCTGGTGGCAGAGGTTGCAGGCGTTGGGCGAGCCGAACTGCATGGTCGCAGCCGGCGCCGGCGGCAGCATGGAGTGGTCGCTCCGGTTCATGCGGGCAAAGGACGTAAGGGGCATGTGGCAGGAGACGCACCTGGTGGGCACTCCCGCCTTGTCCGGCGGATGATGGATGTGCTCCCCGGCCTTGCCCACCCGCTCGGTGTGGCAGGGAAGACAGGCGTCGTTGGCCTTGGCCTCGTCTTTAAAGCGGTAGCGGCCGCTGGAGGAGTGGCACTTCAGGCAGTCAAGTTTTCCCGCCTTGACGCAGGGGCTCATCAGCCAGGTGGTGTAGGTATAATTTTCCCCCAGGTCCCGGCCGTCGGCATAGTAGTCGGGGTTTTCCAGAGTCGCCAGATCAAAGTGGTCGAAGAACCGGTCCCCGGGCGGAAAGAAAGTGGTGAGAGGGGAGGTCTTGGCATGACAAGAACCGCAGGAGGCGTTGTGCTGCTCATGGGTGAACTTTTTCACGCTGATGATCTTGAGGTCCGGGGGCAACTGGCCCTTGGGAGCGGCCTGCATCACCTCATTGTGCTCCTTGGAGGGGCCGTGGCAGGTTTCGCAGTTGATGCCCGCCTCCGCCCAGGTGGTGCGGTAGGTGTCCGTGGCCAGGTCATAGTTGGTGCTGAGTTGACTTACATGGCAATTGAAGCAGGCGGTGTTGAAGGTGTAGGGCCACTCCTTCCAATGGATGGGCTCCTGGGGCGGCCCGGACCCGAAGTGGCGCACACCGCTGGCCGCGGTGTCGAACCACTGCTGGGTGCGCACGTCATAGGCCACCGGCAGGGTCTGGAGGCGTCCTCGCTTAAGCGGCGTCAGGAAATAATAGACGTTCTTGCCGCCCAGGGCGTGGAGGATGGGGTATTTTGTCTTGCGGCCATTGGGGTCGGTTTCCAGGACCCAACCGGCCCGGGGGCCCACCTCGGCCCGGTAACGGGACTTGCCGATGGACAAGTCTTTCGTCTGCGGCGTCAGGTTGGTCCGGGCGAACTCCGGGGTGTAGGGTTGCAGGGCCAGCCCATGCCGGGAGGAGGCCCAGAGCTGGTAAAACTTTCCGTGACATTCCATGCAGCTCTTAGAGCCGGCGTAGAGGGAGAGTTCCGGGAGAAGTCCCGGGTCTGCCGGCTTGACCTGCGCCTCCCCAAGGCCGGCGAGGCAAAACATCAAGGCTACGCCCCCTAATGCCGCCCCGACGGTTAACCTAAGAAATGTTGGCATTTTGGCCTACCCCCCGGTGATTCTACCAGGGTTAAAGGTGGATAGGAAGTAAATCAAAATGCCTTTGTTGGCGGGGGATCAGTATCCAATGGATATCTTCCCAATTTCGGCACTTATTGTTGGAAGGGGAAAAATGCCAGATATGATCTGAAGATCAGACCTGGGTGGAGCTGAGCCAAGCAGGGAATAGGCGGACTTTATAGGCTGTTACATCCGCTGATGGGCTTAATGTATCGATATGTTTGGGGTAGAGAAATAACTGGGGGGCGGGATAATAAGCCGGACGCCATCGGATGCCGACCTAATCCCGATTATTCCGAAGATTTTTTCCTTGCATCGGTTCGATATTTCATATAAATAACAGAAAAACCCGGGGTAAGAAGCCCCGGGGTACGCAATCACCAAATAAGAGAACTTAAAGGCCATGAAGGCTTATAAACCTTCCTTGAGGAAGGGTGCCTGCATGGCCTTTTATTTTTTCTGGTCTTTTTGGTGAAGCGTGCGTCCGGCCATAATGAATTCAAAATATCCAGGAAGGGCAGACATGCATATTTCCGAAGGAGTGCTCAGTCCGGCGGTGTTGGCCGGGGGCGCCGGGCTGGCGGCGGTGGGAACCGCCATCGGCCTGAAAAAAATAGATTATGAGGCCATTCCCCGGGTGGCCCTCCTCTCAGCGGCTTTCTTCGTGGCCTCCCTCATTCATGTGCCGATAGGCCCGGTGGGCTTGCACCTGGTGCTCAATGGCCTCATGGGGCTGCTTCTGGGCTGGATGGCCGTACCCGCTATTCTCATCGCCCTGTTTTTGCAGGCCTTGCTCTTTCAGTTCGGAGGCCTGACAGTGTTGGGAGTGAATACGGTGATTATGGCTGCGCCCGCGGTCATCTGTTTTTATGCCTATCGCGGTTTATTACGCCGCCCGGGTACTCCCGCCGCGGTGGGCGCCTTTGCCTGCGGAGCCACGGCAATTTTGCTGAGCGGGTTGCTGGTGGCTGCAGCCTTAATCACTACCGGGCAGGCTTTCATTGAAGTGGCGGAACTTGTCCTTCTGGCGCATATCCCGGTGATGATCATCGAAGGCGTCATTACGCTGTTTATTCTCCTGTTTCTTAAAAAAGTCCGCCCCGAAATGTTGGAGGGATTATATGCCTAAAAATTGGGGGTCATGGGGACGAAATCCGGCTGCTCTTTGGGTCCAAGGAGCCTTCTTTGTTCTCACTGCTTTTGTTCTTACGACCCCTGCCCTGGCCCATCGGGTGCTGGTCTTCGCCTATGCCGAAGGCGACACCATCCACACGGAGAGCAAGTTTGTGCCCGACACGCCGCTGCGCCAGGGTCAGGTTAAGGTGCTGGAGCAGAAAACCGGCAAGGTCCTCTTGACCGGCCAAACGGATGATAAGGGAAAATTCTCTTTTAAAATCCCCGGCGAAGCCGCGGCGCAAAAGATGGACCTTAAGGTCGTGGTGGAAGCGGCCATGGGCCATCGGGGAGAATGGCTGCTCAAAGCCGAAAGCTATCTTCCGGGGGCAAAAACGGCCACCGCCGCTCCTGCTCCCGCCGTCCACGTTCCCGCCCCGGCGTCACCCCCGACTCCGGAGGCTCCGGGGGCCGAAGCCGCCACCGTGGACCGTAAAATGGTGGACGAGGTGGTGAATCAGGCGCTGGCGCGCCAGTTGGCCCCCATCAAGGAAATGCTGACCGAAGCCCAGGTCCGCAAGACTTCGCTACCGGACATTATGGGCGGCATCGGTTATATCCTGGGCATTTTCGGCCTGTGGGCTTACTTCCAAAGCAAAAGGAAGCAAAATTCTTGAGTACCATCCAGGAGCTTTTTTCCGAAGGCGCCTCCCTGGCGCACCGCCTAGACCCCCGGGGCAAAATCGTGGTGGCCGGCCTCTTTGCCCTCCTAATGGCCGTAGCCACCACCTATGCGGCGACCCTGGCCGGACTGGCTTTGGCCATCATTTGCCTGGCCCTGGCGCGTCTTCCCTGGAAAAAGGTAGTCGTCCGGCTGCTGGTAGTAAACAGCTTCATTTTCTTTCTCTGGTTCATCCTGCCGCTGACCTATCCGGGAGATGTGGTGTGGCGGTTCGGGCCTCTGGCCGCCACCCGGCAGGGCCTGATCTATACCGGTTTGATCACCCTGAAATCCAACGCCATCATTATCGCCCTCATTGCCCTGGTCGCCACGGTGCCGGTCGTTACCCTGGGACAGGCGCTGCATAATCTGCGGCTGCCGGGCAAGTTGTGTCATTTGCTGCTGTTTACCTACCGCTACCTGTTTGTCTTTGAGCAGGAATTTCACCGGCTGGTCCAGGCCATGAAGATCCGGGGATTTAGGCCGCGCACCAATCTTCACACCTATCGCAGCCACGCCTATCTGGCGGCCATGCTGCTGGTGCGCAGCTATGACCGGGCCGACCGTGTTTTCCAGGCCATGTTGTGCCGGGGTTTTCACGGGGTCTTTTACAGCCTGCGGACCTTTTCCTGGCAGCGCCGCGATGGGATTTTTGTGGTGTTATCCATGTTGGCGTTAATGACGCTGTTCTATCTGGAGTGGCTGATGCCCAGCCTCCTTGTGAGGGTATGATGAGTGAATCACTGATTGAATTGCAAAACATCACGTTTGCGTACCCCGGCGCCCCCCACCCGGTTTTCCAGGACTTTAACTTTCAGCTCCTGCCGGGCAAACACATCGGCCTCATCGGTCCCAACGGCTGCGGCAAGACCACCCTCTTGCACCTCATCATGGGGCTGTTGCGCCCCCAGGCGGGCAGCATCTTCATCTTCGGGGAAGAAGTCAGGAAAGAGAAGGATTTTGTCGCGGTCCGGAAAAAGGTGGGTCTGCTGTTCCAAAATGCCGACGATCAACTCTTCTGTCCCACCGTTCTGGAAGACGTGGCCTTCGGGCCCTTGAATCAGGGGAAACCGCCGGCGGAAGCGATCCGGATCGCCCAAGTAACCATGGAGCGGCTGGGCCTTCAGGGCTTCGAGGACCGGGTGACGCATAAGCTCTCCGGGGGGGAGAAAAAGCTGGTCTCCCTGGCCACCGTCCTGGCCATGCAGCCGCAGTTGCTCCTGCTGGATGAACCTACCTCCGGCTTGGATGAGAACACCAAACACCGCCTCATGCATATCCTGCAAGACCTGGACATCGCTTACATGATAGTTTCACATGAGCGAGATTTTTTAAACAATACCGTGGCGGAATGCTGCCATGTGCATGCAACCTGCTGTAAATCCACCTAATCAATCAAGGGGGGAAGCAGGAATGAAAAAATTACGTCATTTTTTCATGGTGCTGCTGGTGGTGGTGCTGGCCACGCCCATGGCGGGATGGGCGGCAAAGGAGGCCGCCGCCGGAGAAGGAAAGGTTCCGGCCGCGACCGCCGGTAAGGAAGAAGGCAAACCGATAAAAAAGGCGACAACCAAGGAAGAAGGGGAGCCGGAGGGGAAGGAAGAAGCCGAGGAGGGAGAGAAGAAGGAGGAAAAAGAAGGAAAGCAAGAAGAGGCTAAAGAGGGTGAGTGCCCCGCCACCTTCGGCCCCATCATCACCGACACCGCCATCCCCATCGAGAAGGGTAAGTTCGCCATACAGCCCACCTTTGGCCTGGCTTTCATCACTAATAGCTTAAGCCCAAACTGGCGGCGGGTCTCGGCAGGCGGCAACTTCAAGTCATTTGGCATGGATTGGCGATTCACTTACGGCCTGTTGAACAACCTGGAGGTTTTCGTGGTGCTCCCCTATGTGCACAACTGGGCCGGCGATGTGGATAAAGCTCTTCAGGGTCCCCAGGGAGAGCGTTCCGCCGATTTCGGAGGCCTCTGCGATATCAATCTGACCTTTAAATATCGCCTGGTGGAAGAGGGGCCCACGAAACCCACGGTCACCGCGCTTTTCGCCACGGATTTCCCCTCCGGCCACTGTAAACACTTAAATCCCGGCCTCCTGGGGGTCGACGCCGTCGGCGGGGGGGCCCACGTCTTCACTGCCGGTCTGAACCTGTCCAAGTACGTTAAGCCTTTCATCTTTTACGGCAATTTCTGGTACTCCATGGCGACCGACTTCACCAATGATGACGGCAGCCAGCATCCCCGGGACTTCGTCACCGTGAACCTGGCCGCGGAGTACCCCATCACCAAGAAGTGGGTGGCACTCCTGGAGCTTACCAGCTTGTGGGACGGGGGTCGTCTCATCGGCCACCGGGCCAACGTGGCGCCCGGGGCTCTGCTCTCCGTGATGCCGGGGATCGAGTACATGGCCACGGAAAAATTCTCCCTGGCCTTGGGGGTGAACGTCGACCTTATAGGCAAAAACAGCGCCGCCGCGGTGACCCCCTTATTGTCCATGGTGTACGCTTTTTAAGAACGCTGAAAGGAGGACCATCGTATGAAACGGTGGCAGCTTGTTGGAACCAGTGTTTTGGGCCTGCTGGTGTGGGGTTGGGCAGTGGCCGGCCCGGCTTGGGGCCAGGGCCGGGGCCAGGGCTTCCGGCCTTGTCCCTATACACCCTATATGTGTCCGGTTAAGGCCACCTGCAAGCCCTTTGACGAGGGCGGCAAAGTGGTGCAGGTCCTTACCGAGACTTTAGAAGATGGCATGCATCCGGGTATGGCAATCCTGGTGGACACCAAGACCCAAGGGCAGGCTCATGTCAGCCTGGGCCCGGTCTGGTACCTGGAACGCCAGGAGTTCGAACTCAAGCCGGGAGACGAAGTGCGGGTCAAAGGGATGTGTGAAAAAGAGAAGGACGGGAAGCTGCGGGTCATCGCCTTTGAGCTCACCAAAGGAGATTATGTGCTCCACCTGCGGGATTCCCAGGGCCGCCCCAATTGGGAGGCCTGGCGAAAAAGGTAACCCCTCAGCGGGCTGCGCCTGCCAAATTAACAGGGGAATGGAGGGAATTATGCAACGTTTCTTCACGCCAGGTCTTTGCCTCATGCTCGTCTTCGGTCTGGTCAACGTCAGCCAGGCCCATTTCGGCGTGATCCTGCCTGACAAGTCCATGGTGATGCAAGGGGACAATCCTGACCTGGAACTTACCCTGGCCTTTTGCCACCCCTTTGAGCAGAAAGGGATGACCATGGCCAAACCTAAGAAGTTTGGGGTGCAAGCCGGGAAAGAAAAAACCGATCTTCTGAAAACGCTCCAGGAAACCAAGGTTATGGACAACCAGGCTTGGAAGACCAAATACACCCTGAAAAAGCCGGGTATTTACGCTTTCTATTTTGATCCTACGCCTTACTGGGAGCCCGCCGAAAACAAGTATATCATTCACCAGACCAAAACCTACGTGGCCGCCTTCGGCGGCGAAGAGAATTGGGATCAGGAAGTGGGATTAAAGGCGGAAATTGTGCCCTTGACCCGGCCTTTCGGTCTTTATGCCGGCAACGTCTTCCAGGGGGTGGTGAAATTCAAAGGCAAGCCCGTAGCCGACGTTGATGTGGAGGTGGAATACTGGAATGCCGACAAAAAGTTGACCGCTCCCAATGATTATTTCATCGCCCAGAAGGTGAAAACCGATAAAAACGGCGTCTTTACCTTTGCCGCGCCCAAAGCCGGCTGGTGGGGCTTCTCCGCCTTGAACAAGGAAAAGCAGGCCGTCCAGCATACGGACGGCAAGAAAAAGGACGCCGAATACGGCGCCGTGCTCTGGCTGCAGTTTACCGATATGCAAGGGAAATAGAGCAGGGAGGGTAACCGCTGTGTCGCCGGGATAAAGACCGGCATGAGCATGAGCATACGCACGAGGAGGTGCCCCACAGCCACGACGGCCACGAACACAGCTACCCTATTTATCCACAGTCCAGAAAGTTTTCCCGGCTTGGACCAGCATCGGGCAATCTTTGAGGCATAATTTTAGAATTCTGTTGGGAATAAGGTTGGGGGCGGAAAGGACGAGGGGTTAGGCGATTAGCCTAACCCCTTGAAATTACTTGGCGGGCGATGGGCGACTCGAACGCCCGGCCTTTGGTTCCGGAGACCAACGCTCTATCCACCTGAGCTAATCGCCCGCTGGTAAAATTTTATGCAAATCCGGCCCCCTTGTCAACCGGGGTCTGAGGGATAAGAGGACTCCCTTGGAGAGGACGACGATTGGGGTGTTGGGGGAGGGCAGAGGAATCATTAAAGGGTTACCAGGGTACGAGGCGAAAAGGCTAAAAAGGCTTTGTTCGCCTTATTTCTCTCTTTTCCTTTTCCCCTTTTCGCCCTTATTTTTGTGCCCCTGGCCCTTCCCCCACTACCTCAGCCCCACAACTTAACCTCTGCAAAGGGCCCCTGGTTCACCGGGGGTATCTGGCCCTGGGCCACCCAGAGGGTCAGGTCCCCGGGGGAGAAGACGGCGCAGACGGTGGTGCCCGGGTTGGCAATCTGGTCATCCGCCAGGATGGCCTGGATTTCCGACGGCCCCAGAGTCCTACCCGCCGCCAGCTGCCGGAGTCGTTGCTCCCGGGCCTGGCTGTAAGCCTCGGTAAAATGAGCAGGAGACAGGGGAGAGTAGGGCGGTCGCGGCGGAAAGGCCCCCTTCAAGTCAGACATGGCAGCACTTTGATAATGATTGGTGGCAGTGAGCAGGCCACCTTGGGGATAGCGCACCACCCCCCGTCGGGCAGACAGCTCCAGGACCACCGCCTCCCGGGGGCCGCAGAGCATGAGATTATTGCCGATGGTGCCCGGGCCCTTCAGGACCTGGGCGGCCACCCCGGTCATCGTCTCCTCCTCTTCCAGGGCCTGCCGGAAGCGCAAGGCCGCGGGCAGCCCTTTGGTGGTGCGATCCCTGCTCATGGCCGAAAGCTGGGCCAGGGCCACTCCGCCCCGGTTGATCCCGGTACATACCCCCACATATCCCGGCCAGGCCAGGGAGGCCAGCTCCTGACCCTGATGGGGCTCCATGATCAACAGGGTCTGGAGCTAC
>Ga0315268_10007427_pt1 | contig 11533 bp, 10 predicted proteins | sample C1_top_MG_FD_204535 | JGI IMG/M metagenome (GOLD analysis project Ga0315268, IMG submission 204535) | Sediment microbial communities from Yellowstone Lake, YNP, Wyoming, USA - C1_top | ecosystem: Environmental > Aquatic > Freshwater > Lake > Sediment | place: USA: Wyoming | collected 2017-08-01 | reverse complement strand
CGTTCATTGGACATGCAAACCCCCTATGAATACTATGTCCAGTGGAAACAATCTCATAAAACCCAGGTGTCACGGATGTCCTGACCCCATACACCGCATTGACCGCCGTCCGCGGCTTGTGATATAAGCGTCCTTGACATTCGCGACCCGGCCTTCCATGAAGATGACGACCGACCCCGCCCGCCGAGCGGTCCCCGTTCCCTCCCCTCTCCCCGCTTCCCTCTGGCCGCGGCGCCCTCTCGGCCCCTTCTTCCCATGGGACGATCAAAAATCTACCCGATAAGGATGGTGAGCATGGACGAAACGAAATCCGCTCTTCCCGAAGTCCGGCCCTTCTCCCGCCGGAAATTCCTGACCGCGTCGGCCGCCGCGGCGGCCGGGGTCATGGTCGTGCCGCGCCACGTCGTCGGCGCCACCCAGACGAGAAAGGCGCCGAGCGACACGGTCAACATCGCTTGCGTCGGCGTCGGAGGCATGGGCTATTCCGATACGCGGGGCGTGCGCTCCGAGAACATCGTCGCCCTCTGCGACGTCGACGACGAGCAGATGGCCAAGCTCCTCCGCTCCGACGAGCTCGAGCCGAAGGAGAAGGCCATGTATGAGAAGGCCGCCAAGTACCGCGACTTCCGCCGCCTGCTCGAGAAGGAGAAGGGGATCGACGCCCTGACCGTGACCGTCCCGGACCACAACCACACGGTCATCGCCATGGCGGCCATCAAGCTCGGCAAGCACGTCTACGTCCAGAAACCCCTGACCCACACGATCAAGGAAGCCCGGCTGCTGGCCAAGGCCGCCAAGGACGCGAAAGTCGTGACCCAGATGGGCAACCAGGGCCACTCCAAGGAAGGCGCGCGCCTCATCTGCGAGTGGATCTGGGACGGAGCGCTCGGCAACGTCAATGAAGTCCACGTCTGGACGAACCGGCCCATCTGGCCCCAGGGGATCGAGGGGCCCAAGGAGATCCCGTCGGTGCCGTCGACTCTCGACTGGGACGTCTGGCTCGGCCCGGCGCCATTCCGGCCCTACCACCCGGCCTACCATCCCTTCGCGTGGCGCGGCTTCTGGGACTTCGGCACCGGCGCTCTGGGCGACATGGGCGCCCACCTTCTCGACCAGCCGTTCTGGGCCCTCAAGCTCGGCTACCCGACGAGCGTCCAGGCCAGCTCTACACCCTTCACCAAGGACTGCTATCCCTGGGCCGAGGTCGTCACCTATGAGTTCCCCGCGCGCGGCAGCATGGGACCGGTCAAGCTGACCTGGTGGGACGGCGGATTGACGCCTCCTCGCCCGGCGGAGCTCGAGGATGGCCGGATGATGGGCGACGAGGGCGGCGGCGTCCTCTTCCGCGGCGACAAGGGCGTGTTGATGTGCGGCACTTACGGCGAGAACCCCCGGCTCGTCCCCGAATCCCGGATGCAGGAGTACAAGCGGCCGGAAAAGACCATCCCCCGCTCACCCGGCATCCGCGAGGAGTGGATCGAGGCCATCAAGAAGGGGACGAAGTCCACGACGGACTTCTCCTACGCAGGTCCGCTGACCGAGGTCATGCTCCTGGCCAACGTCGCCGTCCGCCTCAAGGACAAGAACATGAAGCTCCTCTGGAACGGCGAGAAGATGGAATTCACGAACCTGCCGGAAGCGAACCAGTTCCTCCACTTCGACTATCGCCCCGGCTGGAGCCTGTGATCCGATGAAGACACTCAGAATTCCGATCGTCCTAGCCGCCGCCGTGTCCGTGGGCCTTTTGGCGGCCCAGGCGCAGTGGCAGGTCCACGACCCCAACCGTCCCATGGCCCCCGTGGTCGCCCCCGGCCCGGCCGGGCCGCCCGTGCCGCCGCCCGCGGACGCCGTCGTCCTCTTCGATGGCAAGGACCTCTCCAAGTGGACGGATGCCAAGGGCCAGCCGGCCCGCTGGAAGGTCGAGAACGGCTATTTCGAGGTCGTCTCCGGCGCAGGCTCCATCCGGACGGCCCAGGCCTTCGGCGACTGCCAGCTCCACGTCGAGTGGATGGCGCCGTCTCCAGCCAAGGGCGAGGGCCAGGACCGCGGCAACAGCGGCGTCTTTCTGATGGACCTCTACGAAGTCCAGGTCCTCGACTGCTACAACAACAAGACCTATGCCGACGGTCAGACCGCGGCCATCTACGGGCAGTATCCGCCCCTGGTCAACGCCTGCCGGCCGCCCGGCGAATGGCAGACCTATGACATCGTCTTCCACCGGCCCCGCTTCGACAAGGACGGCACGCTCCTCGCCCCGGCCCGGATGACCGTCTTTCACAACGGGCTGCTGGTCCACGAATGCGCCCAGCTGACCGGGCCGACCGCCCACAAGGCCCGGCCGCCCTACAAGATGCACGCCGACCGGCTGCCAGTCTCTCTCCAGGACCACGGCCACCCGGTCCGCTACAGGGACATCTGGGTCCGGAACCTGGAGTGAGGGAGGACACATGAGCAAGAGATGGATCCTGGCGGCTTTGGTCGTCGGCCTGGGCGCGGCGGTCGCCCTGGCCGGTCCCGGCCCGGCCCAGAAAAAGCAGAAAACGGCCCTCTTCGTCTGGGGCGGCTGGGAAGGCCACGAGCCCAAACAGTGCGTCGACATCTTCGCCCCCTGGCTCGAAGCCCAGGGCTTCAAGGTCGAGATCTCCCACACCCTCGACGCCTACCTCAACCTCGGGAAGCTCGAGACGTTCGACCTCATCGTCCACATCTTCACCATGTCGGAGATCAAGCCCGACCAGGAGCGCAACCTCGAGGAGGCCGTTAAGAGCGGCGTGGGGCTCGCCGGCTGGCACGGCGGCCTGGCCGATTCCTTCCGGGCCAACGTCGAGTACGAATTCATGGTCGGCGGCCAGTGGGTCGCCCACCCCGGCGGCGTCATCGATTACGACGTCGACATCACCAAGCCCGGCGACGCCATCGTCAAGGGCCTCAAGCCGCGTTTCCACATGAAGTCCGAACAGTACTACATGCAGGTCGACCCGGCCGTCGAGGTCCTGGCGACGACCACGTTCACGGGCCAGTACGCGCCCTGGATCAAGGGCGTCGTCATGCCCGTGGTCTGGAAGAAGATGTACGGCCAGGGCCGGGTCTTCTACACGTCGCTCGGCCACGTCGCCGCGGACTTCAATGTCCCGGAGGCCCGGGAGATCGTCAAGCGGGGCCTGCTCTGGGCGGCCCGGGCCGTTGAATGACGGGCTGGTCCGCGGCCGAAGACCGTGGCCAGAAAAGGAGAGAGATGGGAAACGAGCTACGCCCGGCGGATGCACCGGGACCCTGGGGCCGCGGCTTTAGGCTTTCGTTCGACCGCCCGGTCGAGCGGGAGTTCATGGACGATTACCTGGCGAAGTCGCTCGGACAGATCCGGCTGACCATCATCATCGGCACGCTGCTATATGGCATGTTCGGGATCCTGGACGCGGCCGTGGCCGCCCCGGCGACGAAGACGCTCTGGCTCATCCGCTTCGCCGGGTTCCTGCCCATCAGCGCCCTGGTCTATTTCCTGACCTATGTTCCGCCGTTCCGGCGGATCTGGCAGGGCGCGCTCGCCCTCTGGTCCCTGCTCGGCGGGCTGGGCATCGTGGCCATGATCGCCGTCGTCCAGGGCGAGGCCCGGAATTCCTATTACGCGGGCCTGATCATGATCTTCATCGTCCTCTACACCTGGTCCCGGGTCCGCTTCATCTGGGCGACCGCGACGGGCTGGCTGATCGTCGCCGCTTACGAGATCGTGACCCTGGGCGTCCTCCACTCGCCGTCCCAGATCATCTGGACCCATAACTTCTTCTTCATCGGCTCGAACATCCTGGGCATGCTGGCCTGCTACTCGATCGAGCGCTACGCCCGGACGGACTTCCAGATGGAGCGGCTCCTCCAGGAGGAACAGGAGAAGGTCCGCCGGGCCAACCAGGAGCTGAACGAGAAGAACGAAGAACTGCGGGGGCTGGCCGAGGTCGACGACCTGACCAAGATCCCCAACCGGCGGATGTTCGAGCAGGAGCTGAAGCGCGGCTGGCGGCGGACGGTCCGGACCAGCCGGCCTCTATCGGTACTCCTCTGCGACGTGGACAACTTCAAGGCTTATAACGACGCGTACGGCCACCAGGCCGGCGACGATTGCCTGGTCAAGATCGCCCGGGCCATCCATGGGGCGGCCCGGCGGCCCACCGATTACGCCGCCCGCTACGGTGGCGAAGAGTTCGCCGTCATCCTCCAGGACACGGGCATCGAGGGAGCCCAGAGCGTCGCCGAACGGATCTGCCTGGCCGTCCGTAACCTGGCCATCCCTCACTCGGGGGGCACGGCGGCCAAGCAGGTCACGATCAGCATCGGGGCGGCCGCCATCCAGCCGACCCATGAAGGCGCACCGATCGCCCTCATCCGCAAGGCCGACGAGTGCCTCTACCGGGCCAAGGGGGGCGGCCGGAACCGGGCCGTGGTCGATAAGGCCTGACCCCGGGATAGATGATCAAAGATAAAGGCCGCAGCCCCCGGTGATGGGGCTGAGCTTGTCCGCGCCGGCCGCGGCCTCCCGGGCCCGCCAATGAAGGAGCTCAAAAAATGAGGAGACGATGGGTCGTCCTAGTTCTGTCAGCCCTCATCATGCCGGGCGTCCCGTCCGCCGCCGGTGGCCAAACATTGGACAAGCGCCTGAACGATCTCCTGGAGACCGTCCGTCTGTCGCATCAAGTGCCGGGCCTGGCCGGCGCCGTCGTGACGGGGAAGGGGCTTGAGGCCGTCGGCGCGGTGGGCGTGCGCAAATGGGGCACGGAGGTGGCCGTGACGGCCGGGGACAAATGGCATATCGGCTCCGACACCAAGGCCATGACCGCCGCGATGATCGGCCGGCTCGTCGAGCGGGGCAAGCTCCGTTGGGATTCGACGGTCGGGGAGGTCTTCCCGGAGTTCGCCGGCGCGATGACCCCTGGCCTCCAAAAGGTCACTCTCCTGCATCTCCTGTCACATCGCTCCGGTCTCCCCGCGAACACCCTCTGGGGGCTGATTCCCCGGACGGGGACGACCCGCGACCAGCGGCTGGCCGTGATGAAGTCCGTCGCGTCGCTCAAGCTCGCGGCCGACCCCGGCACGAAGTACCTCTACTCGAACCTGGGCTACGTGATCGCGGGGGCCATGGCGGAGAAGGCCGCGGACACTGCGTGGGAAGACCTGATGAAGACGCTCCTCTTCGAACCCCTGGGCATGACCGGGGCCGGCTTCGGCGGCCTGGGCACTCCCGGCCAGATCGATCAGCCTTGGCCCCACGGCGAGGACGGGCGGCCGGTTGAGAAGAACGGTCCGGACACGGACAACCCGCCGGTGATGGGGCCGGCGGGCACGGTCCACCTCACGCTCGCGGACTGGGGCAAGTTCGTCGCCGACATGCTGCGCGGTCTCGGAGGCGAGAAGGCCCTGCTCAGGCCCGAAACCTATCAGAAGCTGCGGACGCCGCCGTTCGGCGGCGACTACGCGCTCGGCTGGCTGACCGTCGAGCGGGACTGGGGCGGGGGGACGGTCCTGACCCACAGCGGCAGCAACACCATGAACTACGCCGTGGTGTGGATCGCGCCGGCGCGCGGCTTCGCCGTGCTCGTCGTGTGCAACCGGGGCGGTCAGGCCGCCTTCAAGGCTTGCGACGAGGCCGCGTCGAAGCTCATCCAGTGGCGGCAGGGAGCGGCAGGGAGCGGACTCCCGAAAGCGACCATCAGAAACGCAGCGGAGCGGCTCGCAGCTGCGTTTCTGGGAGACATCTGAAACGAGTCTTAGATCTGGACGCCAAGGGGGACGCGCACGCCGGTACATGTCCCCCAGCCTTCTCTTTTTACCTCCTATCTGCAGGGCCGCCGGCGGCCGAGACCGCGAGCCAGTAGACCGTGCCGGGGAACGCCCCGCCGGACGCGGATGATGTGGCGCCAATGAGCAGAAGGTTCGGACCCGTGAGTTCAAAGGGCGACGAGATCACGTCCTCGCTCATCCCCACGCCGAGACGGCCCCCCTGGGCGCTCCAGCCCGCGTCGAACCGGAGGCGAATGACGGGTCTTATCCCTTCGGACGAAAGGAGCTCGGCCAAGACAGCATAATTCGACGATCGGCCCTCGCCCTGGCTTTCCTCAAACCGCGCCTCCGCCTTGGGGCCGGACGGGCCGAGCACCAATTCGAGTGACTTCAGTTCGTCGATCCGAAGCCGCTTCATGGCCAGACCGCCGCTCTCAAAGGCGACCCGTTCGAGGATGGCGCGGGCGATCGCGCTATCCGAGGCGTTCGCGGCCAGCTCGGTCTCGAAAAAAACGGTCGCGCGCGGGAAGGACGCGGTCACATTGCCGTGGACCTGGAGGTCAAGTGTTCCGCCCCTGCCGTCAGGCCAGGCCGCGTCAAAGTCCTGCGTCCGAGGGACCCTGAAGACCCGGACGGTCAGCCTGATATCGCGGCCAGCCCCGGCGGCGGCGCGCGGGGCATAGAGCCCAAGGACGATGATCCCCGCCAGGATGATCCCGGTAACCGTTCGGCCTGTTTTTTTCATTTCAGCTCCTTTCGCGGCCTGATTTCCCCAGTCATCGGGAATACAGCGGTCCCGCCGGAATATTCCGTCGGGCGGGGATCACGGCCGCCCTTATCCCCCCCCCCGCTGCGGGGGCTTCCGGACGGTCTTGATCCCCGTCCAGCAGGATAGCGGTAAGCACATTAGTTAGCTGGAGTGATCTTGAAGCCGACGGCCGTTAACTTCATAGCGCCGCGCCGCACTCGCGGTATTATCGGCCGCGTCGTGATGGGTTGTCCGCCGCCCGGTCCCTGACGTATCCGTCCCAGAGTTCCTGGCGGACGAAGATCGCGAGGACGACTTCGGGCCGCAGCCCGTAGAAGGCCGACTGCCAGCCGGGGCCGAGGTCGCGGGCGACCGGGTCGGCGAAGCCGGCCGAGCTGATGACGACGGCGGCCTCCTTGAGATCCCCGGCCGCGGCCGGGTCCGTCCAGTAGCCGACGCGCCCGTAGTTCCTCAGGGACCAGGGCAGGGGCCAGGTCTCGTCGGGCGGGGCCACGACCTTGATCAGCATATTCCGGTGGCCCGGATGGACGGCCGCGATGCCCTCGACCGCCCCGACAAGCTTCCGGTAATCCAGGCTTGTCTGGGAGTAGACGTAGGGATTCGTGGGGTTGGCGTAATCCACGAAATTGGCCCGGTGGTCCTGGGCGGCCAGGTTGAGGAGGCCGGGGGCCATGAGGGCCAGGATGACGACCTTGACGATGCGGAACTTCCCCGCCCGCCAGAGCATGCCGGCGCCGTTCCCGGCCAGAAGGACGAGCCCGAGATAGAACGGCAGCATGTTCCAGGGTGTCTTGTAGGGGACGAGCGAATAGGCGGCCGCGGCGAGCAGGGTGAAGAAGAAAAGGAAGCGGACAAGACGGGGATGGCCGTCCTTGCCGGGCTCCTCCGCGAACGCGAAGATGCTCCCCGCGACGGCCAGGGCGACGATGAAAGCCTCGCTCCAGAGCGGTCCATGCCCGAAGCGGGAGTAGAGGAGCGTCTTGACGTAGTAATACCAGGGCTGGGTGTGGACGCCAGCCTGGCCGGCCCGGTCGAAATAGGTCCCGAAGGCCAGAACGGAGTCCGCCAGGCCCCGCGGATTCTTCAGGAACGACGTGAACAGGAGCCAGGCCGGGACGAAGGCCGCGACGAGGAAGGCGGCGGCGTGGCCGATGACGGCGGCCGCGGGCCACGGCTCGCGCGGGGCCGCCTTCGGCCGGAGGATCCGGTCGACGGCGGCCGCCCCGGCCAGGGCGCCGAACAGGATGACCGAGGTCTCCTTGGTCGCGTACATCATCCCCGCCGCGAGCCCAGCCACCGCCGCCCACCGCAGGGACCGGGTCTGGAGGTACTTCCAGCCCGAGGCGACCAGGGCCGCGAGGAAGAAGACGAGGAGGATCTCCTGGATGTAGAACCGGCTGTAATAGGTCAAGGCCGGCGAGAGGGCCGCTAGAAAGGCCGCCGAGACGATCGCCTCCCGGGCCAGGCCGCCGGCGAAGAGCAGGAAGAGGAGGAGGAGGGCCGTGCCGAAGAGGGCCGGGACGACCCGCAGGGTCGTCTCGTCGGTCGCGGCCAGCGTCCGGTCCGCCAGGAGCCTGGCCACCGGCAGGGTCAGGTAATAGAGGCTCGGGCCGTGGTGGTCCTGCGGATCGTAGCGGTATTCGCCCCGCTCAAGAAGGTCGCCGAACTTGACCGCCTGGTTGGCCTCGTCGTGGTGCATGGGCCGGACGTCCAGGCGGACGGTCCGGAAGAGGAGGGCGCCGAGGAGGGCGCAGAAAAAGAGCCCGCGATAGCCCTTCTTGGTCATTTGGCGGGGATGCCGAAGACCTCGACCTCCACGTAGTGGTTCATGTCGTTCGACGTGTTCCCGGCGCTGTGGAGCCGGACGTAGCGGGCCTTGACGCCCTTGGGATCGACGAGCTTGCCCTCGGACGTTTCGATGTATTCCTTGTCCCTGCCGATGCCGAGCCCCGAGGTGTTGTCGTGGTCGTTGTTGAAGAGGGTTGTGACGCCGCTCACGAAGTCCTTGTCGTCCGAGACCTGGACGACGACGTCGCGGTAGACGCGGGCCTGGCTATGGTAGTGCCAGACGACGATGGCGTAGAGGGCCTCGGGCTTGCCCAGGTCGACCTGGACCCACTGGGGGCCGGGGCCGAGCTCGACGTAGTAGCCGTCCTCGCCCGACTTCTTGCCGTCCGTGAGGAAGGAGAGCTCGCCGATGACGGGCTCCTTGTCGCTCGCGGTGACGGGCTTTCCGGCCGAAAGGAGAACGGTTCCCACAGGCACCATGAACGGCCCCCGCGCCTTTCCGGTGACGTTCTCGAGGTTGGGCGTACGGATGTTCTTTGGGGTTCCGACGAACATGGGCTTGGGCAGCTGGAGCTTCAGGACTTCCTTGGCCTGGTCCTGGGCGCCGCTCCCGGCGGCGACGAGGACCAGGACGAATGCGGCAAGGGAGAGACAGCCGAGCGCTCGTTTCATGCGGATCTCCTTGTCTTCAGAGCTGGGCAATAGTGTTCGCGTTGAATATTTTACACTTTTTCCGCGAGTTTATCACGAGGGCCCGGACTTCGGGCCGGGTCCGGCAGTAGCGGTCGACCTCGTCGGTCCGCATGACCAGGAACGCCGTGGAGAGGGCGTCCGAGACGGCGGCCGAGGGGTGGGAGGCCCAGGCCGCCAGGTGGCCGCGGGCGGGGCGGCCCGTGCGGGGGTCGATGATGTGGTCGCCCTTGACCTCCGTCCCCGAACCGCTCAGGGCCCGGCCGCGGAGCCGGACCTCGGCGGGGGGGGTCCAGGGCGAGCCGGCCCCGACCGGCCAGCCCGGCCTCACGCGCCGCGGCCCCGGGCCGACGCCGAGGGCCGTGCTCGTCCCGGCGTGGACGAGGGCGTTCCCGACGCTCCAGTCGGCCAGGACCTCGACGGCGCGGTCCACGGCGTACCCCTTGCCCACCCCCCCCAGGTCGAGGTCGAGGGGGAGGGGCTTTCGCCTGGACAGGGGGCGGTGCCGCTCGACCTCGAAGCCACCGGGCACCATCCGGAGGCCGATGGTGTTGAGCAGGCTCATCGGTCGGCCGCTCCCCCGGCCTTTCCCGGGAACTGTCCCCTTTGTGCCCCCGGGGACTGTCCCCAAAGGGGACTGTCCCTCTTTGCTCCCGGCCCGCTCGCGGCCAGGACCCGGGAGCAGGGCGCGAAAATTGATATCGAAGGCGCCGGCCGTTTCCGCCTGGACGCGGGCGGCCAGGGCCAGGCACTCGACCGTTTCGACCCCGACCATCATCCGCTCGCCGGGGCGGAGCCGGCTCACCCGGCTGATCTCGCTCGAGGAGTCGAAGCGGCTGAAGAGGCGCTCGATGCGGTCGATCTCGTCGAAGGCGGCCCGGGCGGCCTCCCGGGCGTAGCCCTCTTTCTTGCCGGCGATGAAGACCTCGAAGACGGTCGTCATGGCCTCGTGGGCGAACTTGTGAACAGGGACCGCGGTCATTCCGCCTTTTTCGGTTTGCCGACCCGGCCGATGAAGAGCGAGATGAGAAACAGGATCCCCGCGGCGATCGCGGCGATCGGCAAGCTGGCCTGGACGGAGCGGCCGACGCTCATGTCGCCGATGAACTTGGGCACGAAGGTCCCGCCGAGCAGGCCGACGGCGAAGATGATGCCGAAGATGCTGCCGTAGAGCGCCGGCTCGAACTTGGCGAAGGTAACGCCGACGATGGTGGGAAAGATCGGGGCGAAGGCCAGGCCGGTCAGCAGGATGGCGGCCACGGCCAGGGCCGGGCTCTTGGTGACAATCATGCCGACGATGGCCAGGACGGAGACGAGGGACATCGCCGTAATGATCTTGGCCCCCATGGCAGTCAGATTCTTCATGGTCGAAGCCAGGAACCGTCCGACCATCATGGCCACGCCGAACAGGGCCAGGACGACGCCCGCTTTGGTCACGGCCCCGGCCGCGCCGCTGCCGCCGAGGAGCTCGAGCATGAGCTGCTTGATCCAGGTGGCCATGGAGATCTCGAGCGACATGTAGCAGACGAGGGCCAGGGCGGCCAGGAGGACGGCGCCCTTGCCGAGGAGCTTGACGGCCATCGAGAACTTGTATCCGGTCGCGACCGAGGGGAATTTGGTGGCCAGCGCGAAGACGAAGAAAACGATGGCCAGGGCCCCGATGATCGTTACAGACGTGCTGTAGCTCAGGTGCATCGACTTGAGGAAGAGCGTGAAGAGGAGGGGCGTGAGGACGTACCCCAGCCCGAAAAAGGCGTTGCCGAGGTTCGAAGCCCGGGCCGGGTCCTTGCCCTCGAAAAGGACGACTGGGATCAGGGTGTTGCCGACGGTGTTGAGGCTCATGGCGCCGACCCCGAGCAGGGCGCAGGCCAGCCGGACCAGCTCGAAGCTCGGGGCGAAGGCCAGGAGGAACAGGCTTCCGGCCGTGACCACGAAGCCGAGCAATGCGACCGGCTTGTAGCCGAACTTATCGACCAGCGGGCCGATGACGAGCTGGACAACGCAGCAGGTCAGGAAGAGGGTCATGACCAGGGAGCCGAACCGGCCGGCGTCGATGCCGAGCGCGGCCATCAGCTGGTCCGAGATCGATCCAAGGATGATGAAGCAGATGGCCACCGAAAAGACCGACATGAGGGCCACGACGGCCGTCATTTTTTTCATGGTTTTCCCCCTACGTGTGAGATGCGCGGACGAACGACTTGGTCATTCGAGCCTGAACATACCACCGCCGCCGAATCCTTGTCAACGGCCCTGGGTGTAAACGACGTCTGTCAGTTTTAGAAGTGCAGCGACGGGGGGAGAGAAGGGCTTGGGGTATGGGGACTGTCTCCCGACAAGGGCGACTGTCCCTGATTATTTATCAAAAGACAGATAAATCTCTTTCCGGTGCCCGATTCTGATGATGAGGATGACAAGGGCTACCTTTTCTTTCTTGAAAATGACCCGGTAGCTGCCTATGCGGAGGCGGTAAAGGGGCAGGTCGGTCCCGGTGATCCGTCTGATGCTGTTCTTTAAAGC
>Ga0315268_10007426_pt1 | contig 11533 bp, 13 predicted proteins | sample C1_top_MG_FD_204535 | JGI IMG/M metagenome (GOLD analysis project Ga0315268, IMG submission 204535) | Sediment microbial communities from Yellowstone Lake, YNP, Wyoming, USA - C1_top | ecosystem: Environmental > Aquatic > Freshwater > Lake > Sediment | place: USA: Wyoming | collected 2017-08-01 | reverse complement strand
TGCAGAGATTTACCATTTAAAGTTATCGGGGCGGTCGAACTGGGCCAGGCTCGGCAGCGTGGTTGAAAAGATCGAGGCGGCGCGTGCGCAGGGGCTGCGTATCACAGCCGACATGTACAACTATGCCGCCTCTTCGACCGGCCTGGATGCGGGCATGCCGGGCTGGGTACAAGAGGGGGGACTCGCGGCGTGGGTCGAGCGGCTCAAGGATCCGGCTATCCGGGAACGATTGAAGCGGGAAATGGCGACGTCCGGCGACGGATGGGAGAATACGTACTATGCGGCAGGCTCGCCCGACAACGTTCTCTTGGTAGGCTTCAAGAACGATGCGCTCAAGCCGCTCATCGGCAAGACGTTGGGGCAGGTGGCGGCGAAGAGAGGCACGTTACCGGAAGATACCGCGATGGACCTTGTCGTCGAAGACAACAGCCGGGTAGACGTGGTGTACTTTACCATGTCCGAGGATAATGTTCGAAAGCAAATTGCATTGCCCTGGGTGAGTTTTGGCTCCGATGGCGCGTCCATGGCGCCGGAAGGAGCCTTCCTCAAGTCGAGCACTCATCCACGCGCATATGGCAACTTTTCACGGCTGCTCGGCAAATATGTGCGCGAAGAAAAGATTATTCCACTGGAAGAAGCCATCCGGCGCTTGACCTCGCTGCCGGCGGGAAACCTCAAGCTGGATCGTCGCGGGTCGCTTGCACCGGGATATTATGCGGACGTGGTCGTCTTTGATCCGGCCAGGGTTCAAGACCACGCGACGTTTGATCGTCCTCATCAATATTCGACCGGAGTCGTCCACGTTTTCGTGAACGGCACACAGGTGCTCAAAGAAGGCGAGCACACTGGCGCCAAGCCCGGGCGCGTGGTGCGCGGCCCCGGTTGGAAGGCATTGGCTCGCCGCTGACGCGTTCCAGAATGCCCAGGTCATCAGGTATGCAGCCCACACTCGTCGTGCACGCCGACTGGGGATCGGGACCCGGGAAGCGGTGGATGGCGCAGGCCATCTTGCGGGGTGACAGTCGCTACGCCGCCCATGCGCCGGAACCGGTCGGCGAGCCGGCAACTCTGATTCGGCGGCTCCGGGTGGATGCCGGACCCACTGGTTGTATCCTGCTTGGCTTCGACTTTCCCATTGGCCTGCCGGCGCGCTATGCCGAGCGAGCTGGCGTGCAAGATCTTGTCACGTTATTGCCTCGATTTGGACAGGGCGCTTGGTCCGACTTTTACACGGTAGCCGAACGTCCAGAGCAGATCAGCCTGCACAGGCCGTTTTATCCGCTGCGAGCTGGCGAGCAGGGTCAGGTGCGCCTCCAACATTTGCTGGATGGCCTGGGCTTGGCGTCTGCGGGCAGCCTGCGGCGGCGGTGTGAACAGGCACGAGCCGGTCGCCGGGCAGCCTCGCCACTCTTTTGGACGGTGGGGGGACAGCAGGTGGGTAAGGCGGCTATCAGCGGTTGGAAAGAAATCCTGGGACCGGCGCTTTGTTCTGGCTGCGATGTGGTCATCTGGCCTTTCGCCGGTCCACTTTACGAGCTTTTCCAACCGGGACGTGTCGTCGTCGCCGAGACCTACCCAGCCGAGTTTTACACTCATCTGGGTGTGACTTTTCACCGGGCTGGTCGCAAGTCGGGCAAGCGAGTGCAAAGGGATCGAGCTGCCAATGCGCCGACGCTGCTGGCCTGGGCGAAAGGTGCCTCAGTCAGGTTAGCTGACGCCTTGCGGACAGAGATACAAGATGGGTTCGGCTCGTCGGGAGGAGGCGAGGATCACTTTGACGCCGTCGTAGGGCTTTGGGGGATGTTGAACGTTGTACTCCAACGCCGGTCGCCCGGCGACCCGGATGATGACCGAACTCGCAAAATCGAGGGCTGGATCTTGGGGCAGGCTGCAGAGTGAGGCGCGGCGCTATGGCGAGTCCTTTATAGCCGGCGCCTTGCCTTTTCCTAGAAAGCCCTCTAGCGAGGCAAAAGCCGCCGCCACCGCCTCAGGGCGAGCAGCATAGTTTTTCGTCTCCTCACCTTCTCCTAACGTCAGTTGCACCAGCCCAGCTAGGCGCAGCGCCCCGAGGTGATGCATCACGGTTGGAGTGCGTAACCGCAGGCGACGGGCCAGTTCGGTTACGGTGGTTGGTTTCTCGCTCAGGTAATGCAAGATGCGCAGCCGCGTGGGATCGGATAGCGCCTGCAATGCTCGCAACAACGCATCGGGCACGGCTTCCCCAGGTATCAGCGAGGCATCCGCTGGGCGTGCGCCAAACAAGAATAGTCTGCGCTCGGCGCTGACTTGGCCAAAGAACATGATGGGCGTGGACCAATACGATGGCGCTAACGCCAGCTCGGTACACTCGGGCGGCACCTCAAAGCGCAACCCCTGGGAAAGCTCTTCCAGCAAATCCGGCAATACCAGTCGTTCTGCCATCTCTTGCGCTTGTGAGAGCGCCTCGTGCAACACGGGGCGGATGCGCTTTTCCTCCTCTGCAAAAAAGACCTCTTGGTAGGCGCGTATGGCCGCCAGGTAGCGTTCTCCGAATTCCTCGGCGTGGGCCCACCAACCCAGAATGGTGGCCAATTCCTCGGAGGAGAGCCGTTTCTTTACATCTTTGCACCCGTAGGTCGCTCGGAGAACCTCTCGGTCGTTATCATTCCAGGTCCCACGTGCGGCCACATTCCTGAGCGTCTCCGCTGCATCGGCAGATGGCCAATCCTGGGTCGTCAGAGTCAGAGTAGGCAATCGTTCTGCTGGTGGAATCTGTCCGAGCGTCCACAAAACGGCGGCTCCGTCCTTTGGCTCTGGCAAGGCGTGGATCCAGCCAAGCGGCACAGCCAGTAATTTGCTCTGCTCCAGCGTCTCCCGCTCAGTGGCGGGGAGTCGCGCGCGCACGCCAGCCGCCCACGCGCCGCGTAGCCCATAGTCTGCTGGATGGTGCAGTACTTCCAGGCTGACGAACAGATCGTAAGCCGTTCCCCAATCCCAGAATAACTGTGGTGAGGTCATCTCTCTCCTGCCTAGCACCCTGACTGGTGGACTGTGGGGCCGGAATACATTATCGGCCTGGCATGTTCTTGCAGTCTCTGTCCGGCGGCGATCAGAAAATCCCCGATGCGTATATAAAGGTGATCGCGAAGCCGGGGTTTCGTGGCTCCGGTAGCCTTGAAGATCTGGCTGATCTTGGCCTCCTCTTGCCATACCTTTTGACGATCCTCACCTATTATCTTGGCAACCGCTAGTAGTGTTGTGGGACTGATCACGTTATCCCTCCTTCCTTCATTCACATGTCGAACACCAATGACAAGTAGCATCAACATAGTTAGGCATTAGTGTAACTTAGACGTTTATCTAAGTTAGATTATAACATAATTAAGTGCTCTTGTCAATAGGATGAAGTACGAGGAAGAAAACGATCAAACGCATCGTCGGGCAGTTCGTCGAGTGTTGGCACAGTCCAATCGGCCTGGAGGGTGGCGTTGGTGGAGCGCACGCCAATCGTTCGCATCCCGGCGCGGCGCGCGCCCTCAATGCCAACAGGCGCGTCTTCGACCACGATGCACCGCGCAGGCGGGACGGCCACTCGGGCCGCTGCTGTGAGAAAGACCTGTGGGTCAGGCTTGCCGCGCTGTACATCTTCAGCCGAAACGACGGCATCAAAGCACCGGGCAATCCCCAGCATCTCCAAGACCAGGTCAATATTTGCCCGTGGCGCTGAGGATGCAACTGCCTGGCGCCAGCCACTCTCGTATAGGCGGTTGAGCCAGCGCTGCACACCAGGCAAGAGCTGGATGCCGCGCGTCCGCACGAGATGGCGATAGCGCACTTCTTTGGCAGCCGCGATGCGCTCCACCTCGCTATCGGATAGGTCTGACCCCAAGTAGTTACGCAAAATGGCTGCGTTACGCTGACCGAACGAGGTGACGAAACGCTCGTAGGTCAGGTCGAAACCTTCCGGCGCCAGAGCCTCACGCCAGGCCAGCCAGTGATATTCGCCCGAATCGACGAGTGTGCCATCCCAATCCCAAAGCACCGCGCGCTGATGGTTGATAGTGGTCAAGTTCTAGCTCAGGGTGTCAGCAGATACGGGGCAACAGCTCGCCAGCCGGCACGTCTACAACGCGCGTCCCGCCGATGCCGGTGCGCGCGGTGACGATGCCGCGATGCTCGGCCACGATGCGCCCGACGACGGCGGCCTCGTGCCCAAACTCGTGCGCTCGCATCGCAGAAAGAAGCGCGTTGGCTTTATCCGGCGCGACGATGGCGATGAGCTTGCCTTCGTTCGCGACGTAGAGCGGGTCAAGTCCCAACATCTCGCACGCGCTGCTCACCGCCGGTTTCACCGGAATTGTACGCTCGTCCAGCGCGATGCCGACTTGGCTGGCGCGCGCAATCTCGTTCAGCGTTACGCCCAGCCCGCCGCGCGTTGGGTCACGCAAGACGTGAACCGCGCCTGCGTCCACAGCCAGCATCGCCTCGACCAATCCCCACAGCGGCGCAGTGTCGCTTTTGAGCGCCGTCTCGAATTCTATTCCCTCGCGCACACTCATGACTGCTACGCCGTGATCGCCCATCGTCCCGCTGACGAGCACCACGTCGCCCGGCTGCGCGCGCGTTGGGCCGATGTCCACTCCCTCGGGGATCGCGCCAATGCCGGACGTGTTGATATAGACGCCATCTCCTTGCCCTTTGCCCACCACCTTTGTGTCGCCTGCGACGAGCTGCACGCCCGCCTTTCGGCACGCGCGCGCCATCGAGGCGGCGATGTGGCCCAGCGCATCCATCGGCAGGCCCTCTTCGAGGATGAATCCCGCGCTCAAGTAAAGCGGCCTGGCTCCGCGCATTGCCAGGTCATTCACTGTGCCATTGACCGCCAACTCGCCAATATTCCCACCCGGAAAGAACAGCGGGCGCACCACAAACGAATCCGTCGTGAACGCCATTTGAAACTTGAAATTTGAAATTTGAAATTGGATCGTGGTCGCATCGCCCATCTGCCCCAACAAATCATTGGCAAATTGCGGCGCAAAGAGATGCTCGATGAGATCCGCCATCAACTTGCCGCCGGAGCCGTGGCCCATGACGATGGTGGGATAATCGCGCAGAGGCAGCGGGCAGGTCCAGCCTTCAAAGTCGAGGGGAGGATTAGGAGAAACAACTTGATTGTCTGTCATTCTGTCCATCCATGGAAAGGAGCTCGTGGGGACCCGGAGGAGCTGTCAGCGCCCAGCCTTGGCAGGCTCAGGGTCGGCGACGAAGGTACGAAAGATGAGCGCGAGCTCCCACTGGCACGGCTGACCGTCGGCTGAGATACACCGTGCGCGCCAGATACCTGCCGGCGGCACAATGTTGCCGTGGTCGAAGCGGTAACGCTTCGGGTCGGTGGTCAGCACGTCACCCAACATTCCCAGCATGGCGCGGATGGGTGAGCCGTGGCTGACTAGTGCGATGCAGCCGGGCATTGTCGTGACGCGCTCGTACCAGAAAGCTGCAAGGCGAGCAGCCACCTGGTCGTTCGTTTCGTCACGGCGGTGTTCGGCCAGACGCTCGTCAATCGCCATCGGCACACCGAGTTGCGCCGTGATAATCTGTGCCGTTTGCAACGCGCGGTCGAGTGGCGAGGTATAGATGACGGTCGGTGGGTTGCCCGCCAGGAAGCTGGTCGCCATTGCCGCCTGCGAGCGCCCCTCCGCTGAAAGCGGCGGGCCGGGGGGTACGTCGTAGCGCAGGCTCGTGAGCACACTCCCCCAAAAGGTCGGTTGCGCGTGGCGGATCAAGTAGACGGTGCGCGAGTGATGATCACCTTGGGTCGCGAGTGAACCATCGGTCATCGGCTTAGGCGTCCTTCGCTCACTAAACAGGTGCGGAGCCGTGCGCACAGGGCGGCGATTTCTTGTGGCCCGCCGTGCGGCGCATCGGGCCACTCGTCCACGCGCACGCCCCAATACTCGCGCGGAGTACCCGGATAGCGCGGCACAACATGGATGTGCAGATGCGACACATGATGGCCCAACACGAATGCATAGACATGTTCTGCCCCCTCGCAGGTCCTCAAAGCCCTGCTCAGACGGGCAACCAGCAGGCCCACAGCTTGCGCCTCGGCGTCCGCCAGGTCTGCCAAGCCCGGAATATGACGCCTCGTCTCCACCAGCGTCCAGCCCAAGTAGACAGCAGATTGCCCTTCCGGAATTTGGGCGTGCCCGGCGTACACTAGGTCATCTTGGTAAATCGCCCCACCAGGAGGCGAGTTTTCACCTCGATGCTTGCGGCAGATAAAGCAATCAGTTGGCTGCATCAGCATGGCCGTTTCGTGGTTCACGACAACATTTAGCCCAACGCTCGATACTTGAAGTACGCAGCACACGCGCCCTCAGACGAGACCATCGTCGCGCCGAGCGGATGCTGTGGTGTACACTCTTTGCCAAAGGCCGGGCACTCGTGCGGCTTCTTCAACCCTTGCAATACCAGCCCGCTGATGCAGACCGGGTTCTCTTGCACGGCAATAGCTTGCACTTCGGGGAAGCGGCCCTCGGCATCCATATCGCCGAACTCGTCCCGCAGGCGATAGCCGCTCATCGGGATGAGGCCGATTCCGCGCCAGGCCCGGTCGCACGGCTCAAACACGCGCCGGATGATATCTTGCGCAGCCCGGTTGCCCTCCCGGCGGACACTGCGCGCGTAGGCATTGACGACCTGGTGTTTGCCGGCTTCCAGTTGCAGCAAGCACTGGCGGATGCCTTCAGCCAGATCCAACGGCTCGAAGCCGGTGACGACAATCGGCACGCCGAACTGCTCAGCCAGTGGCTCGTATTCCCAATAACCCATTACCGTGCAAACGTGACCGGCGGCCAGGAACCCACGCACACGACTGGCGGGCGAAGAGAGAATCGCGGTGATGGCAGGCGGCACGGTGACATGGCTGACGAGCACGGCGAAATTCTTGAGGCCTAGTTGCCGCGCCTGGACGACCGCCATTGCGTTGGCCGGCGCAGTCGTCTCGAAACCGATGGCGAAGAAAACAACGGTCTTGTTGGGGTTCTCTTTGGCGAGCTTGACCGCGTCCAGCGGCGAGTAGACGATCCTGACCTGCCCACCGCGCGCTTTGACCGCAAACAAGTCCTCCCGCGAGCCAGGCACACGCAGCATGTCACCGTAGGAGGTGAAAATCACATCGGGCCGGGCAGCCAGCGCAATCGCCTTGTCAATCAGCTCCAGCGGCGTGACGCACACCGGGCAGCCGGGACCGTGGACCAGCTCGATCTCTTTGGGCAGCATCTCGTCAATGCCAAAGCGCACCAGGTTGTGCGTCTGCCCGCCGCAAATTTCCATGATCGTCCAGGAGCCTTTGATGCTCAGACGGATGTCGTCCAGCACGCGCCGGACGGCAGATTCATCACGGTATTCATCAACGTACTTCATTGCAAATCCGGAATCTCTGCCAGCTCCACTTCTTGAGCCAGTTCGTCCATCTGCCGAAAGAGGTCGAGCGTCTCCATGGCCTCTTGTTCGTCCAGGATGTTGAGCGCAAAGCCGACGTGGATGATGCAATAATCGCCCACCTTGGCTTCCGGCACAAAATCCAGGCAGGTCTCTTTGATCACGCCGCCAAAATCCACCTTGCCCATCTGCCGACCTTCAATCTCAAACTTTTCCACGATTTTTCCAGGAATCCCCAAGCACATGGTCCCTCCCAAATGTCAAATACCCAATGTCAGGTTGCCCCCGCGAAGGTTGCAAGCCTATTATACACCAACCCTTGAGGAGGCTCTGGACCTCTACAAGGGTTGAGGCTGGTCCAACGAGGTCATAGGGCCTTGGCCCTACGGCCCATTCCACGCTATATTGCCAGTTGAATATCGGGCACGACATCGCACAGGGCTGCGCACGTGATGGCTCCTTGGCGCAAAACGCGAGGCGGCGAGGCGACGCAATCCACGACGGTCGAGGGGATGCCGCCGGGGCAGGGGCCGCCGTCGAGCACGGCGGCGATGCGGCCGCCCAGTTGTGCGACCACATCGGCGGCGGCGACGGGGCTGGGCTGGCCGGAGCGATTTGCGCTCGTGGCAGCCAGCGGCCCGGTCAGGCGCAGAAACGCACGAATCAGAGCCAGGTCCGGGATGCGCACGGCCACCGTCTCGTCGCTGCTGACGATCTCGGGCACATCGGGGCGCTTGGGCAGGATGAGCGTCAAGGCACCGGGCCAGAATCGCGCAATCAAGCTGCGGGCGCAGTCCGGCACCGATGCGGTGATGCGCGGCAGATCGGATGCATCGGCGATGAGGACTGGGATGGCTTTTTCCGGCGGGCGCTCTTTGGCAACGTAAATCGCAGCGACGGACGCCGCGTCGAATGCGGGGGCGCCCACGCCGTAGACAGTGTCGGTTGGAAACGCGACCAACTGACCTGTGCGCAGCAACTCGGCTGCACGCTCCAAGCTGCCCGGTTCACTGGCAGTCAAGATCTGTGTGGTTGTCATCTAATGCGAATCGCTCTATTGCGACTGCTGCGCCATCTTCGGAGAGCGGCGGGGCAATCCAGTCCGCCACTGATTTGCAGGCGGCGCTGGCGTTGCCCATTGCCACGCCCAGCCCGGCCCAGGCAACCATCGGCGCGTCGTTGTCTTGATCACCCACGGCCATTACCTGAGACTGCGGTACGCCCAGGTGCGCAGCCAGCCACGCCAGCCCGCGGCCCTTGTCCACGCCAGGTGGATTGGCCTCGATAAACAACTCGTGCGAGCGGACGATCTGCATCTGCCCATCAAACCGTTCTCGCAGCTCGGCCTGGATTTCGTCGCCGTTCCCTTCTGCTACTATGATAACCTTGTCCGGGTCATGATCGAGCAACGGGCGCAAGTCCGGGACGCATTGGGCCGCCGGGTTGAGCAGTGCTTCGTAAAATGGGGTAGGGTGGCGGAACTCGGTCAGGTACAGCAACCCATCCTGGTAGAGATTCACGTGCCAGCCGCGCGACTCGGCCAGCGTAATGACCTGTGCCGCTAGGCCACGGTCAAGCGCAATGCGGTGCAGCACACGACCATCGGTTTCGGCAATCAGGCCGCCCTGGTAACAGATCAGCGGCACATGGATGTTGAGTGCTTCGGCGAACGGGCGGGTGGAAACCGGGCTGCGGCCCGTGGCAAGTGTGACAACAATGCCGCGCCGTTGCGCCTCAGCCACGGCGCGCACCGCGCGCGGTGCAAACTCTTGCTCAGGGCCAATAGCCGTGCCATCCAGGTCAAGCGCGATGAGGCGGATAGGCAGTTGAGTCATCGCATCCTGACACCGGGGACAGCACGGAACTGGATTTCCACCACGCGCGTCAATCCGGCATAGTCACGGCGAAGGTCAACGGCTGCCAGCGGGAACGCCTGACGCGCCAGCGCAGACACAGCCGCTCCCTGCGTCGCGCCGATTTCTACTAGTACCCATCCATCAGGCTTGACGTACCGGGGCGCCTGCGAGAACAAACGTCGGATGAGGTCGAGGCCATCTGCTCCGCCGTCGAGCGCGATGCGCGGTTCGTGTTCGCAGATGTGGCGTGGAAGACTCTGCCATTCGGCGGTAGTGACGTAGGGCAGGTTGGCGACAGCCCCCTCTGCGCGCAGCGGCACTGGCGCGAGCAGGTCACCGCGCAAAAACTGGATGCGCGAGCTGACCTTGTGCCGCCGTGCGTTTTCGTGAGCCAATGCCAGCGCATCCGCTGAAATGTCCGTCGCGATAAAGCGCGCGTCGGGCAGGCTGACTGCCAGTGTGACGACGACGCAGCCGCTGCCCGTCCCCACGTCCACAATTTGAGGCTTGCTCGAGATCTGAGATTTGATCCGCGCCAAGGCAAGTTCGACGAGTTGCTCTGTCTCTGGGCGGGGGATCAGCGCCCGGCGGTCTGTCAAAAAGTCGAGCGCATAGAATTCGGTGTGGCCTACGACATAGGCCATGGGTTCTCCTGCAACGCAGCGGGCTACCAGCGTACGATAGGTGGCGAATTGGTGAGGTTGCAGCGGCTGCTTGGGCGAATAAGCCATGATGTGGGCACGCGGCACACCCAGCGTGTGCGCCAGCAAAACCTGGGCGACGAGCCTGGGTGAATCCACTCCAGCCGCGCTCAATTTGGCCGCCGCATCGGCCATCGCATCACTGATCCCCGGAGGCATATCGCGTATCGCCTTGTGCAGTGTGCGTCACATACCAACTGCCTGCAAGCGCTCAGCTTGGTCGCGTGTCGCTAGCTCGTCAATAAACTCGTCCAGGTCGCCATCGAGCATGGCTTGCATGCGCGGCCCAAAGACCGATTTATCTATGCGGTGATCGGTGAGGCGCGCCTGAGGAAAGTTGTAGGTGCGGATTTTTTCGCTCCGCTCGGCGCTGCCCACCTGGCTGCGACGCGCATCAGTGATTGCCTGGTCGCGCTTGCTGCGCTCCATATCGTAGAGCCGCGCGCGAAGAATGGACATGGCGCGCAGCTTGTTCTGCAGTTGGCTGCGCTCGTCCTGGCATTGTACGACCATGCCGGTCGGCAGGTGGCGGATGCGGACGGCCGTCGAGTTCTTTTGGACGTTCTGTCCGCCCGCGCCAGCGCTGCGGTAGACTTCGATCTCGATATCTCTGTCAGGAATTTGAATGTCCACGTCCTCGGCTTCCGGCAGCACTGCGACAGTGGCTGTGCTAGTGTGGATGCGGCCAGAGGCTTCGGTCACCGGGACGCGTTGGACACGGTGCACGCCGCTTTCGTACTTGAGGCGCGAATAGGCGCCCTTACCCTTGACCAGAAAGATGACCTCTTTGAATCCGCCGATACCGGTATCACTGGCGCTGAGCATTTCGGCCGACCAGCCGCGCGATTCAGCATAGCGCGTATACATCCGGTAAAGGTCAGCGGCAAAAAGCGCGGCTTCTTCACCGCCTGTCCCTGCGCGAATCTCGACGATAACGTTTTTTTCGTCGGCGGGATCGCGGGGCAAAAGGAGCCGTTTGAGCTGTTCCTCGATCTCGCGGGACTCGTGCTCAAGATGTGTGACTTCTTCGCGCGCCATCGCCGCCATCTCGGCGTCGCCAGAAGCTTCGGTCAACCCGCGTGCGTCTTGCAGTTCTTGTTGGATAGCCTTGAAACGCTGAAACGTTTCGACAATCGGCTCGATCTCTGACCGCTCCTGACCCACTTGGCGTCGCCGGTTATAGTCGCTAATCACGTCCGGGTCGGACATTAGCTTATTGAGTTCTTCGTAGCGGGTCTCGATGCCCGCCAGTTTTTCCAACATGCACTACACTCCACAAAAAGGGGCGGCCTGTGGCCGCCCCTCACGGCAACTACGTATGTCATTATAACAAAGCAAAGCGGAGTGTCAAGATGGCATCCTGCATTGGCCCATTATCACACAGCCCGATTCATCGCCGTCGTCCCCAGCTCCTTTTGTAAATCGCCACCAGATTGAGTGCGGCGGTGCAGCGCATCAAACCACCCTGTCGAAAGCATCCCCGCGATAAATCCGCCGTACCAGATCGTGACCGGGCCGAAAGTATCGTTCAAAAAGCCGCCCATTACTGGC
>Ga0315268_10007425_pt1 | contig 11533 bp, 10 predicted proteins | sample C1_top_MG_FD_204535 | JGI IMG/M metagenome (GOLD analysis project Ga0315268, IMG submission 204535) | Sediment microbial communities from Yellowstone Lake, YNP, Wyoming, USA - C1_top | ecosystem: Environmental > Aquatic > Freshwater > Lake > Sediment | place: USA: Wyoming | collected 2017-08-01 | reverse complement strand
GCAAGCAACAGTCAGGCACTGCTGGAAAAGTACGATGCTCCCGTCCTGCCCCCCCCCCCCCCTTGCGAATGTCTCGAATTTAGGACATACTGGCGACGTGAAGCCGATTATATTTCACCCCACAGCGCTGGAGTTTATTCGTGGGGAAGATCCGACGATCAGGCGGGAGATCGGCGAAGCACTCCGTGATCTTCAGAAAGGCCTCCCTCTGGGCATGCCGCTCAGCAGGCCGATGCCTGACGTGGCATCAGGGGCTCATGAACTCAGGGTGACGGGCAAAACATCCGCCGTGCGGGTGTTCTACTTCGTCAAGCTGGCTGATGCGATTCTGGTGTTTCACGCATTTCAGAAGAAGACACAAAAGACCCCCAAACGGGAAATGGCCCTTGGCCAACAACGACTGAAAGAGGTGCTGCATGGCAACGTCTAAAGCACGCAAGCTGGTGACCGTTCGGACCGCCGAGGACCTCGGCCGCGCGTTGGGTTTGTCCACGGCCGACACAGCTGAAATGGAATTCCGCTCGGACCTCACCGTCTCGCTCGCAAAGATCATTCAATCCGGACGCCTCACGCACGCAGACATCGCCAAACGTGCCGGAACGTCAAGAACCCGAGTAACGGCCATTGCGAACGGGAACACCCAGGGTGTGTCGACTGATGTGCTCATCCGGGTACTGGCTGCCACAGGCTATCGTGCGGAAGTGCGTGTGAAGAAGAGCGCCGCCTAGACTAGCAGACTGTTACAAATCTCTTTCGACAGCCTGCTGGTTCCATGAAGTTGGCACCGCCCAGTGTCCATACCCTGGAAAAGACTCCCGGTACCTTTTCTGCGCTCCCGCGGCGTAGTCAGATGGCGTATCAAACAGCGCGAGTCGTCCAACTCGGCGGTTGAGGACATGATAGGCGAGATCTCCAGCCGCGAGACGTGGACGGCGTGGCATGCGGGTCTTCTACCGAAACCGTCGCGATCTTGTCAAGAAAAGACTCCCGACCCCTTTTCTGTTCCTCAGCCTACTCCCCGCTAGGAGATCAGCGCAAACCCTCCGTTAGCAGATTGCTGTTGTAACGAGTGCCAAAATAAAGACTCCCGACCCCTTTATTTCCCTCCTATCTCGTATGTCTGGTCTATTTGGTCTATCTTGTTGGCCGAAACGAGAACAGGTTTATCTTGTTTGTTTGGTTTGTCTCGTTCATTTGGTTAGCTGATCGGAGAACCAAAGAAGCCAGAAAACCAGATAAACGAAACAAACCAAAGAAACCAGAGAGACCAGCGGGATTCGCGCTCAGCTCGCCGAGATCTTCCGCGTGGACAGAGAGAGGCAGTGGCAGCAGCAGCAAAAGGAGGAAGAGCGCCCTCATGGTGAGCCTCTGAAAATCGGATCAACCATTGGGCTAAGCCTACTCCCCGCTAGGAGATCAGCGCAAACCCTCCGTTAGCAGATTGCTGTTGCAACGAGTGCCAAAATAAAGACTCCCGACCCCTTTATTTCCCTCCTATCTCGTATGTCTGATCTATTTGGTCTATCTTGTTGGCCGAAACGAGAACAGGTTTATCTTGTTTGTTTGGTTTGTCTCGTTCATTTGGTTGGCTGATTGGATAACCAAAGAAACTAAATAACCAGATAAACTAAACAAACCAGACAGACCAGACAGACGAGCAGGATTCGCGCTCAGCTCGCCGAGATCTTCCGCGTGAACGGAGAGAGGCGGTGGCAGCAATAGGAGCAAAAGGAGGAAGACAACCGACATGGCGAGCCTCCGACAAGCAGAATAACCAGTGGACTCAGCCTACTCCCTGCCTGAAGATCAGCGCAAACCCTCCGTTAGCAGATTGCTGTTGTAACGAGTGCCAAAATAAAGACTCCCGACCCCTTTATTTCCCCTTGGCGAAGAAGCAGCCGGCGCTGGAGACCCTCGCCCTCTATCACAACCTGCTCAAGCGCCCGGTAGTCAGCAAGGGCCTCTTCGTGTCCTTCGAGGACGGCACGGTGCACGGGGGCACGAAGGCGCAACGCGATGTGATTGAGCATACCCGCAAGAAGGTCGAAGTCACGTTTGAGGACGCCGAGCCGGGGCCGGTCAAGAAAGGGAATGGGCATGGCACACGCTGATACGATTCGGAGACGATTTATAGAGCTCCCTGAACCCGATTGTCCGAAACAGAGCCCCATACGATTCAGGCGCCAGCATTATAGTTGATCGGAGCACGATTCGGACTGCTTCGGGGCGGAGCATCTTAGTATCGAGAGTTATGAGGCTGGTTAACGCGACCTTTGAAATATTCAAGATCAAGTGTTTTGGAAATCCTCACCACGGCAACGGTATGTGTATATTTGCTGGCTCCTCTATACCCCGCCTTCTCCGTTCGCTGCAGGGAAATCAACAACAGCAAGTCCTTGTCGTGTGTCTTCAAAATCTGTTCGAGTGATGAAGTCGAACAGCAGAGCCGTAAGCCTGAGTGCGGCCCGTCCTCGATATACTTGTTTTCTCGACCCCATGCCTGTGCGTGTACGGCAACATTTCCCAGAGCACTTTTCCAATAACGCCCGAAAGGTTCGTCTGTAGTGAGCGACAAAGTCGTGGCGTAATCGCGAGAGAGACGCGGCCTCAAATTGGCGCAGGGTACTCCAAAAGGATCATGTTCATCAAGCCGGGTCTCTCCGGACGGGCAGACAATCCATGGTGTGTACTCCTTTTTTTTACCCATTAGATATTCGAGATCGTTTTCATTCTCGTGATATGTGGGAACCCATACGAGCATTGGCTCCTCGCGCGTTAGCTTACGCGCCAGCTGCGATGCCTTTTGAGGAGGCACAAGAGTGGATGAAATAGAAACCCGAATGTTATCGGCTGAATGCCAAAAGCCCTTGACAACAAGTTCCTTGCCGACGCGCGAGGTTAGACCGACAAGCTGCAAGAGCCTATCCCTGTTACTAGTAAGCGCGAGGCCACCTTTTGTCTTTTCAAGAAGGATTTGGGTAGTGTCGAGAGGTGTTCGATCCGTACCGTCAGACAGCCAGAGTCCATCATTTCTGGTAAGTAGGTAGCGACCGAGCCATTCGCCCCAGGGATCGTCCTCATACCACCAATCGTTCGTAACAGGAAAATGGTTCAACAGCTTTCCTGCAGCTAGGAAAAGCGCATGCCAGCCCAGGTGCTCACCGTGAGTGTGAGAGCGCGTACTCATCCCATAGGAATTATGACTGTGGCGAATCCCACGCGCGTCTCGCTCGTACATGCCGGAAACGTTTGGGTCGAGCTGGTGAACGATCTCGGACATCATGTCCTTAACTTCCCAGCATGGTTTCCCAAAGATCTGACTCAGACTGTCAACGTCATTTTTGTGAAATTCATAATCCAGATGGAAATCGAACGTGGGTTCCGGCATGGAGGCGGGACGTGCTTGGTAGAATCCACCACCCACCCTGATTTTCTCCTGCAAGCGCTGATGGGGAGAGAAATCCACAGTCTGCAGTTGTTTGACGACATTCGGCTGTACTCTTAGGTCCCCAGCATCAATACAGGCGAGCAAGGCGCGGGCCGAAAAATGTCGCATTAGGACATGCGGATCGTCTTTTTCTGTAGCAAAAGAAAGAAGCGCGTCCTCGTAGCGCGCAACCTCCTTAGGATGATCGAGAGCCATCCGCGCGAGAGCGATTAGTAACCAAAGATGGGCGTGCAGATAGTAGAATGGCAACTCGTGGGCTTGAAAGGGCCCGGCCGTTTTTTCGATGAACTTGGCTACCAGGGCATCTACAATATCCCATCTTCCAAATCTGGCTAAACATCGGATGCTGTGGGCGGCACGCCACCGGTCCTTAGCATAGGGGGAGCCAAGCATACGCCAAACGAGTCCGCCCGCGATCGCCTGCATATCATCTTCAGGATAAAGACCTTCCACCCATGCTCCATCGACAACATTGTCTGCAAGTCTAGCGGCTTCACTGTCAAGCAATCGTTTGAGGGCGATCTGACTCTGACCGTCGTCCGCTTTAGGGCCAATGAACGAGGCAAATGCAAGCCAGACAGCACCTGAAACAGAGCTGTCCGGGCGTGCTAACACTTTGATGAGCTCGAGAACAAGTTCGGCGATAGGTACGTCTGTCAGATCGGATATCTCCTTAAGCTGAGAACCGGAAAACCTGCCGTCGTCTATGAGATCGTCGGCGTGAAGCCGAGTGAGCGGAATGGCTGCGTCCTTCAGAACCTGGTCAAGCGCAGCCGACGATCTATTCCAGCTGTCCTTACACTCCTTGAGTTCTGCGAGTTTGCCGTACAAGTTAAAATGCTCTTGAACACATAAATTCCTGATGTATTGCGCGTAATCCTTGAGCCGCACCTTGGCGCGTAGGGAAGCCCAAAAAGCACCCTTCAAATCCCAGATGTGTTGAAGCTCATTGAGCGCTTTGATCGCTTCCGCAAGGGAGTCCTGATCCGTGGGGTCTGTAGCCGTGGCAATATCTTTGAGTTTGGCGCGGTTGTTACGGTCCAGGTCCTTTACGCGCTTGCGTGTCCCCACGTCTGGACTACCCCTATAATTCATGTGATCATTGGTCGTATCACGTACTTTGGCAAAGTGCTTGTGTGCGGCGGAAAGGTAAACCGTCGTCTCAGATGAGCTGCCGAACGTTTCTTCTGCAAGCGAGGCCAGCACCTTAACAGCCGTTTCCATGGGAATATCCGTATTGTCATCCTCGAACTGCTTAATGAGTTCTGAAATAATTTCAGGCCTAGTTGTGCCGCCCTTGTCTTGGATGGCTTTTGCGAATTCCTTTGTGCCGCACACGTAATACTCGGCCGGGTCTGCCAGGCGATTAAGCGCCAAAGCGAGTTCTGGTTCGATCTTCCCGTCATCCACAAGGGCTGTCAGATAGGGCAGCAACGTATTGCTCAAATGAATCTTCGAGCGGTCGTCCCAACGGCTAAGTTTCGCCAGACCCCTAGGGCCAGCGGCTTTAGAAAGACCTCTTGCGAACGCACCCCAGAAGAACTTTTCGGGCTCCTCACCCATATTAAGTTCACATATATTTGTCAGAGTGTGGAAGTTATGCTCATTGAGTTCATTGCCTTTCATAGTCGAGGCAAATAGAAGAAGCTCGTTCGTAAACTCGTAGTCTCCCGATCCGATGGCATCCATTTGCTCAAGCCCGTGACGAAAATAACAAGAAGCCTCATCAATGCTTGCCGGCAACATCGCCCGGCCAAGATTTGCAAAGAGAGAGGCCCGATGTGTCACATCATCCTCCGCTTCTATAAGGGTTCGCGCCTGCTGCGCCTGCTCGCCTGCCAGAACTTGTAGTGCTTGTCTCTGTGCCAAAATGGAAACAATCTGAATATATGTGTGCGCGCTGACGTTCTGGCCGTGCATTGCGGTCAGGAAGCGCTTTACGGATGAGGGTTTCAGTTCGCTGCGAGCCCAAAGGGCGAAGAGAGCGGTTTCAAGACCCAGCATGTGAAATAGATTGTCAATTTCCTGTATTCGGTATGTATCACGACTCTTGCGCGTGTCTTCCCAGGCCTTGAGCAATTTGATAAACGCATCGTCGACGCGTCGTGGAGAAGCAGCCAGAAAGTGTGTAAGTGCTTGGGTTAGAGCGAGGAGAGGCTGCAAACGCTGATCAATAAAGCGCTCGGCCTCTTGTTTCTCATCGTAGCTGAGCATACTTGGGTCTTTTTTTGCCCCATGCTCGTCATGTTCCCTGGAAAGATATTCGGGGAGTTTCTCTTTCACCTTGTCCCGGAATCCCTTATCCACCAGGTCACTGTTGATGCTGGAGCAGATCGGAACGAGTTCCCTAGGAAGAACATCCTTTTCATGCAGCTTTCTGCTCGTTGCGGCAGCGACAAGAGCTGTCCGGAATATGAACGGAAACACATCATTGTGATAGAAGTTGGAGCGAAACGACCAGATGCCCGGGCACTGGTGGGGCGCACACAGAGAGATTGCCCGCGCTTCATCAGCCAGACCGAGCGACAGAGCAAGAGCCGATGCTTTCCGCAAGCCATCTTGAAGCTGGTATGTAGGATGGCGCTGATAAGATTCCGCCAGTTTTAATTTCGTAGCCTTCTTACAGGCATGTGAAAGCTTGACGATAAGGTCTTTCCCCATGCGTTTTTGGAGTTTCTGAAAGGACAACGCTGCCGTCAAAGGACCTACATCTGTCAGGGCACCTACGAATTTGAAGAGTTTCCGTGACGATAGGGGCCGCAGCGATGTCGCAAGCTGAAAGTAGTCGAATATGAATTCGCAGGCCTCGAAGGTATACCAGTCATGCCACCCTTTCAGAAATCCGACAGCGCTATCGGTACGACCTTCGCAAATGAGAAAGAACGGTATCGCGGCAATGTCAGACCGCTCCGGGTGTGAGCGATCCATTCTGTCTTCGTGATCCGCGCGTCGATAGTGATTAATCCATTCGTCAGCCGCGATGGCATGGCGGGTTGCGTCTTCGGATGCACCGGATAGGGAATTGGCGATTGCAAGTCTCGCATGGCGCGTACCGGGCCAGCCGGTCCGTGTCTCAAACAGTCGTCGCGTCGAATCCATGTCCTTCGCCGCCACAACAAGATCAGGGTAGTCAAGAATGTAATCAGCCCCGCGCTGATCGCCGGCGGCGATCGATGATAGTTCGAGCAGTAGACGGACAAGGCAATTATGATCACGCTTGATTGCCGCATGGAGAACAGCAGCCTTGATCCGCGCATAGCGGATATTGCGCTTCCCCATCGTACTCGTGATCTTGGCAGGTATCCGATCGTCAAAAGCGAGCTGAAAGAGCAGTTCACCATCATCGAGCTTATGCAGGAGATTTGGAAGCGCGCGGGCAGCGTACACGGAGGTGTCTTGGCGCGCCGACAAGTTCGCCGCGACACGGCGTAGCGCGTCCTCAGAAGAAGCATAGAGGTTGCGGACGAGCGTTTCGGTGGGCTCATCCCGAAACATCAGACCTTGGTTCGTACGTTCTAGCAATGGCCGCAGGTCAGCTGCAAAGCTCTCAATTTCGCTTAATTGCATGCCGTGAGCGCTTGCATATTCGTCAAGCGGCACGGGAGGAGGCAAGACAGCAAGTCCCGCCAGAAAGGCATCGATGTTCTCTTGTTTGTAACCGCGTTCGATGGCCGCCGAGAGCGCCTGGGTAATCCTATTTTGGATGAGCTCGTCCAGTTCGATCTTCTTGTCGATCTCAGACTCATCAAGAAGGCCGCGACCACTTTTAACGAGATATTCCAGAACGCGGGGATTTCCCCCTGAGCGCGCCTGGGCAACATTGATTTCCACTTGCGAAACATTTGTGAGCCGTGGGCGCAGGTAAGCAGCGGTTTCATTGATACCGAATGGAAGAAGTTCAAACTCCTGATAACGTGCATGTGTAGATGGCTTGCGCTCGGTTCGGCAGGAAACTATCAGCTTAACACCAGGAATCGGGGCGTGATGAAGACTTTCTAGGATGAGAATAGGAAACGGCTCTTCGCTGCGCTCACGCGCGAACAATTCGGCATTATCTATCGCATCGATAAATAACAGAAGATTTCTTTCATGTGCCACTCGTTTGAGAGTACTCACGCATTGCACGAGCCGTCGCCGAAACGTCCTTATGAGAGACTCGACATCCGTTGCGTCCGGTAGAATCGGGTCGCACAATCCACGAAAAGCAAGCGTATTGGTAATATGAATGAGCCCTCTCTTCGGCAGATGCCTTGCGTCCTCGGGTGAGCGATAGGCTCCGCCGCCAAAGCAATCGAAGAACACAACCTCGCTGTGTTCGCGCAAGACGCCTGCAAGACTGTCCATGAAGACAGTTTTCCCAACGCCACCAGCCGCGTGAATTAGCAGTGGCATTGAAAGTCCCGGAACGAGGGCAATGGCTTCGGCGAGCTGTTCACGCTCAACGATCCTCCCCACATCCGGGATCGCGGGCCGACAAGGCAAGAGATCTGCGGCGTCACCAATACCAAGGGCGGCGAGAATATCTGTCCGGGTGATAAGGTTCTGGTTTGTTCCAGCATGGCCGGCTTTGTCACGAACCATCTGCCTTATCTTGCCAAGGCGTTCGGCCGCGATCGGATCTCTGGTCGCGGACCAATCGACGATCAAAACCGCAAGTTCATTCTTGGCGGTAGGGAGACTCCCCGAAAGGCCAAAAAAATTACACTTTGCAGCAAATGCTGCAAGCAGTTTCCCGTCAAGACCTGACGCGGCCTTGAACTGCTTGGTCTGTCTTTCAATCTCGTCTTTTCGTGGCAATCCCTTTGCGAGAGCTTCTATCGCCTGGAGTAGCGGCTTATAGATTGGCCGATTTGTGATCAGCTCAAAATCAAGCTTGGCCTGAACGGCCTGTTCGCCGTATTTTTTCTTGTAATCGCAGTAAGTCTTTGAAAATTTCGCGATCGTTTGCCTTGCCTGACTCGCCCTAAAGTCGGTATTTTTATTGGCTACTGAGTATTTGAACTGAACAATACTGGTACGCGAAGCATGTTCAAAGGTTGGACGGCGGCCGTAATAGAAAGTGATGTCGGCGATGTCTACGGTTGCAGGTGAGGCACTACCTTGATCTGGAGGCGAGAGCCCTTCGACTGCTATGGCGGCAAGATTGCTGTCCGGCCACAGGAGCTGCATAGCCTTACGTGCCGTCCATGCCTCGTGGTATTCGTGACCGTCACGAGATGCTCTTACCTTGTCTACGGGGCGCTTTCTTGCCATCTGCTTTCGGGTTCCGTGTTGTTGTTTTATTCATTATTATAATAAGGACGCAAACGCGCGGAGCTTGGCCACGAATTCATTCAGTGCCTGCTTTTCGAGGCATTCAAGGTACTCATCAACGCTCTTGCCGGGATTCCCGAGCCTCTTACGGTGAGTTTTCGCTGCGGCGCAAACATTGCCCGGAGCCAGATCGAGAACGTGTGTGAGAAACTCATCGGGATGCTGAGGCGCAATGCCATACTTCTGAAGATCTTTTTCGGGAAAATCCTTGAGATTGTACGTGACAATCACGTCGGCCCTGCCGCGTATGGCGGCAGCCAGAACGTGTCTGTCGTTTGGATCGGGCAGCTGGAGCGCGGGGATGAGGTCTTCGAAGTTCTCGACGATGCAGTCGCGGACATTCGCGTCCATGAGCTCCCGTGTGCGCTTGAGATTGTCGGCGGAGAGATCCGGCCGGTTCTTGAGAAGAGCACGGATCCACTCGTCATGAATCATGGAAGACCACTTGGCCCTGAAGAGATCGGTGAGTGCGAGCTCCATCAGCAGGTCGCGAAGCGGGGCAGGATACAAGACGCAAGCGTCGTATAATGCAGTGAATGTAGCCAACGTCAGTATCCTATGTTCAGTTTCTCGGATTCTCTAATAAGTTCATCGAGGGCTTTCTGGCGTTCCCTGTCGATTTCTTTCTTGTATCGCATGAGATCCTCGAAAAGGATGCGTCTGTGCGTCCCAACCTTGACATGGGGGATCTTTCCTTGCTCAAGAAGGCTCACGAGGAACGGTCTGGAGACATTCAAAACATCGGCGGCCTGCTGCGTGGTAAGCTGGGCGTGCACCGGAATGAGCGTAATAGCGTTCCCTGCCGCCATCTCCGTAAGAAGATCGAGAAGCAGCCTAACCGCAGTTGCCGGCAACAAGAGTTTTTGGGTGACTTTCTTCTCCTCACCGACCTGAAAGCGAAGGCTCTCCAAGTGTTCGACATAAGGCGCCAGCATACGGCTCGCTTCACGTGCGATCGCAGCGTCCTGAGCTGTCGGTACAATCGGGTCTCTCGTCCTAGTGGTCATCGTGGCCATGGGTGTTCTCCTGTGGTCTAAAACCAGTATATCCTGTAAACGAAACAAACGCAACAACCGAAATAAACAAAACATGCCTTCCTATTTTTGCTTTAGATAAAAGCCAGAATATAATGCCATTGTAAAACAAGGCCTTACACTTTCTTCGTCTATGCTATTTTTGCTTTTTATGAGTAAAAATAAGAAAGCCAAAATTGAAGGCGGGCCATGGAACAAGGATAACGCTGATGGCCCAGATGGCTCCGTTCTCACCAGGCTCGATCAACAATCCATTCGGCGACGGGAATCCCTACAACCTCAACAGTCCCACGAATCCCTTCGGCCGCGGCCTCCGAATCGAAGGACAATAGGTTCGGCTATCGCCGGAAAGTGTAGCCGGCACACGATGAGCGTGCTCGTTATTTTTCCCATCAAGAACGGTCCACCTCTCCAAGCTGATGACGATGTGCCAACTCTAAACTGTCTCACCAGAGGGGTTCACCCCACTGCCTTTTCGTCGTCGTCGATTGATCTTTTCTCGATTCGTCTGCCAGTAGCGGGTCCAGCGGCCCTCCTTGCCACATTCCGGAGAACAGTACTGCTGGCGTAAGTCCCTCGCGTAAAACCATCGACCACAGACCGGGACTCGTAACGCGTGGTCCTCAGCTGATTGCCCTCGCTCACACGTGCGGAGTCTCGTGACCTCTGCAGTCTGGAGATCCATTTGCAGCCTGAAGAGGAGCAAATGGAGTGGATTTCCTGTCCATGTCCCAACAATTGACGCCCGATTGGGATGCACCACCGTAGTCAGACGGATCGGCAAGGGAACCGTTGTCACCGGCTGGCCTGCGAGAAGATCCTTTACAAGCCGCAGCAGTTGTTGTTGAGCCTGCTGTACCTGTGCCCTTGGGAGCAGAGAATGGCGCTGCCGCTCCTGCACCGTGTGGCCCTTGGACACATCAAGGACGTAATAGCCCACCCCGCCCTTAGGTAACGGGGACCCATACATCCGGATCTCGTCACAGAGATTGAGTCAGTCCCCTGGGGAGAGGGTGTCCAAAGGGGGGAGTTGGGGTCAGGCATGACTATTGACTTATTTGAGCCGGTCGCCTTGCTTGAAGCGATTGCCTCAGTGCATTGAGTTCATTGCTCAACCGTGCACGTCACGCTTTTGACCAGGCTGCCCATCTTATCCTCCCACGAGTGCTTGTTCTTTCTTAGGGATGGGGGCTGGTCTGTCTGGTCTATCTGGCTTGTTTTGTTTATCTCATTTTCTGGTTTCTGAGATTTTCAGATCAGCCAACCCAATGAACGGGACAAACCAAACAAACTAGATAAACCTGTTCTCGTTTTGGTCAACCAGACAGACCAAATAGATCAGATAAACGAGATAGACCAGTTTCGGCTCTCCCTACGGCCGCGGCCTGCGGATTGAAGATCGATAGGTTCGACTGTCGCCGTAATGTGTTGATGGCATACGATCAGCGCTTTTGTTATTTTCCTGATCAAGAACTGTCCTTCCTCTCCAAGCTGTTGACCGTGTGGCAATTCTAAACTGTCTCACCAGAAGGGTTCACCCCACGGCCAATTAGGCGGTGGCCGGGGCCGGCGCGAGTCCGCTCAAGTGGTTGAGAGGCAAGAGAGAAGGGTTGGTTGCGGGGGCAAGATTTGAACTTGCGACCTTTGGGTTATGAGCCCAACGAGCTACCGGGCTGCTCCACCCCGCGTGCCGATGCTAACAAAGCGTTGGACGGCAAGTCAAGCCAATGTCCGCGCA
>Ga0315268_10007424_pt1 | contig 11534 bp, 9 predicted proteins | sample C1_top_MG_FD_204535 | JGI IMG/M metagenome (GOLD analysis project Ga0315268, IMG submission 204535) | Sediment microbial communities from Yellowstone Lake, YNP, Wyoming, USA - C1_top | ecosystem: Environmental > Aquatic > Freshwater > Lake > Sediment | place: USA: Wyoming | collected 2017-08-01 | reverse complement strand
ACTACCCGGCCCACTTCCTCCGAACGCGTAGAAAGCATGATGACTCCCTGGCGGTTAAAAATCCTGACCCTTTCCACCCCTTCCTCCCGGCTGACAGCCTCGATGATGCGTTGAACATTCTCCCGGCGATCGTTAAGCATATCGTTGCGGGTGCTGTTCTTGACCGTATTACTGAACCGGTGGACATTGTCTATGGTTTCATTCAGGAAGGCCTTTTGCCCAAAGTGGATTTGGATAAAAAGGAACAGAGCGATAACCAGGGCCAAAACCAGCCAGATGGCCAGAATCAGCTTGGCATTAAGATTTCCCCGGAGGGTGGTAAAAAGGGACATGGCTTATCCCTGAACAGGTGCCGGACTTTTAAGAACCTTTAATCAACTCTAACTGAAACAGACGGCTTCTTGCAGTATCGGGAAGTATTATATCAGGTTGCTGGAATTCCAGGGAGATTTCTTTTTTAGCCGGTTCTTTATCAAAGGTCCGGATCAATAAATTCAACTCTTTGAAAATAAATCACATTTCCCCGAATAGGCCTTATCGAAATAAATTGCATCTTGACAAAGGAAGGAATTTATTATTATTTAATAAGGTTTAAATGAGATTAAATCAGATAGTTTTACCTGTCAACGCATACCTTAGGAATTGATTTGAGGAGTAACGATGGATTCAATGCATTCTCCTAAAAAGACGGTCGGTTCGGTCATGGTGGTAGGAGGCGGTATTGCCGGCATGCAAGCCGCCCTGGATCTGGCCAACTCCGGTTTTTATGTTTACCTGGTTGAAAAATCACCGGCCATCGGCGGGGTCATGGCCCAACTGGATAAGACCTTCCCGACCAATGACTGCGCCATGTGAATCATCTCTCCCAAGCTGGTCGAGGTCGGCCGGCACATCAATATTGAACTCCTCTCCACAGCAACCGTAGAGGCTATTCAGGGAGAAGAAGGAGATTTTTTCGTTACCGTCCGTCAAGCCCCTCGGTGTATTGATTTGAATAAGTGCACGGCCTGCGGGGACTGCTCCACGGTTTGCCCGGTCACCCGGCCCAATGAATACGATTGGGGCTTAAGTTCCCGAAAGGCTACCTACAAACCGTACGCTCAAGCTATCCCGGGAGGGTATTGTATCGAAAAAAAGGATCGGGCCCCCTGTGGTCTGGCCTGCCCGGCCAACTTGAATGTCCAGGGTTATGTGGCCATGGTCAAGGAGGGCAAGTACCGTGAGGCCATCGAAATCATTTTGGAAAAACTTCCTCTGCCCGGCGTCCTGGGACGGGTTTGCGTCCATCAGTGTGAAAAGAGTTGCCGCCGTCTGGAAAAAGAGGCGGCGGTTTCCATCCGGGAATTAAAACGGGTGGCCGCCGAACAAGTTGACTTATCCGGCCTTCCTATTCCTGCCATTGAACCGAACGGCAAGCATGTGGCCGTTATCGGTTCAGGTCCCTCGGGATTAACCGCTGCCTACTTCCTGGCCTTAAAAGGCTATCAGGTAAGGATCTATGAGGCCATGCCGGAGGCCGGCGGCATGCTGCGCTATTGCATCCCGACCTACCGCCTTCCACGATCCATCCTGGATGCTGAAATCGCCTTTATCCAACGCCATGGAGTGGAGATTCTAACCAATACCCCTCTTGGAAAGGACCTCACCCTGGATGACCTTCTCGGCCATGGGACTGATGCGGTTTACCTGGCTACCGGGGCCGACCAGGGATTACGAATGGGCATCCCCGGGGAGGATGAACTCCAGGGGCTGGTGGATGTGGTCTCTTTTCTCCGGGAGGTCCACCTGGGGAAACGGACCCAGGTTTCGGGCAAGGTAGTCGTGGTCGGGGGTGGGCATTCCGTACTCGATGCCGCCGTAACCTCGGTGCGTATGGGCGCGAAGGAGGTCCACATCGTCTATAGGCGTTCCCGCCAGGAGATGCTGGCCGATCAGACGGAAGTGACCATGGCTGAAGTGGCCGGGGTCAAAATCCACTTTCAAGTCGCGCCCCTGCGGTTGGTCGGGGAAAAGGGCCAGCTCATCGGCCTGGAATGTATCCGGACCCGCCTGATGGAACCGGACAGCACCGGCCGCAGAAAACCGGTACCGATAGCCGGGTCGGAAATCTTTTTTGAAGCCGAAACCGTCATCTCCGCCATCGGGCAGGAGCCCGACTTGCGTTATTTGGGAAATGATTCCGGGCTGGCCATCTCCAAGTGGGGCCTTTTGGTCACCAATCCGGCCACCCTTCAGACCAATCGGCCTAAGGTCTTTGCCGGCGGAGATGTCATTACCGGGCCGGCAACGGCCATAGAGGCCGTAGAAGCCGGACAACGGGCCGCCCATTACATCGACCGGTATCTTCAGGGCCTGGAACTCCCTCAGGAATGGGAGGAAGAGCCCCCGGTCCGGGGGGACTGGCTGCCCATTGCCCCGGATGAACCGATCCGCCAACGCCGGCGCATTCCCTTCATCGAAGAATCACAGGTTCAACAGGGTATTTCCATCATAACCCAGGAGGTTATTAACGACCTGGCGACGGAGGAAGCGGACCGCTGCCTGGATTGCGGCGTCTGCTGCGAATGTTTCCAGTGCGTCTCGGCCTGTAAAGCCGGTGCGGTGGATCATTCCCAGCAGGAAAAGGTCCACACCTTGGAGGTGGGGTCGGTCATCCTGGCCCCCGGATTTCAACCCTACGACCCCTCCCGATTCGATACCTATGAGTATGCCCATCACCCTAATGTGGTGACCAGCATTGAATATGAGCGGATCCTTTCCGCTTCCGGGCCCACCATGGGACACCTGGTCAGGCCGTCCGATCATAAGGAACCCAGGAAGATCGCCTGGCTGCAATGCGTGGGATCCCGGGACGTCAACCACTGCGACCATGCCTACTGTTCCTCGGTCTGCTGCATGGTCGCTATTAAAGAAGCCGTCATTTCCAAAGAACACAGCCGGGGAGACCTGGATTGCGCCATATTTTATATGGACATGCGCACCTACGGCAAGGATTTTGAGAAGTACTATGAGCGGGCCAAAAATGAAAGCGGAGTCAGGTTTATCCGCTCCCGCATTCACTCCATTACCCCTCTGAAGGAGAAAGAAGACCTGGCTATTCACTATGTGACCGAGTCGGGGGAGATCACGGAAGAGGTCTTTGACCTGGTCGTCCTGTCGGTAGGCATGGAAACCCCGGATCAGGTCATAAAGACCGGAAAGGCCCTGGGGATTGAGATGGACCAACACGCCTTTGCCCTGACCTCTTCGGCCAGGCCCGTGGCCACTTCCAGGCCCGGCATCTATGTCTGCGGGGCCTTTCAGGAACCCAAGGACATCCCGGTTTCGGTTATGGAGGCCTCGGCCGCAGCCAGTGAAGCCGCCGCCAAACTCTCGGAAGCCAGAAATACCCTGATCAAGGAACGGTCCTTTCCGGAAGAACGGGAGGTCTCCGGCCAGGAAGCCCGCATCGGAGTTTTCATCTGCAACTGCGGCATCAATATCGGAGGTATCGTCCGAGTTCCGGAAGTGGCGGCTTATGCCCGCAGCCTGCCCGGCGTTAACTTTGTGGAAGAAAATCTTTTCACCTGCTCCCAGGACACGCAGGAAAAAATGAAGGAAGTTATTGAGAAACAAAAGCTTAATCGGATCGTAGTGGCGGCCTGCACCCCCAGGACCCATGAACCCCTTTTTCAGGAGACCTTGCGGGATGCCGGATTAAACAAATATCTCTTTGAGATGGCCAACATCCGGAATCAGTGTTCCTGGGTCCACAGCCAGGATCCGGATGGAGCCACCCGGAAGGCCAAGGACCTGGTCCGCATGGCCGTAACTCGGGCCAACCTGATCCAGCCTTTGTTGCAGCCGAAACTCCCGGTTACCAAAAAGGCCCTGGTCGTTGGAGGAGGAATCGCCGGCTTGACCGCCGCCCTGAACCTGGCTGACCAGGGGTTTCCGACCCACCTGATCGAAGAAAAGGATATCCTGGGTGGAAACGCCCGGCATTTGATAACAACCTGGAAAGGGGATCCCATTCAACCCCTGATCTCCGAATTGATCCAAAAGGTTCAAGAACACCCGCATCTGCAAATTCATCTCAAGACCAAGGTGAAGGAAGTCCAGGGGTTCCTGGGGAATTTTGTAACCACGGTCTCCAACGGCCAAGGCGATCAGGTCATTGAACATGGCGCCATGATTCTGGCCACCGGAGGCAAAGAGTTCAGTCCCAGGGAATATTTATACGGTCAGGATCCCAGAGTAATGACCCATCTGGAACTGGATCAGGCCATAATCCGGGAAGATTCCCGGATTAAAGAGGCCCAACATGCCGTCTTCATTCAGTGCGTCGGCTCCAGAGAACCGGAACACCCCTATTGCTCCAAGGTCTGTTGCACGCACTCTTTGAAATCCGCCCTTTATTTAAAAAAGCTGAATCCCGACCTGGAGTGCACTATCCTTTACCGGGATTTACGGGCCTACGGCACCCGAGAAATCCTTTACCAGGAGGCCCGCAGTCAGGGGGTGCTGTTCGTTCGTTATGACCCGGATCACAAACCCCGGGTGGAAAAGGACGACCGGGGAAACCTGCGAGTGAAAATCTTGGACCACGTGTTAGGCCAGGAGATCATCCTGGATGCGGATGTGGTCGGACTGGCTTCCGCCATCCTGCCCCAGGACAACAGCCCGTTAGCCCAACTCTGCAAGGTGGCGGTCACGGAGGACGGGTTCTTTATGGAGGCCCATGCCAAGCTGCGCCCGGTGGATTTTTCCACCGACGGTATTTTTGTAGCCGGCCTGGCCCACTATCCCAAGCCGATCGAGGAAAGTATCACCCAGGCTCTGGCTGCCGCTTCCCGGGCCGGCGTGGTCTTATCCCAAAATTTTATCGAAGCCGAAGGCGTGGTTTCCCATATCAACGAAGAATTTTGCCGGGGCTGCGGCAAATGTACCGAGATCTGCGCCTATAAGGCCGTGGAGCTGATAACCAACGAGGCCGGACTAACCGTGGCCCGGGTCAACGAGGCCGTCTGCAAGGGCTGCGGCCCCTGCGCTGTCGTCTGCCCTACCGGAGCGGCCAGCCTGCGCCATTTCAACGACGAACAGGTCTTGAAAATTCTGGAAGCGGCTTTGGCAGCCTGAAAAAAGTCAAGCGTTCGGCGAACGACGAACTCCGAACGACGAACATTATCCCGGCAAGTGGAACTTATTAATCGGGTAACTTTGAAAACCGGATAAACAAGGAATTATTATGAGTCAACCCTTTGAACCAAAAATCATCGCCTTTACCTGCAACTGGTGCGCCTATTCGGCAGCGGACCTGGCCGGGGTCAGCCGATTGCAGTATCCCCCTAATGTGCGGATCATAAGGCTCATGTGTTCCGGCAAGGTCAATCCCAATTTCGTCCTTAAGGCCTTTGAACTGGAGGCCGACGGGGTTCTGGTCGGGGGCTGACATATCGGTGACTGTCATTACCAGGATGGTAATGTGAAAGCCCAAAAAGTCATCGCCATGGCGCGCGAATTAATGGCCCTTCTGGGAATCGACGACGATCGCCTCCGGCTGGAATGGATCTCCTCGGCTGAAGGAGGACGTTTCGCCCAGGTCATGTCCGATTTTACTCGGCAGATAAAAGAAAAGGGTTCCTTTTCACAAAGGATGGCCTCATGAAGACCCACAGCATAGAAGAAATGATTCAAGAAACCCAGACCTACTACTGCCTGGATTGCGGGGTTTGCACCGGGAGCTGCCCGGTGGCCCGGGTTCATCCGGCCTTTTCCCCTCGTTTGATTGTAGAGCAATCGTTAATCGGTCTGGAGGAGGCCATGGACCAGGAGATCTGGTCCTGTCTGACCTGTGCCCGCTGCAGTGTGCGCTGCCCGGCCAATATCAACTTTCCGGAGTTCGTCCGCCTGCTGAGGGACGAGGCTTTCCTGAAAGGCATCGAAGGCCTCCACGCCCATAACGGCATGTTGCAGACCATCATGGCCCTGCAGACCCGGCCCCTCCAACAGAACCGCCTGGCCTGGCTGACCGGGGCCGAAAAAGTGAGCGCCCAGGGAGACTATTTCTATTTTGTCGGCTGCCGGCCTTATTTTGATGTCATCTTCCGGGATATCGAGGCCGGGTCCATCCAGGGGGCCCGCAATGTGATCCGATTGATCAATACCGCCGGCCTTATCCCGGCGGTCTCCAACCAGGAACGCTGCTGCGGCCATGACGCCCTCTGGAGCGGCCATGAAGAACAGTTCAAAACTCTGGCCCGGATTAATATCGAGACCATCAAGGCCTCCGGCGCTAAGGCGGTTATCCTGTCCTGTCCTGAAGGGTATTATACCTTTAAAGAGCATTACCCCCGGTTTTTCGGAAAGCTTGATTTCGAAGTCCTTCACCTGCAGGAATTCCTGGTCACCCTGATCCGGGAGAAGGGGATCACCTTCAAATCCCTGGAGGGGACCGCTACCTACCATGACCCCTGCCGCCTGGGAAGAATGGCCGGTATCTATGAGGCCCCCCGGGAACTGATCCGGATGATTCCGGGCTTAACCCTGGTGGAGATGGAACGGTCCCGCGAGAACGGGGTTTGCTGCGGGACCAGCGCCTGGAGCAACTGCTCCAGTTGCTCCAAGGCCATCCAGGTGGAGCGACTTCAGGAAGCCATGGCCACCGGGGCCGGCACGCTGATCACGGCCTGCCCCAAATGCGAAATCCATCTCTCCTGTGCCTTAAAGGCCAATCCGATGGCCATTCAGGTAAAGGATTTGAATGATCTGTTAATAGAAACGATGAACGCTGAATGCTGAATAAGGAGTGAAAACAAAAAGGACTATCATTCCGCAGCATCATTTTTTTAAGGAGTTGATATGAGTCGCGATGTATTAGTCATCGGAGGGGGAATTGCCGGGATCCAGGCCTCCCTGGATCTGGCTGAAATGGGCCTCCAGGTCCACCTGGTGGAAAAGCTCCCCAGTATCGGGGGCAAGATGGCCCAGTTGGACAAGACCTTCCCGACCAACGATTGTGCCATCTGAATCCTTTCGCCCAAATTGCTGGATGCCGGTCGGCATCCCAGGATCAATCTCCTGGCCTACAGTGAAGTGGAAGGATTTTCCGGAGAAGCCGGCCGTTTCTCGGTTACGGTGCGCAAGAGGGCCCGCTATGTGGATGAGACCAAGTGCACCGGCTGCGGCTCCTGCGCCGAAAAGTGCCCGACCGAGGTCTCCGACGACTTCAATATGGGTCTGGCCAAACGCAAGGCCATTTATAAACATTTCCCCCAGGGGATCCCTTCGGTCTTTACCATCGACACCCGTTATTGCCGTCAGTTTACCGGCAAGAAATGCGGCGTCTGCAAAAAAACCTGCCAGGCCGGGGCCGTAGATTTTGAGCAGCAGGACCAGCTGCTGATTTTTGAGGTCGGTGCCGTCGTGATCGCCATAGGCTATGAATTGTTTGATGCCGAACGGATCCCCGAGTACGGTTATAAAAAAATGCCCAATGTGATTTCGGCCATGGAGTTCGAGCGCCTCCTCTCGGCCAGCGGCCCTACCCATGGCCATGTGGAACGCCCTTCCGATCTGGCAGCCAAGGCCCGTTTGGCTGAACTGGCCAAGGATCTCCAGCGAACCCAGCGGGTTCTGGAAAGTTATGAAAAAAAGGCCGGTCTGACCTCGGCTGAATTCTTCCAAAAATATCAGGCCCGGGAGATCGAAGGCAATGGGGATGAAAAGGCCTGGGCCGAAAAATATCTGGCCTTTCAGAAGATCCAGGGTGAAAATGAACTCCTGACTCAAAAGGTAGCCCACTTCGCAATCGCCAGAAAGCTGGCCTTCATTCAATGTGTCGGTTCGCGTGATTTTCGCTTTCACTCCTACTGTTCCAGCTACTGCTGCATGCACACGATCAAGGAAGCCATTATCGCCAAGGAACATGCCCCGCAAACCGAATCCACCGTCTTTGCCATGGACTTGAGGACCGTTGGTAAAGGCTTTGAAGAATATAAGCTGCGCGGGGCCAGCGAGTCGGGAATCCGCTATATCCGGGGCCGGGTAGCTGAAATTACCCAGGATGCGGACTTCCATCCCATGGTCTGGTACGAGGATACCAAAAACCGCCAGGTCGAGCACATGGACGCCGACCTGGTGATCCTGGCCAATGCCTGTGTGGCCACCCCCGGCGCCAATCAACTGGCCCGGATTCTGGGAGTTGAGCTGGATGAAAATAACTTCATCAGGACCGATCCCCTGGAGCCGCTGTCCACCAACGTCCCGGGGATCTATACCTGCGGCTGCGCCCAGGGTCCCATGGATATCCCGGAATCCGTGGCCCAGGCCAGCAGCGCGGCCGCCAAAGCCGCCGAAGGTGTTTTGAAGTGCTCATAGCTGAGTGCTCAAAGCTCATAGATGATAAGCAACACCTGATTCTTTATTTTACTTGTTGGGAGAAAAATAGTGAATAAGCAAGAAGACGTGCGCATTGGGGTTTTTGTCTGCCACTGCGGCTCCAATATCGCCGGCTATTTGAATATGCAGGCCCTGGTGGATTACGCCCAGACCCTGCCCAAGGTGGCTTTTGTCCAGGCCAATCTTTATACCTGCTCCGAAGGTGGGATCAATGAGATCAAGAATGCCATCGGCCTTCAGAACCTGAATCGGGTGGTGGTCGCCTCCTGTACCCCCCGGACCCATGAGCCGCTCTTCCAGGGGGCCTGCCTGGAAGCGGGATTGAATCCTTATCTTTTTGAAATGGTCAATATCCGGGATCAGTGTTCCTGGGTCCACATGCAGGAAAAAGAAGCCGCCACCGAGAAGGCCAAAGATCTGATCCGGATGGGCGTAGCCAAGGCCGGTCTCCTCAGGCCCCTGGAATCCATTGAATTATCGGTAACCCCGAGTGCCCTGGTCCTGGGCGGCGGCATTGCCGGTCTGACCGCTTCTCATTCCCTGGCCAAGATGGGCTTTGAGGTGGTTCTGGTAGAGCGGGAAGCCGAACTGGGAGGGCTGTTGCGCAGCCTTAACAGAATACTGCCTTCGGGGATTTCAGCCTCCGCCTATCTGGAAAAAATCGTCTCCGAGGTCAAGCAAAACCCGATGATTCAGATCCGGACCTCGGCTGCGGTGGAAACGGTTCAGGGCTATGTGGGCAACTTTGAAGTAGCGGTGCGGAGCCTGGCCGGAGAGGAAAATTTTAAGGTGGGCATCGTGGTCGTTGCTACCGGGGCCCGGGTATTTACACCGGAAGGATTTTACGGTTATGACGGCCGGCGGGTCATCACCCACCTGGAATTGGAGGCCCTCCAGAAGCAGGGCCGGGCTGCTGTTGATCAGGCGGTCTTTATTCAATGCGTCGGTTCCCGGATGGAAGGCCGCAAATACTGCTCCCGCACCTGCTGCATGACGGCCGTCAAGAACGCCATCCTTATCAAGGAAGCCAACCCCAAAGCCCGGGTGACCATCCTTTACCGGGACATGCAGATGTACGGCATTGAAAATGAAGAGCTCTTCCGGAAATCAAAACAGATGGGCGTCCGTTACATCAATTACGATCCCTCCCAGCCCCCGCTGGTTGAGGACACTCAGGTCCGCGTCTTCCACCAGCTTTTAGGGAAAGAGGTCGTCTTGCCGGCGAACTTGGTGGTTTTATCGACCCCCCTGGTGGCTTACCCCGATGCGGACCGTATTTCCCAGCTCTTGCGGGTCCCCCTGGATGTCAACCGCTTCTTCATGGAGGGCCATGTCAAACTAAAACCGTTGGATTTTGCCTCCGATGGGGTCTTTTTATGCGGCAACTGCCGCTATCCGGCCACCCTCCGGGAAACTATAGCCCAAGGCTTAGGGGCCGCCTCCCGGGCAGCGACGCTGCTTTCCAAAGGAAAGATGTTCACTTCCGGGATTGTGGCCGAGATCAATGCAGCGACCTGTGTGGGCTGCCAGGGGTGCCTGGAGGTCTGTCCCTATCAGGCCATTTATTTCGATGAAGATAAAGGAATCTGTTTCATCAACCAGGTACTCTGCAAGGGATGCGGGGCCTGTGCGGCCACTTGTCCTTCGGCCAGCGCCCAGCTCTCCGGCTTCACCACCCAGCAGCTCCTGGCGGAAATTGATAAGGCGGTGGCCGCTTAACTAAGAGGGTACAAGGGTTCCAGGAGCCAAGGGTTCAAGTGGTAAAGGCTTTCCTCGAACCATCGAACCCTTTCCGCCGCGGCGGACTTGAACCCTATGAATAAGGAGTTTTTTATGAATAATCCGTTTGAACCTACGATCATTTGTTTCCTGTGCACCTGGTGAACCTATGCCGCAGCTGACCTGGCAGGGGTCAGCCGGTTGCAGTACCCGACCAATATACGGACCATTCGGGTCATGTGTTCCGGGACCGTATCCCCCCATCACATCCTGAAAGCCTTTCAGAAAGGGGTGGATGGTATTTTTGTCGGAGGCTGCCATATTGGCGATTGCCATTATCTGGCCGGAAACTTCATGACCAAAAAACGGGTGGCCTTCATGAAGGAACTCCTGGCTTTTACCGGCATCGAACCGGAGAGGCTTCGGGTAGAGTGGATTTCCTCGGCTGAAGGACCGGAGTTCGCCAAATACATTACCGAGTTCGTAGAACAAGTGCGGGGATTGGGACCCAATCCGCTTTCGGCGGCCAAGGCTGCTTAAAGGCAGAAAGCTCAAAGCGAATAGCGACGGCTATTTATTCAGGTACAGGTAAAAACTCATTATGAAAGAGATCATAGTTTCTGAGATTGCAGGACTCTTAAAGGAGGGGAAAATAGAGGGTTTCCTCGGCCTTCGGGAAGTCGAAGGGCAGGTCAGCCCTTATCTTTTTACCCAGGAAGAAGAGCTCCCGAACCTTTCCCTGGGAGACTTAAAAGGTCCCGGCGATGTCCGCTATCCTTTAAATAAACTGCTGATTCATCTGAGCCGGCAGCATCCGGAAGCCGCCTTTGGCGTCCTCATCCGCGGCTGCGACGAGCGCGGCCTGCTGGAATTATATAAGTGGAAGCAATTGAACCCGGAACACATCGTTCCTGTTGGGATAGCCTGCCCCTCGGAATTGGCCCGGACCTGCGAATGTCCAAAGCCCTATCCGGACCGGTGTTCGGCCGGAGATAAGGGCGAACCGGCCAAAAACGACAGCGTGACTCAGGTCCTGGCCTTGGATTTGAAAGACCGGCTCCAACACTGGCTTAAGGAGTTCTCCCGTTGCATCAAATGCTACGGCTGCCGGGACATCTGTCCCATGTGTTTTTGTAAAGAGTGCACCCTGGAGGAAGAGTCTCTGATTCAAACCGGGAATGTTCCGCCTGAAAATCCCATTTTTCATCTGGTGCGGGCCGTGCACATGGCCGGACGGTGTATTGACTGCGGGCTGTGCAACGAGGCCTGTCCGGCGGATATCCCCTTAAGGACCCTTTACAAGCGAGTGGCTGACATCCTGGATGAACAAACCGGCTACCGGCCGGGGTACCAGGCTGAGACCAAGTCGCCTTTGAATGTACTCGGCCCGGCCCCGGAATAGACCTTGATAAACTAAATGATGCTGGATACTGGAT
>Ga0315268_10007423_pt1 | contig 11534 bp, 12 predicted proteins | sample C1_top_MG_FD_204535 | JGI IMG/M metagenome (GOLD analysis project Ga0315268, IMG submission 204535) | Sediment microbial communities from Yellowstone Lake, YNP, Wyoming, USA - C1_top | ecosystem: Environmental > Aquatic > Freshwater > Lake > Sediment | place: USA: Wyoming | collected 2017-08-01 | reverse complement strand
ATTCTGAGGGAGCGACATCGGCTGAACAAGCAAGACAAGGCCGACGATTTCACTATTCAGAACCAGACGGACCTCATAGAAGCCCAGCGCGAGACGAGCGAAACTTTCACCGTGCTTATCGCCAGCATAGCAGGTGTATCTCTGCTTGTCGGCGGAATCGGTATCCTGGCCATCATGCTTATGGCCATCAAGGAGCGTACGAACGAGATCGGGCTGCGCATGGCCGTGGGAGCAAGCCGGAAAGACATACTGGTACAGTTCCTGCTCGAGGCCTCAGTTCTGAGCGTCGGAGGCGGTATCGTCGGTATCGGCACAGGGCTGGCAGGTTCTCTGGTAACCAACGCGGTGACCAGGCTGGAGACGAGCGTTTCCCTAACGTCCATCGTTCTTTCCTTCACCTTCTCTATCGCCGTGGGGCTCTTCTTCGGAGTGTATCCGGCCCGCAAGGCCTCGCGTCTCGATCCGATCACTGCCTTAAGGACCGAATAAAAAAGGAGATCCCTCATGAGTAACGACACGAAGTTGACACCCATCGAGTTGTTGCGGGCGATTTCGCCCGAAGGGCCAGAACTTACATGGAGCATCGGGCGGCGATCATGGATGATCCCCGGTTCCCGGCGCTGCCGCTTAAGACAAAGCTCCTCGTCGGCATCGGGGTGGCGGCCGCGCTCCAGTCCAGCACATGCACGCTGATGTGGACAAAATTGGCCAAAGAAGAGGGCGCCAGCGAAGCCGAGATTGTCGAAGCGATCCTCTTATCGCGATTGATGAAAATGGCCACGGTCAACGACACGGCAGCCGAGGCGATCGCCTGGTTGAAAGAAACAGCCACGTCCCCGAAGGGAGAACAGGTCAGATGAAGATTATCGATTTCTCGAAAATTCACTCTTGCGAGGACGGCCGCTATGCGGCCTTGGTTCTTTTTGAGCAAGGAGCGGTCAAGGTCCGCAGGATCGAGCTCGCGGCCGGAGCCAGTATCCCGCCGTGCCGGATGAAGGAGGACGTGGTGTTCGTCGTCATCGAGGGGCGGGTTACCTTCCGGACCGAAGACGAGGAATCCGTCGTCAATGCTCCCGGCGCGGTCTTCATCCCGGGTGGGGCGACGTCGCGCAGCATGGAGGCCGACGAAGCTTCGCTCGTACTGGCCGTGCTCTGCAGGCGTGAAGCGGCCGGCGCGGAGGGAGAGCGGTCGGCGAACGAACCATGATCAGTCTCTGGATCATCACCGGGGTCGCGTTGCTCGTTTCCCTGGCCGCCGACCGCCGCAAGACGCAAGCTGCCGCGTTCAAGGGTCTGAAGATGTTCGTTGGCGTCATCCCGATTCTCCTTGGTGTCCTCGCCGCGGTGAGCCTCGTTCTTACGGCCGTCACGCCGCGAATGCTCGAGGGGATCCTTTCGGGAACGGGCCTTCTTCCGTTCTTTTCGGCCCTCGGGGTCGGCAGCATCGCCTTGATTCCCGGCTTCATTGCCTATCCACTCGCGGCCTTGCTGCGGCAGAACGGCGCTTCGGTGCCGGTGTTGGCCGCGTTCATCACGTCGCTCATGATGGTCGGAGTTCTAACGCTTCCGCTCGAAGCGCGCTACTTCGGCTGGCGAGCGGCGCTCCTACGCAATGGGCTTGCGCTCTGTGGAGCCGTTGTCGTCGCCGCCGGCATGGCGTGGGTGCTCCGATGAACAGCCTTCCTGTCCGAAAGATGAGGACGGTCGCGGGGAAAACCTGGCCCTGGTTTCTTTTCGCCGGAGTCGTGGTCCTTTGGGCCTACAGCCTGCTGCGCGCAGATTTCGTCTTCGGGAGGAAAGCCGGAGAGAACCTGGCCTCGTTCCTCGTCGAAATGGCGTCCGTGCTGCCCCCCATGTTCCTGCTTGTGGGATTGTTCGAAATCTGGGTTCCCAGAAAAGTCATCGAGCGCTATGCCGGTCTCCGGTCCGGGATGAGGGCGGTCCCGTGGATGATCCTCTTAGCGACCGTTCAGGCCGGTCCGCTCTATGTCGCGTTTCCGGTCGCCATCGGCCTTTGGCGAAAAGGCTGTGCGCCGCGAAACGTCTTTATATACCTTGGCGCTTTCTCCGCAATGAAGGTCCCAATGTTGACTTTTGAAGTCGCATTCCTCGGTTGGCGGTTCTCTCTCGCGCGGACCCTGATCAGCATTCCCCTGTTCGTCGCCCTCGCGGTCGCGATGGAGAGACTGCTACCCAGCAATTTCCGCCCTCCCGCGCTGAAGGAACCGAGCAATAGAGGGGATGGTCTAGGTTCGTCATCCTTGGAGGAAGGAAGCTTTTAAAGTCCGTCCGATTTGTCTCTTTTGATCTTTATTCCGGCGCGGAGAGAACCCGTAACCCAAGTTTTATGCGGCCTTGGTGTCCAATAATACTTTAGAGAGGTCTTTTTGCGCCTGATTTAGAGGAGTGCCGAAATCCAAGTTCCGGAATCGATGGGCGACGGGGAAGTGTTGCGGAGAACCGCGACGAAAGACCTCGGCGCTTTTAAAATTCTCGTCGATCGCTTTCAAAACAAAGTCCTGGCTTTGTGTTCGCGTTTGCTCGATAACCCCCAGAATGCCGAGGACGTCGCCCAGGACGTTTTTTTTCAGGTGTATAAATCGTCCGGAACATTCCGGCATGATTGCCGCGTCTCCACCTGGATTTATCGGATCGCCGTCAACCGCTGTAGGAACTTCAATCGCGATAACAGGAAATTTAGGCAGTGCGAAGAACTCCGCCGCGGGCTCAAAAACGAGGGCTGGAGCGGGCCGGGCTTCGCGCCGCCCGACGGAGACGACCCCGCGTCCGCCTTGGCCATGAACGAGACGCGAGAACTCATCCGAAAAGCAGTTGCCTCGCTGCCCGAGAAGCAGAAGGCCATGCTCATCCTCCATAAATTCGAAGGCCGCTTTTATCAGGAGATTGCCGAGATCATGGGTGTCTCCCTGCCTGCCGTGGAATCCAGCCTTTACCGCGCCAAACTCAACCTTCAGAAGAAGCTGGCTCCACAATTTCCGGGGGTCTGTCGGGGCCGCAAGTTTTGACCGCGTTTCCGTGTCTAATGGTAAAGAAATGAAAAAAAATACATCAGGCAGGAACAGGGCGTGTGCTTTCATCCGGAGTCATTTGATCTCCGTCGCTGAAAAAGACATTGCAGGGGCGGCGTTACCGGACATCCAGAATCATCTGGATTCCTGTCCGGAGTGTGCTTTTCTCGTCCAACAGTTCGCCCGTGACTGGTCAAGCCCCGCCGTGCCTGAAGAAACTCAACCCACGCCGTCTTTCTTCCCCGGTCTTATCAAAAGAATCGAGGCTAATGAGGAGCTCCGCTCCGGACGGAAAGCCATCCTGACTCTCGTCTAGCGGGTCCTCCGGCCGGCGGCGTTAGCGGCGGTTTTCCTGGGTGGAATATTTGCCGGACACGAAATGGGCAAGGCGGGAAAGATACTCCCCCGCTCTAGAAGAACCGGCCGGGGGGCGACTGGTCGATAGTTTCGACAATATCCCACCCGCTTCCGTGGCCGACTTTTACGTCAACCGTCAGAGTTCAAAGAAAGAAGACCTCGAATGAAAAAACGATTATTAATTTTAGGACTCATCCTGCTCGTTGTCATCAACGTTTCGGCGCTGTTGACATTCGCCTACAATCGCTGGCTTAGAGGGCCGGGAGAGCGGCTGGCCGCGAACCCGGCCATATCGGACCGCCTCACGCGACAGTTATGCCTGAGCGGAGAGCAGGAAAAGTGCATCAGGGGCATCCGACTATCCTTTGATTCCGAAATCGGGGACATTCTGGCGCGGATGCGGGAAAAGGAACGGGCGATGGTCGAGGAGATGAAAAAAGAATCGCCTGACGGCGCGTCGATCGATAAGCTCATCGAAGATATCAGCCGGCTTCAGGCGGAGATTCAGAAAAAGGCCGTCCTCAATCTGTTGAAAGAAAAAGAAGTCCTGACGGACGAGCAGAAAGCGACATTTTTCCGGATATTCGAGGACCATGTCTGCCCTCGCGAGCACGGGACAGATTGCGACTCCGCGGGGGCGGGCCATGCGAGCTGTCCCCAGGAGTTTGAACGGCAATCTCTATTCAGGAGGAATAATAGATGAAACTGACAAGACTAGCGGTAACGGTATTGATCGGACTGGCGCTTGTCCTGACGTTCCCGTTGCTGGCCCAGAAGGCTGGCCCGGGGGCTTCGGAAAAAGCGTGCGCTATCCCCAACTTGACTCCCGACCAGGCCATCAAGATCGAAAAACTCAAGATCGAACACCAGAAAGCTCTTCTTCTGCTCCAGGCGGATCTGAAGACCAAACGGCTCGATCTTCGTCAACTGATGCTCGATAAGGCCGACCAGAAAAAGCTCGAAGCCAAGATCGACGAGCTGGCCAAGGTCGGTGCGGACATCCAGAAGAAATGCTTGATGCACCGGAATGAAGTCGGGCGCCTGCTGACGGATGAGCAGAAGAAAGCCCTTGACCAGAAGTGCGGGGGCATGAGCTGCGCGGCCGGAATGGGGCAGGGGGCCGGCTGCAACAGCGGTGGATGCCGTGCTCACAAGATGGGCAAAATGGGACAGGACGGACACGGCGCCAAGGGATGCGGAGGCAAAGCCGGCTGCGGCAAGTAAAGAATCGCCGAATCGAATGAGAAGGGGGGATCCTCCGCGAACCTCCCTTCTCTGAAAATTAGAATCAATCCCGTCGTGCTCTCTTTCCGGCCCTGACCCTCGTCCCGCCCGTTCTCATGAGATGGGGCCCGGCCTGAGGCTCTGGTCAATCGCGATCTCGGGGATCGTTTCGCAGCGTATTCCGCCGGCACGGCCCCCAAAACGCCCCATCCGGCCGCGCTCAAGGTCTTGGCCGAAATCGACATCTATCATGGCCGGGCCAGAGGAGCGGAAAACAGGGGCGGGCCTGGCTCTCTACTTATTTCCACAAAACTTTTTGGATGTTTTCTAAGTTGTACTCCCGGGCCATTTTCTCGAGGATGGCGGGAAACGCCTGTTCGTTGCCGGCCTTGACGGCCTCCTCCCATTCGGCGATGACCGGGGAGGCGACAAAGTCATGTTCCTTCTTAAGAATGCTGCGGATCCCCCGAAACGACTGCCAATGGGTGATCATCATCAGGGCCAGTGCGTAGAAAGCGACATTGGGCCCGGGCAGAAACATGGCCAGCCCGGCGAAGGGAAGGATAAGGGTTTCGCCGATGAGGGTAAAAAGACGCTTCGTCCGGTGGCCGTTGAGAAAAAGATGAAACCTGATGTTAACATGTTTTTCCTCGGAAAACCCCGAATAGATGATCTTTAGGGACGGGTCCTGGAGTTTCAGGGCCCGGCTGAACGCCTGCTCCTGGCGGACGGTCCTCTGAGGCAGGAGCAGCAATTTTTTTTGGCGAGTTCCCAGACCTCCTTGGGCCTGGAGAATTTCAAGGGGAGCGTCTGAGGCGGGTCGGCGGAGAAAAACCGTGTTTATTCCGGCTATCGCGGACAAAAAAGAACGTCGTCATGTCGCCTATTTATACGAATCTTCGCCCCATTTGGTTTTCGGGAATTGCTCTGGATGGAGAAGGCGGGCGAGATCGATGAGGGAATCGAACAAACGCGGCCCGAAGCGGCTGGCCGGGTTTTCGTCCAGAAAATAAATGCGTCCGGACCGCATGGCCTGGATTCCCGAGAACCCGGATTGGGAAGCAAGCCATTCTATCGCTTTTTGGAAATCGGAAGTGGACTTTGTCAGGACAATTATTACTTCGGGATTGTCCTTGAGCAACTGTTCGCGGTTGTACTCCAGCCAGTTTTGGGGGACGGTGGCGGCGATGTTGACGGCCTTCGCCTTGGCCAGAAGGTCGTTGAAATAGCTATCGCGGCCGCAGGTGGAAAGTCCCAGGCCGTGGATGTTCAAGAAGACGCGGGGCCGCGCCGTGATGCCCTGGAGCGCCGATTCGACAAAGTCGGATTTTCTTTTGAGGGATTGAATCAAGATTTGGGCTTCTGTCTCCTTGAAGGTAACCCGGCCGATCTTGGAAATCAAGGGAAAGACCGAAGCCAGTTCCATTCCGATGTCCAGGATAAAAAGGCGGGCATGAAGGTCCTGGAGCCTCTTCAGAGGCCCCAGCGGATTGCCGCGGAAGCCGATAATCAGGTCGGGGTCGAGGGCTTGAATTCGCTCGATGTCCGGGTCGAGCATCCCGCCGATTTTCTCTTTGTGGAGAGCCTCCGGCGGGTAATCGCAATACCGTGTGACGCCGACGACCTGACGGCCTAGTCCGAGGGCGAAAAGGATTTCCGTGATATTGGGGGCCAGGGAGATAATGCGCCGGGGAGGGGATTTGAGGCTAAAAGTGTTGCCGACATCGTCCTTGATGACTCTGTCCTGGGCGGCAAGCGAGGAGGCTACGGAGAAAACGAGAAGCCAAAGGAGGGCCCGTCGTTTGAAATAGAAAGCTTTGTCTGCGGGCATGGAAGGAATCTTTTTCCCGTCACGGGCTAGATTCAAGGAAAATTCGCCCTTTGTCAAGTGGGCTTAAATGATTAAGAGTGTTCTTGGATCGAGCTTGAGCGGCAGCACCCCCGGCGGCGGAAATTCATGGTCCTTGACGACGCGAAGCTCGACGCAGCCGCCCTTGGCGTGGAGAGTAATGAGAACGTCGATGGCCGGGCACAACGGGCTGAGAACGGTCGGGATGCCCTCCGGCCCGTAGAGTGGCTCGTTTGTTTCTTTGAGAGACGCGCTATACCATACCTCAAGCTCGAGTTTTCGGGCGAACTCCCTAAACTTTCCGATATCCTCGCAGCTTGATTTTGCGAAATCGTAGCCGTCGATGATAATCGTGTTGGCGGCGAACTTGCCGAAGGTGATCATCGCTTCCACACTTTTCAAGACCTGCTCCGTCCGAGTCCCTTCCTGTTTGAAGTTCATGATCACCCGGTGCTTGATGATTTCGTCATGAATGTCCACGGCCGATTCGAGTTTCTTCTTTTTAGCGATTTCCTTGAAGATGTCCTCGTACCAGGTGATGATGTAATCGACGCGGCTGGAATAGGAGATATGGATGACATGTTTTCCCTGGAGCAGTTTATCTGTGGCGATGTGGACCAGGCAGGCGGTTTTGCCGACGCCCTTGGGCGAGGCGAGGACGCCGATGTTGCCCGTTCCCAGGCCGCCGTGGATCGATTTCTCCAAAAGCCTCAAGGGGCTGCGCTTGATGAGTTCGTCTTTGACCATTGGACTCGACTCCTTTTAGAGTTTGGAACCGCCTTGCCGCCTGGCTTCCTCGTGCTCGGCCATGAGCTTTTCGGCGACGGCGGCCGGCACTCGGCCATACTTGAGAAATTCCATGGTGAACTCGGCTTTCCCCTGGGTTAGCGAGCGGAGCTGCATGGAGTAACCGAACATTTCGCTCAGAGGAACCTCGGCATCGACGCGGGAGAAGGCGCCGTCCTCGACGGAACTGACGATGACGCCACGGCGCTGGTTGATGCTGGCGAAGACATTGCCGGCGAACTCAGTCGGCCCTTCTACGGAAACTTTCATGATCGGCTCGAGGATTTGGGGCTTGGCTTTTCGATAGACCTGGCGGAAGGCGCCGACGGCTGCGGCCTGAAAAGCGTGGTCCGAGGAATCCACGTCATGAGCCTGACCATCTTCGAGGATGACCCGGACGCCGATGATCGGAAACCCGATGAGCTCGCCCTTTTTCATGGCGGCCCGGAAACCCTTGTCGCAGGAGGGAATGAACTCCTTGGGAATACGGCCTCCCTTGACCTCATTGACGAACTCATAAGGGCCTTCGGCCAGAGGTTCGATCGTTCCGATGACCCGGCCGAATTGGCCGGCGCCGCCGGTCTGTTTCTTATGGGTGTAGTCGAAATCGACGCGCTGGCTGATGGCTTCGCGGTAGGCAACCTGAGGTTTTCCCGTCATGACTTCGGCGGAGTATTCTCTCTTCATCCGCTCCACATAAACGTCGAGGTGGAGCTCGCCCATGCCCTGGATGATGGTTTCATTCGATTCCGGGTCGACATAAGTTCGGAAAGTCGGGTCTTCTTTGGCAAACCGGTTGAGAGCCTTGGCCATTTTGTCGGACGCTTTGTTATCGACGGGCATGATGGCCAGGGAGATGACGGGTTCGGGGACATAGATCGACGTCATCGCCAGGTTGAGATCCGGCGAAGTGAAGGTATCTCCTGAGGCGCACTCGATGCCGAAGAGGGCGGCGATATCGCCGGCGCCGGCAGAGGCGATATCCTCCATGCTGTCCGCGTGCATCCGGACCAGGCGTCCGACCTTCACCTTGTGGCCCGAACGCGTGTTGACGAGCTCTTTTCCCTTCTCCAGGCTTCCCTGATAGATGCGGATGTAGGTCAGTTGTCCGTAGGGTCCGTCCTCCAGCTTGAAGGCAAGAAGAACGGCGGGCTTGTTCGGATCCGTCTCCAGCTTGACCTTCTTTTCTTCATGGTCCAGGTCGATGGCGAAATTGTCGACGTCGGCCGGGTTGGGGAGGTAACGGACGACGCCGTCGAGGAGCGGCTGGACACCTTTATTTTTATAGGCCGAGCCCATAAAAACGGGCGTCAGCTGGCGGAGGATCGTCCCCTTTCGGACGGCGTCGAAGATGAGGGGCTCGTCCACCCGGTTTTCCAGGATGGCTTCGGTCAGCGCGTCGGAAAATATGGATACGGCGTCCAGCATCTCTTCCCGTTTTATCGCCGCTTCGGCCCGAAGGTCCTCGGGAATTTCTTCTTCGCTGACGATCTCGCCATCGCGACCGTCGAAATAAAGGGCCTTCATGGTGACGAGGTCTACAACGCCCCGGTGCTTTTCTTCCAGGCCGATAGGGATCTGCATAAGGACGGCGTTGTGGCCCAACTTCTCTTCGAGCTGGTCTCTGACCTTGAAGGGATTGGCGCCGATACGATCGCATTTATTAATAAAGGCGATCCGCGGGACATTGTAGCGTTTGAGCTGGCGGTCGACGCTGATCGTCTGTGATTGGACGCCGCCGACCGAGCAAAGGACGAGAATCGCCCCGTCGAGGACGCGAAGCGACCGTTCGACTTCGATGGTAAAGTCTACATGGCCCGGCGTGTCGATGATGTTGATCGAATGGTCCGCCCACCGGACATAGGTTGCCGCGGAGGTGATCGTGATGCCGCGCTCCCGCTCGAGATCCATATGGTCCATGGTCGCGCCCACGCCGTCCTTGCCCTTGACTTCGTGGATTTTATGGATCTTGTGGCAGTAAAAGAGAACCCGCTCCGTGAGCGTCGTCTTTCCAGAATCGATGTGCGCACTGATCCCGATGTTCCGCATGGAAGCGATATCAGTCGTCATAGAAACGCATCCCTCTTATCAGTCAAATATTTTAGCTTCAAATTGAGTCTGGGTTATAAAGGGCAATGAGACTCTAAGCGATTCAATACTCAACAATTAAGAAGGCATTATATAAGAATCGAGGCAAAAATTCAAGGGTTTAAGCGGCCTCCCCCGTCTCAAATCTCGATCAGCCCACGACAAAGCTTAAGCCGTTCGAGGATTGTCAAGCGCCGGTCGAAAACATATAATGAGCGCAAGCATTGAATGAATTCTCCAAAAGCCTCCGCCCGCCGGAATCTTCTTCTTCTCACCTTCTATGCCCTGGTCATTCTCACAGCGGCCATCTTAGCGTTTCTTTATAACCGGGCTCATCTCAGCTTGTCGAACGCGGATCTCATCAATTGGGATGAAGCGGCCCGGTCGGAAGAGGCCGTCCGGCTCGCTCGCGATCTGGGGCATCTCAAGATCGGCACATTCATCCGGCATCTGCTAGCCATAAACTGGTGGCCGCCTCTTTTTCCCTTCGTCCTGGCCGTTGTTTATCTCGTCTTCGGTCCCTCTTATCGAATATCTCTCCTCCCCAGCCAGGTGGCATATCCGCTGGCCATTGCGGCTCTCCTTTTCTCAAACCGCATGGCCGGGGCTCGGAAACCTGGTTTCGGAAAGTCCTGGGCGCTGGTCGCGGCGTTCGGTCTGACCTCACCTCTCCTTCTCGGCGCCTCGGGCTGGGTCATGCTTGAGGCGGCGGGCGTCTGCCTGACCTATTTCGCTTTCGGGAATTATTTCAAGGCGAGAGAGGAAGGGAGGCTCGGGTTATATCGATGGTGCGGGCTGCTCCTTTTCCTTCTCTGGATGCTGAAATATCATTTCGGCCTCTTCGCCTCGCTGACGATCCTGGTCTTCGAACTGGGGAGAAGCCGCAAAGTCCTCCGCGGAGCGGGGATCGGCAGATGGCTCATCCGTCGACTGAAGGACCCGGCTCTCATCGTCGCCTATGTTCTCGGCCTGATCGTGCTCTGGATTGCCGTCGCCGGGGGAGGAAAGATTTGGCTGGGGCGGCTCCGGGTCTCGCTGACCAATATTTATAATCCGATCCTCTTCCTCTACGTTTACCTCTTGGCCGTCACCATCATCCGTTTGATAAAAAATTGGGCTTCATTTTCCAGCCGGCTGGAGAAGGGGCAGCGCGAACTGCTGCTCTGGGGGGCTTTGCCGACAGCGCTTTTCATGGCCCTCCCCGACAAAATCAAGGCTGTTCTTAAAACCTACGAAATAGGAGGCCAGGTCTCCCGTGGACCTTCGTTCAGGGGAATCGCGCTCTATACTCATTCCTTCATCCACGACTATCATCTTTTCGTTCCGGCGGCCGTCGTCGCAATCGCCGGCGCAATCTGGGCTTTATGCCGCATCAGGAAGACTCCCCTCGCCGTCCGCGCGCTAATGTTGTATTTTGCCATTGGCTTTGTCTCGCTGAGCCTGTCCTATGGGTTGATCGAGGAACGATTTATCGCCAGCTTCGTCCCCGCCTTGTGGATTATCGCCGCCTGGGCGGCCGGGGATGCCTTTCGGGCCATTCCCCGCCTTTTCCGGACCCTTGCCTCCGTGATCCTTGTTATCGGCACCATCGTTGTGGCCTTTGGCACGCCGGCCGTCATCCAGAAAGCTCTCCAGCAGCCCTGGGCTCCCTGGGCAAGGCTTGATGATTCCTATCGTTCCATCATCGAAAGGACGGTCGAGGCGGCTTCGGAATCGAATTCGGTCCTGCTTGTAGGGGTTCGGGACCTCGAATGTCATCTCTCTCTTTCTTGGCGTCTGCAGATGAGCCACTTCAAAGACGAAAACTTCAGGCTCGTTTTCGAGCCCGAGAAATTCAATCTGGTCTCTGATTTCGCGGATGAAGCGAGCTTCGACCTGATCGCTATTTATTCCGTCGAAGGGAGCCCCAAAGCCACGGCTCTCCAATTCCTCCGGGACAAGCTTGGCTCCGGCGGCCAGTTTGCGCTTCTCGAAGAACGGGCGTTCATCCGTCCTCGGCCCTTCCTATTTTCCTTATTCAAGAAAAAATGAATTGACTGTCACTTGCGCTTGACACGTCCCCCCCCGTGACCTATATTTTTTGATAGCGGTGGGAAATAGAAGTCCTCTTGAAAATTCTTACTAATATGAGCGCTAGAAATAAAGTGACATCCTCGATCGAGCGGTGCTAGGTCCGTCCGGAGCCCCCGGACCCCAGGGGA
>Ga0315268_10007422_pt1 | contig 11534 bp, 9 predicted proteins | sample C1_top_MG_FD_204535 | JGI IMG/M metagenome (GOLD analysis project Ga0315268, IMG submission 204535) | Sediment microbial communities from Yellowstone Lake, YNP, Wyoming, USA - C1_top | ecosystem: Environmental > Aquatic > Freshwater > Lake > Sediment | place: USA: Wyoming | collected 2017-08-01 | reverse complement strand
CCGAAGGAGATCAAGGGCTTTCTCACCTTCAGCAAGGTCGAGCCGGACCACCCGGAGTGGCAGAAGTACACCCGCAACTGGGCGAGCCGGGCGGCCAGGGGCGGCGGGGGGACGACCTGGTTCTTCTCGGCCGGCTCCGGCTGGAACCCGATCGGCTCCGGCTGGGGCGCGCCGTTCGCGCCGACCAGGAAGTGCGAGATCCCGGTCGAGACGCCGACGCCGCTCCCCTCCGGCGAGCCGTTCCCGTCGCCGGAGGTCAGCCCGCCAGCCGAGCCGACGCCCAAGCCGGGCAACGGCGGGGGCTGACCCCCGGCGCTCGGGGCGTCAGAGGCCGACCACCGTCGCGCCGTCGCCACCCTCGCCGCGCTCGCCCGGCCGGATCGAGCGCACGAGCGGGTGAGCCGTGGCCGCCGCCCGGATCGCGTCGCGGAGGGCCCCCGTCCCGAGGCCATGGATGATCGTCACCCGGTCGAGGCCGGCCAGGGCGGCGTCGCCGAGGTAGCGGTCGACGAGCTCGAGCGCCTCCTCCACGCGGGCCCCCCGGACGTCGAGCGAGGAAGCGATCGTCCGGGCCCGTTCGAGGCGGAGCGCCGTGAGTCCCGACGCCGCCTCCGGGTCGCGCGTCGCCGCCGCGCCCCGCCGCGACCCGCTCCCCTCCCCCGGCCCGGCGATCGCCGGCTCGAGATCGTCCGTCTCCACCCGGACCCGGACGCCGCCGACCTCGACGCTCGCCCGCCGGCCGCCACGCTCGAGGGCGACGACCCGCCCCTCCCAGCCCTGGCTCCGGCTCCGTGCCCGTGCCCCGACGCGCCAGCTGACGGCCCCGGCCCCGGGTTGCGCCGCCGCCCGGTCCGGCTCCGCCGGCGTCAGCCGCCCGAGGAGCTCCTCGGCCCGGCCGACGTCCGCGTCGAGGGCCGGGGCCGTGACCGTCTCGCGCTCCAGCCGGCGGCGGACCCCGCGGACGTCGGCCCGCAGGTCAGCGACGATCTTCTCGGCCTCGAGCCGGGCTGCCCGGACGGCCTCGTCGCGCTCGCGGCGGGCACGGCGACGCTCGTCCTCGGCCGCCCGCCGCTCCGCGGCCGCACGCACCTCGGCCGCCCGGGCGCGGTCCAGCGCCTCGCGGGCGAGGGCGTCCGCCTCGCGGATCGAGGCGAGCGTCTCCTCGAACGCCACCTGGCCCTCGGTCAGCCGCGAGCGGGCGGCCGCGACGATGTCCGCCGGCAGCCCGAGCCGCTCGGCGATGGCGAAGGCCTGGCTCCCCCCGGGCAGGCCGATCCGGAGGTGGAAGGTGGGGCTCAGCGTCTCGAGATCGAACTCGACCGAGGCGTTGCGCGCCCCGGCTGTCACGTGGGCGTAGACCTTGAGCTCGGCGTAGTGGGTCGTCGCCGCGATGAGCGCGCCCGAGCGCAGGAAGTGGTCGAGCAGCGCCTGGGCGAGCGCCGAGCCCTCGGTCGGATCGGTCCCCGCCCCCAGCTCGTCGAGCAGCACGAGGGTGCCCGGGCCAGCCGCGGCGGCGATCCTGACGATCGACCGCATGTGGCTGGAGAAGGTCGACAGCGACTGGGCGATCGACTGCTCGTCGCCGATGTCGGCGAAGACGTCGTGCAGGACCGGCAGCCTGCTGCCGGCCTCGGCCGGCAGGTGAAGGCCGGCCTGGTGCATGAGGGCGAGGAGGCCGATCGTCCGCAGGGTGACCGTCTTGCCGCCGGTGTTCGGCCCGGTGATGAGGAGCGCCCGGAACTCGCCGCCGAGGCGGACGTCGATCGGCACGACCCGGCCCGCCAGGCCGGGGTGGCGCGCGCCGAGGAGGACGATCTCCGGCCGCGGGCTCGTCTCGGCCGGGTTCGCGTCCATCTCGGCGGCGAGGCGGGCCCGGGCGCACCAGAAGTCGAACCGGGCGAGGGCGTCGAGCGATTCGCGCAGGGGCGTCGCCTGCGCGGCGACGAGGGCCGACAGCTCGTCGAGGATTCGCTCCACCTCGGCCTGCTCCGCGAGCTGGGCTTCTCGCCAGGCGTTGCCCATCTCGACCGCGATGAGCGGCTCGATGAACAGCGTCTGGCCGCTCCCCGAAGCGTCGTGGACGATCCCCTTGATCCGGGCACGGGCGTCGGCCCGGACCGGCACGACGTAGCGCCCGCCGCGGAGGGTGATGATCGGCTCCTGGAGGGCGCTCCCCACCTCGGCCGAGTGGACGAGCTGGTCCAGCCGCGCCCGGAGCCGCTCGTAGGCGAGGCGCACCGCCCGGCGCAGGCCGCCGAGGCGGACCGAGGCCGTGTCGAGGAGCTCGCCCGTGGGATCCACGCTGCGCTCAAGGGTGGAGGCGAGAGCGGGCAGCGGGTGGAGAGCCCGCGCCAGCTCGCGAGGGAGCGGGCGCCGGTCGTCCGCCAGGGCCTCGCGGAGCCGCCCGGTTGCCCGGAGCGTCTCGGCGATCTCGACCAGCTGGCCGGGGTCGAGGCGGCCGCCACGGGCCGCCCGGTCCACTGCCGGGCCGATGTCGCGGGCGCTGCCGATGCCGACGCCCGGGCGCTCGGCGAGGAGTGCCCGGGCCTGGGTTGTCTCCTCCAGCCAGCGCTCGACGATGATCGGGTCAGCCGTGGGCTCGTGCGCCTCGGCCAGGCGCCGGCTCGGGCCGAACCCGGTGGCCGCCGCCAGCCGGGCGCGGACGAGCGGGTACTCCAGGAGGGCGAGCGACTTCGCGTCCATCGCCTCACCCTGCCGCGGGCCGCGGCCTCGACACGGCCGGGTTGCCGGCGACCGCGAACCGCCAGGCAATCGACGTCCACGGCTCGCCGGCGAAGGCGACACCCACCCGCGGCCCGGCGACGATCGTCGCTGCCGGCTCGACCGGGCCCGCCGGCTCGAGCCGCAGGGCCGCCGCCGGATCGAGCAGGTCCGACCCGTCCTCGGCCACGTCGACGGAGAAGGCGGCGGCCACGAGCGCCGGGCCGGCGGCGAGGAGCGCCGCCGGCAGCCGGGCCAGGCGCAACCGGGCGGCGGCCGGGTCGGCCCGGGCGCGGGGGCGCGACGCGAGGGCGCGCTCGAGCCGGGCCGCGCGCATCGCCTCGATGCCGGCCAGCGGCTCCACCCCGCGGATGAGCACAGCCGCGGCGGCTCCGTCGGGGCCGGTGACGACGTTCAGGCAGCGGTGCATCCCGTAGACACGGTACACGTAGGCGTGACCGGGCGGCCCGAACATGGCCGCGTTGCGGCGGTTGCGACCGGGACGCGCATGCGATGCGCGGTCCTCCGGCCCGGCGTAGGCCTCCACTTCGACGATCCGGCCGATCCGCGGCCCGAGGGCATCGTCGCGGACGAGGCGCATGCCGAGGAGCCGCGGCGCGACGTCCGCTGCCGTCCCGGCGAGGAGCCGGCGGAGCGCCTCGGCGCGCGACGCGCTCAGGGGAAGAGGGCGCGCAGGTCGGTCGGCACGACCGGGGCCGCGATGGCGAAGAGCGCCGGGATGAGCGTCTCGCGGTAGGCGCCCGCCACCCGCGAGGGGTCGTAGAGGTCGAAGAGCTGGCGGAGGAAGCCCAGCTCGTCGGGGTCGGGCACGATGCCCCCGAGGCGGAAGTACGAATCGAGGACGAGGATGAACATCCCCACGAGGAGCACCCCCTGGATGATGCCCAGGAGCCCGCCGATGAGCTCGTCGGCCAGGGCCGACCGGGCGAAGAGGTCCTGGCGCTTGTAGAAGGTCTGGACGGTGACCGAGGCGGCGACGAAGACGAGGAGGAAGCTGCCGCCGAAGGCGAGCATCTTCGAGTACTCCGCCGGCCACTGGAGCCAGTAGCGGGCGAGCCAGTCGCCGATCGGGTCGCGGAGGAGGAGGGCGGCCGCGATCGCCACCAGGGTGATGGCGAGCCCGAGCAGGCGCCGCAACGTCCCCTGGGCGAACCCGAGCACGAAGAAGGCGAAGAAGACGAGGAGCGCGACGAGGTCGAAGAGGGTGAAGCCGGCGAACAGCCCGTCCACGATGCCTCCCGGGAGACCGCGCCGCCACGGCGCGCCGGAGCCGGCCCTTGGTGGACCACCCCCCGGTCGGGCAAGCCTAGCGCGCCGTCGGCCAGCGATGCAACCCGGCGGCGCGTCGCTGCACCGCCGTCGGCCCGCGCCGTCCTGCCGTCAGGCCCGCAATCGCCCGCCGTGGGCTGCCGCCAGGGCGGCCGCGACCGTGGCCACGGCCGCCTCGACCTGGGCCTCGGCCAGTGGCCCGTCCGGCGCGCTGAAGACCAGCCGCCAGGCCAGGCTCTTCTCGCCGCCGGTGAGCGGGACTCCGCGGTAGACGTCGAACAGCCGGACTTCGGCGAGGTGGGCGCCGCCGCTCGCCCGGATCGTGGCCGCGACGTCGCCGGCAGCCACCTCCTCGGCGACGACCACGGCCAGGTCGCGCTCGATCGATGGGTGGCGCGGCAGCGCGACGGCCCGGACGACCGGGCGGACGCCGGCCGACAGTCCGCGGATCGCCAGCTCGGCGGCGAGGACGCGCTCCGCCCGGAGATCCCACCCGGCGATCACCTCGGGATGGAGCTCGCCGACGAGGCCGGCCAGCCCGGCCGAGCCCGACGGCTGGCGCGCTTCGGCCCGGGCGGCGCGGCCGGGATGGAGCGGAAAACCGTCCCGGTACGGCGTCCACGCGGGGACCCCGAGGCCGGCGACGGCGACCAGGAGCTCGACCAGGCCGCGGGCGTCGTCGAGGTCGTACGCTCGAGCGGCCCGGTTCCAGGCGGCGGGGGCGCGCGCTCCGGTGAGGAGGAAGGCGAGCCGCCACCATTCACCGGCTGCCCCGGAGGAAGCGGCGTAGCCCTTGCCGACCTCGAACACGGCGACGTCGCGCCGGCCGTGGCGCTCGTTCCGGGCGAGCACGTCGAGCAGCGACGCGACGAGGCCGGGGCGGAGGACGGCGTGGTGCTCCGAGAGGGGGTTGCGGACGCGGATCGGCCGGCCCTCGGTTCGCTCCTCGCCCGGCACCCCGTCGGCGGCAGCGGTCGGCCAGGCGAGGCGTGCCTGGCGGGTACCGACCAGGGCCGGGGTGATGACCTCCGTCAGCCCAGCCCCGACGAGCGCCGCCCGGATCGCGTCGCGGAGCTCGAGCGGGTCCGGCCGGTACGGCGGCATCGCCGTGTCGGGGGTCTTCGTCGGCAGGGCGTTGTAGCCGACGACGCGGGCGATCTCCTCGATGATGTCCGCCTCGATCGCCAGGTCGCGTCGCCAGCTCGGGACGACGCCGACGAGCGCCTCGTCGTCGCCCGGGTCGGCAACGAGCGGTAGCGGCTCGGTCGACACCTGGATCACCGTCGCCGGCCCGGCCGGCTCGACCTCGATGCCGACGCGGGCCAGCAGCGCCCGCTGCTCAGCCGCAGCGAGATCGGCGCCGAGGAGGCGCCGGACGCGTGCCGGCCGGAATGCCACCCGTCGCGGTCCGGGCTCGACCGGAGCGCTGTCGACCCGCCCGGGGGCGATCGAGCCGCCGGCCCAGGCGGCAACGAGTCGGGCGACCCGGTCGGCGCCGATCCGGGCCAGGCGCGCCTCCTGGCCCTTCTCGAAGCGCAGACTCGCCTCCGAGCGGAGGGCGTACCGGAATGCCGTCCGGCGGATCGAGACCGGGTCGAAGACGGCCGATTCGATGATGACGTCGGTCGTGGTCGTGGACACTTCCGACGCCGCGCCTCCCATCACCCCGGCGATTGCCAGCGGGCCGCCTGCATCGGCGATGAGGAGCGCGTCGACGGTCAGCGCCCGCTCGACGTGGTCGAGCGTCTCGAGGCGCTCCCCGTCGCGAGCCCGGCGGACGATGATCCGGGCGAGCCCGGCCGCGTCGCGGCCGATGGCGGCAGCGTCGAAGGCGTGGGTCGGTTTCCCGAGCTCGAGCATGACGTAGTTGGTCGCGTCGACGACGTTGCTCACCGGCCGCATCCCGGCCGCCAGGAGGCGTGCCTGGACCGCGTCCGGCGACGGCCCGACGCGCACGCCGGCGACCCAGCGGCCGACGAAGCGGCTGCACAGTTGCGGGTCGTCGACCTCGAGGGCCAGCCGCTCGGCGGTCGGTCGCCCCGACTCCTCGACCGTCGCATCGGGCAGTCGGACCGGGGCCCCGGTCGCGGCCGACACCTCGCGGGCGAGGCCCAGCAGGCAGAGCGCGTCGCCCCGGTTGGGCTTGACGTCCACGTCGAGGACCCAGTCCCCGTAGAGGTCGGTCAGCGCGGCGCCGAGCGGCGTCTCCGCCGGCAGGATGAGGATGCCCTCGGCGTCGCCGCTGAGGCGGAGCTCGTCGCCGGAGCAGAGCATCCCGTTGCTGACGGCGCCGAGCTTCTCGGTTCGCTCGATGACCCGGCCCCCGGGCAGGACCGCGCCCGGCAGGGCAACCGGCACCCGCTGGCCCGGGGCGATGTTCGTCGCCCCGCAGACGATCTCGAGCGGCTCGCCGTCGTCGACCCGGACCCGGGTCAGCGATAGCCGGTCAGCCCGGGGATGCTTCTCGACCGCCAGGAGCTCGCCGACGACGACCCGCTGCCAGTCACCTCCCCAGCGCTCGAGCCCCTGGACCTCCATGCCGAGGAGCGTGAGAGACTCGGCGAGGCGCTCCGGCGCCAGCTCGATGTCGACGTACTCGCGGAGCCACGACAGGGGCACCCTCATCGGAACTGCTCCAGGAAGCGCAGGTCGTTCTCGAGGAACAGGCGCAGGTCACCGATGCCGTGGCGAAGCATCGCGATCCGCTCGACACCCATGCCGAAGGCGAAGCCCTGGTAGCGCTCGGGGTCGATCCCGCCGTACTGGAGGACGACCGGGTGGACCATGCCCGCGCCGAGGATCGTCATCCAGCCCGTCCGGCCGCAGGCCGGGCAGCCTGCGCCGTCGCAGATGACGCAGCCGATGTCGAACGCCACCGACGGCTCGGTGAAGGGGTAGTAGCCAGGCCGGAAGCGGGTCGCCCGGCCGCGTCCGAACATCGCGTGGGCGAACTCGTTGAGCTGGCCCTTGAGGTCGGCCATGCTCGTCCCCTCGTCGACCATCAGGCCCTCGACCTGGAAGAACTCCGAGGCATGCGAGGCGTCCACGGCTTCATAGCGGAAGCAGCGGCCCGGCAGGAGGGCCCGGATCGGCGGCCGCTCCGCCTGCATGACCCGGATCTGGCCGGGCGAGGTGTGGGTCCGGAGCAGGCCGCCGTCGAGGTCGACGTACAGCGTGTCCCACAGGTCTCGGGCCGGGTGATCGGGCGGGATGTTGAGCATCTGGAAGTTGGTGGCGTCGGTCTCGACCTCGGGTCCCTCGTAGACGACGAAGCCGAACTGGCCGAAGACCGCGGCGATCCGGGCGATCGTCTCGCTGACGGGGTGGAAGGCGCCGCGGGCGACCGGTCGGCCGGGCGTGGTCACGTCCACGGTCTCGGCCGCCAGGCGCCCGGCGAGCGCCGCGGACCAGGCCGCCCGGCGAGCGGCGGCGAGGGCCGTCTCGACCTCGGCCCGGACCTCGTTGACGACGGCGCCCACCACCGGCCGGTCCTCGGCGGGCAGGGCCCCGATGCCGCGCATGAGGCCGGAGAGGATCCCGCCCTTGCGTCCCAGGTAGTGAATGTCGAGGGCGTCGAGCGCCTCCTCGCCGGAGGCGACGGCGAGCTCGCGGAGCGCCTCGTCGCGGAAGGCCTGGAGCTGCGCGGTCAACGTCTCCCGATCCACCGTGGGCTCTAGCTCCTTTCGGCTCCCGGATGCGAGGAACCCCCGCGCGCCGGCCGGCATCGCGAGGGTCCCGACGGGTGGACGAGCGGCCGGTCGGTCCCGGCAGCCGCCTCAGGCGCCGCGGGCGACCTCGACGATCCGGCCGAAGGTGGCATCGTCGCGGACGGCGAGGTCGGCCAGGATCTTGCGGTCCAGGGCGATGTCGGCCCGCTTGAGGCCGGCGATGAAGTCGCGGTAGGTGGTCCCGTGGGCCCGGGCGGCAGCATTGATGCGGACGATCCAGAGCCGGCGCAGCTGGCGCTTGCGCTGCTTGCGGTCCCGGGTCGCATAGGCCAGGGCGTGGAGGAGCGCCTCGCGGGCCGGCTTGACCAGCCGGCTGCGCGTGCCGACGCGGCCCTCGGCGGCGTTGAGGAGGCGCTTGTGGCGGCGGTGGGCGGTGACCCCGCGCTTGACGCGTGCCATCGGCTCAGCCCTTCTTCAGGTACGGCAGGAGCCGTGCCACCTGGTCGGCGTGGACGGCGTCCATCAGCACCTTGCCGGCGTAGCGCCGGGTCCGGCGGGAGGACTTCAGCTCGAGGTGGTGGCCGCGCCACGACTTGACGCGGATCGGCTTGCCGCTGCCGGTGACCCCGATCCGCTTCTGGCTGCCCTTGTGGCTCTTCAGCTTCGGCACGCCGCCTCACTCCCTCGGTGCTGCGGGCATCCCGCCCGCCTGGTCGGCCGGCGCGGCCAGGACCGCCTGGGCCGGGGTCGTCCCGGCTGCCGGGGCTGCCGCCCCGGTCGCCTCGCGCGGCTTCGGCTTATGCGTCGACGCGATCGTGATGTGCATCTGCTTGCCCTCGAGCAGGGGTGCCCGCTCGAGGGTCCCGTGGTCCTTCACCTGCTCAGCGAACTTGGCCAGGAGGTCCCGGCCAATGTGCGGGTGGGTCAGCTCGCGCCCCCGGAACTGGACGGCCACCTTGATCCGGTCGCCGTCCTCCAGGAACTCGATCGCCCGGCGGACCTTCGTCTCGAAGTCGCCGTCGCCGATCTTGGGGCGGATCCGGAGCTCCTTGAAGGAGACGGCCCGCTGCTTGCGCTTCGCCTCCTTCTCGCGCTTCGTCAGCTCGTACTTGTACTGGCCGAAGTCGAGAAGCCGGCAGACGGGCGGCGACGCCGTGGGCGCCACCTCGACGAGGTCGTAGCCACGCTCCTGTGCCAGGCGGAGGGCTTCGAGCGTGGGCATGACGCCCAGCTGGCTGCCCTCTTCATCGATCACCCGGACCTGCGGGATCCGGATCATCTGGTTGACGCGGAGCTCTCGGCTTATGGTCGACCCCTTCGTCGTGCTGGCAGCTCAACGGCTCGCGACCGCTCCCTCGCACGCGTGCAAGCACGCCCGCGACGGCGCGGTTCGCCGGCGGAGGATAGCACAGATGGTCGGCCGCGGGCCGGGCGCGTCCTCACCCCGAGCGTCCTCACCCCGGGCGTCTTCACCCTGTACGTCTTCACCCTGCGTGAATGTTGGCAGGGCTTCACGTCGGGGTCCCGATCGTGTTCCCCGGAGCACGCCCTTGAACGGGCGGGATCTTCACGCCATGTGAAGGCTCATGGGGTTCGCCAACAGCCGCGGCGGACCGTGTCCGGGACGGTCACGCGAACCCCGTCGATCATTCACGGCGCGTGTCGACGCTCAGCGCGTGTCGACGCTCACCTCCCCGGCGCGACGTCGGAGACGCGGCGTCTTCATCCGCCGCCTACCCCTGCTCCACCACCCGCCGGGCCACCTCGCCGGCGAGCCGGTCGGCCAGTGCCTCCCAGCCCTCGACCGGGAGCTGCTCTCCCCTCCGGGTCCGGGGCGCCGCCGACCGGGCGGCCACCTCGCGGTCGCCGAGGACGAGGATGTACGGCACCTTCTGCTCGGTCGCGAGCCGGATCTTGTTCTGCATCCGGCTGTCGGAGCCGTCGACCTCCACCCGCAGCCGGCGCGCCCGGAGGACGGCGGCGAGCTCCTTCGCGGCCTCGATGTGGCGGTCGGCGATCGGCACGACCACTGCCTGGACGGGCGCGCACCAGAGCGGGAAGGCGCCGGCGTAGTGCTCGACGAGGATGCCGATGAAGCGCTCAAGCGAGCCGTAGACGGCTCGGTGGATGGCCATGGGCCGCTGCGGCCGGCCGTGCTCGTCGATGTACTCGAGGTCGAAGCGCTCCGGGAGCATGACGAGGTCCACCTGGAAGGTCGCTGTCTGCCAGGAACGGCCGAGCGCGTCCTCGATGTGGATGTCGATCTTCGGGGCGTAGAAGGCACCGTCGCCGGGCTTGAGGGCCCAGGGCAGGCCGCTCGCCCGGAGCGCGTCGAGGATGAGCGCCTCGGCCCGCTCCCAGAGTGCCGGGTCGCCAAGAGCCTTGTCCGGCCGCGTCCCGAACTTCACCTCGGGCTTGAGGCCGAACCAGGCGTAGACCTCGTCGACCTCGGCCAGCAGGGCGGCGATCTCGTCGGCGAGCTGGTCCGGGCGGACGAAGATGTGGCTGTCGTCCTGGATGAAGTGGCGGACGCGAGTCAGCCCGGACAGCGTCCCCGAGCGCTCGTTGCGGTGGAGCCTGCCGTACTCGGACAGCCGGAGCGGCAGGTCCCGGTACGAGCGCACCCGGCTCTTGTAGATGAACGTGCTCTCGGGGCAGTTCATCGGCTTGAGCGAGAACGTCTGGCCCTCGCTCTCGACGAGGAACATGTTGTCCCGGTACAGGTCCCAGTGGCCTGACTGGCGCCAGAGCTTCTCGGCCACGACCATCGGGGTCGCGATCTCGTCATAGCCGCGCCGCTCCTGGAGCTCGCGCATCGCCTCCTGGAGGGTCAGCCAGACCCGCCAGCCCTTCGGGTGCCAGAAGGCCGAGCCCGGGCTGACGTCATGGAAGCTGTAGAGGTCGAGCTGGACGCCGAGGCGCCGGTGGTCGCGCTTCTTCGCCTCGTCACGCCGCCAGAGGTAGCGGTCGAGCTCCTCCTGCGTCGCCCAGACCGTGCCGTAGATCCGCTGGAGCATCGGTCGCTTCTCGTCGCCCCGCCAGTAGGCGCCGGCAACGGAGAGGAGCCGAAACGGCCCGATCCGCCCGGTCGAGGCGACATGCGGGCCGCGGCACAGGTCGGAGAACGAGCCGTGGTCGTAGAAGCTCGTCGTGGGCAGGGGTTCGCCGGCGGCCCCGGCCCGGGCGGCGAGGTCGTCGAGGATCTCGACCTTGTAGCCCTGGCCGGCCCCCGCAACCTCGGCCCGCGCCTGGGCCCACGGGATCTCACGGCGCACGAACGGGTGGTTGGCGGCGACGCTGGCAGCCATCCGGGCCTCGATCGCGGCCAGGTCGTCGGGGGTCAGCGCCCGGGGCAGGTCGAAGTCGTAATAGAAGCCGTTGTCGATCGCCGGGCCGATTCCCAGCTTCGCCCCGGGGAAGAGGCCGAGCACCGCCTCGGCCATGACGTGGGCCGCCGAGTGGCGCATCGCGTCGATGTCGGAGCACGCGCCGGCGTCGAGCAGCTCCTCGGCGGAGCCGCGCTCGGGCGTCGCGAGCACGTCCTCCGCCGACGGCTCCGGGATCCTGTCACTGCGCATCGCTCGCCTCCGAACACGCACAGCCCTCTCGTCCTCGCCGGGACGAGAGGGCTGTCATGGCTCTCCCGCGGTTCCACCCGCCTTCGCGATCGCCCCGCCGGTGCGCCGGCACGACGCGCTCGCGCGCTCAGGGCCCGCGCTAACGGGCGGATCCCGGGCCGGTTCACCGGCCACTCGCGGGTGGTGCCGCGCCGGGGTCGTCGCCGCGGGTCTCAGCCGATGCCCGCGGCTCTCTGGGGCTCCCTGCTCGGCGTGGCGCGTCCCGTTCGACGCGTTC
>Ga0315268_10007421_pt1 | contig 11535 bp, 12 predicted proteins | sample C1_top_MG_FD_204535 | JGI IMG/M metagenome (GOLD analysis project Ga0315268, IMG submission 204535) | Sediment microbial communities from Yellowstone Lake, YNP, Wyoming, USA - C1_top | ecosystem: Environmental > Aquatic > Freshwater > Lake > Sediment | place: USA: Wyoming | collected 2017-08-01 | reverse complement strand
CGCCAGGGCAAGCCGATCCTGCCGCTCAACATCGGGGATCCCCTCCTGTTTGATTTTCAGACTCCGCCGCATCTGATCGAAGCGGTCGCCAAGGCCATGCGCGATGGCAAGAACGGCTACGCGCCTTCGCTGGGTATCGACGAAGCCCTGGAAGCGGTGCGCGCGGAGGCCGAGCGCAATGGCATCCGCAACATCCAGGGTGTCTTCATCACGCAGGGCGTGAGCGAGGCGGTCGAGGTAGGCCTCGCGGCGCTCTTGAACCCAGGCGAAAATGTGGTGACGCCCTGTCCGGAGTACCCGCTCTATTCTCTCGTGCTGGCGCAATTGGGAGCGCAGCCGAACAGCTATCGGCTCAGCGAGGAGTGCGGGTGGGAACCCGACCTCGAACACCTGGCGTCGCGCATCTTCACCGGCACGCGCGCCATCATTGTGGGCAATCCCAACAATCCGACGGGAGCAGTCTATTCCCGGCGGACTTTGGAGGCGATTGCGGAACTTGCCCGGCAGCACAACCTGGTAATCTTTGCGGATGAGATTTATGGCAAGCTGGCGTTGGACGGCGAAGCGCCGGTCTCGATTGCTGCGCTGGCGCCCGACGTGCCCGTGGTGACCATGAATGGGCTCTCCAAAGCCTACCTGGTGCCCGGCTGGCGGTTGGGTTGGGCGGTGGTGAGCGGCAGGGGAGTAGAGCTGAAGTCTTATGTCGAGGGGATGCAGAAATTGTTACGCGCGCGCCTGTCTGCTAATCATCCGCAGCAGTACGCCGTGCGTCCGGCGCTCGAAGGGCCGCAAGACCATCTGCAGGACGTGCTGGCCAAACTCCGCCGGCGCCGCGACCTGACCATGAAATGGTGCAACACGATTCCGCGAGTGAGCTGCGTGGCGCCGCGCGGCGGCTTCTATGCCTTCCCGCAAATCGATATTCCGGGAAGCGACGAAGACTTTGTGAAGCAACTGCTCATCGAAACGCAGATCCTCGTGGTGCATGGCAGCGGTTTCTGCCAGGCTCCGAGGGCCCCGCACATCCGCATCGTCTTCCTGCCGGATGAAGCGACGCTCGCGCGTGCGTACGCGGGCCTCGCCGCGTTCATGCGCGAGCACTATTCCTGAGGTCTCGCGCCACCGTCGCCATGGCTGACTTCCCCGTTTGGACAACGTTAGTGCTGGGCTTTGTGCTGGGTCTGCGGCACGCCTTGGACGCCGATCATCTCGCCGCCGTCTCCACGTTCGTCACCGAGGAGCGGAATTTGCTGCGCTCTTCGCTCATCGGGGTCTCTTGGGGGATGGGCCACACGGCGGCCCTCCTGGTTTTTGGGTTGGGCGTGGCGGCTTTCCGGCTGGTGCTGACCCCGCGCTTCTCGCAGTTGCTGGAGTTTGTGGTCGGCGGCATGCTGATTCTGCTGGGTGGAAACGTGCTGTTCAAGCTGGCCAAAGGTCGGGCACTGCACGCTCATGCGCACGTGCATGACGGCGTCGCGCACACGCACCTCCATATGCACGCAGGCGTGGCAGCGCACGACCACCAGCACCACCACCGCACCCTCCGGCTGAGCGGAAGGCCGTTCGTGGTGGGTGTGGTGCATGGCTTGGCGGGGACCGCAGCATTGATGATGCTCGTGGTGGGCGCGCTCCCTTCGCTGCTCTTGGCCGCTGGCTATGTCCTAATCTTCGGCGTGGGCTCAATCGGCGGCATGACCTTGATGAGCCTGCTGATGACCGTACCTCTGACGCTCGTGGCGCGACGCTTGGCGCTGATAGAGCGTCTGATTCGCCTGGGTGCGGGACTGTTCAGCCTGGGCTTCGGACTGTACCTAGCCTGGGACGTGGGTAGGCACCTAGCAGCCAGCCCCTAACCGGTGTGCACTCGAACCTATGCGGGGTTGCGACGTTGAAACCCCGGGTAGAGGCAAACACCCTTAGAGTGGGACAGGTGGACGAAGGCTGGAGGACGCGGATGAGGTTCTACTCATTTCAGATCGTCATCGAGAAGGAGCCAGAGGGCGAAGGGTACTGCGCTTGCACGCCGACCGTCCTCGGCTGTTTCACCAACGGCAAAACGATCGAAGAGGCCAAGCGGAAGATCCGCCAGGCCATCGAGCAGCATCTCGCTTCAATGCTCGCCCACGCCCAACCCGTTCCGCAGGATGACCGCCTGGTGCACGTCGAAGAGCTGACCGTGGCGGTTCGTGAATGACCTGCCTGCCCCAAGTAACGGCGCGCGAGCTGGTGCGCTTCTTGAAGACTCAGGGGTCTGCGGAAGACCGCCAGACTGGCAGTCACCTCACCTTGTGGCACGCGGAACGCAACGTCTCCGTTACCATCCCTGTCCACACGGGCTGCGGCATCGGTCGCGGTCTTGCGGTCCGTATTCTCAAAGATGCGGGGTTCAATGTGGACGATTATCTTCGGTTGCGCTAAACAACTCTGTCCGGGGTGATAGCACGCCGCCTGGGCTGCGGCCCGTACCGCCGGCGTCCTGTTGGCCGCGAGCGCGCCTCGGGGCGGGGCGGAGCCGACGAAGGCCGATAAGCACTCACAACCGATTTACTTTCCGCTCACGGCTGGGTAGAATACGGCATCGTCTGGAGGTCGCTTATGGCACTGCAAATCACGGAGAAAGACCTGGCAGGCATCACTGTCCTGGTATTGCTTGGACGCGTAACCCTCGGAGAGGAAAGCAACCAGTTGCGTAGCGTGATCAAGGACATCCTGGCCAAGGGCAAGACGCGCCTCGTGCTGGATCTGGCCGAGGTGAGCTATATCGATAGCGCCGGCTTGGGAACGCTGGTGGCTGGCTACACGACGGCGCGCAATGTGGGCGCCACCATGAAGCTGGCGAATCTCACCAAGAAGTTCCACGAGCAATTGAACATCACCAAGCTCGTGACGGTCTTCGAGGTTTACGGCAGCGTGGAAGAGGCCGTGAAGTCTTTCACTCCTGCCGCCTGAACCTTCCGCGCGCCTCTAGCGGCGGTCTATAAGCGCCGTCCTGGGTCGTCGGCCGTGTCGGCCTTTATATGACGCCGCGAGAGCGCGTCCGGAGCATCCAGCCAATAAATCGTGAGTCCCGAAAGCAGCTTGGGATAGAAGTCCGTGGACTTCTGCGGGAGGGGTTGACCCGTGAGCGCGTTCTGCCACACCACGTCGATGGGTGTGGGATTCATCAAGAAGGAAAGTTGAGCGCGGCCGCCTTCCACTTGGCTGATAGCCGCGTCAAATTCGCGGACGTAACGCAGGTTCCTTTCCTCGCGCACGGCTTCGCGGTCGATGCCGAGCATCTCCTCCAGCAGCAGCCGGTGAAGGATGACCACATCCAGGCAACGCAGGTTGGGGGGAACATCCGGCAGCCGGCTGGCGAGGTCAAGGTCCTTCCGCAGACGCAGCAGCGCCAAGTGGTGGGGTCCCGCATAGACCCCCAAAGCTGGGGACTGGCGGCCAGCCACGGCTAACCGGGCGAGAAAAGGGCCTGCCCAGTCGGCCACGAGGGGTTGGACCTCGACCGGCTCCCACTCAAACCACTCTTGGACTGCGGAGGCGAACCTAGTCCAGTCGAAGCTGTCCAGGCTGTGGACCACGCGATGTGTGGGCAGGATGGTCAGTCCCTCACTCTCCTTGCGGACGAACGTTGCCATGACGTATTCGGCGCGCGCGTCGTTTCTCCCTTGGGCGCGGCGATAATTGCGGTAAGCCAGGGCTGTTTCGTAGCGATGGTGGCCGTCGGCAATCACCAGTTTCTTGTCTTGCATGGCTTCCACAAGCTGCCCAATTCGAGAGGCGTCTGCCAGGCGCCACACCGAATGGATGCTGCCGTATTCATCTCTCACGGCCTCGATAGGTTCGCCTTGCGTCGTCGCCTCCAGTGCCTGCTCGATGGCTCCCGCCGGGTCGCTGTATAGGAGGAAGATCTGACCGAAGTGCGCCCGCGTCACTTTGAGCAGCTCCAGACGATCGGCCTTCGGAGCGGAGAGCGTCTCCTCGTGGCGGTGGACAACGCCTGCCGAATAGTCTTCCAGCCGGCACAAGGCGATGAATCCCCGGCGCTGTCTCTTCACAGGAGAGGGCCCTGGGACGGTGTATTCCTGGTGATAGGGATAGATCGCGGGCGCGGGATCGCGGATAAGCACGCCCTCTTCAATCCAGTTGCGAAAGGAGCGAGCCGCGCGCGTGTAAACGTTGTCCTGAGAAGTATCCTGGGCGCTCTGGCGCCCGCGGATTATGCGGACGAGGTTGTAGGAACTCAGGCCGTAGTAACGCTCCTGCATTTCCGCGGTGATCTTGTCATAGGGCTGAGTCACCACACGTTCCAAGGCCCCGACTTTTGCCGGGTCGTAATGAAGCGCTCGAAAGGGAACTATCTCGGCCATAGCTCTGGTAGAAGTCGGACTTGGCGACGACGGTCAAACTTATCACACGAGCAGTCAGCCGTCGAGTTCCGGACGGGGTGGCCGATCGGAGCAGGCGAGTTCGGCCGCCGGATGGCAAGGGAGAACGGGCACATTTCGCGTTCGTCCGACAGGCGGCTCGCAGACCGGCAAGCGGTACTACCCATGACGAGTCGGATTGTTTCGGGATAGAATGGCCCTGCGCGGGCAAGGCTGTCGCTCTCGCCCTTTGATTTGGAATTCTCAGGAAAGGTCCTGCCCATGGCTGAACTTCGGTTGAATCCTGTAACCCACCGTTGGATTGTTACGGGCAAGCGTCCGGTCATGCCCGACGTGCAAGAGGCGGACGTTCTCTGCCCCTTTTGCCCCGGCAACGAACGGCTGACTCCCAAGGCAATCTGCGAAACGCGCGATGCCAGCGGCGCCTGGACCACCCGGGTGTTTCACGACCGCGCCCCGATTTTTCAGATTGAGACTCCCTTGGACCCGCGCGCCGAGGGCATGTATGACCGCATGAACACTCTGGGGGCACATGAAATCATCGTGGAAACGCCCCAGCATGGCCTCACCATGGGGCAGTTGGCGGTGGAGCAGTTGGCAAAAGTCCTCGAGGTCTGCCGGGACCGCATCCTGGACTTGAAGGGCGACCACCGTTTCCGCTACGTCAGCCTGTTCAAAGACCAGCGCGCGGTAACGGCCGCCTTGCAGGGGCACGCCCATTCGCAGATGCTGGCCAGCCCCGTCCTGCCGCAAGTCATGCAGAATGAGTTTCGCTGGAGCCAGGAGCATTTTCAGAAGAAGGAGCGCTGCCTATATTGCGACATCATCGAGCAGGAAATTCGGCAGGACAAGCGCGTCGTAGATCAGAACCCGGATTTCATCGCGCTCTGTCCGTTTTCCTCGCGGGCGCCCTACGAGATGTGGATTCTGCCCCTGAGCCACTCTGCGTCGTTTGAAAAAGATCTGCCGGACGCGAAACGGGTGCAGTCGCTGGCCTCCTTCTTCAAGAATTGCCTCGAACGCATCGAGAATCTCTCGCAGTTACTGCATGTCGTTCTGCATACCGGACCGAACGTGGAAGCGCGCGGCTGGCCGCAGGGGTGGTGGAGCACGATTGCCGAGGATTTTCATTGGCACATTGAAATCACCCCCGATATCGAAGGCGAGCGCCGGGTCTTTGGGAGCGAGGGCTTTTACTTCAATCCCATTCCTGCGGAAGAAGCGACGCTGGTGCTGCGCGCCCTTGGGCCGGAGGCAGGAGCTCCGCGAGCAAAGTGAGGCGATACCTCGCGTATGGCGGTACCGAGAGAGACGTGGAACCAAATGCGGCTGCTGATCTTTGATTTGGATGGCACGCTGGTTGACAGCAAGCTGGACCTGGCATTGAGCATCAATGCCATGCGCACGCAGATGGGCCTGGCCCCGCTGCCTACCGAAGTGATCACAACTTATATCGGCCACGGCGTGACCAACTTGGTGCGCCGGGCGCTGGGCAAGCAGGGCACCGCAGAGCGCGTCCAGCAAGGACTGAAGATTTTCCTCGCCTACTACGGCTGTCACCTGCTGGATAACACCATTGTTTACCCCGGCGTCGCCGCGGCTCTGGAAGAGCTGCAAGGCCGGAACCTGGCCGTCCTGACCAACAAGCCTGACGACTTCAGCCGCAGAATCCTTGCCGGCCTGGGGATTGCCCGCTATTTTTCCTTTATCTACGGGGGAGACAGCTTTGCGCAGAAGAAGCCCGATCCGGTAGGGGTCAGGGAGTTGATGAACGCCACGAACGTTCCGACGCGCCAGACCCTCATGATTGGCGACTCGGATACCGATGTGCTCACAGGGCGCAACGCCGGGGTCTGGACCTGCGGGGTCACTTACGGCTTCGGGGCACATACGCTCGCCAGTGCGCCGCCGGACTTCTTGATAGGTGACCTCCGTGAGCTGCCCCCGCTGTTGACCGGGAGGAGGCAGTAAGCAGCCGTGATGAAGCCGGAGGGCATCTAAGTAAGGGCAGAATGCCAAAGACAAAGAGCACCGCAGGAACAAGGCAGAAGGCGGCGCGCAGATATTCGCGGCGGGTACTTGCTTGTTGCCTGCTGCCTGCTGCCTTCTGCCTCCTGCTTTCTCTCCCCTCCATGGCGCAACAGCCTGCACCTGCGGCTGCCGCGGGACCGGCGGGGGAAGAAGAGGAGAAACCACTGCCTGGAACTTGGGCGGTGGAATTGCTGGACGCCATCGAGCGTTCCCCCAATCCCGAGGCGCAGGATGCGCTCTATCGCGCGGCGGTAGCGACCGGCCCGGCCATCGTCCCGCAGTTGGAGGAAGCGCTGAAGGATGACCGCACCGCAGAATTCGCCGCGCAGGCGCTGGCGTTCATCGGCGGCGCGCAGGCAACGCAGATTCTCTGGAAACTCCAATCGGACACTCGCGACTTGAGCCTGCGGCGCTTCTACTATGGCGCGCTCGGGGAGTTCGACGCGCCGGAAGCGGCCCAGACCTTGCTCGCCGTCATCAATCGCGCGGACGAGGAACCTGACCGCACGGTCACCGAAGCTGCTATCCTCGCCCTGACAGTCCGTTCCGATCCGAAGCTGCTCCCGCCCCTGCGGGAGGCGCAAGCGAAGGTCAAGGATGTAGTGATTCGGCTTGACCTGGAGAACGCTTTGGAGGTGATCGAGGCGCGGGTGAAATACCTGGCCAGCCCCCAGGCCAAGGCGGCCAGCGGCTCGATCGAGCAGGCAGTGCGGACTTATTTCATGCCCGCCCTGGAGACCGCACCGACTCCGGCATCGCCGCCACCCAAGACCCCTGCGACGCGCGCAGCGGCGGGGAGGCGCTCTGCGCGCACAGTTCCCGCTAAGCCATCCGTGCCGGCAGCGCCGGAAAAGCCTGCCGTGAGCGTACAAATCCAGAACCTCACGCTTTCTCCAGACAAGACCCGGGCCCTGGCGCGGGTAGCCTTTGAAGATTCTTCCGCGATTGCTTATTACGACATCGTTCTCCAAAAGCGCTTCGGGGATTGGACGGTGGCGAGCGTGTGGCTCGGTTCGGAAGTTGAGAAGGCGCCCGCCAAACCTACGCCAGAAGAGCCCGAGGTGGAATAAGTTCTTCCACTGCCGACCTCCGTTTCTCCGCGCCTCCAGCAGGCGGTTGCCGTTTCGCTGAGCTTCCCGCATAATCGCCCTTCCATGAAACACGTCATTGTTGGAACCGCAGGGCACATCGATCACGGCAAGTCGGCGCTGGTGAAGGCGCTGACCGGCGTCGACCCAGATCGCCTGGAAGAGGAGAAGCGGCGCGGCATCACCATTGACCTGGGATTCGCCCATCTTGACCTGGGCGAGGATCTGCGCGTGGGGTTTATCGACGTCCCCGGCCACGAGCGCTTTGTGAAGAACATGCTGGCCGGCGTGGGCGGCATCGACCTGGTTTTGCTGGTGGTGGCGGCCGATGAATCCATCAAGCCGCAGACCCGTGAACACCTCGACATTTGCCGGCTGCTCGGAATTCGGATGGGGATGGTCGCTATTACCAAATCCGATCTGGTCCCGAAGGATATCTTGGACCTGGTAAGGCTGGAGCTTCAGGAATACGTCGCGGGATCGTTTCTGGAGGGGGCGCCGATCGTCGCCGTCAGTGCGCGCACCGGGGAGGGGTTGGAAACTCTGCGCGCTGAGTTGCGCCGGCTGGCTTTGGATGTCCCACCGAAGCCTCTTGACTTGCCTTTCCGGTTGCCGATTGATCGCGCCTTTGTGATGAAAGGTTTCGGAGCGGTGGTTACCGGAACGCTCATCGCGGGCAAGATTGAGAAGGAATCAGAAGTAGAAGTCTTCCCCTTGGGCCGCCGCGTGCGGGTGCGCGGGATCGAAGTCCACAATCAGCCTGCTGACTGCGCGCTGGCAGGACAACGCACAGCACTCAACCTGGCGGGCATCGAGGCGCAGGAACTGGCACGCGGCATGGTGCTGGCGTCCCCGGCTTTGTTTGAAGCCACATCGCGGCTGGATGCCGCGGTGTCGCTTCTTGTGTCGGCCCGCCCTCTGAAGAACCGCGCTCGCGTTCACTTCCACTGCGGGACAGCCGAAATGGTGGCAGAAGTAGTGCTGCTCGACACCAAGGAGCTTGCTCCCGGGGGGCGGACTTATGCACAACTGCGGTTGGCAGCGCGCGGCCTTTTCTTGCCTGGCGACCGCTTCGTCATCCGTCAATTTTCGCCGCTGGTGACCATCGGAGGCGGAGTGGTTCTGGACAATCAACCTCCGAAGCATCGCCCTGCCGACCCGGAAGTTTGCCGATTCCTGGAAGTGATGGACGCGGGCAACGCCGAGAGCCGCCTGGAACTGCTGACGGAGGAGGTGGGCGAGGCCTCGCTTTCCAAGCTCGTAGCGCGCACCGGCTGGGCGCCCGAGGAGGTCCAGCGGGTCGGTAAGTTGCTGGAGCTTGAAAAGCGGCTGCTGGTGTTGGGCCAGCCACCCAACCTGTTCGTGCACGCTCACCATTTCCAGGCCCTTGCCCGAGTCGTCGTCACGCAACTCCAGGAATTCCACGCGGCCAACCCGCTCACGCCCGGGATTATCAAGGAAGAGTTGCGCGGCCGCCTAGCCTTGCCAGGCAGGGAACGAGGTAGCTCGCCGTCCCCGCCGCTCTTCAAAGCAGTTCTTCAATGGCTCGACGCCCAACGCCAAGTGGAATTGCGGGGCGAGACCGTTGTACTAGCAGGCCGGCAAATTCAGTTGAGCGCGGAAGAGGCCGCGGCCAAAGAACAAATCAGCCGGGGTTTTGAGCGAGCGGGCCTTGCTGTCCCGGGGGCCAAGGAGGTGCTGGGCCGCTTGCCGATCGACCGCGTGCGGGCGGAAAAGATCCTGCAAATCCTGCTCAAGGAAGGAACACTGGTCAGGGTAGCGGACGACCTGATCTTTCACCGCGCGGCGCTGGAGAAGCTGCGCGAAATCCTGGCGCAGCGTAAGGCGGTGAGCAACCGGATCAACGTCACCATCTTCAAGGAACTCACCGGCCTCACGCGCAAGTACGCTATTCCCCTGCTGGAGTACCTGGATCGCGAACGCCTCACCCGCCGCGAAGGTGACGAGCGGATAATACTCTAGCGGTCACTCGCTCGTTGTCCGGGGTCCGTCGCAACCCACAACTGACGACAGACAACTGACAACAGACACCTGCGCCACGATTAGCCAGACGGTTTCAGGAAGGGCTTCAGCAGATCGTAAACCAGGGCCACAGGCAACCCGACCACGTTGAAATAAGAGCCCTCGACGCGCGTCACGAATTTGGAGGCGAGTCCCTGGATGCCGTAGGCGCCCGCCTTGTCGAAAGGTTCGCCGCTGGCGAGGTAATCGCGGATTTCCTCCTCGCTCAGGCTGCGGAAAGTAACGAAGGTAGTTTCATGCGCCAGCGCTTCCACGCGGTCGGGCGCGCGCACGAGGCATACACCCGTAATGACGCGATGCGTGACGCCGGAGAGCAGTTGGAGCATGCGGGCTGCGTCGTGGAGCTCGGCGGGCTTGCCGAGAATTTCGTGGTTGGCGACGACCACCGTGTCTGCGCCTAACACGAGGCTCTCTGGCGGCGCCGACGCGGCCACCTCCAGGGCTTTCTCCCGGGCCGCCCGGCGCGCAAACGCTTCCGGCGTCTCGTTCGGCGCGGCGGTTTCTTCCAGGGTACTGGGGCGGACGTCGAAGTCAAAGCCTGCCTGGCGTAGCAGCTCCCGGCGGCGTGGAGATCGGGAAGCAAGAATCAATTTCATGCGGGTTTGGATTATAAAAGCCGCGGACTGCCTCTCACAACTGGTTCCCCGATTTCCCCGGCTGTGTTAGACTCCTTTCCCACGCCAAACCCTCCCGTTGAAGGGGGAAGGACCAACTTGGAAGAAATCGGGAAGATTCTGCCGCATATGCTCAAGGCGCACGTACGACGCGCCGACCCGGCGCTGGTCGAGATCCTCACTCCCCTTTGGCCGCGCGTGGTGGGCAAGGGAATTGCGCAGCAGACGCGGCCGGTTGCTTTTGCGTCGGGCACGTTGACGCTGGCCACGGCTTGCCCCACGTGGGCGGCGCAACTGCGGCAAATGGCGGAGGAGATTCGCGTCCAGATCAACAGCTTTCTGGGAACTCCCGTGGTCAAGAAGTTGCGCGTGCAACATGTGCCAGCGCTGAGCACCGGGGAGGCGACGCGCGCGCCGCGAAGATCCGCGCCGGATCTCGACATCCCGAGCTTGCCTGGGTCGGCGATTGCGGCCAAGCTGGATCCGGAGATCGCGGGGATTGTCCAGCGTTCCTTCGCCAAGTATTTCACGCGTAAACGAAGTAAGGTGCACTGATGGCACTGACCGAAAAAGATGTCCGCTACGTTGCGGAACTTGCGCACCTGGAGTTGACGGAGGAAGAGGTGAAGAAGTTTCTGCCGCAGCTCGACTCCATCTTGCAGTACATGGAGAAGCTAAACGAACTGGATACCGCGCAGGTGGAGCCCATGGCCCAGGTCACTTACCGGGCGGCAGAGAATCCGGCGTTAAGGGCGGACCAGCCTCACCCCACGTTTCGCCAAGACGAGGCGCTGGAGAATGCGCCGGAGAGCGACGCCGGATGCTTCAAGGTGCCGCGCGTCATCGAGCGGGAATAGCCACGGAAGAACGAAACTCGAAATTCGAAAGTCGAAACTCGCGACCAATGCCAGTTTCTAGTTTCGATTTTCTAGTTTCCAGTTTCCTCTTTTCTTTATGGATTTAACGACACTGACCATCGGCGAAATCCGTGACCATCTGACCCGTCGCAAGGTTTCGGCGGAAGAGTTGGTGCGCGCTCACCTGGCGCGCATTGAGGAGAAGGACAAGGAAGTGCGGGCTTACCTCCGCGTTTCGCCCGAGCGCGCGCTGGAGCAAGCGAGGAAAATCGACGGGCAGATCGCTGCCGGCGAGCCGCTGCCGCCATTGGCTGGCGTGCCGGTGGCGGTCAAGGACGTGATCCTGACCCGGGGCGTTCGGACGACTTGCGCCTCGAGGATCTTGGAGAACTACGTGGCGCCGTACGACGCGACCGCCGTGATTCGGCTGGAGGGCGCGGGCGCAGCCGTGTTGGGCAAGACGAACTGCGACGAGTTCGCCATGGGCTCCTCGACCGAGAACTCGGGGTTCTTCCCCACG
>Ga0315268_10007419_pt1 | contig 11537 bp, 9 predicted proteins | sample C1_top_MG_FD_204535 | JGI IMG/M metagenome (GOLD analysis project Ga0315268, IMG submission 204535) | Sediment microbial communities from Yellowstone Lake, YNP, Wyoming, USA - C1_top | ecosystem: Environmental > Aquatic > Freshwater > Lake > Sediment | place: USA: Wyoming | collected 2017-08-01 | reverse complement strand
GGAATTATTATGTGTGTTATTCTTTTCACTCCTTTGAACCCCAGCAACTGGCCTACTTCGTTTATCTCCGTTGGAATGTTCTTCACGGCGCTCACAATGTTCAGAAACATGTACCAGATCATGTCGAGAACCAGCATTATTATGCATGTGATTTCCAACGCGATTCTTTGGTCGCCGATTATTTGATTCAGGCCCAAAGATAGAACGGGGAACAGCGCGAGTATGGGAACCCCTTGACCGATGTCGTAGAGTGGAAAGAATATTGTAGCAAATCTCTTGTGCTCCGCAGCAAGGACCCCCATTGAAATGGCAACTGTAAGAGAGACACCATAAGCTATCGCTAGACGCCCCATCGTCAAAACAATAAACAGCGGAAGATAAACAAGCTCTTCTGCAGGCGGTTGGTTAAAGCCGCCTTGAATATTGGCTATCGTTGGAATCTGACCGAATACGTTGTACAAGATGAAAAAGATGGTGGAGACAACTAGAATTATAGCAACAATCTTCTCAACGCGAGTATATCTCCGCAATCTTTGGGCAGCTATTGAAAATGACTTGGGCCAATGGAGTCTGCCGAAGTGTATCCATGTACTTGCCTTAGCAACACCGAGTTTTCCTACCCCAGACAGGTCCATTCTAATGACGGGTTTGTAGGTGCCTGTGCCTGCGCGTCCCATAAGTCTATGCCAAGTAAGCGTGTTGAAGTAAACGACGATGAACGTTATGAATATCAGCAAGATGACTGCAAGCGTCATATCTCCGTATGCATAAGCGGCTCTCGCAAGGAGAAAACCTAGACCTCCGCTCGGTGGTGATACAACACTTCCTTGATACTGAATGTATTCTGCTGCGATCATGAAGAACCAGCCGTCACACCACGCGAGGTTCGCCCCTGAAATCACGGCAGGTGTTATTGCAGGCAGTATGACGTGTCTGACGTAACGCCATCCAGTCAAGCCGAAGCTCCGAGAAGATTCGACAACATTAGTGGGAATGCCGCGGATGGCTCCGATGACTCCGAAGAAGATGGCCCAAGCCATAGAAGTGAAAAGGAGAACCATGACGGAAAGCTCGATTCCCAAAGGCCCTAGTGCGAATAGAAAACCTATGACCATGGGGAAGTAGCCCAATATGGGGATTGATTGCAGGAGGTCGATGAAGGGTGTGAGAATCAGTGATGCCCATTTGTTTGTGGCGGCCAGTATGCCGAAGGAGACTCCCCAAGCGACCGAAACCACTAGTGTTATTCCGATTCGAGAAATCGTGCTGAACGTGTACAATGGGAGGTTTTTAGTCTCTTCGTACGGAAGGAAGGTTACGATTAGCCAAGTCATAACACACAGAATGACAAGTCCAATGACGAGACTGATTATGTACCTTCGCAAGACCCATTCGCCAACTTAACCTCAAATGTTAAACGATGAGCAACCAAACGCGGAATTTAAGAATATCGCAAGTCAAGAGCAGCTAAGAAACATCTAGAAGAGATGCCTCATGCTCAAAGACGGCTTGTCACCGATCTTGCTTGTTATCGCATTTGAACAACCTGACCCGCGTAGCCACTCAGCTACTTTCTCAATGCAATCAGCATAAGTGTTAACGAAAACCGACGGTCCGGTGTCCATCGAAAACCACGCAGAAGCCCCTTCGTCCCGCATCCTCTGAACTTCCCTTACTATGCGAACTGTCTCAGGCTCCCAGAGAATCATATGTGCTTTTCCCGTCATCGTGCTAGCATGCAAATTCAAAGTGTCTTCTTCGGCAAGCCGTCCTATCGTGGCAACGTCATTTTCTTTTATTGCCTTGGTCATTGTCTTGACAAGTTTCGGGATATATTTTAATCTCGTTTTGAACAAAGGAGAACTGAGAACCTCAGTATGGGCTTCGTCGGTTTTGACCATTGAGGGAAGCGGCACAACAACCATTCCCAAATCAACGTCTTCGGGCTTGACTAACTGCTCTGCGTAAGACTTACCAGACTTGTCGGCATACCAGACTGCAAAGCTCCCCGCGAGGCTTCGCGTGGCCGAACCTGCACCTAACCTGACAATTTCCGAGAGCGTTTTGTAATCAACATCGTACTCTAAAGCGTAGCAAGCGGCTGTGCCAAGAGCCGCAAAAGCTGAAGCAGAGAAACCCAAACCTTTTCCACTCATTATGCTATTCTGAGAAACGATCCTAAAATGTCCCGAATAATGAGCAGGAGATCGTAGCTTGTTAAGAACTACGCGCACCCTTTCAAAATCTTTCCCGAAAGTTTGCTTTCCATTGATAACCACTGAATCTTTCTTCAGTGACTTATCCGTCTCAACAGTCGTGGTTGTATTTAGGGCTTCAATACAGACGCTTATGCTGTCGTGAAAAGGAAGCCTAAGCTTAACATTTTTTAATCCATGATATTTTATCAGTCCTCGAATTGGATGCGCAACCACCGTTGCTTTCATGCTTCTAGCCTTCAAGCGCGTGTTATGGCGCCGGGGAAGGGACTCGAACCCCTGCGAGCCAAAGGCCCACTGGCTATCCTGTCCTCATCTGTTCTGAGCCCCATTTCATGTTTTGGATCTCGAGGCCAGCGCGATAACCACTCCGCCACCCCGGCTCCGGTTAAAGTTTCTGAGCCGTGGCTTTTAGCTTTATCCAATAACAGACAGACCTTACATGGACTCGGCGTTTAGCAGCACTGTTGTTTCTTTAGCACTCATTAAAATACCCAATTCCTTGGCAACTTGGCCTAGTTCGTCAACGGTTTCTCTGTCGTATTTTCGGAAGGGCTTTATGGCGATTTCCAGTTTTCCCTTTGTTTTCTTATGCGTCCATGTTCCGACTATGTGCCCGTTGATCAGCACTGTGGCAGCGACTTCGCCGACGACTGGACGAAACACCTGTTTCAGAAACACCTCGTCGATTATTCGAGTTCTGTCCTTATGCCCAAGCAGGTAAGAGTCAAATTTCGGCAAAAGTCGCAAGGGAGGCCTTTCCTCCAAATCTAGCTTCTGAAGAATACTCAAGTCTTTCTTCAACATCCAGAGACTTTTCTTATTGTTTTGCCTTTGCACTTGAACGAGATCTGCTGTTCTTTCTTCAATAGCCTTTTTCGCTTCACTCGTCAGCAAACCACTCCAGCAGGCAAAATCCTGCGCAGAAGCTGGCCCATAACAATGCAAATATTTCAGCAACAGTTCTTCGCGTGCTTTATCTTCGTTGACACAGTCTATATTGATGTTTGGCAACCATCTGTCAAGCCTTGCAAAACACGTCTCCTTACCGCATGGTTCGCCATAAACTGTCAGGCCGAGGTAACTGGTTTCTTTAAGTATGCCACCCCATGCTGAGAAGAGCCCAGCGTAACGTTGCTCCTTTTTGCCCAACAATACGTGAACGCGTTCGCTGAGTTCTTTTCGGCGAAGAGGTTTTTCAGCAAGAACCTCAGCAATCTTGGGATAAAGCAATTTCTCGCGCGCTTCAGCGGACGGCCATCTCGGGTTTTCCATGAACCGCCCATGATGTTCAAACCACATCCGCTTCAAAGCATTATGGTAGAGGGGCAAGTCTTTCGCAGAGATTATGTGAAGCGTTCCTCTCATGAACCACGTTTTGACCAAGCTTTTTTCGCGGTACAGCGCGCGATCCAGCATTTCTGGTCTAAAGTCACTCACCCTGTTCCAGAGCGAAAAATGCGGCGTCAACGGCAATTGCGAATGCAAGCCGCACACAACACCAGCAACATCCACAACATGCTGCCTTCCTGCATTGTGCAACAGGAAATGGTTAGCCAAGTAAAACCTAGTCAGTCTCTCAGGCGAGACCATTACAGCGTCTTCAGCACTCAAAGCAGGTTCCCTCAGACGTGTTTCGTCTGCAAGAGCGAGGGAAACAGCCACCGCTTCTTCCGCTTCGTTTTCAACCTATCCCATTTGTTAAGTATTCTCACCGCTTCGTTTGCAACTTTTATCGCATTCTCTTCTCCTGCGCCTGTCTCAAAACTGTTTGTGCAACGGTTACCGAACACTGCGCAAACTGCTCCTGCTCTCAACCCGTACAGATTCGCAAGAGTGAAAAGCGTAGCGGTTTCCATCTCAAAGCTTAACACACCTGCCTTTTGCAACGTAGGAAACAAATCCACCATTTGCTCACTCTGCGTTTTCGTTGGACGTCTTTGGCCAGCGTAAAAGTCGGCGGTCGTCGCCACTATTCCCACATGATAATTGCGGATGCCTAGATCTTCAGCTGCTTCAATCAAAGCCAACATAACTTCATGGTTGGCTACGGCGGGGTATTCAGGCAGCACGTAACAGTTGCTCGTGCAATCAAGTCGTACAGCAGCAGAAACAATAATCAGATCTCCAACTTTGATATTCGCTTGTATAGCGCCTGTGCTACCGACACGGATGAAAGTGTTCACGCCTACCTCAGAAACCTCGTTAACAGCTATGGCTATGCAAGCAGGTCCTACGCCACTGGATAGGGCGGAGAGGGGAGCACCTTTGTATTTACCTGTGGAACTGCGGAACTCGCGGTTACTCGAGACTTCTTTTGCAGAATCCCAGAAGCGTGTAATCTTTGAAACTCGGTCGGGATCTCCTGAAATCAGCAGGTGTTCAGCCAAGTCTCCTCGTCTGCACCTTATGTGGTACTGGATCTGAGAAATGCGTGTAGTCACGCTTTGTACACCACAATTAAGTTTAAGCCCTACCGATTTAATACTAGTGGAAATTGGAAAGGGCTCCACTTGCCTGAGGAACGCAGAAGAACAAAATACGACATTTACGCTGACATGGTCGAAGCCATCGCCAGAAAAGGGCTCTGTTCTCTAACAAGAGTCTCTTACGGGGCAAACATGCCCGTGGATCGAGCCAAAGTAATGTTGAACTTTCTGGTGGAACACGGATTTGTCAACGAAGTCTCTCTAGGAGATTCCAAGAAATACAGAACAACAAAATGGGGCCTCGAATTCCTAGAAACATACAAACGCATGCGAAAATTCTTCGCTGCACTCGCAGAAGAGTAGCAGTCACAAAATGTGACCAATTGTTGTTATTTCTTATTGTGCGTCGACTTTTAAGGCTTCCATCACCGAGTCTATTCTCACTGAAATGTTGAGGTTGAAAAAATGACAAGCAAAATAGCAGATAAGTATGATTTAAACGGAAAAAGCAAAAAGAAAAGCCTCTCTGAAACAAATGGAAAGTTTAGTTTCCTCAAAAACACACATTCAAAAGTAGTGCTACAAATCCCAAACTATGATTCATTCAAAGAGGTCACTGGCTACGAAATGAAAACCGAGCAAACAAGAGCAGAAGCAATTGCGTTCCTGCAACGAGCGAACTTCACATTGCGCTAGACAAGGGATAGTCACTAAACGTGAGTAGTCCTTTTAAAGACTTAACAAGACAAAAACGTAAGGAAGGAAAGGGAGATGACTGAGAGGCTTTACATTAAACCCGGAAGCACTGTCACCCTAGATCATGTAGACGGAGATCTTGAAGTTGACAGCCACGCAATTGTAAGAGGAACTGGAACTCCAACTACAGTAAGAGTCTCAGGTACCGTTTACTGTGAAGGCGAAAACACGTTTGAATGCACCCTCATAGCCGAAAACCTAGAGGCAAAAGGCAATGTCACCGTCCGCGGCGGCCTAGAAATAAGAGGCTCCGTGGAAGTCGAAGACGGAACACTAGAAGTTTACGGTAAAGTGACCGCCGACAATGTTGACGTAGATGAAACATTGTACATAACCAAAGACTTGACAGCTGATGAAGTCGAAGTTGGCGGAAGCCTAAGAACAGAAGGAAACGTGAAAGCAGACCAAATCGAAGTAGGAGGAAGCTTCAAAGCAAAAGGCGAAGTAACGGCAGACGAAGTTGAGATCGGCGGAACCTTTCTTACAGAAGCCAAAGTCAACATCCAGAAACTGGAGGTCGGCGGAACCGCATCCGTACATGGTGGCAAAATCCGCATGATAGACGTAGGAGGAAGCTTCGAATCAACGGAACCGTTCGAGTTTGAAAGCATAAACGTCGGCGGAACCGTTCGATTGGCAAACAACAACAAAGGTGGAGACATCGAAGTGGGAGGTTCACTCAAAATCGATGGAGACCTAGAGTTTAGGAACATTGAGGTCGGCGGAAAAATAGAGATCACAGGATCAGGCCAAGGCCACGGAATGGAAGTCGGCGGAAAAGTAGGAGTCGACGGTTCACTTAAGCTGTCAAGCAACCTAGAGGTCGGCGGAAAAGCGGAAATAGGAGGAGAAGTCGTGGCCCAGAACATAGAAGTCGGAGGCGTCTTACGCTCAAAACGAGCCCAAGCGCAGAACAACATAGAAGTCGGAGGCGTAATAGACACAACAGAAGGTTCTACTGCTCGCTTTGTTGAAATCGGGAAAAGAGGCGAAGTTCATGGGTCGGTCAAGGCAGATGAAATTGTCATCGGCAAAGATGCGCAGGCAGAGAGCCTCTATGGGAAACGCATTCTTCTGAGAAGTGGAGCTCACGCAGCTAATGTCTATGGCGAGATAGTGACGATTGAATCCCACTGCCAGATAAGTGGCGAGATTCAGTACACACAAGAACTCAGAGTAGGAAACCATGTTTCACTGGCAAAACAGCCAAAAAAAGTGAGCGTCCTTCCCCAGTGAAAGGAAAAGTGAATTACGCCTTTCTAGGCATTACCAAGTCGGCGATATCCACACTGTGTTCGTATATCTGTCTCAAGAAGGAAGCCGCTGCCAGTATTTGAGGAACCACATCCAAAGATTGGCTTCTGGCGCCTTCCTCGATTGAGGAAAACATCTGCTCCATCTTGCCCCGCCGATCCCGTACGTCTTCAGCAAGTTTCATATCACCCGTCAAGAATGCTGTCAACGCATTTTCGTGAGCCTCAAAACAAACAGTGCGAAACTCCAAGAACAACTTGCACAAATCCTTGCCCAGTTTTTTACCCTCAAGTTCCATGGTCTTCATTGCCACGCGTACACATTCGTCTCCAATAGCTTCCACGAGGCTTGCCGCAAGGCGGTAGTCCAAGCATTCGATCGGGCTGACACCGAGCTTCTCGTTCAAACCAGGATTCTGAATTATAGTACGCAGAATGCGAACTAAAAGAAAATACAGTCTGTTGCTTTCGTCATCTCTGGCTATGACGCTTTTTGCCAGTTGAGCGTCTCCGCTCACGAAGGCATTAACGACGTCACGGTGCATGCCCGCCGCAATCGTATAGCCACGGCGCATAATCTTCTCAGGCGGAAAGCTAGAAGGCTCTAGCAGACACTGAAGAACAATGTTCGAGTAGTCTTCTTCAATAATCTCCAGCCCAACAAGCCGGCTAACGGTTTTCTTGATTGTGTCGCGAACGTCGAAGCTTATCCGTTCTTTAGCTTCAATTCGGATTATGTCGAAGCCAAGCAGATATTTTCCAATAATTTCGCGGCCTAGGAAAGGGCTGGGTTTCAAAATAGCCATGCGTGGAGAGGGTTCGGTATCATATTTGGCGTCGACGAGAAGTTTCCCATCGCCAGATTCTGTGATCGAAACGACAGCGCCTTTTTGCAGGTTGTATCGATCTGCCCAAGCGCGCGGCAGACAGATGAAAAATGTTCCTGTGGGTGTGCGTTGTACTTTGCGCAACTCGCCCATCTAAATCACCATGCAACATAATGATATTCGAAACTGGAATATTAACTCATCTAAACAATGTCTCGCCATATAAATCAACACGCTCAAGATATAACTACCGATTAAAGGTTTAAACCATCTGATCTGGCTTAAAATGCGCTGTTTTGCCTGTTTCAAGTGCGTTGAATAAGTTAATAGGTTTGAGAGAACAGAAAGAACAGGCGCACATTCGATTTGAATATGTGCACTGATCAATACACAACAGCGGGGAGAGGCGAGCAAAACTGGCTGATACTGCAAGGTTACAGAAGGCTGTCGCATTGACGACTGCGGCAGGGTACCAACTGGATAAGGAAGCCTTCGATTTCTTGAACTTGTTGTCAGCAGCAGAAGACCCTGCGGAAATAATGCAGAGGGCTGTGCAAAAAATCATCGAACTTGACGAGAAGCCACTTTTCATTGGCCGAAACTTCTTGGAACAACTTTTACAGAAATCCGAACTATCCAATGGAGCTATCGCTCAACCGCTAGAGGGGGAACTCCAAGCGGAAAAGAGCCCAGCTGCTATCCAAGAAATGCAAACGTTCAGAATAACAGAAGCTAAGCGCCCGTTTCATCCTTACGCCAAAGAAATCGAATCCAAACTAAACATTATAGAAGACCCAGGCACAAAACTGAGCACGGAAGGAACTATTGATGACTATCTGACTTATTTTCAAGACCGTTTCAAACGCATAGAAAAGTTACTACGCCAAAGAATGGACGTAAAAAGCGCCTCTTCGATAATAGATGCTCTAAAAGCCCAACCAAACAGTCGGTTCAAGATAATCGGCATGATCACCGAAAAACGCGAGTCGAAAGGTAAAACAATCCTCAACATTGAGGATCTGCAAGCAAATATAACAGTACTCATTCCACAAAACGCTTCTGAAGACCTGCAAAAGAAAGCGCACATGCTCTTACTTGACCAGGTGGTCTGCCTGAGTGTTGTCAAGACACGGAGCAACCTGCTTATCGGTGAAGACATAATCCTTCCAGATGTTCCTCAACGAACCCCGCATAAAGCAGTAGAACCTGTCTATGCGGTTCTGACTGCAGACATGCATGTTGGTAGCGCGAAATTTCAAAGAGAAGCCTTTAATCGTTTTGTGTTGTGGCTCAACGGCAAGTATGGAAGCGAACAAATGCAAGAAATCGCAAGCCACGTCAAGTATGTTGTAGTTGCAGGCGATGTTGTGGATGGAATAGGCATCTACCCTAATCAGGTCAAGGAGTTGGCAATTAAGGATGTGGAAAAGCAGTATCGCCTCGCTGCAAGGTTCATGGAGCAAATCCCTGATTATATCGAGGTTATAGTGACCCCGGGAAACCACGATACACCAAGAAAGGCTCTGCCCCAACCCGCCATATCAAACAACCTGCTAAAAACTCTGCAAGAATCTCGCCAACTCCATTCCCTCGGAAGCCCGAGTACCATCAGCTTGCACGGTGTCGAAATTTTGGTTTACCACGGCCGCAGCTTGGACGACATAATCAGCACTGTCCCAGGAATGAACATGAACCATCCTGAAAAGGCCATGAAGCTACTACTACAAAGCAGACATTTGGCACCAGTATACGGCGGAAAGACATTATTATCGGCTGAAAGCCGCGACCATCTAGTTATAGAGCGCGTTCCAGATATTTTCCATGCTGGCCACATACACGCCCTAGGTTACACAAACTACCGAGGCGTGCTCATAGTAAACTCTGGTTGCTGGCAAGATCAGACGGAATACATGCGCCGAAACGGGTTCATGCCCACACCATCAAAGGTCCCAGTCGTAAACCTCCAGACTTTAGAGGTAACTATTGTCCCATTTAACTAGAAAAGAACCCTTTTGGCACTTTTCATTGCTCTAGCTTTGGTTTAGCGACTCTTTGCAAGGCATTTTGGTTCATATTCTACAAAGCGACCAAGCCGACTATCATCTGCGAAGACGTCGCGAATAAGAGAGCGTGTAATCTCAAGGCGTATCTTTTTTGTTCTTCCATAACGTCCCATGCTAACGACTTTTGCGTTCAGCAACCCCATGGAGTCAAGCTCATTTACCAGCGAACCCAAACGCCGCTGCGTCAATGGTGTTATCCCCATTTCATTACAGATCTCATTGTAAACTTCGTAGATCTCCCCTGTAATTGCTCCGCTCGCGCTCGCCTTGTTCAGATGAGAAACGCAGAGGAGAACAAGCTTGGAGTGCAAAGTTAGATTTTTGAGCGCCTCAATGACTCGGTTGTGTTCAATGTGCTTTTCAGCTTCACGCACATGATCCTCAACCACATTGTTACCGCCTTTTCGCTCCGCCACTTCGCCAGCCACTCGTAGGAGATCCAATGCTCGCCTAGCGTCGCCATGTTCAGCTGCAGCCAACGCTGCGCATAGACTCAAAGCGCCCTCGGATAATACGTTCTCAAAAAAAGCCCACGCCGAGCGCTCAAGCAATATGTTCCGCAACTCATCTGCATCATATGGCCTAAAAACGATTTCCTCTTCGCTGAGCGAACTCAAAACGCGCGGATCTAAGTACTCCTTTAACCTCAAGTCATTAGAAATTCCGATTAGCGAAACCTTACTGCGGCTCAATGTTTCGTTCATTCTGGTTAACTCATAAAGAAGACCGTCACCGCGCATCTTGACCAGAGCATCAACTTCGTCCAGCACAGCAATAAAAAGTGTACCAGTTGATTCTAAGCCTGTTCTAAACCTATCAAAAACTTCGCCTGCAGACAATCCCGTAAATGGAATAGAAACACCAAGGTTTTGACACAGGTTGGCAAAAATGCGATATTCGGATCCTACCATGCGGCAGTTTACATAGCAAAATTTAACAGGGGCTTGAAATTCTTTTGCTTTAACTTCCAAGCGATTCAGCACATATTTTGTTACGGCCGTCTTGCCCGTGCCTGTTTTGCCGTATATTATCAGGTTAGAGCTCCGCGCGCCTTTTAATGCAGGGGCTAAAGTCTGCCCTAAGAGTTTAATTTGATCCTCTCGGTGCGGCAACCTATCAGGTAGATAGTCATGGCGAAGGACCTCTCGATCTTTGAATACCTGTGCGTTATTAACAAATTTCTCGAACACATCGTCCAATATATCAATATTGCTCATCCTATCCCCTCAAATCAGTTCAGTGGTAACACCCCATTTTCCAGTGGAGCACATAAGGCATGCCGTACACAAAACTGAATCAGCAACACTACAATTCTACAAAAGGACGCTCAACTGCTTCAATGTTTTTTGCTCAAACGCACACCCCAATGGTTCCAGTGGAAATCTGTTTTACTTTGTAGAATAATTTAGTTTCTTTTATAAATAGAAAATATACTCTAATAGGTAAACACTGTGGATTGGTTATAAGTAATATTCTAAAATATTTTAGACAAAAAACCGAAAAACGGGCGTGCGCTCTAAAATTTTCCCTTAGAAGTTTCCAAAGGAAACTAAGGGGTCTGGCAGATATAACAAAATGTTTCAGGAGGTACATACCTGAGTTTTTCTATTAATGAAATCAGGTCTCGTTTGTAGCAAGTTTTCTTGGGAAATGTAAAGCAAAAAGATTTGCTAATCTACCGATTTTGTTTGTCTTCACATTTTTGTGAATAACCATGTGAAGTTGACTCAGTTTTGCCTCTTTTTGCGCCTATTTTAGCTTTAATTGACTTTTTCATGTATCTTTGCTGTAAACATGACCCCCCTAGGCTTCTACTGGAAAAGTGTGCATAATCCAATTCTGGCGCTGTTTTTGCATTTCGGATATTTGTGAAGACTGTAACTATAAAACCGCTGAACAAAACACTTCTTTTCAGCTAAGGGCTTTAAAATTGGGAATTCACATTGCATTGTTTTCACCATAACAGCTATAACTTGTGAAATACCAAGTTGTG
>Ga0315268_10007418_pt1 | contig 11537 bp, 8 predicted proteins | sample C1_top_MG_FD_204535 | JGI IMG/M metagenome (GOLD analysis project Ga0315268, IMG submission 204535) | Sediment microbial communities from Yellowstone Lake, YNP, Wyoming, USA - C1_top | ecosystem: Environmental > Aquatic > Freshwater > Lake > Sediment | place: USA: Wyoming | collected 2017-08-01 | reverse complement strand
TGATGGCTATTTGATGCGTGCTAAGGGTAAATTCAAAGTAGATAAAGTAGTGAGTAACGTTCGTTGTGATTATTGGGAAAGGCGGCTGAACAGGTTTCGAGTCAACGAAAACTTTGATCGAAGTAACGTTCAATCCCACAGGCATAGTGGCATTGACATAGCCTGTTTGGCCAGAAGGTCCAGAAACGGTGAAGTTCAGCGTTGTTTTTCCGATTGTCTTTGCAGTCACTGTTACGTTTGATTCTGTTGAAATTGGGTAATTCTCCCATCCGCTTAGTTGCATGAATGGATACTGATCTATGTTGCTTGCATCTATTGAGTATGGCGTGTCTCCGATTCCGTCGCTTCCAGTCAGATTCTGATATACCCCGCACTTCAAGTCTGCATTTCCGGTATAGTCACTCCAGTAATTTCCGCCGTAAGGATAGCCGTTATCCCAAAAATTGGTTGAAGAGTCAGTGTGTGCTTGTTGAGCGTTACCGAAGTTATTGTGGAAAAAGCTGTTGTTTGGAGAAGAACTGATATAGACGCCAAAAAGGTTGTTGTTTGATATGTTGTTGCCAGAAACGGTATTGTAATTGGAGGAATCATAGAGATAGACGCCAAAAAGGTTGTTATTTGATATGTTGTTTCCAGAAATAGCGTTGTAGTTGGAGGATGTTCTGAGAAAGATGCCTTTATCGCTGTTGTTTGTTATGTTGTTTCCAGAAATAGCGTTGTTGGAAGAACCATAGAGCATGACGCCATTGTAGTTGTTGTTTGCTATGTTGTTTCCAGAAATGGTGCAATTAGATGAAAAAAGAAGATAGATGCCCCAATCAAACATCTTAATTTTCATATTCTTGATAGTGACGTTGCTTCTTTGATAGAGGTCAATGCCTTCGGAATCGGGGAATCCTGTGCCTTGAAGAGTGTGGCCTGCCCCGTCTAGCGTCATGTTATTTCTTTCAATCAAAATTCCCTCACTATCGCTATTAATGTTGCCAGTTAAGGTGTAAAGGTCTCCATCCCGTTGAATAGGTGCCCCAGAGGGATCGATTGAGCCATCAGCTCTGATGTAAATAGGTCCGCTTGCTTTAGCAGATTGGATGTTAAAAGCCAAAGCTAACATGCTCATTAACAATAGTGCGAGCAATATGTATGGGTTAAGCTTCTTTTCCATTTTCCTTTCTCCTTTCTCTCATTTCTGAACCTTAACGCAGATTCAAGCGGCTTCCACTAACGCGGGAAACAAACGATCATCCAAGGATGGCAGATGACCAAGACAAACCCGAAAAACAATCCAAAAAATAGCCCAAACACCCTCCCATTTTCAACCCTCGCATCGAACAACTCTTATGCGTAGATGATAACCAATAAGTAATTAAAACTTTTGAAACAATCTTCCATGTCAACAGTTGGTGAAATCATGAGCTCTTGTTTCGTCTATTCTGTTGTTTTATCAGTTGTTGTTTTTGTTTGTGGTTTAGTTTTTTGATGCGTTTTTCTCTTCGCATTGCTTTGGCTCTGGACGTGAATTCTTCTGTGTAGGCTATTTTTTTGGGTTTGTGCATTTTGGTGTATCTTGCGCCTTTTCCGTTCATGTGCTGCTTCATGCGTGCGTTGAGACTTGCAGTGTAGCCCGTGTAGAATGTGCCGCCCTTGCATTGAAGAATGTACACGTAGTAGGGCATGCTGAATTCACGTCAAAACTGTGTGTAAGAACAGCGGTTATTAACGTTTGTCGGGTTACGTGTTTCTTCTAATCAGGCAGCATCTTTCATGCGGTGCAGTGTTCCATGCTTTCCAATTCTCAACTGGCGTTCACCTCTGAACATGGACACGTTAGCGTTCTCAATTTGTACAGTGTCCCCGACCGAAATCGAACTTATCTGTTCGTTCCACAGGCAAAGCTTAATCGTTCCCGTTTCATCTGATAGCAAGGCGTTAGCTACCTTTGCATAGTTTCCGTACTTTGTAAAGACAAGCGACGGTTTTGCAATCTCCAAAACCTTAGCCTTCAGACTAATTCGTTTCATACCAGTTCTCAAATCGCCCACACGAAAAGAATGCGGTTCCTTATTCCTTTGGCTTAAATGCACACGAAGCATGTCAGTCCTCTTGCCAATCTCAATCGGGTTGTCTCGTTCCGCGAGAAAAGCTTTAGACACAGGAAATTGTGCAACCACTTTTGGACCATTGGTTATCAAAAGAACGGTTCTGTCATGCTGTTTACTGCGACAAGTGATGGACAAATCTCCACACGTAGACTCTCTGCGCTCCTCTGCAGAGACTAATGCACCGAAGAGTTTGTCTGGTTCAACCTCATACTTCACTGAAAGACAGGCAAGATATTCACCGATTGACACTTTACTTCGCAAGGTTCTCCAACTCTTCCGTAGACATTACAGACAGTAGCGTATGGTGTTGCTGCAACCTCCCGCCCTTCAACAACAAAACGCTACTGCCATACAATGTTTAAGCCTGCTTATAAACGCGACTTAAACAGAAAGCGTTCGAAAAGATGACTACTCCATCTCTTCTATAGTAGTCTTCGTCAAGGCTCTGATGTTGTTAAAATCGGTCATTTCCCCATAACCCACGAGCGAAATGGCTGTGCCTTCGAGTCCTTTTCTAGCAGTTCTTCCGATTCTATGAAAATAGACGTTCGCTTCCAGCGGGATGTCATAGTTTATTATGTGAGTCACGCCTTCAATGTCCAAGCCTCGAGCCGCGACATCGGTTGCGACAAGCAACTTCAGTGTTCCTTTTCTAAAGGCGTTCACAACATTGTCTCTCTGCGGCTGACTGAAACCTGCATGTAACGCTTTCGCATCGTAGCCTCGACGCCCTAACTTGTCGGCTAATTTGCTCACTTCGGTGCGGGTGCGACAGAAAATTATGGCTCTGCCTATGTGGTTCTTGTCCAGTATGTCGCATAGGGTTTCGTACTTGTCGTACTGGTTCACCAACATGTAATACTGCTTCATCTGCGTCAGCGCGATTTCGTCCTTGCTCACGAGAATCTCTTCAGGATTCCTCATGTAACGATTGCACACGCTCATTACAGTCTGGTCTATCGTGGCAGAAAAGAGGCTGGTCTGTCTGTTCATGGGCACTCTGGACAGTATGTAGCGTATGTCGTCAATGAACCCCATGTCCAGCATTCTATCCGCCTCGTCCAGAGTAACCATCTGCACCGAAGCCAAACTCAGTGTTCCACGCTTCAAATGATCGATCACACGTCCAGGCGTACCCACAACAATCTGAACACCCCTTCGCAGAGTATGTATTTGCTCTTGAATGGATGCTCCGCCATAAACCGCTAAAACTCCGAACCCGGCGTATTTGCCGAGTCGGCTTATGTGGTCTGCAACCTGTATGGCTAACTCACGTGTCGGCACCAGAACTAAGCCCTGAACACATGTGTCTTTCGGGTTTAAGCGTTCAATCATAGGAATGCCGAACGCAGCGGTTTTGCCCGTGCCCGTTTTGGCTTGTCCTATAACGTCTTTTCCCTCGAGCAAGGGCATTATCGCTTCGGCTTGGATTGGAAAAAGACTGGTGAATCCAAGTGCTTCAATGCCCCGCATAACTTCCCTGCTCAGTGGCAGGTCTTTAAAGTACTGTATCTGCATATGTCTATTGTTTCTCCTGTCACAAAATTCGCATCTGTTCTTCAAGAAGCCTTTTCAAAAGCATCTTTGATACAGTGATGAGTTAATGTGACGTGTCCCACAGAAGCACACTCGACTATAAAAAGGTTTAGCACGTCTTAAGAAAACACAACTACTCCCTAACCATAATCAACAACATTTTAAACCTGGTAAGCGCCTTAACAGCGTGAGGCTTGTTCGCAGGCATTATGGTCATCTCACCCTCTCTCAAAACGATAGACTTACCTTCGATTGTCACTTTGGTTTCGCCCTCGATGACATAAACCAAAGCGTCATAAGGTGCCGTGTGTTCGCTCAAGCCTTGACTCTCGTCGAACGCGAATAGCGTTACGGTTCCTGTTTTTTTGTCTATTATTGTGCGGCTGACGACTGCTTTTTTCTGATAAGCCAGCTACTCTGACAGTTTCGTCGCGTTCGCCACAAGGTCATCTCTTACAGATTTCTCAGTTTCATTTTTCACACATATTAACACTCCATCTTTTTGGCTATTCTAGGATTATTCTTGCGTCAACGGTTTTCGCGCCTTTCTCGTAAACCATCACAGGGTTCAGGTCAAGCTCCTTGATTTCCGGATGCTCCATGACTAACTTGGAGGTGGACAAGAGTATCTGCACTATGGCGCTTATGTCTGCTGGCGGCGTTCCCCTGTAGCCTTGCAGAAGCGGATAAGCCTTGACCTCGGTAATCATCTCCTGAGCCTCCTGCTCGCTCACGGGCGCGATTCGGAACGTAACGTCTTTCAAGATTTCCACAAAAATTCCGCCCAACCCAAACATCAGTGTCTGACCAAACTGTGGGTCTTTAATCGCACCAACTATGACTTCAGTCGACTCCGGCGCCATCTCCTGTACCGTCACGCCTACGATTCTGGCTTTTGGATTGTGTTTTTTCACGTTTCTCAGAATCTTCTTGAAAGCATCTTCGACTTCTCTTGCGGTATTTAGGTTTATCATTACTCCGCCGACGTCAAACTTGTGAACAACATCGGGAGAAACTATTTTCATAACCAACGGATAGCCAATCTTCTCGGCGAATTTGACCGCCTCTTCCGCAGTCTTAGCCACCATGAACTTGGTAACTGGAATGCCATAATGTGAGCAGACGGTCTTGGCTTCGGTTTCGAGCAGGAATTTTCTGTTTTCTGCTTTGGCTTTTTCGAAGATTTCCGTGACACTACTCAACGTTGACTTCACCACGAGTAGTCCAGAATTATTGGTTTTCTTGTTTCTATGCTTTTCGCAGAAATAAGTGTTGTTAGGGGAAATGCCAGTATTCATAGTTCCATTTGTAGATGCCACCGTCTTTTAGCAGCCAAGCGTCGCAGCCTACTGGACCGCTTACCCATCTTTTGTCGTTGTCGTTCCAGTAGTACCATATCCACGAGTAGCCCCAGCTGTAGGATGGGTTAGTGTAGTTAGCAGTGGTGGTTTTGCCATTTATGGAATCGATTCGTATATGCCCAGGTTCTAGGTAGGCGAAATAACTGGATTCGATGACAGCGATTTCCTGTGTTAATCTGAATAACGTGTAACCCGACGTCACTATAGTTTCGTTATGCCATTCTGCGGTTCCGTTTCCATAATCAATGACAACGTTTACAGACAGCGTCGTGGATTTGCTGATTGACAACCCTAGCTCCCTGATGGCAGAAAGGTTAAACAAGTTGTAATACTCGCTTAGAAGACTGCCAAAATCTCCTCTTGTAATGTTGCCCTTCTGCAAGAGAGTTGCATGATCACTTAGGAGCTGCTGATAAGATTTGTTCATGTCTTCTTGTGTTAATAGGCTGGTGTAGTTTTTAGCAAAGTTTGCAATCAGGCTTCTTAAGGGGGGCATTAGGATAGCGTAATTGCTGCCCATGAAGTAGGAGTAATTGCCGTCCAACAGGGCGTATTCGCTTAACAATAAATCATACTTGTCTGCGGCTTGGCTATAGTTTGATGCGACTTTGTTCAGTGAGCTTTGAGCACTATTGAGTTGTTCACTGTTGTTCATGTTTTGGAGGTAGTAGTATCCTGCAAATGCAGAGGCTAAGGACGCCCACACTATGGTGGCTAGGATTACGAATACAAACGTTCTTTTTTCGACCATAGAGATTCGCCAACCTTTAAACTGTTTAACGCATTCGTGATTGGAAGAAACAATACACCAAAAATCACGGTGTTTGATACGATGTGCATCAGCGAGAAGAAAGAACCATAAGCCATGGCAGTAAACAAAGCCAAAGCCGCACCTTCGCCTGCCAGAATGAGTTGGAGACCGTATCCTAAGTTAGTGATCAAATCGTAGATTAGAGCGATGATAGCACCCAGAACTGCCGTTTCTAAAGAGAAACTTGCCGAGAAACTAAGGTCACGTGTGAACCTCCTGTATACGCCGCCAAGAACTCCAGCGATTATCATGCCTGCAATTTGGAAAGGAATATTCAGGCCACCAAATCCGTAGGGTGATAAGAATCCGTTGGTGAGCATTACGAAACTGCCGAACAACGCACCCACTACTGCACCCTCCGTCAAGCCCATGATGAAGGAGAAGAAGGAAGTAAACTCAACATTCGGCGGCCTGGGAACAATCTGGAGAGCTAAACACAGGGCTGTAAGGATTATCAGGAAAGCGAGTTTGCGCGTGCTCATAGAGGCTCTGCTTACTTGGTTGGATAATCCATCCATATAACACTTTCCATACGAAAAACTCTCCATAAAACTAATTATCTTCCATTGTTACTATTCCTAGGTTAAAATTTCACTGGACGCTCAAGCCATGAAGCCTTTGCCTAAAGAGTTCGACGTTCTCGCCATTGAGGAGAAGTGGCAGAAAGAATGGGAGAATATGGGCATTTACAGGTTCGACCGAAACGACAAAAAACGTACGGTATTCACGATTGACACTCCGCCGCCTTATCCTTCGGGCGACTTTCACATGGGCAACGTCTTAAACTGGACCTATTTTGACATGGTTGCTCGTTACAAGCGTATGCGTGGCTTTAACGTGCTTTTTCCGCAGGGTTGGGATTGTCATGGCTTGCCCACCGAGGTGGAGACTGAAGAGTTCTACAAGATAAAAAAGACGGACGTGCCACCCGACAAGTTCCGCAAAATGTGTGAAGGCTTCGTCAACAAGTACATAGCCATAATGAAAAATGCCATAATCCTCATGGGCTGCTCGCCCGACTGGACAACAGAATACAGAACCATGGATCCCGACTATTGGCGACGTACACAACTCTCGTTTATTCTTCTTCACAAGAAGGACTTCATTTACCAAGGCACGCATCCGATAAACTGGTGCCCCAGATGCGAAACCGCCATAGCCGACGCCGAAGTGGAACACGAAACCCGCGAAGGCACACTCCACTACATCAGATTTCCCTTGGCAAGCAGCAGAGAACACCTCACCATAGCCACAACACGTCCCGAGCTGTTGCCTGCCTGCGTAACAGTCGCTGTCAATCCAGACGATGAGCGCTACAAGAAATACATCGGAAAACAAATTCATGTACCAGTCGCGGAAAGAAACGTCAAGGTCATCGCTGAAAGCATGGTTGACCCCAAATTCGGCACGGGTGTCGTCATGGTGTGCACTTACGGCGACAAGGCAGACGTACAAAGCGTTACCAAACACCATCTGCCTGTTATAATGGCAATAACTGAAACTGGAAAAATGAACGAAAACGCAGGAAAATACGTTGGACTCACTGTTTCAGAAGCTAAGAAAGTCGTAGCCAAAGACCTCGAAAAACAGGGCTTGCTGGAAAAAACCGAAAAACTGCAGCAGGAAGTGGGCGTCTGCTGGCGCTGCGACACGCCAATCGAAATCCTAGAGCGTAAACAATGGTTCATGAAAACCCGCTTGCTCACAGAGCAGGTGGAAAAAACTGCCCGTGAAGTCAAGTGGTATCCTGATTATATGAAGGCGCGCTTAATCGATTGGGCAAAATCCCTCGACTGGGACTGGGTCATCTCCAGACAGAGAGTTTTCGCCACGCCAATTCCAATATGGTACTGCACGAAATGTAAGGAAATAATCGTAGCCGAACCAGAATGGGTGCCCATCGATCCGAAACTGGAAAAACCCAGAATCGCAAAGTGTCCAAAATGCGGAGGCATCGAGTTCATTCCAGAAAAGGATGTTTTAGACACGTGGATGGACTCTTCCATCTCCAGCGCTGTGCACGCGGGCTGGCCCGACAATAAGGATTGGCACAGGCTCTTTCCTGCCGACATGCATCCTTCGGGCACGGATATTATTCGCACGTGGGCGTATTATTTGATGGTTCGTAATCTGGCGTTGTTCGACGAGAAGCCCTACAAAAGCTGTCTCATAAACGGCATGGTATTGGGCAATGATGGCACAAAAATGAGTAAGTCGAAGGGCAATTTTACAGCCGCGCCTGACATTCTGAACAGGTACGGTGCGGATGCTTCGAGGCAGTGGGCTGCGGGCGGAGGTGCTACGGGTTCGGATATTCCTTTCCGTCAGCCTGACGTGGAGTATGGGTGGCGTTTTCAGCGAAAACTCTGGAATGCAGCACGGTTTTCTAGTCTTCTGCTGGAGGATTATGCGTCAGTTGAGAAGCCTAGGCTCGAGCTTCTGGATAAGTGGCTGCTCAGCAGACTCGAGAATATCGTTAAGAAGGCAACCGAGGCTTTCGAGAACTGTCAGTTCAACATAGCCATAGAAGAAGTTCGCAACTTTACTTGGCACGAGTTCTGCGACCAGTACATCGAAGCGGCTAAGGACAGGCTTTACAAACCAGACGTTTATGGCAGAGAAAGCCGAGAAGCGGCACAGTACACGCTCTACACGACGCTGTACAAAATTTTACAGTTGCTGGCGCCAGTCATGCCGCACATCACCGAAGAAATCTATCAGACCATGTACAAAGACGCCATAAAATCGCCCAGCATACATTCCACAGTGTGGCCGTCTTTCGACAAAAGCCGAATTAGCAGGGAAGCCGAAGAGTATGGCGACCTTGTCATGGCGCTGATCAGTCAGATTAGGCGGGAAAAGTCTGAGAAAAAGATGCCGTTGAACACGCCGATTAAGTTGTTAACCATCTTTGCGGAAGACCAGAAAAACACGCTCATACTTAACCAAGCAGCCAACGACATCGCAGGAACGTGCAAAACCGAGAAAATCGAAATCATAGCCAAGAAAGGCAAACAAGGAAAACCTGTTGAAGGCTATGCTGACATTAATTACATAGCCGAATACTGATCTTAAAGTTCGAACTGTTAGCGTGAGAGTTTGAATCTTAGAATGGCTGCCATACCGCCGAAGCTGTTTTTGAGCATTTGTCCTTCTTCGGTTTCTGTGGATATCATTTCGACTTCGGTGTTGGCTTGTTCTGCGATTTCGGCGAGTTCTTCCACGACGTCTTTGACTTCTGCAACCGTGAGCGATTGCGAATTACACTTGGGGCAGTGCTGTTCTGGAAGGTTCTGCTGAAAACTCTGCAGGGTTTGTTCTTTCATGGTCTCCTGTGCCGTGTAGTCGCAGACACTGCATTTCGTGGTTACTCTCACGATGTCAATGCCCTCTGAGAGCAGGAGCGTCTTAACGGCGCCCATGTTTAATGCCCGTCTGATTTCGTCCTCGCCGTATGCTGCCAAGCCCGTGTCGTGGCCTATTTGGTAGAGAAAGTCTTGCATCAACTTTTTCTCTTCTATGTAGCGCACTTTACGGAGAATCTCTGGCGCACGCTCCATTATCTCGTCCACGCCTTGCTCGCCCACGTAGGCGGTATCCAGCACAGCAATGATTTTGTCCTTCAAATTATACTGCAAATAATCGCCCTTTTCAAAATCATACTTCGTAGGCCCCGGTCCACCAAGGATTACGCCTTTGAGGTTGGGCGTTTGGAGGAAAATTTCGTTGGCATGTTTGCCCACGCGGTTGAAGAATTCCAGAAGTTTGGCTTCGCGTTGCCTCTCAAAACGTCTGGCTGATTGTCCTCCGGCTCTGTGTTTGCCCGGCACGCCAGAGGTGATTTCCTGCACCACTTCGAGGTGTTTGCTTTTCAGCAGCGCGAAGGAGGCGCCGTTTGCGTCTAGGAGGATTATGCCGTAGGCTTCTTTTTCTCTGAGTTGCTCCTGCAAATATTCCAGGTGGAATTTGGCGTCGCAGCGGTACAAGTAGACTTTTATGGGTTCTAAGGGTTCGAGCACGTAGGTTTCGAGTCTTTCGCTGCCTGGTCCGTTTTGGGGGATGGCGCCGCTGAAGATTACTAAGCCGTTTTTTGGGGCTTGTTTGAACAGTTTTAGGCGTTGTTGGACTTTGGTGATGGCGTCTTGAACGTTTTTGCGTGTGGTGTCTGATTTTATATTTGATGCTGTGCCGTATTCATCTCTCAGCATGGCTTGGACTTCGCTGATTTGTTTGCCCGGCGGAACGTAAAGCGAAACGAGTTCTGTGCCTCTTCCTTCTTTTTTCGCCAGCGTGTCGAGTGCTTTTTTGAGTCGGAACAGTTCAAGCGAAGTTCTTTCTGGCTTGCTCAAAGGTTGTCACGGGTTTGAACAGTTAAGCCTTCATTACAACGCCTACAAATAAGAATTTACCTTCGGAAGGGCATCTTTCGCTGTGAGTATCTGCTCAGCAGCTGCCTAGACTCGGTTCACTATATGATACTACTAGGCTCCAAATAAAATCCAAATATGACGGGTGAACTTGTGGTTAGGTGTGTTTTTGCCAGTTGAGTGCTATGGGTGTAACGTCTCTTATGTTGATCACATCGTCCATGTTGTAGTCCACGTGAGGGTTGTAGTCGATTTCGCCTTGTCTAGCAAGCCAAGCAGCCTTAACCATGTTTACGTCGGTCATGTTCACCGTGCCGTCGTGATTATAATCACCTGGTGTGTATGGTTTCATGAGCGGATAGTAGTCTATGTTGTTTGGGTAGAGGGTGTGGGGCGTGTCGCCGATGCCGTCGCCGTCCGCGTCAACACCAGTGTAGTTGCTCCAGTAATTGCCCTCACCAAAGGTGTTGTTCCAAGAATTAACCGAAGGGTACTGCGCGTCGTAAGGATGATTGTTGGTGTTGTTTATGAAGCTGTTGAGGTAGAAAACACTGCTGTTGCTAGCGATTATCTGGATGCCCACAATGCTCGTAGAAACAGTGTTGCCCACGACCAAGTTGCCAGGACTGTTGTCACTCACATCGATGCCGGCGCTGCCAGTGGCGTTTACTATAGTGTTGCCTCTTATGACGTTCATGTGAGAATAGCCTACAGGGATTCCAACCCACACGTTAGTAACCCAATTGTTTTCAACCGTATTATTCCAAGAATATTCTAGATAAACGCCATTCAAGCTGTTTTTCACCACATTATCCTTCACAAAGTTATGATTAGAATAATCAAGCCCTATTCCACCGTAGCTTTCGTAGATTGTGTTGTTGAAAATGACGTTGCCATTGCTCTGAAATATCGACAAACCATTTACAACAGTCTTTGTTATCAAGTTGCCGCTGATCAAATTGTTGTTAGAATAGGTTACCCCTATGCCGCCACCTCCCCCCAAATCTCCAGGGACACCATTGTCGACGGCGATGTTATCCGTTATAGTGTTATTGTTCGAGTAGTTCAAGCCGATTCCGTCCCCCCACGCAGTTGCGGTGAGAATGTTCCCATTGATGTTACAGTGGTCAGAACGATTCAAGAAGATACCCGAAAGTCCGTTTCGTGCGGTGATGCCACTTATCTCCACATAATCCGCCCTCACATCAATCGTAGGCGTGAAATTTCCCACCACCCCCCTAACTATTGTATTGGCACGGTTCTCTCCTAGGATTTTCACAGTCTTGTTGACTATGACGTTCTCATAGTACACGCCTGAGGCAACATAGATGGTGTCGCCGTTAGAAGCATTGTTCACCGCAGC
>Ga0315268_10007417_pt1 | contig 11537 bp, 6 predicted proteins | sample C1_top_MG_FD_204535 | JGI IMG/M metagenome (GOLD analysis project Ga0315268, IMG submission 204535) | Sediment microbial communities from Yellowstone Lake, YNP, Wyoming, USA - C1_top | ecosystem: Environmental > Aquatic > Freshwater > Lake > Sediment | place: USA: Wyoming | collected 2017-08-01 | reverse complement strand
CGAGGTTTTGCCATATCTGGGGGATCTGCTGTTACATCGCGATCAGGAAGGGCAGGCCATCCATCCCGACATCTGGAAATCCCGACTGCACAAAGCGGTTCTAAACCTTTGCGCGGCGCTGTTTAAGAGAGCCCCCACGATCATCAGCCTGGAGGACCTCCATTGGGCGGACCCATCATCCCTGGAGCTGCTGCAGGCGCTATTATCCGACTCCGCTCAGCCGGCGCTGTTCCTGCTGGTCTACCGGCCGCCGCTGGACTTCCTGCCGGCCAGTCTCATTAATAAATTGGGCGGGTTGCACCAGGAGGTGCAACTGAAGGATCTGTCGGCCGCGGAAATGAGCCGCATGGTGGGCTCGCTGCTGGGAACCGATGCGGTCCCGGCCGCCTTGCAACGATTTATTCAGGAAAAAGTGGGGGGCAATCCCTTCTACCTGGAGGAGGTGATCAATTCCCTCATCGATTCCGGGGTGTTGACCTCCGATAATGGCGACTGGCGTTTCACCGGGCCCATCCAGGAAGCCGTCGTGCCCGCCACCATTCAGGGGGTGATCACGGCCAGGCTGGACCGTTTGGATGCGGCCACCAAATTGGTGCTGCAGGAAGCCTCCGTCATCGGGAGAACGTTTTACCATGAGGTGCTGGCGAGCATAACCACCCTTGGGACTACTGTTGACCAACATCTGCAGAAGTTGCAAGAACTCGATTTAATTCGCGTCCGGTCGCCCTATCCGGACGTTGAGTACTCCTTTAAACACGCCCTGATTCAGGAAGCCGTCTATAACGGGCTGCTAAAAAAGCAGCGCCGCAATCTCCATGAGCGGGTCGGCCTGGCGTTGGAAAAATTCTTCCAGGACCGGTCCTCAGAATCATGGGAGGCCCTCGCTTACCATTTCAAAAGAGGCCATTCTGTTCGCAAGGCACTGGATTACTTGATCAAATCTGGGGAAAAGAGTCTCAAGCGCTATGCTCTGGAGGAAGCCCACCAGTATTATCGGGAAGCCTTCGAACTGCTTTTCCGGGAAAAGGCCGGATCAAAGGAAGAAGACCTGCTCCTAGTGGATCTGCTCATGGAATGGAGCCTGGTCTTCTATTATCAGGGCCGCTTCAGCAGCCTGACGGAATTGCTGCTGGCCCACGTGCGCCTGGCCGAATCTCTGGATGACAAGGCCAAAACCGGCGCCTTCTACGGGTGGTTGGGATTTTCGGCCTTCTGGCAGGGCGCCAGACTTGAAGATTCATATGGTTACTTGCGCCGGGCCTTGGAGTATGGGGAACAGACCAACGACCGGAAAGTCATTGCTTATGCCTGCGCCTTTCTCCTCAAAACCTGCGCCGAGATGGGCTACCTGGAAGAGGGAGCCGCGTTTGCACAGCGCGCTCGGGAAATGATCGGACTTTTCCCCGGGGATGCCTTTCTGCACATGAACTATTTTTCCGGTAAAGGCTATCTCGGCTGGTTCTCGGGGGACATGCGGGAACTCTACGAGAGCGCCCAGGGACTGTTGGACTATGGCAAGGAAAAGGAGAGCCTCCGCTGCCAAATGGGAGGCTATATGCTGCTGGGAGTCCGGCGTTTCATGGATCTGGATTTAGACCGGGCCGTCGACTATGCCGAAAAAGTCTTGGCCCAAGGGGACCCCTATCATACCCAATTCGCCAGGGTCCTGCTGGGGATGTTCCTGGTGCACAAGCGCAAGTTCAAGGAGGCGGAAGAGCACCTGACCGAGGTGATTGAGTATAGCGAAAAGCAAGGCACGGAATATTTGAAGACTTTCGCCAATCTCTTTCTCGGGGTGGCCCTGGCCGCCCAAGGCAATCTGGGGGAAGGGATCAGGCGCGTGCAGAGCGCCAAAAAGGAGTTCGTGCTGTTTCAAAGGAATATATTCTATGGGATGTCCGAATACATCCTGGGAAGTATTTATTTGCAAATCCTCCAGCCTACAGGGAAAAAAAGCCTTGCCTTTTTACTGAGGAACCTCGGGCCGCTGCTCAGGATCGTGCCCTTTGCGGGCAAAAAGGCGGAGAAGCACCTGGGGAAAGCCATTCAGTTGGCCAGGCAGACCGGCGCCAAGGGGTTTTTGGGGCAACCCTGTCTGCAGATGGGTGTGCTGTTCAAGTTGAGGGGACAAAAGGAGAAGGCCAGAGAGTATCTGGGGGAGGCCATCGCCGTTTTTAAAGAATGCGACCTGGGGGTATATTTGCAGCAGGCCGAAGACCAGATGGATTCCCTGACGTGACGGGAAGGAGACATTAGCCTGCGCCAGCACAGGCTGGAAAGCCTGTGCCACCAAGACATTTCCTTTTGGATGGATATCCTTTCCGGTTCCCAAGTTCCTGCTTGGGAACCTACTTGGAAGCAAAGCTCCAGCTTTGCCATATTGTCGGCTAAGTAATTGATTTAAGACTAATATCTAAGGTGCCCAAGCAGAGCTTGGGCCGCAAATTTCGTTCCTAAGCAGGAGCTTGGGAACGAGTATTCAGCCTGCAAATTCCCTGCCGGACACTACTGGAATTAGGGGGAATTTGAAGTGGACTTTCACAGTAAAAGGCCGCAGCCGCGGCCCCGGGAGCCTGTTCTGAGATATCTTCTCTGCTTTTGAGCTGCGGCCCACGCCGCCCCCCCGAGGCGAATTTCCTGGCCGACCCGGCCGCCTTGGGGGTTTGACCCCGCAACCATGGACTTCCAAACATGCGCATCCTCTTGGTCGCGCCGCGTACAGATTATCCTGGAGGCGTCCCCGGATGGCTCCGGATTCCCCAGATGTCCCTGTTGATTCTCGAAGCATTAAGTAAAAATGGACACCAGGTGGTAACCGTCGAAGAGGAAGCCGAGCCGGTTCCCTTTGATGAAACCTGGGATTTGGTGGGCATCACCGTCATGACCAGTGCGGCCTTGCGGGCTTACGGCCTGGCGCAAAGGTTCAGAGAGCGCGGGGCCCAGGTGGTCCTGGGGGGCATCCACCCTTCGGTGCTGCCGGCGGAAGCGAGCCGACACGCCGATGCGGTGCTGGTGGGGGAAGCCGAAGGGGTGTGGCCGCGCCTTCTGGAGGATGCGGAGCACCACCGCCTGCAGCGCGTTTATAAAAATCTGAAACCGGCGACGCTGCAAGTGCCCCTGGTGGATTACCGGAACGACCGCAAATCCCGGGTGCCCATCGCCTCCCCGGTGGTCGCCAGCCGGGGCTGCCCCAATGGCTGCAATTTCTGCTCGGTGCCCCGGATTTACGGCCGGCGCCACCGGCGGTTGCCCGTGGAGCAGATTGTCGAGCAAGTCAAGCGCAGCCGCGGCGATTATGTCGCCTTCCTGGACGACAATCTGGGGGGCAACCGGGAGTACGCCCTGGAGCTCTTCACGGCCCTCAGAAACCTGAAGGTGAAGATCCTGGGCCAGGTTGCCGTGAAGTTCATCCTGGATGATGAGCTGTTCCACCTGGCGGTGGCGGCCGGCCTCAAAGGGATTTTTGTCGGCTTTGAGACCATTGAAGAAAAGAGTCTCCAGGGCTTCAGGAAATCCGTGGCGCTGGATGACTATGGCCGGGCCATCAAAAAGTGCCGGGACGCGGGGGTGATGTTACACGGCTCGTTTATCTTCGGACTGGATGAGCATGACGGGACGATCTTCGGCCGCACCCTCGACTTTATCCTGAAGCATAAAATTCCCTCGGTCAGCGCCTACGTATTGACCCCGTATCCAGGCACCCCGCTGTTCGACCAGGTGGTCCGGGAAGGCAGACTGCTGCACCGGCACTGGGGTTTCTACGACATTGTCACCCCGGTCTTCCACCCCGCCCGCATGACCTTGGAGGAATTGGCGGAAGGCTACCTGAAGTTTCGCAGGTCCCTATTCGGCTTCAGGAGTATCGCCCAGCGTTTCTTCGGCGCGGTGAACCCTTACGTCTATCTGCACCTGAACGCCGCGTTCCGGCGCACCACCATCGGGCTCAGGGAGCATTACCAGAATTATTTCAAATGGCTGAAGGAAGAAAGGGGGAAGCAATCGTGACCGGGAGCGGCAACCCCGAGAGGAAACAAAATTTCCTGCTGATTACTCTCTTTTTCTTAGTGACCTGCTTCACGGCTTACCGGGAAGGGTACCTGCCGGTGATTACGGGCGTTTTCTGGTTCTTCATCCTCGGCGGGTTCGCCATTTCCTTCTGGCTGGCCTGGGGGATCACCACCAAGCGCCTGCTGGCCTTGATGCTGGGCATCTTCATCATCGAGTACATCAAAGAATCCATCGGCATTATGTCGGGGATGTGGGAGTACCACGGGACGAACGGCTTCTATAACTTCGGGGTTTGGCTCTGGGTTTTGGCCGGTCTGACGGCTTACACCCTGGCCACCCGGGTGGTGGTCAAGCTGATCCGGAAATTGAACCTCCCTTATGGCCCCCAACATAACGCGGTCATCATTATCATTGTCTTCCTGCTCATCCCCGTCACCCTGCTCAATTACTGGAAGGGAGCCGGGGGCTGGTTCTGGCTGCTCTATATTTCCCTGCTAATTGCCGGGATCCATACGGCCCGGCGGCTGGATTTTCCCCTGTGCGCGGCGATTGTCGTGACGGCCTGGATTGTGGGCAATCCCAGTGAATTCCTGGGGTCAGTGGGCAGCGGGGTCTGGACTTTTCCCCATAACCCCCGTTATCCCCCCATCTTTCTGCTGTTTGGCTGCTGGCCCCTGGAAATCCTGGCCCAGTTTGCGTTGTCGGCCTTTTTGGCCCAGGAACCCCTGGATCAATACTCCTGATGGGAGACGTGGAGGGCTGAAGCAATGAACTTGACCAAAGAAGAAAGGCACCTGCGGTTCTTCATGGGCCTGAGCGCCGCCACTTACCTCCTGGCCGGGCTGGCTTTTGCCCTGGCCCCGGGGCTGGTGCTGAGAATCGTCAATCTTTTCGGCTCGCTCCTGGCCCCCGGTTTAGACCCCGCGCCCCTGGCGGTGGAAAGGTTCTGGCTGACCCTGGCTTTCTCCATGATGATGACCATTACCTTCCTCAGCTATATGGTGCATTACCACGTCAGGAAAAATAAGCACTATGTCGCCCCGATCCTGGTGGCCAAGGCCGCTTCGTCCCTATCCGCCCTCAGCTTTTTCATCTTTTCCGCCCGGTATTTTGCCTATCTGGCCATCTTCCTGGTGGATGGGGCGATATTTTGGGTGACCCTGTTTTTCTACGTCATGGCCAACCGGGCCTTCCTGGAGGCACAGACCGCCTGGTTCCGCAAAGAGCCCGCGGCGCCGGTGAGCACCGGCCCCGCCGTGGTCGCGGCCTTTATGGGCGATGACAAGTTCGACCTGCTGGACCGGGTCCTGGCGGAGACGAAGTTCTTTGACATCCTGGAGAAACGGTTCCAGGAGACGGGCAAGTCCCGGGACGCCTTCTCGGTGGTGATCAAGCCCAACTTCATGTTCATGCACTCCCGCAAGGATATCTCCACCTATACCGACCCGGCGCTGGTGGAGGGCCTCATCGACCGCATCGCCGCCCGGGGATTCAGCAGCATCGCCATCGTGGAGGCGCAGAGCACCTACGGCAATTACTATGAGAACCGGGAAGTGGTGAAGGTCGCCAAATACGTGGGTTACACCGGCAAGAACTATCGCATCGTGGATCTCACCGAAGAGATGGCGGACTATGATTACGGCGGCCGGCTGGGGAAACACAAGGTGGGCCCCACCTGGCGGGACGCCGATTTCCGGATTTCCTTCGCCAAAAATAAAACCCACACCTTCGCCAATTACACCCTGACCCTGAAAAATATTTACGGCACCCTGCCCATGCAGGACAAGCTGAAAGAGTACCACACCAAGCGGGAGTATGATTGGCCAACCATCGAGACCATGAAGCACTTCAAGGTCCATTTCGGCCTGATAGATGCCTTTACCAGCGCCGACGGCCAGTTTGGGGTGATCGTCGATCCAGACCCCAATGAGACCAAGACCATCATCGGCGGGGAAAACCTCATCGCCGTGGACTGGGTGGGGGCCAAGAAGATGGGGCTCGACCCGGACGACCCCAAGGTAGGGCGCTACCTGCCCCTGGCGGTGGAAGCCTTTGGGAAGCCGGAAGTTGTCTGGGTGGGGGACCAGTCCACCTACGACCCCTGGACGAATGTCAACATGGGCATCGTCGCCGGCCTGGACATAATTGAAGAGGCCTATGCCTTCAGCAACTGGTGGTTTTCCGTGCTGACGGGCATGGACAGCTACTTCCCCTTAAAGAAGCGGGCCTGGCCGGTGCTGGTGCTGAGATGGATCATGGCGCCGGTGAAGCGCTTGTTTTTCAAGTACGATCAGTTGTAGGAGCCGCTTAAGACAGAGGTAGGGTGCGCACCGCGCACCAAGACCGCCATAGCCCGGGCCGGCAGAGCCCGCCCCTACGTTAATCATGGCAGCCTTGCGTCTTACGCGCCGGCAGGCTTAAGAAATCCTTTCAAGAAAATCTATGATGGCACAGCTAAGGAAACGCGACCCCCGGGCAGTTCTCCCGGTAATCTCCTGGGACAGCATCGCTCCGCCCTATCTGGAATATTCATACTTTCAAGGGAAGGAAGACTGCCCCTTTCGCCCCCAGGCTGACGGGTTCGACCTGGTGAATGCCTGGTGGCTGATCGAAGCCTCCACCCTGGCTTACGCCGAGGAGGATTTTGCCCGGAGGACCTTCCAGGAGGCCGGCTTTCCGGAAGTGGCTTTTTTCAGCGGCGACAGCACCCAGGGTTACGTTGTCAGCAATGACGCATTTCTGATCCTGGTTTTTCGAGGGACCGAGATCAGGAGAAGGGCCGGACAATTCGGCATTCACAATATTATGGCGGATGTGGGAGCGGACGCCGATATTCTCCTGGTGGACTCGGGCTTTGGCGGCAAAGTGCACCGGGGCTTCCAAGAGGCCCTGGATGAGGTCTGGGAGAAGAAAGGTCTTCTCAGATACCTGAGGCAGAAAGAAACCCCGGGCCGCCCCTTCTGGTTTACTGGGCACAGCCTGGGCGCGGCCCTGGCTACCCTGGCCGCGTCGCGCTATGGCCGCAGCCATGACCTGTACACCTTCGGGTCGCCCCGGGTGGGGGACCTGGACTTCAAAAACGGCTTCCCGGTCAAGGCTTATCGCTTTGTGAACCACCGGGATATCGTCACCCGGGTGCCTCCGCCGGGGCTCTATCAGCATGTAGGCGAAGAGAAGTATCTTGACTCCCAGGGGCTCCTCCGGGAAGGGGAGAAGGGGCCCGACCCGGGTTCTTTGGAAATTCCCCATGCCGGCTGGCTGAATGCCCTGATCCCCGGGGCCGTGGTGGATCACGTGCCCACCCTCTATGCCACCCACGTCTGGAATAATCTCCCTTAGTTAGAGATGTAGGGTGCGTTTTACGCACCATTAAATTGGGCTGGCGGCGGTGCCTCCATAGCCGCCGCCATCGGATTTGGCGCGCAGAGCGCACCCTTTGAACTTTGAACGCTTAATGAGGACAAACCCAGACGCCAGTGTGCCGTTGACAAGCGCTGGCACCTCGACTATGTTAAACTCAGCTTCCAGTCAAAACCCCTTATCAACTGCCCTGGAGGTTCGCAGGGGTTGTCATGGCCAGGCCGGATCGTTCCCCTCCGCAAGAAACGCCGCCCATCTTAAATATTGCCAAGATCATCCCGCCCCGCTTTTTGCACATTTTGCCCCGGCCCCGTCTCCTGAAACGACTGGAGCATCAGCAGGACAAGAAACTGACCCTGATCCTGGCCCAGGCCGGCCAGGGGAAATCGACCCTGGCAGTGTCCTACACCCTGGCCTCGAAGACTCCGTATGCCTGGATTAATTTAGGCCCGGAGGACTCCGAAGCCGTGAATCTGTTTCACCTGCTGGGTTACTCTCTGGAGCGGGCCCTGCCGGCCTTGAATTTTTCTGGAATCCTGGCCTGTCCTTCCGTGGCCATGGGCCCCCGGGAGGATATTCCCCAATACCGGGACTGGGTCCTGTCCCTCTACCGGTTAATTTCCGGGCCGGTGCGGGTGGTCCTGGACGGCCTGGACCGCCTGCCCTTCGGGGCCTCCGCCTACCGCTTTTTACAGGTCTTGCTGGATGAGGCCCCGGCCCACGCGCAGTTCCTGGTGCTCTCTCGGGAAATGCCGCCTCTGGAGATTCAAACTCTCCTGGCGGGCCAGGAGGCTTACATCTTCACCAATAAGGACCTGGCTTTCACCCTGGGGGAGACCACCAATTATTTTGAGATCACCCGCAAACTCACCCTGGCTCCGGAGGTGATCAAGCGGATCCATCGCCTCACCGAAGGCTGGATCGGCGGCATCGTGTTATTCTGCGACTCCCTGGATTGGGTGCCGGAAAGGCAAAGAGATAAATATATTTCCGAAGACCTTGCCCGGAAGTTCATCTGGGGCATTTTTCAGTTTTTCGGCCAGCGGATTTTTGGCGCCCTGCCCCGGGAAGTCCAGGATTTCCTGGTGCGGTCATCGATTCTGGAAGTGGTGCAGCCCAGCTTTGTCAAGGAGTCCATGGGCATCGCCAACGCCCAGGTGATCCTGGAGGATCTGGCCAAAAGGAACCTGTTTGTCCAGACCATTTACGATAAGAAAAAGGGCTGGTTATATAGATACCATCAATTATTCAAAGACTTTTTGCAAACCAAGTTCCAGGCCCAGTTGGCCAAAGAGCAGCAGGTGACTTCCTATCGCCAGGCGGGCTCCCATGCCGAGCAGCAGAACGAATTGGAGGCCTCGGTGCGATATTACTTGCGAGCCGGGGCCTATCCCGAGGCGGTGGCGGTAATGGTGCGCCTCGGCTGGGACATGGTGAGGATGGGGAAGACCGCCGAGCTTTCCCAATGGCTGTCCGCCACCCCCCCGGATTTGCTCCAGGCCAATCCCTGGCTTTTGTTTTATCATTATATGACCGGCAGGTTTACAGGCTCCCAGGAGTATATCCTCAGTCTGCAAAAAGCCCTGGGCCTGTTTGACCAGCAAGAGGATTTCCGGGGCACTCTGCTTTGCCTGGCCTACCTCATCGAAGCCGCCATCACCCGGGGGCACCCCGGCATTGATCCCATTCATATCTTGCTGGTCCAAGCTGAGCAATTGGTGCAATCCTTGAGCCCCGGCCTGTATGCTTTTGAACGGGCCGTGCTGTACTACCAGATGGGCTTCGCTCACTGCCTCCGGAGCGGCAACCCCCGCAAGGGCGTGTGGGCCTGTCAGCAGGCTTTCAACCTGGCCAGGGACTTGGGGGACCTGCCCCTGCAAATCGGCGCGCTCACCCACGGCATCGGGGCCCTGTCCCTGTTGGGGGAATATTCCCGGGCCGAGGAGATGGTGCAACGGGTGGAAAAATTGCTGGGGAAATGTCCGCTTCCTGATCTCCAGGTTCTGTATCTGATCAATGCCAGCCGGCTATACGGCCTCCAGGGTGATCTGCCAAAGATGGCCGCCTTGCTCCAGAAAGCCAGGGAGCAAACCGAGAACCATGACCTTACCTATCTGTATCCGTCCATCATGCTCTATGAGCAGGTATTGCAGATTCACCTGGGACAGTATAGTGAAGCCGAGGAAATTGGCCGCAACTTGGTGAGCCTGACCCTGGCCACGGGCAATCTGTTCTGGCAGGGAAACGCCTCCTACTTTTTAGGAATCAGTGCCTATCGCCGGGAAGATTTTCTCCGGGCTCGGGAGTTCCTGGGGCAGGCCCGGGAAATCCTGTCCAGGGAGGAAGCCCGGGCCGACCTGCATCTGTCCTTCATCAAGACCGGGTTGGCCCTGGTCTCCATGCATCTTGAGGGAAATGCGGGGGGCGCCCAAGAGCTGCAGGCCGCTCTGGACCACTTCACCGAAATCTCCTCTTACCTGTTCATGAATGAGGCCCACCTGGCCATGGGTCTCCTTAAAAGTCGCCAGGGCCTGGAAGATGAAGCCCGGTTTCACCTTCAGACCGGGATGAGAATCGCCCAAGAGCGGGGATATTGGCATAACTTATTATTGAGTCGCCAGGATCTCCTCAAAGCGTGCCTCCTGGCCCTGGAATGGGAGATCAAAGAGGTCTGGGATTTCGCCGGCCAGCTCTTGGCCGCCAAGCTGGCTCCCCTGGCGGGGGCGGAGCTGGAAAGGCTTTCCCGGCACGCCAATCCCGGAATTGCCAGGAAAGCCTGGGAGGTGCGGCTGGCCATCCGCCGGGCCGGCTTGCCCCGGCTGCGCCTCCAGACCTTGGGGGGGTTTCGCCTTTGGCGGGGGACTACCCTGGTCAACGAGGAGGAATGGGAGGGCCGCCAGCCCCAACTGCTTCTTAAGACCATCGTGGCCCATGGGCCCAAAGAGGTGCCCAAGGACATCCTCATAGAAGATCTCTGGCCCGATGGCTCCCCGGAAGTCACCGAAAAAAACTTCAAGGTCAACCTGCACCGGTTGCGGAAATTCCTGGAGCCTGACCTGGAAAGGAGCTTTGGCTCTTCCTATATCCATCTGAAGACGAATTTTATTTTCCTGGACCAGGAATTATGCCGGGTGGATGTGGATGAATTCCTGGCCCTGGCCAAAGAGGCGGCAAAAAAAGAAGGGCAAGGGGAGATGGCGGAGGCCCTGGCCTGCTACAGGCAGGCCCTGGAGCTTTATGGCGGGGATTTCCTGGCCGAAGAGGTTTACTCTCCCTGGGCGGAAACCAAAAGGGAGGAGCTCCGGGAAAAATATTTGGGGATTCTTTACCGGGCCGCGGCGCTGCATGAGAAGCGCGGGGCCTTGATGCAGGCCATTGAGGGTTACAAGAAGGTGACCCAAACCGATCCCACCGCGGAGCCGGCGCACCAGAAACTCATGCTGCTTTATGCCCAGCGGGGGCTGCGCAATGCCGCCCTGCAGGTTTACCGCAATCTGAAAAAAGCCTTGAAAACCGAGCTTAACGCCGAGCCGGATGAGGTCACCACGGCGATTTATCGCAAGATCGCCGAATAATTGGGATTCCCAGCTTAACAGGTCTCAACCATGCCCGTCTATTTCCCTGAATGGCTCTGCCGCCGCATTGTGGAGGACAGCCGGGACGCCGTCATCTTTGCGGACCGGGGCGGGGTTATCCAGCTTTGGAACCCGGGGGCCGAAGCCATGTTCGGCTTTGCCCCGGAGGAAGCCCTGGGCCAGAGCCTGGACCTAATCATTCCCGAGAATCTCCGGGCCCGGCACTGGGAGGGTTACCGCCAGACCATGGCCACCGGGGTGACCAAATACGCTGAGCAGCTCCTGGCGGTACCGGCCCTCCGGAAAGACGGCGCCCGCATCTCCGTGGAATTCACCATTGTCATGATCCGGAGCGACGCTGGAGAAATCCTGGGCACCGCCGCCATTCTCAGGGATGTCACCGCCCGCTGGCAGCGGGACCAGGAGTTGAAAAAACGCCTGGCCGCCCTGGAGGCGAAGGCCGGCGCTCGGTAAAACCGTTATTGACCGGGCAGCAGCAGCCGCAGGATTCAGCGTGAAGGTCCGGAAGATGCTTCGAAAATGCAGGAAAATGTAGCGCACCCGCCCTCGGGTGGGAAATCTGGCATTAGGCTT
>Ga0315268_10007416_pt1 | contig 11538 bp, 9 predicted proteins | sample C1_top_MG_FD_204535 | JGI IMG/M metagenome (GOLD analysis project Ga0315268, IMG submission 204535) | Sediment microbial communities from Yellowstone Lake, YNP, Wyoming, USA - C1_top | ecosystem: Environmental > Aquatic > Freshwater > Lake > Sediment | place: USA: Wyoming | collected 2017-08-01 | reverse complement strand
ATGCTCGGCAAGATTGCGAGCGCCGGGCAGAACGGTCAATTTCGTACCCCGCGCCATATCATCCGGCTCATGGTGGAGATGACCGCCCCCGTCCCGAAAGACATCATCTGTGACCCGGCCTGCGGCCCGGCCGGGTTTCTCGTCGCGGCGGGAGAATACCTGCGGCAGCATCACCCGAACATCTTCCATGACGAGAAGCTCAAAGAACACTTCCACCACCGTATGTTCAACGGTTTCGACTTCGACAACACCATGTTGCGCATTGGTAGCATGAACATGCTATTGCACGGTGTCGAGAATCCAGACATACGCTACCAGGACTCACTTGCGCAGGATCATGCCGGCGAGGAGGAGAAATACACCCTGGTGTTGGCCAATCCGCCTTTTGCCGGCAGCCTCGACTACGAGAACACCGCCAAGGATCTGCTCCAGATCGTCAAGACCAAGAAGACTGAACTGCTATTCCTCGCGCTCTTCCTGCGCCTGCTAAAGCCAGGAGGCCGTGCTGCTGTCATCGTGCCGGACGGCGTTTTGTTCGGGTCCAGTAAGGCGCACAAGGAGCTGCGCCGCCTGCTGGTGGAAGAACAGAAGCTGGACGCGGTGATTTCGCTCCCCAGTGGTGTGTTCAGACCCTACGCTGGCGTCTCCACCGCAATCTTATTATTCACCAAGACCAACAGCGGTGGTACCGACAACGTGTGGTTCTACGACGTGAAGGCCGACGGCTGGAGTCTCGACGACAAGCGCACGCCGCTTCTCTCCGACGACAAGCTCGGTCCAACGCCGCGAATCGCGCTTGCCGCTGAGGAACATCCGAAGAACAACCTCCCCGATGTGCTAACGCGCTGGGCGCAACGCGACGGTAGCGAACACCAACGTGCACGCATGGATCAGAGCTTCTGCGTGCCCAAGGCCGACATCGCCGCCCAGGGCTATGACCTCAGCCTCAATCGCTACAAGGAAGTAGTGCACGAAGAGGTCGGGCATCGTTCGCCGCAGGAGATCCTCGCCGACCTTGCCAAGCTGGAGGAAGAGATCCAGCAGGGGATGAAGGAATTGGAAGAGATGCTAGGATGAAGCCTGGCTGGCACAAAGTACCCTTCGACGCTGTGATTGCCGATGAGTCGGGCGGCAACATCAAGACTCTTCAAAGTGAGTTTCTTGCTGCGGGTCACTACGCAGTTGTTGACCAAGGCAAGGAACTGGTTGCTGGATATGTGAACGACGAATCGTGTTTGTGCCGCGCCCAGCTTCCAGTGATCGTCTTCGGCGACCATACTCGTTGCTTCAAGTATGTAGATTTTCCATTTTGCATGGGCGCAGACGGTATAAAGATCCTGCGTCCCAAGATTGATGCCGACGTCAAGTACCTCTATCACTACTTTCGCCAGCTACGTCTGACCGAGGGTGGCTACGACCGGCACTTCAAGTACCTCAAGCGCGTTGACGTTGTTCTTCCGCCTCTGCCAGAGCAGCGAAGGATTGCCGAGGCATTAGACCGGACGGAGGCGCTGCGGACCAAGCGCCTCGCCGCCCTTGCCCAACTTGACACCTTGACCCAATCCATCCTTTGTGACCTCTTCGGCGATCTCGCCACGAATACGAAGGGGTGGCCGGTACGGGCAGTCGGCGGCATGGTTGTCGGAGTTACAAATGGGATGACCCGAAGGAGATCTGAGTCTGACAGTGGGGCGAACATCGTGTTGCGTCTTCGCGACATCCGGTCAGGCTGGATTGATTTCTCCGATGTGAATCGCATCACGCTGACAAGCGAAGAGTCGAGTCGCTATGAGGTTCTTCCGGGCGACATCCTATTCATCCGGGTGAACGGCAATCCTGACTATGTTGGTCGTTGCGCTCTGTTCCCGGGCTATCCCGAGCCTGTGTACTTCAACGATCACATCATGCGTGTCACGTTGGACCGCTCCGTTGTTAGCGGAGTGTTTCTGACCTTCGTTCTGAACGGTCCGCATGGCAAGCGCGAGATTGCATTGCATCGCAAGACGTCCGCTGGGCAACACACAATCAACCAGGACGGCCTCAGCAGGATTCGGATCCCATTACCACCCATGCATCTCCAAGATGAATTTGCACGGCGAGTTGCGGTAATTGAGAAATTGAGAAATACGTACCAACTCTCGCTCATTGGACTCGATGAGTTCTTCGCCTCGCTCCAGCACCGTGCCTTCCAGGGGGAGTTGTAGCCATGCGCGGCGAGCTCATCGGTGTTTGGTCGGAGACGTGGCGGGAGATCTGGGCGCCCTTGATCGACCAGGAGAGTAGCCCGGACGACATTTTCTGCCAGCTTTATCGTGAGCTCGCGGCGGCTCTCAAGGAGCCTTCAGCCGACGATGCCATAGCTCTCGCAATCAACGATGCGATTCAAATGCGGGAGGCTTTTGATCGAGCCGTTGTGCTTGCGGGCATTGAGGTTGATCTGGCGCGGCTTGACGAGGTTTTCGACGATTCGCTCGCGGCGACTTTCGAGAACGCGATCAGCCGCAGGGGGGCATTGGAGACTGCGCTACTGACAATCATCAACGACCCAACGAAGAGCGTGGCCGTGCTGTCCCAAGCACTCTCCGAGCTTTCCAATGACCCACAGAAGCGCGGAGAGGCAAGAGAGCGGGCGCTCGAGGGTGTCATCAACGACAAGACAAAGAGTAGAGATGTTTTCGAGAGGACCCAGGCTGGAGACTTCGCCGGTGAGCGAGCAATCGTCACCTTTCTCGAAGCCGCACATGAAATTCTCGATGACCTGGGCGGGGATGTGCTGACCAATCTCTATTTCAACCTGCTAACGGTCTTCATCGATAAATACAGCCTTCGCTACGACCTTCGTCGCCCCTGCATGTTATGCCCAACGCTGCCGGGTGTGTTCTCCAGTCTTGTGCGCGATTTGCGGGAAGTGACTAGCCAAGATGCCCACCTTGACAGCCTGATGAAGGAGTTCGAGAACGCAATCCGCGACCTACGCACCGATTGCTCGGATGGGCGCATCAAGACCTGCATCCAGAAGCAGGTCAATCTGCTGGAAGCGATCGGGCGCATGTTTCCGGGTGTGACGGGGACCACGCTTGGTGCCATCTGCGACCAGGTGGGCACCTGGCCGCACGACAAGCTCAAGGTGGCGATAAAGGACCTCTACGGCTTCGCCTGCGACTACCCAGGCATTCGCCACGGCGGCACGCCAGCCAACGCGCTACGCGCGATCGAAATGCGTGACATGATCGCCATTTCCATTCTGCTGGCCGGGTTCACGCCCTACCTGACCGATCAACTCAACGCGGATAGCATGTATCGAGGACGATAAGGGATCGTGATGCCGACTACCCCAGAGCAACTCCAGCACTGGCTCGCTGAACCGGAAGGTGTTCACCTTGAATTTAAGGAAGCGAAACACAACTTCCACTTCGACAAGTTGGTGGACTACTGCGTGGCGTTGGCCAACGAAGGCGGCGGCAACATTATCCTCGGCGTGACCGATTTGCGACCGCGTCGGATTGTCGGCACACAGGCCTTTGCCGAGCCTGGTCGGACTGAAGCGGGGTTGTACGATCGTCTGTCCCACCGCATTCCAGTGGAGGAGGTTACGACGGCCGATGGACGCGTGTTAGTGGTCCATGTGCCGCCTCGGTTGCCTGGGACGGCTTGGGAAATCGAAGGGCGCTACCTCAAACGCGCCGGGGATGAGTTGACGGCTTTGACAGCGAATGAACTCCGAGCCATCTTCGGCGAAGTGGGGCCGGACTTTTCGGCGGAGCCGTGCCCTGGTGCGACCGTTCTCGACCTCTCGGCGTCGGCGATTGCGGCGTTTCGTACTCGCTGGGCTGAACGGACGGGAGATGAACGGAAGGTGGCATGGACCGATCTCGAGACGTTGGCCAATGCTGAATTGCTGGTTGAAGGCGTGCCTACCTATGCGGCGTTGATCTTGTTTGGCACGCGAGCGGTACTTGGACGGTGGCTGGCGCAGGCCGAGATTGTGTTCGAATATCGGTCGTCCGAGGCCTCGGGTCCGGCTGCCGACCGTGAGGAGTTTCGGGAGGGATTTTTTCTCTGCCACGATGCGCTGTGGCAGAAGATCAATTTGCGCAACGATCGCCAAAGCTATCAGGATGGATTGTTCCGGGTGGAGCTGCCTACCTTCGATGAGGTGTCGGTGCGAGAAGCCTTGTTGAACGCGGTGGCGCATCGGGATTATCGGCAGGGTGGCTCCATTTTCGTTCGCCAGTTTGCACACCGGTTAGAAGTGGTCAGCCCTGGGGGGCTTCTACCGGGCATCACTCCCGATAATATTCTTGATCGGCAGAGTCCACGCAATCGTCGCCTCGCCGAGGCCTTAGCCAAGTGCGGCTTGATCGAGCGGTCGGGTCAAGGCATGAACCTCATGTTTGAGCAGGCGATCCGGCAGGGTAAACCGCTCCCCAGCTTGGCCGGGACTTCGGCTCATGAAGTCCGCCTCACGCTGGACGGTCTGGTGAAGCGCCCAGCTTTTGTGCGTTTTATGGAGCGGCTTGGCGCGGAGCGGCTTCGTTCGTATTCCACCTACGACTTTCTCACCTTAGATTATCTGCACCGGGAAGAACCGCTGCCGGACTATTTGAAAGTCAGGTTGCCTGGGTTAATCGAAGGCGGTGCCGTGGAGTCCATCGGCCATGGGAAGGGCACGCGCTATTTGCTGTCGCATCGCTTGTATGCCGCGTTGGGTGCCAAGGGGGTGCGTACCCGTAAGAAGGGGCTCGATCGGGAGACCAACAAAGCCTTGTTGGTCAGGCATATCCAGGATAACCAGGCAACGGGGTCCAAAATGGAGGAGCTCCGGCAAGTGCTCCCCGCTCATTCGCGCAGTCAAATCCAAGTTCTGTTGCGCGAGTTGGTGAAGCAGGAGGCGGTTCATGTTCATGGAGCGACTCGGGCGGCCCGCTGGTATCCAGGGCCCGAACGGTCGGATTGCAACCATGCGTAAGCCCAATGCAATACTTGACCGAGGTTCTTCCTCTCTCGATCCACATGCTCCCCATTATTCCAAGCAGTTACGATTGCAACCGTATTGCGACCGCGTTGCGCTCAGTTGCAATCCCTGGATGATCCTCAGCGCGGAGAGGCTGAAGGGATGAGCCACTTTGGTTTTCTCCAGGCGGAATGGCCGGCGCTTTTCGAGGCAACGGCGAAGGCGGAGTTGTTGGTGCACGCCGACCCACGCACTGCCTGTTTCTATGCCCGGCGCGCCCTCGAGCTGGCCGTGGCGTGGGCGTACAAGCACGACAGTTCGCTGCGGCTTCCCTATCAGGACAACCTGAGTGCGCTGATCCACGAGCCCACTTTCAAGGCGGTTGCTGGCGAAGCGGTATTCAGCAAGGCCCGGGTCATTAATACGCTGGGCAATCAGGCTGTTCACAGTCATCGTCCGATCCAGGAGTCGGACGCGTTGTCTGCGGTGCGTGAACTCTTCCACGTGGGCTACTGGCTCGCCCATTCCTATGCGCGCGGCGCCAAGCCGGCTCCGGGGTTGGCGTTCGATGTGAACGCACTGCCGAAGGCCACGCCGCTACCGAAGCAGACCATCGACCAGCTCCAGAATCTGGAGGCTGGGCTTCGCGAGCGGGACGAGAAGCTTTCGGCACTCTTGGCCGACAAGACGGCGCTGGATGAGGAGCTAAAGCGGCTGCGGGCGGAAGTCGCCGAGGCAAAGAAGGCCGCCTCGGCGCAGCCGGATACGCATGACTACTCCGAGGCCCAGACCCGCGACTACTTTATCGACCTGTTACTGAAGGAAGCGGGTTGGCCGCTGGACCAGCCGCATGATCGCGAGTTCGAAGTGGCCGGGATGCCCAATGCCCAGGGCAAAGGCTTCGTGGACTATGTGCTCTGGGGTGACGACGGCAAGCCCCTGGGGCTTGTCGAGGCCAAACGCACCCGTCGCGATCCACGAGTCGGGCAGCAACAGGCGAAGCTCTATGCTGATTGCCTGGAAAAGCAGTTCGGCCAACGGCCGCTTGTCTTCTATTCCAACGGTTACGAACACTGGTTGTGGGACGACGTCAACTGTCCGCCGCGGCAGGTGCAGGGCTTCTACAAGAAGCCTGAGCTGGAGCTCGCCATCCAGCGACGTACCAACCGAAAGTCGCTCGCCGCGGCCGAGATCAATCCACAAATTGTCGAGCGCTATTACCAGACGCGCAGCATCCGCCGCATCGGCGAAGCCTTCGAGCGCGACCATGACCGCAAGGCGCTGGTGGTGATGGCCACCGGCGCGGGCAAGACGCGTACTGTTATCGCTCTCGCAGATCTCCTCATGCGTTGCAACTGGGCGAAGCGGGTACTCTTTCTCGCCGACCGCGTGGCCTTAGTGCGCCAAGCGGTGAATGCGTTCAAGAAGCATTTGCCAGATTATTCGCCGGTGAATCTCGTCACCGAGAAGGACACCGAAGGGCGGGTGTTTGTCTCGACGTATCCGACTATGATGGGGTTGATCGACGACACGAGTGACGGACAGCGGCGCTTCGGGGTTGGCCACTTCGATCTTGTGATCATCGACGAGGCGCACCGCTCGGTGTTCCAGAAATACCGCGCCATCTTCGATTACTTCGACTCACTCCTGGTGGGCCTCACGGCCACGCCGAAAGACGAGGTGGATCGCAATACCTACAGCCTGTTCGATCTGGAAAACGGTGTTCCAACCGATGCCTACGGACTCGAAGAGGCGGTCAAAGACGGATTCCTCGTGCCGCCTAAGGCGGTGTCGGTGCCGCTCAGGTTCCAGCGCGAGGGGATCAACTACGATCAGCTTTCCGAAGAGGAGAAGGAACAGTGGGACGCGCTGGAGTGGGATGAGGACGGCGAGGTACCAGACCGCGTGGAAGCCGAGGCGGTCAACAAGTGGCTGTTCAACAAGGACACCGTGGACAAGGTGCTGGCCCACCTGATGACACGCGGGCTGACAGTTGCCGGCGGCGACCGCCTGGGCAAGACAATCTTGTTTGCCAAGAACCAGGCGCACGCGGATTTCATCGCCGACCGGTTCAACACCAACTATCCGCACTACAAGGGCGAATTCGCCAGGGTCATCACCTTCAAGACCGAATACGCCCAGAGTTTGATTGACAATTTCTCAAACAAAGACAAGGCACCTCACCTCGCGCTCTCGGTGGACATGCTCGACACCGGCATCGACATCCCGGAGGTCGTCAACTTGGTGTTCTTCAAACTGGTACGGTCGAAGACCAAGTTCTGGCAGATGCTCGGGCGTGGGACACGCTTGTGCCCGGATCTGTTCGGACCGGGGCAGCACAAGCAGTTCTTTTACCTGTTTGACTACTGTCAAAATCTTGAGTTCTTCAGCCAGAACCCCGAGACCACGGAGGGTGCGCTGGGCCAGTCGCTCGGCAAGCGGCTCTTTAAGGGGCGGCTAGAGCTCATTGGAGAGCTCGATGAAAAGTTAGTTGATCGGACCGAACCTGAGAGGATCAAACTTATACGCCCTGTCTATGGCGACACCTCCACGGAGGCCGATGTGCGGCAAGTGGTTGCGGGACTCTTGCATAGCGAAGTCGCCGCTATGAATCTGGACAACTTTGTCGTACGGCCCAAGCGGCGTGTCGTAGAGAAATATGCCAAGCCTGAGTCCTGGGTCATGTTGCCAGCTGAGTCGTTGCATGAATTATCACATGAAGTTGCTGGCTTGCCATCCGAACTCGAATCAGAATCCGAAGAGGCAAAGCGCTTTGACCTGCTCGTCCTCAATCTGCAATTGACGCTCCTGCGCTCTAAGCCCGCCTTCGCGCGCCTCCGTGATGAGGTGAAGGCGATTGCCGGTTTGCTAGAAGAGAAGTCCGCTATTCCCATGGTGCGGGAGCAAATGGCGCTGATTCAGGACCTGCAAACTGACGAGTGGTGGCAGGACGTGACCTGCCCGATGCTGGAGATAGTTCGGCGGAGGCTGAGGAATCTTGTGCAGTTGATCGATAAGGCGAAACGCACGCCCATCTACACCGACTTCGAAGACGAGATGGGTGACGAGACAAACGTGGAGTTGCCAGGCTTCACGGTTGGCAACGGTTTCGAGAAGTTTCGCGCGAAGGCTCAAACCTTTCTCCGCGCGCATCAGGATCACGTGACGATCCACAAGCTGCGCATGAACAAGGCACTCACAGCGGCGGACCTGGCTGAACTTGAGCGCATGCTCGCCGAAAGCGGTTTCTGCGATACACAGGACATCAGTCGCGCTAAGACAGAGTCCCAAGGCCTCGGTCTCTTCGTACGCTCTTTGGTGGGCATGGATCGAGAGGCTGCCAAGCAAGCACTCGCAGGATTCTTGGCAAGTAAAACGCTGAACGCGAACCAGATCGAGTTCGTGAACCTGATCGTGAACCGCCTGACCGAGCACGGATTGATGGAGACGTCAGCACTCTACGAGTCGCCATTCACCGACCTTACACCGCAAGGTCCAGATGGACTCTTTACCTCGGTGCAGGTGGATGAGTTGATGCGGGTTCTCGATCAGGTTAGAGCGACAGCGGTCGCTGTCTGAGAGACAAATAAGCGGTCGCGTCGTGAGTATTTAGGTGAGGAGAGCTCAAAACTGGTGGCTTAATGACTGCATGAGGCTCCATAAGGGTGAACTGCTTGCATGCACCCATCGGATACCTCCTCGAAGATTCTGTCCCCGTTCCAAGGTGTCTGTCAAATCCGGGCTACCTCACTGGGCTATATCAGTCCGATGGAGTTCGGAATGAAGGCTGGATTAGCGTATGCTGGTGTCAATTAAACTGGCAGCAGCCCACGCCGAGCATATCGTGCTCGAGGTAACATGACGATGAACGACCTCAAATCTGAATTTAGCTATGCCTATGTCCGTGCCGTGGCTCATGCTGCTGGCTACTTTGTTCAAGAATCGAATCGCACATTCGATGCTGACGGCGTCGATCTGACCGTCCTCGCTCGAACGGCAAACGGCAATGTGCGCTCTCCAAGGCTCGACATTCAGCTGAAAGCAACAGCAAAGGCAGTCACCGAAGATCCATTTCCGTTTGACCTGGAAATCAAGAACTATGATGAGTTACGCTCCACGGAACTCCAGGTCCCTCGGGTTCTTGTTGTCGTCGTAGTACCTGATGAAGTGACTCATTGGGTAACGGCCAACGAGACGGAACTTGTAATGCGCCATTGTGGGTACTGGCTCTCACTTAGGGGTAAGCCATCGACAGCAAATGAAGCCACGATTCGCGTTCGGATTTCGAGAGCCGCCTGCTTCCATGTTGATCCGGTCCGTGCAATGATGGAACGAATTAAACTTCGAGGCTTGCCATGAGCGGCCATCTCTGGCTACCGCAGCCAGCGAGCATCCCAACTCCCGCAGAGTTAGCTGCATACCTGCATCAGCAAGGATGGACGCAATTAAAATCAGATCAAAATTGGGCCGAATACTCCAAACAACTAGGCGAGGAGGAAATCGCTCTGGAAGTGCCGCAATATTCGTCGGCGCGCGATTACGCTCGTGTTGTGCGACTGCTCTTGGAGGATATGGCCAGAATCGAAACTCGAGAGCCTTCCGCAATTCTCCGTGACGTGAAGGCGTCTTCAGTCGACATTGTTCGGCTTGCGATTGAGGGTGCCGCAACCCGCGATGGTCGTATACCCGTGGAAGCTGGACGTCGCATATATGGAGCGGCACGGGACATGCTCCTTGCTGCAGCTTGTTCGGTCATCGATCCACGGCCCGTGTTCGCCAAGCGGAAGCCTGAAGAGGCGATGGAGTTATTGCAGCGCGCCCGCTTTGGGCAGACCGAGGTGGGAAGTTTCGTCTTGACGATTGAGTGTTTCGTGCCTCCGCGCCTTCAACAAACCTTACTCCCAGGCGATGCTGACTTGGATGCACCCCTAGAACGCCGTGCCTGTTTGAAACTCGCTCAAGCCCTTGTTGGAGCAGAAGCCGCGAGTCGGGAGTCAACTGTGTCTGGTGAAATCGGACCGTTTCTTAACCGAACACGAGACGGAGTCAGTGCGAATCTCTGTGACGCTGTCGCAGAGATAATTGAATCAACCACAGCTGAAGCCGTACGCGCGCATTTCTCATTTGCCTCGCGGCGGCCACTTAGTGTGACCGTATCTCAAGACGTCGCTTTCTCACCTGACGTAGCGCCGGTCCTTCGAGAGGCAGCCGCGCGGCTGCGCGACGAAGCATCATACTTTGGAACTGAGATAATTGGACCAGTTGTAAAGCTAAGTAGCCAAGACCCTTCCCGAGGTGGTGAGACTGTGATCCATAGTTATGTTGAAGGTAAACCCCTCAGAATTCACGTGACACTTTCCCCCAACCCTTACCAAACAGCAATCGAGGCGCATCGTGATGGCGTGCTTGTACGCTGCCTCGGCGATTTGAGACGAGAGGGACGTTCATGGGTTCTTAGCAACCCGCACGACTTCCACGTCGACACGGGATCGGAGGTGGAATAGTGTATGGTGGCCCTATCACTCAATCCGTTATGTCGACACCCGATCAATAACAAGTAGCGCCTCGTATTCACTAGGCAAGTTCTGAAGTGAGGCCCACCATGGCGGCGGTTCGCTTGGATGCGGTGGGCTCCACTCTCTCGTCTCCTCGCTCGAAACAGGGGTGAAATGCGTTTTCACTCGCAGACTTCTGGCATTGAAATCTGCTCCTCTTAGGTCAGGGCATTGGGGCCGTATTTCGTTGATCATGTCTATGAATTCCTGAGACGGAGTACATTCGCCAATATAGGGGGGAATAAAAGGGGTCGGGGAATAAAAGGGGTCGGGAGTCTTTTCTCGCCGCAGTGTCCACCGCTTCCTGCCTGGGGGAAAATAAAGGGGTCGGGAGTCTTTATTTTGGCACTCGTTACAACAGCAATCTGCTAACGGAGGGTTTGCGCTGATCTCCAGGCAGGGAGTAGGCTGGCGGTGAGGAAGGCTGAGGCTCAGGTCGAGGTTGAGACTTAGATCAAGGTTGAGTGCAGAGGCTCGCCGTCTTGAAAGGTTGAGGTTCAGGTTAAGCTCGGAGACTCCACATGTGGTTCCTGCTTCTGCTTTCCCTCGGTGCCGCTCCGGCTTGGGCGGAAGATCTTGGCGAACTGAGTGCGAATCCTGCTCGTCTCTCTGGTCTGTCCGGTCTGTCTGGTCTCTCTGGTTCTTCTGGTTGGTTTTCCGGTCCGGCCAACAAGACAGACCAAATAGACCAGATAAACGAGATAGACCAGTTTCGGCTCTCCGTTCTCACCGGACTCGATCAACAATCCCTTCGGCGCCGGGAATCCCTACAACCCCAGCAGTCCCACGAATCCCTACGGCCGCGGCCTGCGAATTGAAGGACGCTGATCCAGCCGTTGAACCGCTCCACGTAATCTCATGGCTGCTTGACACCTCCCCACGGACGGCCTAGCCTTGCTCGTCATCTTAGGGCTCACGCGGCCCTAGCCCGCATTATTCATGACGGTTCGTCGTCCCCCACCCATCCCTCCCCCATACTATGGGGGAGGGTGAGGGAGGGGGGCCGAGACGGGCGCGCGGAGCCGGGAG
>Ga0315268_10007415_pt1 | contig 11539 bp, 8 predicted proteins | sample C1_top_MG_FD_204535 | JGI IMG/M metagenome (GOLD analysis project Ga0315268, IMG submission 204535) | Sediment microbial communities from Yellowstone Lake, YNP, Wyoming, USA - C1_top | ecosystem: Environmental > Aquatic > Freshwater > Lake > Sediment | place: USA: Wyoming | collected 2017-08-01 | reverse complement strand
ACACCGGCAGGCCCTCCTGACCCTTCCCACAATCGCCGGAGCTCACATCCCAAGCGAAATCACTCCCAACACGGTCTATACGCCGGAGCGTTTCAAATAGGTTGCCAGTAAGCGTCACATCGCGCACCATCTCGGCTAGTTCGCCATGGCGGATCATGTAGGCGTACTTGGCGACGAACGAAAAATCGTCGATGGCTGTCTCTCCGCCCAGCCAATCACAGGCGTATACGCCCAACTCGATGTCGCGGACAAGATCGGCCAGTGTCCCATTGCCATCTGGCTCGATGGCCGTGTTGGTCATTCGCACCAAGGGCGGATAGCGGTAGCTCGTGGCGCGCGCGTTGCCGGTCGGCCGCTCACCCAGCTCGGCGGCAGTCTCGCGACTGTGCAACCGTCCGACGAGCTCGCCCTCACGAATGAGAAATGTCTTTTGGGTGGGCACGCCCTCGTCGTCAAAGGCCACGCTGCCTCGCAGCCCAGGCACACTGCCATCGTCGGTCACATTCAACGTCTTGGGCCCAAAAGGCCGGCCCAATGCCATCATTTCTTTGGCATGCGAGTTGGCGATGATAAAGTCAGCTTCCGAAAGGTGGCCAAAGGCTTCATGGATGAACAGTCCTGCCAGAGCAGGATCGAGCACCACCGGATAGCGCCCCCCACGCACTGGCTCAGCGTTGAGGAGGTCGCAAGCTAGTTTGGCCGCGTCGCGCGCCAGGTTATCGCGGTTCTCCACAGCCTCGAAGCCGGCAGCCAGCGCGAGTGACTTGCCGGCTCGTTGCACGCGAGTGTCCTCGCGAGCCATCGCGGTGAGTTGCAGATCAATCGTCGGGCGCTCCTGGTAGATGTACGTCCCCTCGTTGTTGGCATAATGGACCTGGGTGAGCACATCGCGGTACTCGGTCTGCCCGCCCTGGATGCGGGGATCGCTCTTGACTAGTTGCCGGTGATAACGTTCCAACAATGCCATCTTTTCTTCCAGCGGGATCTGCCCAAAGTCCTTGACTACCTTTGCCTCGACCTCAGCCACAACCGGCCCGACAGGAGCCAGTTCGATGTGTTGGTGGGTCGCCCCGCGCGCAGCTTCCCAAGCCTGGCGGACGCGACGCTTGAGATCACGCAGTTGAGTGAAGGTGACGGCGCCCCATCCCCCGCCCGGCAAGAGCGTGCGGGCGATGCCGCCTTGATCCACGTGGCTATCTGCCGTTTCCAAGCCGTCGTCACGAAAGACGATGCGCGTCACCTCGCGACGCTCCACACGAATATCGGCAAAAGCAGCCGGTGTATGTTTGAGCGCATCGGTCATCCGCTCGCGCAAATAGAGTCGCGTTGCCATCATGTCACCAGAAAACAAAAACCGTGGGCGCTTGCCCACGGCTCAACGGTGCAAAACACTGGAACGACGACAGATACAGACACACTATCGTCGCGGTTCCCCTGACCGTGGGCGCACAGCGTCAACTCCCGCGCCTGAGCCAGGGGCAGCGACGTTACACTCCCCTGCGCCTCCGCGCGGGTCTCAGAAACGGGGCGGCGAACAGGCTACCGCCCCGGCTGCGTTCAGATGCTTCAGAATCGTTACTCGACATCTCTCACTCGACTAGTATTCAATTACGACTCTATTCTATCACGTCGGAACAAGGCCGTCAACTGGCGATTAGCCTTTGGAATTGTGCACGGTACAGTTGAAATCTCCTGGTGTTTTATGTACAGTGGAACGAACACTAGCAGTCCGCCGCCCTTGCAAGCGTCAGTCGCTCAGAGTATAATCCCGTATGGAATACGGAACACGCAACACGCGAACTAGTTGTGTAAACCAGCACCAGAAATGGAGCCATGAACCATGATGCGCTTTGACCGTTTCACGGAACGCGCGCAAGAGGCCGCTGCACGGGCTGCCGAATTGGCGCAAAAGTATGGTCACACCCAGGTGGACGTGGAACACGTCCTGCTAGCGCTTATCGAACAAACAGACAGCGTCGTCCTGCAAATCCTTGAACGCATCGGCGCGAACGTGGAGGCGCTGCGACACCGGATTGAGGACGTGCTACGCACCGGGCCGAAAACTTCGATCTATGGCAGCGGCGGCACCGGGCAAGTCTTTGTCACGCCGCGCCTCAAGCGTGTGTTGGACCTGGCGATTGAGGAAGCCAGCAAGCTGAAAGACGAGTATATTTCCACAGAGCACATCTTGCTGGCAATGGCGGCCGACCGCAACAGCGTCACTGCACGGCTGCTCGCCGAATCTGGTGTGACCAAAGACCGGATTTATGACGCGATCAAGGAGGTGCGAGGCGGCCAGCACGTCACCACGCCACAGGCAGAAAGCCGCTACCGCGTGCTGGAAAAGTATAGCCGTGACTTGACCAAGCTGGCCAAGGAAAGCAAGCTCGATCCGGTCATCGGTCGAGATGACGTCATCCTGCGCGTCATCCAGGTGCTCAGCCGCCGCACCAAGAACAATCCAGTGCTCATCGGCGAGGCCGGCGTGGGCAAGACCGCCATCGTCGAAGGGTTGGCGCAAAAGATCGCGGCCAACGACGTGCCGGAAATCCTGATGGGCAAACGAGTCGTCGCGCTCGATCTGGGCGCGATGGTCGCCGGGTCACGCTTCCGGGGCGAGTTCGAGGAGCGGCTCAAGGCGGCGATGGAAGAAATCCAGCGGAGCGAAGGTGAGATCATCCTGTTCATTGACGAGCTGCACAACGTCGTCGGCGCCGGCGCGGCCTCGGGTGCGTTGGATGCTTCCTCGATGATGAAGCCAGCTCTCGCCCGTGGCGAGCTGCAATGCGTGGGGGCGACGACGCTGGACGAATACCGCCAGTACATCGAAAAGGACGCTGCGCTCGAGCGCCGCTTTGCGCCGGTCTTTGTGGACGAGCCCTCGGTGGACGAGACGATTGAAATGCTGCGCGGCCTGCGCGACCGTTATGAGGCCCACCACAAAGTCCGCTTTAGTGACGAGGCGCTGGTCGCGGCGGCCAAATTGAGCCAGCGCTATGTGACCGACCGCCATCTGCCCGACAAGGCGATTGACCTGATGGACGAGGCAGCCGCCAAGCTACGCGTGGCGTTATATACGCTTCCGCCCGAGATCAAGCAAATGAAGACGGAGCTCGATCGCCTGTTGGCCGAAGAAGAGGCCGCCGGCAATGCGCGCGAGTACGAACGCGCGGCGCGCGTCAAGGCCGACCGGCTGCGGTTGCAGCAATAGTTTGACGAAAAGCGCGGAGAGTGGCAGCGGTCGAAAAACCTGGACGAGATCGTGGACGTGAACGACATCGCTGGTGTCGTGGCCGCGTGGACGGGCATTCCCGTGGCGCAACTGGTGGAGACGGAAGCCGCGAAACTGCTCCACATGGAAGAGCGTCTGCACGAGCGCATCATCGGCCAGGACGAGGCTATTTCTGCGCTTTCCGATGCGATCCGTCGCGCGCGCTCGGGCCTCAAAGATCCGCGCCGCCCCATCGGCAGTTTCATCTTCCTGGGCGCCTCTGGGGTGGGCAAGACGGAGCTGGCGCGCGCCCTGGCCTGGTTCATGTTCGACGACCAAGACGCGCTCGTGCGGATTGACATGAGCGAGTATCACGAAAGCCATACCGTCAGCCGCTTGTTCGGTGCGCCGCCGGGTTACGTGGGCTATGAAGAAGGCGGCCAGTTGACCGAGGCCGTGCGCCGCCGCCCTTACCAGGTGGTGCTGTTTGACGAAATCGAAAAGGCGCATCCAGATGTCTGGAACTCGCTGCTGCAAATCTTGGAAGACGGCCGGCTGACTGACGGCCAGGGCCGCACGGTGGACTTTCGCAACACGGTGCTCATTATGACCAGCAACCTAGGCACCGAGTTTGCGCGCAAGGGCGGGGCGCTGGGCTTTATGCGGCCTGGTGAAGGGCAGACCTCCGCCGAGGTCGCCTCGGACCACAAAAAGATCGAAGATGCGCTCAAGCACGCATTCCGTCCCGAGTTTCTCAACCGCGTGGACGAGATCATTATCTTTAGTACGCTCTCACTGCAAGACATGGAAAAGATTGTGAACTTGCAGATGAAAGAGGTCAGCGGGCGATTGAGCGAACAGGGGCTGACAGTGGAATTGACCGAAGCGGCGCGCAAGTGGTTGGCCAAGCAGGGCTACGACCCGCAGTTCGGCGCGCGACCACTCCGGCGCGCGATTCAAAAGCATGTCGAAAGCCCGCTTTCGGTCAGGCTCTTGCGCGGCGAGTTTCACGCGGGCGATTGTGTAATCGTAGACACCGACCATGAGGAGCTGACCTTCAAGCGCAAAGAGAGCGCCGACGAGTCACCGAACGTGCCGCGGGTCGAGTTGGTGTCGGCTTGAGAATCAGAAACCCGTTTCCCCAACCCCGCTCCGCTTCGCGCCGGGGGCCTTTAGGAAAACGGGTTTCTAGCTGCTCGCACAGGCTCGACGGGCCTTGCGTTCGGCTACCAGTTCGCGCAAGAGAGAGAGTTGGTGCTCGGCACTATCACGCCAGTAGGGGTTATGTCCTTCGACCAGGTATTGCTCCAGGTCGGCAATGGCCTGCTCGTGATCGCCACGAATCTGATAGGCCATGGCACGGTTAAACAGCGCTTCAGCCCAATGCGGCGCCAGTTCCAGCACGCGTGTCATATCGCGGATGGCGCGATAAGCGTTCCGCAACTCGCGCCAATAAAGTACACCCCGGCTAAAGTACGCCTCGGCATAATTGGGGTCCAATTCGACGGCGCGAGAAAAGTCATCCACCGCCCGTTCGTGCTCGACCCGGTCCGTGTTCGCATTTCCCCAGTGGCGGTGCGTCGCGCCCCGCAGGTGATAAAACCGTGCAAGCAACCGGCGCGGCCATGATGTCTGTGAAGCCGAATTCTTGGTCAAGCTTGACCCTCGTCAAGGCTCGCCAGCTTCCGCCTATGTCAGCCTGCGGCGAGTCAAGGAGAACCTTTGCCAGGCTATTATACCCCCGTGGCGAGTGCCTGCAACCCTGAATTATCGTTTAGAGATGCTTCATTTGCCTATTGTCGGAATAGATGCTAAAATAATCACTGTGCTATCCAGTCCCATCCTTTTCCCTGCGGAACATACAGGTGCGAGACACGCAAGGGGAAACTAGACACCTCTCAGAGCGAGATTCAAAGACAACTGTGAACTCGGCGCGCCTTCAGCGTCTGCAGCAGGTTGGGATGTTGGCCTCACAAGGGATTCCATTCCGCCTGCGCACCGCGAGTTCAGAAAGGAGGGATGCCACCGGGAATTGTCGCTATCCTTTCCGCCCGTTTTGTTTTCCAACCCAAATCTTTTTGTCAGGAGGAGTTTCCATGAGACGCCACGTTTCCAAGCCCACTAGCCTGTTGATTGCCCTGTTGACGATTACAGGCCTTTTGTTGAGCGCTTGCGGCCCTGCGGCCACACCCGTGCCGCCGGCCCAAGCGCCTGAGCCGACCCAAGCGCCGACCAAGCCGCCTGAGCCGACCAAGGAGCCGACCAAGCCGCCGACTCCGGCGCCCCCCACCGCCACGCCTGCCCCCAAGACCTTGCTGGACATCATCAAGGCGCGCGGCGTGATGAAGGTCTCGACCGATCCGAACTATAAACCACAGAGCTTTCTCAACGACAAAGGCGAGCTCGACGGCTTTGACATTGACGTCGCCAAAGAGGTCGCCAAGCGACTCGGCGTCAAGGTCGAGTTCGTCACGCCGGACTGGGACATCATCGTCGCCGGCAACTGGGGTGGTCGCTGGGATCTCTCCATCGGCTCGATGACGATCACGCCTGATCGCAAGAACGTGCTGTTCTTCTCCAGCCCGTACTATTACACTCCCGCGCAATTCGCCGTGCACAAGAACAGCACGATCACCAAGATCGAGGACTTTAGCGGCAAGACGGTGTGCGTAGGCTCTGGGACGACCTACGAGAGTTACCTTGGCGGCCAGTTGACGCTGGAAGGCGAAACGATCCTCAAGCAGGTCACTGGCGCCAAAGCGCAAGTGTTGTCCACGGACTCGGAGTGCATCCAGGCTATCCAGGCCGGGCGCAAAGAGATCGCCGGCGTGCTGACCGCGCAGCCGACCATCGAAGACGCCATCAAGAACGGTGCACCCATCAAAAAGCTCGGCGACCCGGTCTATTATGAAGACCTGGCGGCGGCAATGGACAAGAACGTCCCCAACAGCCAAGCCTTTGTAGACGCCGTGACCAAGGCCATTGACGAGATGCGCACGGATGGCACACTGACCAATCTCTCGGTCAAGTGGTACGGCGTGGACATCTCGACCAAGAAGCAGTAATTCTTGCGCGCACGCAGGGGGCCGGAGCAAGTCTCTCCCCCTGCAGTGTATCTACCTCAATAATGTTAGATTTCGCTTGGGCGAGGTGCATTTTGCAGTTGTGTCTGTCGTAGGAGCGCCGTCCCCGGCGCGACATCACGCCCGAGAGGGCGCTCCTACAGCGAATCTAACATCGTCTAGCCGGAAAAGAGAGGTGAATCCAATGTCCGTAGTAGCAATGGCTCCTCCACACGATGAGATGGCTGAGGGTGAAGTCCGGCAGACCGCACAACAACAGTTCAGGTTTGTGGCCTGGACGGCTGCCGTCTGGGTCGGCATCCTGGCTGTGATCGTCGCATTCCTCTCATTCATTCATCTCGACCTGAGCTTTATGCTCAAGTGGCTCCCCTTTATCGCCGAAGGTATCGCGACGACGTTGTTCGTTTCGGTTGCCTCGATCCTGTTGGCCTGCGTGATAGCGCTGATAGGCGCGTTGGGGCGGCTTTCTCGCAACCCCGTCTTTTTCGGCCCGGCCACATTTTACATCTCTATCATCCGGGGCACGCCGCTCATCCTCCAGATATTCATCTGGTACCTGGCGCTGCCGCAAGTCAAGATTCCTGGCCTGTTTCCCGAGGGCATTGTGCTAGAGGGAACATTGGCGGGCATTTTGGCCCTGGCTGTGTGTTACGGCGCTTACATGACCGAGACGTTCCGTGGCGGGATTCAATCCATCAGCAAAGGGCAGACCGAGGCAGCGCTGGCGCTAGGGATGACGCGCTCCCAAACGATGCGCCGGGTCATTTTGCCCCAGGCGTTGCGCATCGTCATCCCGCCCGTCGGCAACGACTTTATTGCAATGACCAAAGACAGCTCGCTGGTGTACTTTATGGGCGTGTGGGAGATCTTGTTCCGCGCCAACAAGATCGGCCGCCAGTACTTTCGCAACTTTGAGACGCTGGTCATCGCCGCACTGTTTTACTGGATCATGCAGATCGTTCTGCAATACGTCCAGTCCAAGATCGAAACCCGCCTGGGGAGAGGAGACCGCTGATGGAAACGGCAAAGCCTATCGTCCGCGTTCAGAATCTCCACAAGTATTTCGGCCGCCTGCACGTCTTGCGCGATATTTCGTTCGAGGTTTACCCGCGCGAAGTGGTGTGCCTGATCGGACGCAGCGGCTCTGGCAAGTCCACGCTCTTGCGCTGCATCAACTTTTTGGAAGAGCCGACCGCCGGCACCGTCGAGGTGAACGGCGTCGTCGTGCACGCAAAGGAGAGAGGCAGCGACCGCGACGAGCGTGTCCGCAAGATTCGCACCTCGGCGGGGATGGTGTTCCAAGAATTCAACCTGTTCCCGCACATGAGCGTGATTGACAACATTATTGAAGCACCGGTCGGCGTCAAGGGCATGCCGCGCGACCAGGCCATCGCCATCGGCGAAAAGTTCCTGGCCAAAGTTGGGCTGATGGAAAAGCGCAACGAGTACCCGGCGCGCCTTTCCGGCGGGCAAAAGCAGCGTGTGGCCATCGCCCGCGCGCTCACGATGGAGCCCAAAGTCATGCTCTTTGACGAGCCGACGAGCGCGCTCGACCCGGAACTCATCGGTGAAGTGCTCAACGTGATGAACGAGCTGGCCCATGAAGGGACGACCATGATGGTCGTCACACACGAGATGGGCTTTGCGCGCGAGGCGGCTAACCGGATTATCTTTATTGACGGCGGCGGGTTTGCGGAAGAAGGGCCGCCGGAGCAGTTCTTTACTTCGCCCAAGGACCCGCGCACACGGCAATTCTTGCAGCGGTTGCTCTCCGGCGAAGAAGGGCGCGGGAAGAGAAAGTAAGAGTCTGGTCGGGGACGCCAAGTCTATTTTCAGACCAGAGGCGCCGAGAGACGACTTGCGCTCTCTGCGCCTGTGTGGCATGATAAAGAGAATCGCCGTAAACGCTGGCAGTGCAAGGAGGTGAGTCTATCGCGGATACGAGTATATGTCTTGCTGGTCATATTGGGGGAACACGTGAACGACGTGCTTCCACACAGTTAGTAATCCAAACTTTCAGGAGGAGAAAAAGATGAACACCCGAGTGTTCCGCATCTGTGCGGCGATGACCGCGTTGGCTTTCGTCATCGCCGCGTGTGCGCCTGCGGCCACGCCCGTGCCGCCCACGCCCGTGCCGCCGACCCAGGCGCCTCAACCGACCAAGCCGCCTGCACCCACAGCCGCGCCGACCGCGGTTGCCGCCTCTCCCACCGCTGCACCGACCGCGATGCCGCCCGTCGCTGACTTGAAGGGCCGCCAACTCAAGGTCGGCTCGGACACCACCTACCCGCCCTTCGAGTTCGTGGACACCAAGACCAACCGGATCGTCGGCTTTGACGTGGACTTGGTAAATGAAATCTGCAAGTTGATCAACTGCAAGGCCACGTTCATCACCACCAACTATGACACGATCTTTGTCGCACTGTCACAAAAGCAGTTTGACATGGTCGCGTCCGGCTCCACTATCACCGACGAACGCAAAAAGACAGTCAACTTTAGCGACTCGTACCTCAAGTATGGCGAGACGCTGCTGGTCCGAGCCGGCGACACCACCGTCAAGACCAAGGACGACCTGAAGAACGTCAAGATCATCGTGGGCGTCCAGACCGGCACCAGCAACGAGCAGACCGCGCTCAAGCTCGTGGCCGACCAGAAGAGTCAGGTCAAACGGTTCGACACTTTTGACCAGGCCGTGGCCGCGCTCATCGCCGGCGACATCAACTGCGTGGAGATTGACCAGCCGGCCGCGCTGGGCTACATGGCCACCAACCCTGGCAAGCTTATGACGGTCAAGGATGAGTTTACCAGCGATGACCTGGGCTTTGCCTTTCAGAAGGATGACAAGGAGCTTTTAGACAGCTTCAACGCCGGGCTCAAGGCTGTCCGTGCGAACGGCACGTACGACAAGATCAAAGACTTTTGGTTCAACAAGTGGACGGCCGGCGCGCCGATCCCGTAACCGGTCAGATTCTGTGGGGGCTCCGACATGGAGCCCCCACCCGTATCGGAAGGAGGCTTGCCTTGAGCGTAGATGTCCAAACCATCAAGCCGCGAAAAAGTCCGGACACCACCCAATTCAACTGGCGCACTTTTCCGTGGTGGGCGCTGCTTCTCCTTATCTCGGGCCTCCTGGCAGTGGCAGCCATCAACCGCAGCGTGGTTTACCGCGACGCCTGGGAGTTCCTCAAGGGTGGCATTCCCAATACACTCAGGCTGACAGTGACGGCTTACGCCGTGGCGTTGGTGCTGGGACTGGTGGTCGGCCTGGGACGCACGTCCAAGAACGTCGTCGTCTCTAATATAGCGACCCTGTATGTCGAGGTGATTCGCGGCGTGCCGCTCATCGTCGTGCTGCTCTACATCGCCTTCGTCGCCGCCGGGCCGCTGGCGGTTCAACTCAGCAACGCGGCCAAGGCCAGCACCGTCCCGCTTTTAGCAACCAGTCTCCAGACCGTCGCGGACTTGATGCGGATTGATTTCTTCCGCGGCGTGCTAGGACTGGCGGTCGGCTACGCGGCTTACCTGAGCGAAGTCTACCGCGCGGGCATCGAGGGCATCCCGCGCGGGCAAACTGAAGCGGCTCGCAGCCTGGGCATGAGCCAGGGCCAGGCCATGTTCTACATCATTTTGCCACAAGCCATCCGCATCGTGCTGCCGCCGCTGGCGAACGATTTTATCGCGATGCTCAAAGACTCGGCGCTTGTATCGGCCATCGGCGGCACTGTGGACAATGCCGAGTTGACGCTGCGCGGCCGGATGTACGCTTCCAGCACCTTCCGCTCATTCGAGGTCTACAACATGGTCGCGCTGCTGTACCTGGTCATGAGCTTGGTTGGATCGGTGGTGGTGCGCTTTATCGAGCGGCGCTTTAGCGTACCCAAGTAGGAGCAGCCCCATGCCAGAGCCTATTATTATCATCGAGCACGCACGCAAGACCTTTAGACGCGTCGTCGCCATCCAGGATGTGTCCATGCAGGTGATGCCCGGCGAAGTTGTCGTCATTATCGGCCCGTCCGGCTCCGGCAAGTCCACGCTGCTGCGCTGCATTAACCATCTCGAGGCGACTGACTCGGGCCGCATCGTGGTGGACGGCATCCCGCTGGACAAGGCCGAAAACATCAACGCCGTCCGCGCCGAGGTCGGGATGGTGTTCCAGTCATTCAATCTCTTTCCCCATTTGTCGGTGCTGGATAACCTGACGCTGGCGCAAAAGATCGTCCGCAAACGGAATGCGGCGCAGGCCGGACAGATCGCTCGCAACCTGCTGAGCAAAGTCGGCATCCCGGAAAAGGCCAATGCGTTCCCCGCCCAACTGTCCGGCGGGCAACAGCAACGTGTCGCCATTGCCCGCGCGCTGGCGATGAACCCCAAGATCATGCTCTTTGACGAGCCGACCAGCGCGCTGGACCCGGAGATGATTACCGAAGTCCTCGACGTGATGCTGCAACTGGCCAAAGAGGGAATGACGATGGTCGTCGTGAGCCACGAGATGGGCTTTGCCAAGGCCGCCGCACAGCGCATTGTGTTTATGGATCAGGGGATGATTGTTGAAGAGACCACACCAGAAGGATTGTTCACCGCGCCGAAGGAAGAACGCACCAAGCTTTTCCTGAGCAAGATTTTGTGAGACCAACCCGGTTCAGCCGACCGTATTTCCAGCCCGGACGCACAGTCCGGGCTGCCTGTTTACAAAGCCCGCACGGATCACACCCAGCCATCGAATCTCTTGCGGACGACGGCAGAAAACACATAGTTGATCATGGTGATGAAATCATAGACAGGCAGGTTGACTGCCTCCTGAACTGCCGCCGCATAAGGCGGCAAATTGCTACATTCTAGCAGAATCGCCTTGACCTGGTCGTCGTCCTCCACCAACTTTCTGGCTACCCCAACCACTTCTTGCTCAGCCTTTTCAAAGTCTAAAGCGCCCTTTTCCAGCAAAATGGCGTTGTAAAAGTTGGGCTGGGTTTCCATCCCGGTGATCTTGACCGGCGTAGACTCGTCAACGCCAACGGCCCGCAGGTGCCGTTCGGTCACCTGGCGGCTGTCGGCTGCGATGATGCCCACCTTTTCCCCACGGTGCAGAGTCCGGTGAATGAACGGGACCTGGAGCAGGCTGGATAGGAACACGGGCACTGGAAGTGCATCGGCCATCTCTTTTTGAAAGAGGGCCATAAAGCCACAGTCACTGGTGATGGCCTTGACGCCTTCTCGGACGAGCTCCCGGCCCGCCTCGAGGAACGGC
>Ga0315268_10007414_pt1 | contig 11539 bp, 9 predicted proteins | sample C1_top_MG_FD_204535 | JGI IMG/M metagenome (GOLD analysis project Ga0315268, IMG submission 204535) | Sediment microbial communities from Yellowstone Lake, YNP, Wyoming, USA - C1_top | ecosystem: Environmental > Aquatic > Freshwater > Lake > Sediment | place: USA: Wyoming | collected 2017-08-01 | reverse complement strand
AAAGATCCCAAACGGAGAGAATCATTATGATAGTCGGAAAACAGAAATCTATTGCAGAAATCAGGGAAATTATTTCGCCGTACAAAAAGCTCCTTGTCCTAGGCTGCGGCACATGCGTGAAAACATGCTTTGCAGGCGGAGAAGACGAGGTTGCAACTTTATCATCCGCTTTGCGTCTTTCGTTTAAAAAAGACGGCAGAAGCATCTATATAGAGGAATTGACCGTGGAGCGTCAGTGCGAAGATGAATTCATAAGGGAAGCGGCGGTCGCCATTTCTAAAAATACGGCAGTATTATCCCTTGCCTGCGGAGCCGGGGTCCAGGCAATCGCAAGGAGGTTTGCGAATGTTCCGGTGCTTCCGGGAGTCAATACAACCTTTATCGGTGTTCTTGAAAAGCAGGGCCTTTTTACCGAAGAGTGTCTGGGGTGCGGCGATTGCCAACTGGCTGTTTTCGGCGGGGTATGCCCTGTTTCACGGTGCGCCAAAAAGCTCCAGAATGGTCCCTGCGGCGGTTCCCGTAACGGAAAATGCGAAATAAATCCGGAGACGGATTGCGCCTGGCAGCAGATTATCACGAGGCTGACCGCCCTCGGGCAGCTTGACAATTTGAGAAAATACAATCCCCCGAAAGACTGGCGAACCAGTCATGCAGGCGGACCAAGAAAACTGGTAAGAGAGGATCATGTAATATGAAACCGGAATTACTGAGCAACCTGCAGCGTGTTTTATCAGATGGAAAATTTGCCGTGACAGCCGAGTGCGGGCCGCCCCGTGGCGCCGATCCAGGGGTAATCCGGAGAAAAGGCGAATTGCTGAGAGGGCATGTTGACGCGGTGAATGTAACCGATAATCAGACCGCAATTGTTAGAATGTCGAGCATCGCGGCCTGCGTGCATCTGTCGGCTATGGGACTTGAACCCGTAATGCAGATGGTCACACGGGACAGGAACAGGATAGCCCTCCAGTCCGATATCCTGGGAGCCTTTTCTCTGGGAATCAGGAATATACTGTGCCTTTCAGGCGATCACCAGACATTCGGGAGCCAGCCTGATGCAATGAATGTCTTTGACATCGATTCGGTCAACCTTGTCCACATGGTAAAGGTCATGAAAACGGATGGAAAAGATATGAGCGGATTTGATCTCATGTCTTCCCCAAAGATGTTTATCGGGGCTGCCGCCAATCCGTTTGCGGATCCGTTTGAGTATCGCGTCATTCGATTGGCAAAGAAAATAGATGCGGGCGCCGATTTTATTCAGACGCAGTGCGTTTACAACCTGGATCGTTTCAGGGAGTGGATGCGCCTTGCACGTGAAGAGGGCCTGACCGAAAAAGTCCATATACTGGCCGGGATAACACCGTTAAAATCGGAAGGAATGGCAAAATATATGGCAAAAAAGGTGGCAGGCATGGATGTACCCGAACCGGTAATAAAGAGAATGGGAGGCGTGCCCAAGGGAAAAGCGGCCGAAGAGGGGCTTGATATCTGCCTGGAAGCTATTGCCGCACTGCGTGAGATAAAAGGGGTGCACGGCATCCACATAATGGCCATTGAATGGGAAGAGACAGTCGGAAGAATCGTTGAAGCCGCGGGCCTTTCACCAAGGCCGCAGGCCGCTTAGGAGCCGTTACAAAATAACCATTACATTTCTGACCATTTTGTTACGGCTCCTTATGCCGGTCAAGGAATTACAATGTTACAATTATTTTTGAACAACGGCTTAGTTCGGAGGAGAGTATGCCAAAAAAGTATCAGGTTCCGGTAAAAGCTGCGCCTCCACGGTTCAAGCCGATCGGGAAATACACCACAATTGAATTCCGTGAGGACTGTGCGGGAAGCTGCCGGAAATGCGTCAAGAAAGGATGCATATACAATATTTTCAAAGATGACTATAAGCACGTCGCACACATGGCGGAACCCGAATATTTATATGCATGCCAGAGCTGTTTTCGTTGTGTCCAGGAGTGCACCAGGGGTATTTTCTCCCGCGTGATCAATCCCGAGTACCGCTCCCTCGGAGACGACTACTGGGAAGCGGATGTTATCCACCGGACATGGTATCAGGCTCACACCGGAAAGATTCCGGTTTCGGGGGCCGGCTACCGCGGCCCTTTCGTAGGAGAGGGCTTCGATTCGATGTGGACCGATATGTCTGAAATAGTAAGGCCGACAAGAGACGGCATTCACGGCCGCGAATACATCAATACTGGAATTGAACTCTCCCGCCGGAAATCCCGGCTCAGTTTTTCCGAAGACGGATCGCCGGTTTCGGAAATGACGCCTGTTTTCGAAATTCCTATTCCTGTCATGCTGAGGCAGCCGGAGTTCGGCGTTTTAAGTGAAAACGTGCTGCAGGCAGCCGTCCGGGCCGCTTACTTTCTCGGCACCATGTTCTTCATCAATCCGGAATACTATTCCGCCAATCTTGCCCAGTTTGCCGACTGCCTTGTGCCATGCCTGTCAAAGCATAACTACCTTGATTTTCTTGAGCGGGCTCCCGGAATCAAGATGATGGAGCTTTCCTATGACAATGAAACAGGCAAAATAATCTCGGGATTAAGAGCATTAAAAACGGGGCTCATAATCTCGGCAGGTGTTCCCTTGAACAGTGAAGCCGCATCCCGTGCGGTTGAGCTTGCAGAGTGCGGGGCAGACACGATTCATTTTTATGCGGATGCGCGGGGGCGGGAACTTGATTCTGAAAATCCCCGGTTCATAAAGGAGATGATAAGGGAGGTTCATCTCAGGCTGGTCGGCAAGCTTATAAGAAACAGGGTAAACCTGATATTCTCCGGCGGGATAGCAATGGCCGAGCATGTGGCAAAGGCGATTATATGCGGAGCAGACGGTGTCTCCATCGACATCCCCCTCCTGATCGCGCTCGAATGCCGCCTCTGTTATCGGTGCAGGGACGGCAATGCCTGTCCCGTAAAAATCGGCAACATAAATCCGGACTGGGGGAAACAGAGGATAATAAATCTTGTCGGCGCATGGCGGAACCAGCTGATTGAAGTTATGGGCGCTATGGGCATCCGTGAAGCGAGGAGGCTGCGGGGTGAAATCGGCCGCTCCATGTGGTTCGAGGATCTTGAAAGAGAGAATTTTGGTCCGATTTTCGGTGAAAAAAAAGTATCGGGGCTGGTATAAAAGATGAAAAACAGAAAAAAGAAGAATATATTGCCGGAGACAAGGGTAACACCCTCCCGGTTCAGAAATACGATAGGCAAGTACACTGTCAGGAGAAACTCCCGCTGCATTTCATGCGGTCTGTGCGCAAAGCTTTGCCCGTACGGGGTGCATCAAAGATATGAGAATTTCAGCAAAACGCTTCGCCCCGTTGAGCATAAATGTATCGGCTTCAAGTGCAGGGGAAATGACTTTTATTGCATAGACCGGTGCCCGGAAAAGGCCCTGACACTGAGCCTTAATCCGATACTGGATACGCTCGGCGATTACCGCTGGACGGATGAAATGCTGATTGCGCACTGGGAAATGGCGGAAACCGGCAATCTGCCGGTAGTCGACCTTGAATACAGCCTCGGAAATTCGGGCGGCGGTTTCGATAAAATCAGGTTTAAACTGACGGAGGCAGAGAGTTGCTCCGGGCCTGCCGATGAGGATATCGACATGAGCGTTCTTTTGAACAAACGCGCCGACGGCCGCCCGGAGAAAACGATATCGATGCCATGTTACGGCGGCGGGATGTCATTCGGATCAACTGCCTTAAACGTAATAGTCGGAAGGGCCAGGGCGGCAAAACGGCTAAACACCCTGACCTGCACGGGCGAGGGCGGGTACCCTGAGGAATTTGTACCCTATGCGGACCATGTTATTACGCAGGTGGCCACAGGCCTGTTCGGCGTTCGCGAAAAAACGATACAGTGTGCGCCGGTTGTCGAATTCAAATACGCCCAGGGAGCAAAGCCGGGACTTGGGGGCCATCTGCTGGGGGATAAGGTGACGCCCAAGGTGGCGGCAATGCGGGAAACCGTGGTGGGGAACGCTCTTTTTTCGCCCTTTCCGTTCCACAGCGTCTATTCGGTTGAGGATCACAAAAAGCATGTAGACTGGGTGAAGGAGATCAATCCGCGCGTTCTGGTGTCGGTCAAAGTGTCCACTCCATCGGATGTGGATATGGTGGCGGTCGGGATTTATTATGCCGGCGCACATATCGTGCATATAGACGGAAGCTACGGCGGAACAGGAGCCGCGCCGGACATCGCTAAGAAGAATATCGCAATGCCGATTGAGTATGCAATACCGAAAGTTCACAAGTTCTTAACCGAAGAAGGAGTCCGGGATAAAGTCTGCCTTATCGCAAGCGGGGGGATAAGAAACGGCATGGATGTTGCCAAGGCGATAGCGCTTGGCGCGGACGGGGTCGTTATCGGCACAGCCGAGCTGGTTGCGCTCGATTGCGTACGCTGCGGAAACTGTGAAAGCGGCCGGGGATGCGCCCGCGGCATAGCCACTACGGATTCCGAACTTGGCGAAATGATAACCGAAGAGTGGGCGGAGAATCGTATCGTAAATATGTACAGCGCCTGGAGGAGGCAGTGGTGCCGGATATTAAGGCAGTTCGGCATGAAAAGCATCCGTGAACTCGTCGGCCGCAGCGATCTGCTGGTTCACCTCGATTATCTGGAAGAAAGCGAGAGGATGAAATATCAGTCCGCGCCGCAGAAAAAGCTGGTGATCTGATAAACGGGAAATAACTCGATAGTATAAGAATTCCCTTTTTGGACGCAGATGAACGCATAAGTTTAGACTGAAGACTGTTAGGCTGTAGACTATTAGCTAACAGCCTATCTATCTGCGGGTATCGGCGAAAATCTGCGTCCTAATTAAATAGGCTGGGTCGGGGTATACAAAGGTCTTAAAAAAGCATAAGGGATAAAAGCTGAAAATGCATAAGAACAGTGAAACAATCATCAACAGAATTCTTGCCGGCAGGGCAAAGCTGCCGCGGGGAAACATATCTTCAAAGAAGTCCGCGGAAGAAGGAGGGTGCGGGGTTACAGGATTCATCTCTTCGATTCCGGTCGGCGGGCGCCATATATTCGAGCCTTCGGTCCAAATGCACAACCGGGGCAACGGCAAGGGAGGCGGCATAGCCGCTGTAGGGCTTTCTGCGGACAGCCTCGGAGTCACGCAGGATGTTCTTGACACGCACTACATGCTCCAGATAGCCCTGCTCGACCCTGAAGCGCGCAGGGATGTTGAAAAAATGAGTATTGAACCGTATCTTGAAATCAGCAAAGCCGGGAAGATACCGGCCGTTGATGATTACCGTGATATCGCAGGCCTTGAGGTCAGGCCTCCCGATGTCTGGCGCTATTTTGTGAGGGTAAAACGCGACGTGCTGGATCGCTTTATCGAAAATAACGGATTACAGGATATCAGTCCGCAGAAGGCGGAAGACGAATATATCTATCGGAACACATATCTTCTTAACCAGGCGTTTTATGCTTCCCTGGGAGAGAAAAAGGCATTTGTACTTTCCCACGGCCGCAACCTCATGATCCTTAAAATCGTAGGATATGCGGAGCAGGTCGCACAGTATTACCTGCTGGATGACTTCAAGGCTCACGGATGGATTGCCCACCAGCGGTATCCGACCAAAGGGCGCGTATGGCATCCGGGCGGGGCGCATCCGTTTATCGGAATGGATGAAGCCCTTGTTCACAACGGCGACTTTGCCAACTACCATGCAGTCAGCGAGTATCTGAAACAGAACAACATCTTCCCGCAGTTTCTGACAGATACGGAAGTATCGGTATTGATGCTCGATCTGCTGAACCGGACGTACGGATATCCGATGGAGTATATTATTGAGGCGATGGCGCCGACAACCGAACACGATTTCGACCTGCTGCCTCCCGCAAAACAGCAGATATACAGGCATATCCAGTCGATCCACATGCACAGCTCGCCTGACGGGCCGTGGTTTTTCATAATTGCCCGCAATGATTTTTATAACAAGGCTTTTCAGCTTATCGGCATAACGGATACGGCCATGCTGCGCCCGCAGGTTTTTGCCCTGCAGGAAGGCGAAGTTCAGATAGGGCTCATATGTTCCGAAAAGCAGGCGATAGACGCAACGCTTCAGAGTCTTGCAAAAGAAGACAATCGTTTTTGCCCGGTTGCCGACAAATACTGGAATGCGCGGGGCGGAAGCGCAACCGACGGGGGCGCCTTTATCTTCACGGTAAAGGATGACGGAAACGGCGCAGGTAAAAAAGAGCTGGTCTGCACAAACAAGTTCGGCGAGGCGATCAAACTGCCGGGAAAACAGGCTCATTACAGAATGACGCCGGATATCAGGCCGCCTGCAGACGCAGGCGGAGTTTCAAAAGCAATCCGGGCCTGTTTTGCGGCGGAGAATCCTGAGGTCGGAGCCTCCTTTTTCATAAAAAATATAGCCGGCTGGGATTATGAAACTTTAAGATATGCATGCGCTGAACTCACAGGGCTTTCCAGCCAAAGTGACGACAACATGTCAAAAGCGATCGGGATACTGACATATCTTAATGACCGCCGGTATCCGCGGGGTCTTAAAAAACGCGGTTCGGTGCTCAATATGGTAAGAAGCAGCCTCGACTCCGTTTTTGCTTCGGCATCCGGTATAAGCGTTAAAGGCTCCAGAAGACACTGTCATATCGACTGGAATACCCGCGCCGCATTAAGGGCGCCCAAAAAGACTGAAAAGGTCCTGATAATAAATGCCCGTGAATTTCCCCCTGAAGGCGATGATTGCGATGCGCGCCTTATCTGCGCCGCGCATAAGTTAGGCTGGAAGCAGTTTGTCTGTTACGGGTACAGGGGGCAGCGGTTTACCGGCTGCGGTCTGGGTGAAGCCTCGGACGGTGTAAGGATAGACGTTTACGGGAGTTCCGGCGACTATCTGGCTTCCGGCATTGACGGCCCGGAGATATATGTGCACGACAATGCGCAGGATCAGCTCGGCCAGATAATGAAAAGAGGAAAGCTTGTGGTGTACGGCGATGTCGGGCAGACATTCATGTACGGGGCAAAGGGAGGAAATGTCTTTGTGCTGGGAAATGCCGCCGGACGTCCGTTGATAAACGCGGTAGGTCATCCTCGAGTCGTCATCAACGGTACCTGCCTTGATTACCTTGCCGAATCTTTCATGGCCGGTGATCCGCTCAACGGCGGAGGTTTTGTCGTTTTAAACGGGCTTCAGACAGATGATGAAGGCAATGCAACCGCCCAGGCGACTCCATATCCGGGTTCAAACCTGTTTTCGCTTGCATCCGGCGGAGCCATTTATATGAGAGATCCTTCCCGGAAAGTGGTGGCCGAACAGCTGAACGGCGGAGAATTTGCAGATCTTGGCCCGGCAGACTGGGAGCTTATACGTCCGTATCTTGAAGAAAACGAAAGGCTGTTCGGAATCTCGGTCGAAAATGACCTGCTGACGGTAAACGGTGAACGGAAAGGGTATAACGAGATTTACCGGAAAGTTCAGGCAGTCAAGCTGGAGGTGCTGGCCGTAGAATCGGTCGCTTCTGAAGAATACGGAGTCGACTGGGAGAAAGAGTGACAGATACCGCTTTGCCGAAGCTGAAGACCTGATCTGTTCGGCGGCGGATTTATAAGGAGCATGGGATGCTGAATTGAGGCGCCGACCTTAATAAAACACCGGGAAAGAACGGCATTGGTTCAGAGGATGCTCATCGGGAGTTATTTTGGAAAGTATAGTGATGTCCGTGCAGAGCATTATTTTGCATTCTGCACGGATTTTCTCAATTATATAAAAGTCTATCTTGGTCGGCCACCCGGCCTGCCGCCGCCTCCGGGTCTTCTGTCTCCGCCGGGTCGTCTGCCGCCGCCGCCACCACCCGGTCTTCCTCCGCGACCACCACGGTCATCTGAGCGGGGGCGCGCCTCGTTGACATTGAGCGCCCGGCCCATGAAATCTTTGCCGTTAAGTTCGGTTATAGCGGTCTGAGCCGCCGCTTTTGCAGGCATTTCGACAAACCCAAAGCCTCTAGGTTGACCGCCGAACTTCTCCTTGATAACATTAGCCGTTGTGACCTCTCCGAAGGCTTCAAAAAGTTTTCTCAAATCTTCATCTGTAGCCTCGCGCGACAAATTTCCTATAAAGATGTTCATTTTGATTTCCTTGTATTTGAACGTTTATGCCAATCAAACCTGACGCTCTCGTAAAAAGTCAATTTTTCACACGAAGGCACAAAGGCACGAAGAAAGGCCTATTGAAAACGTTCAGATTTTTCTTTGTGTTCTCCGTGATCTTTGTGTGAGAACGACTTATTACGAGTCAATCATAAATAGTGAAAATAATTTTAAAAATTAATCACTTTTGCTTATAGGCTTCGGCAGCAGGATTGTCAACATTTATGAATCCGTTTCGGGAGGTGCAGGAATAGGAACCTTGAAAAACTGAACTCCTTCTTCTTTCAGCGTTTTTTCTTCCAAATTGGTGCTGACTCCACGTATATTTCGGGGTTCGGAAACGCCATAGTGGATTTTAAGGGCTTCAGTTGCAAATTCTGTCCCGACATTATCAAAATTATTTTCAACGAAATCAACGACTTTTTTTGTTATTTCTGCAAAAGCAATCTCTTTGCCGGAAGGAGTTATGCCACTGCCTGATGATTTTATGGCAAATTTCGTCGGAACTTTGAAAACAGAAGCATCGTTACATATCGGACAGGAAATCAGCCTCTTTTTTTTCTGACCTTCAAAAGCCCGGCTGTCTTCAAACCAACCTTCAAAAATATGCCCGTTGGCACATCTTAAATCGAATGCTATCATATATTATATTAACCCTGAAAAAATGCTCAATAACATGATTTATGTAATATGAAAGTCTATATATTGAGACCATTAACTGTTATACTATCATAAAGAGCAATTTTTTGAAAGAAATTATTGACAGATTTATACAAAGATTTAATAAAAATATAACTTTATTGTGTTTTCGTCAATCGTATATAATATTTTAATAGTATTATGGCCGAGCCATAATAAATTGATATTTTTAAAAATTTATCAATATGATATAAGAGGCTATAAAGATATTACTTAATGTAAATTTGAGGGTATAACAGGCTGGCTTATTAATTATTTTGCTGGGAGACTGCCAAGTATGAATTCTCTTATCAAAGTGTTTGTTATTGCTTTAATTTTGCTTGCCATCGTTTCTTATTCTGCGCAGGCCGAAACAATGTATGTGACTGATGTATTAAGGATAACGGTGCGGGAAGGAAATGGACTTGATTATAAAATCGTTGATGTGCTTGAATCAGGGCAGGAGGTTGAAGTAATCTCATCGGGCAATGAATGGGCAAAAGTGCGCCTTCCAAACGGCAAAGAAGGCTGGATGGCCGGCAAATATCTAACTTCCCAGAAACCGGGCAGCGCAGATTTGAAAAAATTGCAGGAAAAAGAAGCAATGCTTAATTCCCAAAATTCTGCTTTACGCACGGAAAACAATCAACTCAGGGATGAATTGAAAAATATCAGCATTCAGCTTGCAGAAAGCAAGCAGGCTCTTTTTGTAACGAATAAATCATTTGAAATCCTTAAAGACAGACCAAACAGTTATGTTGAACTCGAAACAAAATATAAAGAGGCGGAAAAAAAGCTTTCTTTGCAAAAGAATAAAATGGAAAACCTTGAAGACGAACTCACAAGACTTTTACGGCAGCAAAATGTTATGTGGCTTTTAGCCGGAGCCGGAATACTCCTGGTTGGTTTTATAATAGGATATAACGCAAGGCGGGATAAACGCAGATCGTCTTTATTATGAGAAGGTATCATATGACTGATATTAAAACAGATTTTTTAATAATCGGCAGCGGTGTTGCAGGGCTTATGTTTGCCCTCAAGGTCGCAGACCACGGGAGTGTTGCCATTGTAACAAAAAGAGGAGTAACAGACAGCAACACAATGCTTGCTCAGGGGGGAATAGCTTCCGTATTCGGCACGCTCGATTCCTTTGATCTTCACATTCGTGATACTCTTGTTTCGGGAGATGGTCTTTGCAACAAAGAAGTAGTTGAAATGGTTGTGAAAAACGGGCCTGAAAGAATCTGTGAACTCATAGATCTTGGCGTCCAATTCAACCTCAGAAATAAAGAGAAATCAGTAAACATGCCCCCTGAACTTGACCTTGGGCGTGAAGGAGGACACTCACAAAAACGCATAGTACATGCCCAGGATATGACCGGACAGGAACTTGAAAGAGTCCTTGTCGGTCATGCAAAAAACCATCATAACATCACTCTTTTTGAGAATCATATAGCGATCGATCTTATTACATGCTCAACCCGTATGAAAAGGGGGCTTGTAACAACAACCCATGAGGACTATTGCTGCGGGGCCTATGTTTTCGACAGAATTACCAAAAAAGTTAAAACCGTCTCTTCAAAAATAACCCTCCTTGCTACCGGCGGCACAGGAAAGGTTTATCTATACACGAGCAACCCCGACATTGCCACAGGAGACGGCATTGCAATGGCATACAGGGCCGGCGCAACACTGGCAAATCTCGAGTTTGTCCAGTTTCATCCAACCTGCCTGTATCATCCTGATGCCAAAAATTTTCTTATTTCAGAGGCTGTGAGGGGTGAGGGAGGAATACTTATTGATTCTTCGGGAAATCCTTTCATGGAAAGATACAGCCCATTAAAGGATCTGGCGTGCAGGGATGTTGTTGCCCGAGCCATAGATACCGAATTAAAGAGGACAGGGCAGGACTCGGTGTTCCTTGATGTATCACACAAAAGTCCTGAGTCTATTAAGGAGCGGTTCCCGAATCTTTATGAACAGTGTCTGATATTCGGAATTGATATGACTACCGATCCGATTCCGGTTGTTCCTGCAGCTCATTATATGTGCGGAGGAGTTGTGACCGATATGACGGGAAGGACTGATATCCGCAACCTCTATGCAACAGGTGAAACAGCATGTACAGGTCTTCACGGCGCAAACAGGCTTGCAAGCAATTCTCTGCTTGAAGCTCTTGTATATGCCCATGCTGCTGCAGAACAGGCTGTAAAAGATACTCTCTCCACTGATTTCAAGTCATTTCCCGAGACTCCCGCCTGGGATGAAGTCGGTACAACGGACAGCGACGAGCTTATTATGGTTTCACAAAACTGGGATGAAATAAGGCGGTTCATGTGGAACTATGTCGGGATAGTGAGATCTGATAAACGACTTGCCAGGGCAAACAGGCGCATTGAGATTATCCAGAACGAAATCAGGGAATACTACTGGAATTTTAAAGTTGCCGCCGACCTTGTTGAACTCAGGAACATAGCAACTGTCGCCGAGTTGATTATAAAGTGCGCCATGCACAGGAAAGAAAGCCGGGGTCTGCATTATAATCTCGGATATCCTGAACGGAATGATTCGAGATGGCAGAAAGATACAGTAATAAGGCGCTCTTTTGTCGGATAGGCGATACAGGTACACATGGACTTATATTCTTATTTGCGGAGCACTTAAAGTAGACGGCAAAGTAAAAAGTTCATTATGCAAGGCG
>Ga0315268_10007413_pt1 | contig 11540 bp, 11 predicted proteins | sample C1_top_MG_FD_204535 | JGI IMG/M metagenome (GOLD analysis project Ga0315268, IMG submission 204535) | Sediment microbial communities from Yellowstone Lake, YNP, Wyoming, USA - C1_top | ecosystem: Environmental > Aquatic > Freshwater > Lake > Sediment | place: USA: Wyoming | collected 2017-08-01 | reverse complement strand
CTATTACGAAGCCAAAGTACTGGAAACCAAACAGCGCGCCCTGCGTCGACTCGCCGCACAACTCGGCCAGAAACTCGTTCCAGTCACCATGACAACATGAGGGTTCATGGAGAGGCGCATCGGCTCTCAAGCGTCGCACACTTCCAGCACCACCGCCATCGCCGAGTCGCCGGCGGCACAGCCGGTGAACAGCCCGTAGCCGCCGCCGCGCAGAGCCAGTTCCTCGATCAGTTCGATGACGGCACGGGTACCCATCGGCGCCTGGGGATGACCCCAGACCAGCGAGCAGCCGAAATTGTTCATCGTCATCAGATCCACGCCGGTCTGCCGGGCAAAAAAGATGTCGTTCAACGCGAACGGATTATGGGTCTTGAGCGCGGCCATTTGCCCGATCGCGAGGCCAGCCTGCGCCAGCGCACGCCGGGCGGCGGGCACCGTGGCTTCCGGCATGCGCGCCAACGCCACGCGGGCGAGACCGAAGCCATGCAGGCGCACCGCGATCTTCGGGTCGGCGGACAGCGCGCGCGCTCTTTCCCGGGTGGTGACCACGATGGCGGCGTTGCCGTCGGCCGGATGCGTCTGGCCGCCGAAGCTCACGGTGCCGCCCTCCATCACCGGCCGGAGCCGGGCCAGTCCCTCCGGCGTCGATTGGCTGACGCCCTCGTCGCCATTGATGGTCGCGACCGTCTTCTTGAAGTTTGCCGCCGGCACCTCGAAGGGCAGGGTCATGAAGCGGCGCAGAAAGGACGAGTCGTCCGCCAGCGCCTGTCGGTACTGTTCCTCCCGCCGCAGCACCACCTCGTGCTGCTCTGCCGTGCCGATGCCGTGATCCTTCGCCACGTTCTCGGCGGTCGCGAGCATCGAATGACCGCCCAGCGGATCGCAGCCGAAGTTGTCCATGACCCAGTCCTCGGCCACGCCGGTGCCGCCCGGGCCCTTCGGATTCGGGTAATACAGGTGCGGGCCGTTGGAAGTGCGGTCGCAGTTGATGGCGAGCGCGGTCGTTGCCAGGCCGGTCTCGATTTCCTGCGTTGCCGCCAGCAGGGTGCGCACGCCGGTGGCGCACGCCTGCATCAGCGTCGGACCGCCGGCTTGCGGCGCTCCCGCCATGCCCATGAGCCAGGGCAGGCCGTAGAAGGAATGCCGCTGCGGCACCGAGATTCCGAGCGCGCCGTAGTCGAAGGTTTTCGGATCGATCCGGCGCCGGGCCAATTCCTGGCGCGCCACGTGCGCGGCGAACTCGACGCTGTGGAGATGCGCGAAGCTGCCCTGCCAGCGCGCAAAGGGCGTGCTCCAGTAGGCGCCGTAGGGGATTTCCGCCTTGTATGCCATTTCCCTGCTCCCAGTACTAAACGACGCTCAAACGACGCCGGCGAGACCTTGGCCGCTCATTTCGTAACGGTCCGCTTCGGCTGTTTTGCGCTTTGCGGCGCCTGACTGTCGAGTCCGGTCGCGACGACGAAAGCGTGCTTGGCTTCCCGCAGATGGTCCTGCATCGCCAGTGCCGCGGCGTCGCCATCGCCCGCGGCGAGCACCTTGGCGATGCGCTTCAGTCCACCGAGCACGACGTTGCGCACCTTGGCGCTGCCCAGGGTCAGCGTGCGCAGGTGCTGGACGTGGTCGGCGTACAGCTCGACCGCATGCACCAGGCGGGGATTGGGCACCAGGGCCAGCCAGGCCGAGCGGAAGCGCGCGTTGGCGTCCATGAATGCCTCGTTGTCGCCCGCCTTGTGCGCCGCCACGCTGGCCTCCAGCGCATTGATGATCGGCGCGCGCACCACCGGATTGGCGGTCTGGACGGCCACCCGGCGCAGCGCTTCCGGTTCCAGCAGGCTGCGCACCTCATAGATGTCGTCCACGTCGGCGATGGTCAGCGAAGGCACCACGAAACTGCGGCCGTCCGCCGTCACCAGACCGTCGCTGGCGAGCCGGGTGAGCGCCTCGCGCACCGGCGTGCGCGAGACGCCGAGCTGCGCCGCCAGCTGCACTTCCTGCAGCGCCTGGCCGGGCAGAATCTTGCCGTTGCGGACGTTCGCCCGCAGGGTCTGATAGACCTGGTCGCTCAGGGCAAGGGGACGTTCAACGGGCTTTAGCGTAGGCACCAACTGCGATACTCCGAATGGGGTTGCGCGGGTTGCAAATGGGATAAATTGGGTTATGACCCGCGACAGATGGATACTGTATACATTTGCCGCACAGCGGTCAAGTGCGCGGTCAAGCGCGAAAGCCGCAAGGGTGAGGCAAGGCGCCGGCCCGTCGCGATTTTTTGCCGTATGTAGTAGAGTATATTCGTTCGAGTATACTGCATACATTGGTCCAGCGTATATTTTCGCTGCCCTGTTCCGCGACGATCCATCCACAAGGAGGCAACAGATGAAGAAGAAGCTGATCCGATACGCGGCCGTGGCCGTCGGCGCCGCGACGCTGGCCGCCGGCGCGCTGGCCGCCGACCTGAAGGTGGGTCTGAGCGTGTCGCTGTCCGGGCCGAATTCCTCGCTGGGCATTCCCTACGCCAAAGGCATGCAGGCGGCGCTCGCCTACAAGCCCGAGATCGATGGTCACAAGGTGCAGCTCATCGTCCTCGACGACGGCTCCGACCCCACGACGGCCGGCCGCAACGCCCGCAAGCTGATCGAAGAGGACAAGGTCGACGTGCTGATGGGCACCTCGGGCGTACCGTCGACCATGGCGATGGCGCAGGTCGCCAAGGAAGATAAGACGCCGATGATCGGCCTGGCACCGATCTCCCCCACCGCCAACCCGTGGGTGGTCACCGTCGCGCAGCCAACGCAGCTGATGGTCGATGCGGTGGTCGAACGGATGAAGCGCAATGGCGTCAAGACGGTCGGCTACATCGGCTTCTCCGACGCCTGGGGCGACCTGGTCTACAACGCGCTGATGAAGGCGGCGCCCGCGGCCGGCATCAAAGTCGTCAGCAACGAGCGCTATGCCCGCGCCGACCAGTCGGTGACCGGGCAGGTGCTGAAGATCATCGCGCTGCACCCCGATGCGGTGATGACCGGCGGCGCCGGAACGCCCGGTGCGCTGCCCTTCCTGGCGCTCGCCGACCTCGGCTACAAGGGCGGCCTCTACGGCCAGCACGGCCTGATCAACCCCGACTTCATCCGGGTCGCCGGCGCGGCAGCCAACGGCGCATTGATGCCGACCGGGCCGGTGATCGTCGCCGGGCAACTGCCGAACAATTACCCGACCAAGCGGATCGCGCTCACCTTCCGCAAGGTGTACCAGCAGGTCAACCATGCGCCATCGACCGATGCTTTCTCGGCCTATTCGTTCGACGGCTGGCTGGTCTTCGCCGATGCCGCGGCGCGGGCGCTGGCGGCGACCCAGGCCCTCCCCGGTACGCCGGCGTTCCGCGCCGCGCTGCGCGACGCGATCGTGAACACCAAGGAAGTGGTCGGCACGCACGGCGTCTACAATTTCAAGCCGGGCGACGTCTACGGCGTCGACCGGCGTGCGCGGGTGATCGTCAAGCTCGAAAACGGCCAGTGGCAGCTGGCGCCCTGAACGCCAAGGCTTGAATCCGTACGGCGCGCACCGCGCGCCGGCAAGACGACAGGAACCGGGAGAGCTGCTCGATGAACTGGGACGTGGCGCTCATCCTGTCGGTCGACGGGCTGGCCAATGGCGCGGTGTACCTGCTGGCCGGGCTCGGCCTGGTGCTGGTCTTTTCCGTCACCCGGGTCGTTTTTGTGCCCTTCGGCGATGTCGCCGCATTCGCCGCGCTGAGCCTGGCTGCCTTCGAGTCCGGGCGCACGCCGCCGACGATCGGCCTGGTGCTGACGCTAGCACTGCTCGCGGTCGTCGCCGAGCTGTGGCAACTCGCCCGACGCCGAGAGTTCGCACGCATGCCGCGCGCGGTTCTGGCCTGGGGGCTGCTGCCGGCGCTGCCCTGCCTCGCCGCCTGGGCGGTCGCCGGCCGGACGCTGCCGGCGGTCGTGCCGATCATCGCGTCGATCGCGCTGGTCGTGCCGATCGCGCCGCTGATCGCGCGCCTCGCGCTGCAGCCGATCGCCGATTCGTCGGTGCTGGTGCTGCTGATCGCCTCCCTGGCGCTGCACTTCCTGCTCTCGGGCCTGGGCCTGCTGTTTTTCGGTCCCGAGGGCTTTCGCACCACTCCGCTGGTCAGCGGTGCGCTGACGCTGCCGGGGGGATTCCCGGTCAGCGCCCAGGTGCTGCTGATGATCGCCTCGGCAATCGTGCTCTCGGGGCTGTTCTATCTGCTGTTCGAGCGCACGCTCCACGGCAAGGCGCTGCGCGCGACGGCGATCAACCGCGTCGGCGCACGGCTGGTCGGCATCCGCCCGGCGCGCACCGCGGCGCTCGCCTACGGCGGCGCATCGCTGCTCGCCGGACTGATCGGCGTGTTGGTCGCGCCGGTGACCACGATGTACTACGACTCGGGCTTCATCATCGGCCTGAAGGCCTTCGTCGCCGCGATCATCGGCGGCCTGAGCAGCTATCCGCTGACGGCGGTCGGCGCGCTCGCGGTCGGCCTGGTCGAGAGCTTCGCGTCGTTCTGGAGCGGCGCGCTGAAGGACGTGATCGTATTCGGCATGTTGATCCCGGTGCTGCTGCTGCGCTCCCTGCTGGTCGCCCGCGTCGAGGACGAGGGGGAGGAAATCGATGAATGAGCGCGGCGCGAAGCGGCGCCTGGTCATCGCCGGCACCGTCGTCGCGTTGCTGGCGCTGGCGCCGCTCGCGCTCGGCAGCTTCGCGGTCGGCCTGCTCGACGACATCGGTATCGGCGCGCTGGTCGCGCTCGGCCTGGTGCTGCTGACCGGCGTAGGCGGCGCGACCTCGTTCGGCCAGGCGGCCTTCGTCGGCATCGCCGCCTACGCCAGCGCCTGGCTGACCACCGTGCACGGCGCGTCGCCGTGGCTCGGCCTGCCCTTCGCGCTGCTTTTGACCGGCATCGCCGCGTGGTTGATCGGCACGCTGACGCTGCGGCTGGACGGCCACTTCCTGCCGCTCAGCACCATCGCCTGGGGCCTGTCGATTCCGCTGCTGTTCGGCAACGTAGACGCACTCGGACAGCACACCGGCATCTCGAACATTCCGCCGTTGCACGTCGGGCCGTGGTCGCTGGTCACGCCGCAGGCGGTCTACTACCTGATCTGGCCGATCGTCGGCCTCGCCTGCTGGTTCAGCCATAACCTGCTGCAGTCCAGACCGGGGCGGGCGATCCGCGGTCTGCGCGGCGGCACGACGCTGCTCGCCAGCGTCGGCGCCGACGCCTACCGGGTGCGGCTGTCGCTGTTCGTCACTGCTGCGCTGCTCGCCGGGGTCGCCGGCTGGCTCTATGCCCACGCCAACCGCTTCGTCAGCCCTTCGCCGTTCGATTTGCGCTCGAGCATCGATTACCTGCTGATGGCGGTGGCCGGCGGACTCGGCCAACTGTCCGGCGCGCTGGTCGGTGCCGCCCTGGTGCTGGTGGTGAAGAATGCGCTGCAGGACGTGCTGCCGTTGTTGTCTGCGCGCGGCGGCCAGCTCGAGGGCGTCGCTTTCGCGGCGCTGTTCATCCTGCTGCTGCAGCATGCGCGCGGTGGCCTGATGGGTTTCGTCAGCCGCTGGAGCCGGGAGCGCATCGGGAGGCAGCCGCCCGCCAGGCCAGTCGTCCTGCCGCTGCCGCTGCCGCGTCGCAGCTTGCCGGCGACGGGAACACCGCTGCTGACGGTGGCCGGCGCGGTGAAACGCTTCGGTGGCCTGGTCGCGGTCAACGATGTCAGCTTCGACGTGAGGGCCGGCGAGATCGTCGGTCTGATCGGCCCCAACGGGGCGGGCAAATCGACGATGTTCAACCTGGTCACCGGAACGCTGCCGATGAGCGCCGGCCGCGTGCAATTCCTCGGCCACGACATCAGCAATGCGCCGCAGCAGCGCATCGCTCGGCTCGGCATGGCGCGCACCTTCCAGCACGTCAAGCTGCGGCCCAACATGAGCTTGCTCGACAACGTCGCACTCGGCGCCCATTCCCGGACCAGTTGCGGCCTCTTGGCGGCAGGACTGCGGCTTAACCGCACCGAGGAGAGGCAGATCTTCGACGCGGCGTGGACCCAGCTCGAACGCATCGGTCTCGCCGATCGCGCCCATGAGTTCGCCGGCAGCCTGCCGTTGGGCACGCAGCGCATTCTGGAAATCGCCCGCGCACTGGCCTCGGATCCGGTCCTGCTGGTGCTCGACGAACCGGCGGCCGGCCTGCGGCGCCAGGAGAAACAGGCTCTCGTCGAATTGCTGCGCCGCTTGCGCGCAGACGGCATGACCATCCTGATCGTCGAACACGACATGGCCTTCGTGATGAAACTGGTCGACCGTCTGGTGGTGATGAACTTCGGCGCCAAACTCGTCGAAGGCGACCCCGCCTCGGTGCGCGCCGACGTGCGGGTGCAGTCGGCCTATCTTGGGGTGAGCGCATGACGGCTGCGATGCTCGAAATCGGCGACCTGCACGTATCCTACGGTCGCGTCGAGGCGCTGCGCGGCGTCTCGCTGTCGCTGCAAGCGCGGCAGATCGTCTCGGTCATCGGTCCCAACGGCGCCGGCAAGACGACGTTGCTCGCCGCAGCGATGGGGCTGCTGCCCTCGACCGGCACCTTGCGCTTCGAAGGCGAGGACCTGCGCGGGCTCGACGTCGAGGCGCGGGTCGAACGCGGGCTGTGCCTGGTGCCGGAGAAACGCGAGCTGTTCGGTGACCTGTCGGTGCAGGACAACCTGCAACTCGGCGCTTATGCAAAGCGGCGACACGGCGATGCGATGAAACGCCACCTGCGCTCTGTCTATGAGCTCTTCCCGCGTCTCGCCGAGCGGCGCGCGCAACTCGCGAGCACGCTGTCGGGCGGCGAGCGGCAGATGCTCGCCCTCGGCCGCGCGCTGATGTCGGCGCCGCGCCTGCTGATGCTCGACGAGCCCAGCCTCGGCCTCGCGCCACTGATCGTTCGCGAGATCCTGGCTATCGTGCGGGCGCTACGCGACGACGGCGTGTCCATTCTGCTCGTCGAGCAAAACGCGCGCGTCGCGCTGGAGAGTTCGGACCACGGCTATGTGCTGGAGACCGGCGAAATCGCGCTCAGCGGCGAATCGAGCGCGCTGGCCGACGACCCGCGCGTGCAGGCCACCTACCTCGGCGGCGGCACCGACGACTGAGCGCAGATCGGGGGCCACCCCGTCGGCAGCGGCGCGCCGGGTTCCGGTCAGAGCTTCTCAGGCGGCGGCTGCGACGCAGCCGGTGAAGGTAATTTTTTCCAGCTCTCGCTCGATGATGTCGATGGTCGCGCGGCCGATGTACTCGCTGTTGCCATCGAGCGCTTCGGCCGCCTCGAGATAGGCCCGACCGATCAGCCTGCCCAGCGGCTGGGGGTTGTAGAGCAGCTTCTTGATGACGAAGGGATTCAGGGTGAGGGGATTGTAGTCCGGCTTGAGATAGCCCTGGCTGATCAAGAGCCGCTCCACCGGAGTGCCCGGCTGAATCCCGATGAAAAAGATGAAAGGCAGCACGTATTCCCGGCCGAACAGGGCATAGAGTTCCTTGATCTTCTCCACGGTCTGCTTCAAGGTCTCGGCGGTCTCGCCCGGCGCATTGAGGGGAATATAGAGTTTCACCTGCTGATCGGTATGGCCGTTCGCCTTCAGCATGCGGAACGCCTCCATCTGCTGCTCCAGGGAATAACCCAGGGTCAGCGTGTCGATCACTTCCTGCGAGCCGGTGAAGGACAGGTCTACGCTGCACATGCCGCTCGCCAGCATTTTCCCGGCGATCTCCGGCGTCAGGTGGTTGAGGCGCAGGTAGCCCGACCAACTGACGGCGGTCTTCCTGGCCAGCAGTTCATCCAGCACCTTCTCGACATGTTCCGTGCTCCGCTTGGTCGAACAGAATTGCGCATCGGTAAACCAGATGTGCCGGATGCCGTAATGCTTGTTCAGGACCTCCACCTCCTTGGCGATTTCGGCGGGCTCCCGGTAACGCTGGTTGCCGCCCTCGATCTTGTTGTAAAGGCAGAAATGGCACTGGAACGGACAACCGCGCTTGGTGTGCACGCCGATGTCGTCCTTGAGGTAGCTGCCGAAGTCGGGAAAGATCGACTCGACGTAGGCGAAATCGACGGCCGTCAACTGGCGCAGGTCGAAGGTCTCGGTTCTGGGACGGTGGCTGATGCGGCCGGCGCGATCCTTGTAGAAGTTTTCCCCGACCGGCGCCGTGAACCCGTCGACGATGGACAGCATTGCGTCCTCGCCTTCACCGATCACCACCACCGTGTCGCTGGGGCATTTGTCCGCCACATACTTGCCGAATATCGATACCGCGGTGCCGCCGACCACGATGCGCGAAGCGGGCAACTGTCGCCGCACCAGCTTCATGTAGCCAAAATTCCTCAGCCGGCTGAGGACATAGTCCGAGATGATTCTCAGCGAATTCTTGACCGCTTTGATGCGCCGCCACAGGCTGCGCGAATGGTCATAGTTCATGACCACGTCGAGTGCATCGTCTTCGGGATGCGGGCCGAAGGACTGCATGTTGCGCCAGGAAAAAGCCACGACGTCCGGCCGCATGGCGGCCAGCCGCTGCTTCAGGACGCGCCTGCGTTCGGACGGCGGCACCAGGGCAAGATCGAGCAGGTGCTGAGCGATGCCCGGTCGCTGCTTGTGGATGTAGTCGGCGACGTAGATGACGCCGCCGGGATAGATTTTCCAGCAGGGCAGACGGACGTAGAGTACTGAGTGGACCTCGGAAGACATGATGCTCGCCTCAAGTTTTGGTCTTATTCTGGTGCCCTCTTTGAGGCACTAGCGAAATTGCGCCGGGCTTCCCCAGGAACTCAGTAGCCCAGCCAGCGTGCTCCCTGGTAAAAAGTGAAACTCAACAGCCAGGCGAGAAGCAGCGGCCAGGCTACGGCGACGAAGGTGAAACCCAGGCTGCGCGATTCCGCCCTGATCGTCGCCACGGTCGACAGGCAGGGCGTGTACACCAGCGTAAACAACATGAAGCTGTAAGCCTGCACCCAGTCCAGTTGCTGCGCCAGGTGGCCGGCGAGGGCGCCGCCGCTGGTGGCATAAATCACCGCCAGCGAACCGATCACCACCTCCTTGGCGACGAAGCCGAAGATCAGCGCCACGGCCAGCTTGTCGCCGATGCCCAGCGGCGACAGCAGCGGCCGGAAGGCATGGCCCAGAAGCCCGGCATAGCTCTCGCTGCCGCCGACCGCGACACCCAGCGGTAGATGCGTAAGCAGCCAGACCAGTACTACCCCGGCGATGATGAACTTGGTGGCGCGCTGGAAGAAATGCCGAACCTCCTGCCAGGCGCGCAAGACGATCTGCCTTGAGGTCGGCAGGCGATAGGGCGGCAGCTCGATGACGAAAGGCTCGGTCGATGGGAAGTGGCGCCGGAAGATCAGGGCAGTACCGATGGCCGTCGCGATGCTGGCGAGATACAGGGAGAACAGCACATAAGGCGCCTGGCTCGGCGAGAACAGCGCGGCGATGATGAACAGAAATACCTGCAGCCGGGCCGAGCACAAAGACAGCGGGATCAGGAGCATCGAGAGCAGGCGCAGCGGCCGGCTGCGCATGATGCGCGTTCCCATCAATGCCGGGACATTGCAACCGAAGCCCATCAGGATCATCACGAAGCTGCGCCCGTCGAGACCGAGCCGCGCCATCAGGGCGTCGGTCAAAAAGGCGGCCCGGGAAAGGTAGCCGGTGTCCTCGACGATCGCCATGAAGACGAAGAACAGGACGATGATCGGCACGAAGGTGGCGACGGTGGCGACACCGTTCCACACGCCGTCCAGCAACAGGCCCTGGACGAAGGGCGGAGTCCAGGCGAGCAGGGGCGAGAGCAGTTCCAGGCGCAGCCAGTTGAAGATGTCGTTCATGGCCACCTGCAGCGGCATCCCCAGGGCAAACACCGCCTGGAAGAGCAGCAGGATGACCGCCAGGAACAGCGGCAGGGCGAGCACCGGGTGGAGCACCAGCCGGTCGATGCGGTCGGTCAGGCTGACCGACATCGTAACCGGCATGTCTACGGCGGCTGCCAGAACCCGGGCGAGTTTCGCCTCTATGGTCTGATCGGGAATCAGGGCGGTTTTGACGGCCTCGCTCGGAGTAGCCGGCGCCCCGCGCAAAGCGGCGGTGATGGTGTGCAGCGCGGTCTGATAACCTGAGCCGAACTTGGCGCTGATGAGCACCGTCGGTATTGCCAGTTGGCGGCTGACCATCTCGGTGTCGATTCTGATGCCGAGCTTCCTGGCCTCGTCCTCCATGTTGAGCAGGAGCACGAGCGGCAGGCCCAGTGCCTGGATCTGCAGGGCCAACGCCAGTTGACGCTCGATCTGGACGGCGTTCAGGACCACCACCGCCAGATCGAGCGAATTATTCTCCAGGAAGTGGCGCACCACCCGCTCGTCCTCGGAGAAGCCGTGCAGATCATAGATGCCGGGCAGGTCGATCACCTCGACCATCTCCGCCCCGAGCAGCAGTTTGGCGCTGGACAGCTCCACCGTCACCCCGGGCCAGTTGCCGACCCGGGCGCCCGAGCCGGTCAAGCGATTGAAGAGCGTCGATTTGCCGGTGTTCGGCATGCCGAGCAGGGCAACCTTCCTCATGCCCGGCTCATATGGCGATCTCTATTTGCCGGGCGTTGCAGCGACGGATGATGATGTCGGTGGTGCCGATCCGCACTTGCAGCGGGCCGGTGAACATTCCCCTGCGGACGATCCGGATCTCGTTGCCCGGCTTGAGCCCCAGCGCCACGAGCCGGCGGCGAAGATCTTCGGCGGCATGGATGGCGACGATCCGCCCGCCCTGTCCCGGTGCCAGATAGTCGAGCAATTTGGTCAATTGCATGGAGGAAGCCCAATGGATCAAGGCGAAATAATAACGGAATTCGCCGGACCTAGCTCCCCCTTGTGCCGCATAGCGGCGCTAGAGTTCGGACACCACTGCGGTTTCAGTCCTGCCGAAGCGGCGTCGGGAACTCACCAGAAGGACTGGCGGGTATTCGGGCTCTGCAAGATCAGGATGCGCCGCTCGAGGTCGGCCAGATTCTGGGACTGGGCGAGAAAAGCCTCTTCCTCGCTGACCGGATGCCATTCCGCGACCAGCCATTCCTTGACCCGCCGGACGACGATCGACGCGCGCCTGGCCAATCCGGTGAAATTGCCCGCCACCGACCCGGAATGCCGGGCGAAATCCGAGTGATGCAGGGTCAGATCGACTTTCATTTTCAATCTCCTTTAAAGATAAATCCTGTCTTCGTCGCAGCGCGAGAACCAGGCGGCGATGAAGGCAATGAGGCGATCCTGCAGAGAGTTCGCCTCGGATGCACGGGGCGACAGCTTGATTCCGACTGGCTGGGCATTGGTGTTCATAATCAAATCTCCTAATCTATGCGAGTTAGCCAAAATGGCGTCATGGCGCCAATATAATGATATTGTTGCGGCGCAACAAACGAAAAAAGATACCGCTATGGGTTATACAAATTAAGCTATACTGAGCCTGTGAGTGAACGTCTGCCACCCCTCA
>Ga0315268_10007412_pt1 | contig 11542 bp, 14 predicted proteins | sample C1_top_MG_FD_204535 | JGI IMG/M metagenome (GOLD analysis project Ga0315268, IMG submission 204535) | Sediment microbial communities from Yellowstone Lake, YNP, Wyoming, USA - C1_top | ecosystem: Environmental > Aquatic > Freshwater > Lake > Sediment | place: USA: Wyoming | collected 2017-08-01 | reverse complement strand
GTTGTAGGTGTGTTTTAACCTATTAGAACGAGTGTATAAGACTAGTATGACTTTGCGCATTTGTCAGCTATCTTGCATCCAGTACATTCTGGCTTTGTCCTGTCATGCCTTTTGGCATGTTTGACAATAAGTGCGTGATATTCCTGGTAGACCTTAACATCCTTTCTAATGTTCTTCATGAACAGCTGCCGCAGATCTTTGTATGGCGCATCCTTCTTACAGATGCCTAATCTTGAGAATATCCTTCGCGTATATGCATCAATGACAAAACTTGGTTTTTCAAATGCGTATAGAATAATGGAGTCAGCAGTCTCTGGTCCAACTCCATTAAGCTCAAGCAGGATGGTTCTTAGTTTCTCTGTTTCCATCTTGAGCAGAGATTTCATGCCATGCGTTTTGACAAATTCTGAGATTGTCCTGAGCCTTGCAGCTTTCTGGTTGTAGTAACCTGCACTGCGGATAAGAGCTGCAATCTTATGCACAGGAGCTTTTTGTAACTTATGATAATCTAGAAGATTGTTCTTGCCAAGCGGCTCTATCGCTTTCTCGACATTGGTCCAGGCAGTGTTCTGCGTCAGTATCGCGCCGACCATTATCTCAAATCTGTCCTGGTCGTTTATCGGAGGTCCGTTGTGGTGCTTAGGTGCGTGGAGGGCTTTGCCTTTTTCACATCTTACAGTACGAGGTTTGCCTGACAGCGGCCACCAGCCTTGTGGGCCGTATTCCTTCATCAGTATCCTGTAGATTTCTCTGATTTTTTGAACCATTTTGAATCATGCATAAGTATCCTGATAAGATATATGGCAGCCACAAGCAGTATCGCAAGGACAACAAAATCTGTTATGATATTACTCAAATCATTCCATGTCTCCTTGAAAACAAAGCCGAGCGCAGGATATAAAATCGCATATAGTATCTCTCCAGATATCACTGCAGCGAAAAATTTTTTCCTTTTCATCTTTGTAAATCCGCCTATATAATTGACAACTGGACCTAGTGTAGTGATCACAAACCTTGTGAAGAACACCCATAGGAATTGAGAACCGTCAAGGAGCTCTCTCGCTTTCACCTCGCTTTTCCTGAAGAACTTGAATTTAGACACCAGTCTAGCGAAATACGGAGAGAACGCTCTTGCAACTTCATACGTCGCAATGTCTCCTAAGATGGCAGCCACAGCACCTATGATCATTATCACTAACAATTCTGATAGGTTGCTTGCAAGAGCACCTGATGATATCAACAGCACTCCTCCTCCATAGAGACCGAATGCGGAGAAGAAAGTCCAGATAAATATGAATAAGGAACTGAACAGATCTGTTGCAGAAAGAAGTGTCGTTATCATTGTTTTCTGAGGTTGTTAAGTCTTTGTATGACATCAGTGCAGTTCAAGTGGTTCTGCTTGCAGATATTGGCCAGAGTCTGTCTGATAGTCGTCTGGTTGCTGGTCATATTGATCTCTCTTTCGATGAAGCGCTCAGACACATTGAAACGCCGAAGTATCATTGATTGGTCCTTAGTGATGTTCATTTCCTTTAGTATGCTGTCTTCAGAAATGTTGAATCTGCGCACAACTGTGTTGACACTCATCCAGGCTTGTATCTCTGCATCAGGCTGCCTGATATAATCCCTGTGGTTTCTTAGTGTATTGTATTGTGTGTACAACCTGTAAGAGAAAACACCTATCAATATCAATATCACAATGCCGACGATGATTAGAATCTGGAGATGTTGGTTGTGCTTCTTTTTTGCCATGCTGCTGTCAATATTATCAATGGCATATATAAGTATTTTGTGGATGTTTTATGCGTGTGCGCAGAATTTTAACTATGATGCAATCCATGTAGAAATTCATCTTGTCTGATGTATTAGCAGAATCAAAAATATTTTCCTGCGTTGTCGCATATCCTTATACTGTGCCCGAGCACTTGTATTGCTGCATCATTGACCCTGTCGCTTATCTCTAGGTCCTGCACATTTTCAATCTGTATGCTCATCCTCTCAATCCTGGACTCCCTTTCCTCCACATATATTGAGTTTCTTATTATATTCAGGCTGTCAAGGATGAATCGCTCATTGCGAGTCAGGTTTGCGTATGTCTTATGGGCTTTTTCGTAGAGATTTTTTGCAACATGGTATATCCTTCCATCATCAGCTTGTCCTGTCCTGATGACACCGCCTGGTCCTCTGACATATTCATAGAGCATGCCTACAAGCTCTCGCTGATAGGGTTTGCTCTGCGGAAAATTAGGAAACTTCTGGCATATTTCGTATAATGCCATCGGATTGTCATTTTTTGGCTTTCTAGGCATGATTTGAGATTTCTGACAGGAAATATATAAATCTTTCTAAATTACTCACCCTTTAGTAACAAAAACTAATGGGAAAACTATTTATAGGTAATATATTCGCAAATCTCTACCCGTAAATAGATAATTGGTTTATCCATATTATAATAACAAATAGGGGGTCTCTATTATGGCAAAAAAGGATGAGGAAGATACGATGGAAGATTATGATAATGATGAGGCAGAGGACAAGCCAAAAAAGAAGGCTAGCAAAAGAAAAAAGAAATCAAAGACCTGGATGTGGGTCGTCGCATTTGTCGTGATTCTTGCAATACTACTCCTGATAAGATGGAAGTACACTCCGACAGAGGCTACAAAGAATGAGACTCCTGTAGAAGAGCAGGCACCTCCAGAGCAGGTCGAGAACCAGTATGTCACTGAACCTTCAAAGACTACAACAACAAAACCAGCCAGCGAACAGGTAGAGGAACAGAAAGAGCTCGGTGACCAGGTAGTCCCGAAGGAAGACCTTCCCAATGTACAGGAGAATGTCGATACAACAGCAGAACCTACACTTTTCTCCAACCTGAAGTGCGAGTATGATGAGACATCAAAGCTGCTCTACATAAGCCTGCATGTCTATAACGTGTTCAATCAGGATATGCTGATAGCGCCCCATGGCGTACAGAAGGGATACAACACATACTTCAAGATCAGGGGAACAGTCGATACTGACCCTGGATGCGGCACAGAGATACTTGCGCCAGGAGAATACACAGACTGCAAGAGGATAGGATTCGAGAATGCAAGGTACTCCAACACACCAGGCATCAACAGGATAAGCGTACAGACACCTGGCGGATCATCTGGTGGAACAGAGGCATTGCTCATCGAGTGTCCTAAAGTCCCAGAAGACGCACTTGTCCTCCAGTGGATAAGACCGTAAATCTTTTCAATTTTTTTCCTTCTTTTTTATTGCAAATGGTGCAAGACCTCTTCTTTCAAGATGAGGATGTAGCAGCTTATGTCGTGGATATCACCATTTGCAATCCCAAAAACGTGCCAACTAAAATGCGAGCCCGTAATACCGCGCCCTTTAGGGTGCGGATATGTAAGAAATCTACGATTTCTGATCATCATCAGAAATGCAGCTGCGTTTCTGATAGGGCGAGCGATAAGACGTTTGGCACGTTTTTGTTATCAAAATTTATAAACTATGGCACAATAATTATTTCTATAATCCATATGGGGTGTTATCTATGAGATATGCGTCAATACTGTCATTATTGATTGTACTTCTTCTCCTGGCTGGCTGCGCCGCCAAGGAGATAACCACTGCAGGTGAGAAGACAACAACCACAACCAGGACAACAACTTCACCGACCAAGGCAACGGCAACCGAAACTACAACAACAAAAACCACAACAGTCGCACCATCCACAGATGTTGAGACTGCAGATGTGCCTGCCAGGATAGCGGCAACAGAAACTGGCGAGAAAATGACATTCCAGAAGGTCCAGGATGTCACAAGGACAAAAGCAGGAACTGAGAAGTGCAGCATGCCTTTCCCGCTTGACTGCCCCAAATACCTCGCAAAGGATGGGATCGTCTATATAACAATAAAGAATGCAGGCTACACATCTAAGATAAAAGACGTTGTTCTTACTCTGGACGGCGATGACTGCGACCCTGTGAACTCCTATATAGAGACAGGACAGATAAAGGAGTTTGAGTGCTATGTCAGCACACAATCCGGCAATTATGTAACTGGAAATATTGAAATGAACTATTATTCAACCATCGACCAGAAAAGCTTCATGAAGACAGGGACAATCAATGTGATGATGGAGTAATTTTTTTCTTAACTTTTTTTATCTTTTTTCTATCGCAGCGCCGCGTGAAGCTCGGCGTGTTATGTTATTGCCGTTATCGACATTCCCCGTAAGGGACTTCCCCCTTGTCGATGCGCTTCTATTGAAAAAGCGCCTCGCACATTCACGGCGGCGCTGCGATATTTGAGATGTTGCATTTCTCTAAAGCACAAAGAAAAGTATCACTGGCAATATCAGGCAGCCCATCTGGTGAGTCCTTGCAACACCTGTAAGGCCAGGAATGATCCCGACTGCTGTCGAAACGATGAGGACGAGCAGTCCCAGCAGGCCTGAGAAGTAAATCACTAGTGCTGTGACAAATAGCATGACTATTCCTGCTGTAAGCTGATAATTCACTTTTGATATCAGCTTAGCGAATAACCTCGATATCTTCAGCGCGAGGAATGTGGCTGCTCCTCCCGCTATCGCCGCTGCGCAGAGGAATACTATCAAGACAGAAGTGCCTGAATCCTGTAGCAGTTCCTGGATGACTATCACCGCGCCATTCCTCGCTTTCATGATAGCGAATAGAGTTATGAGCGAGAACACAAAATTCACAGTCCCGATAGCTCCGACCATCGCCATGAATCCAAGGTCACCTATCTTCTTTGTGAATTGGCTGGCAAGAGCAGCGCCTTGAGACGTGCTTACGCCTGGAAAAAATCCGGTAAGAATACCTGCGAATGTGCCGGCAATGACTGCAATGATGGTATTCTTTTTCCCTGCTTCATATTTCTCGTCAAATACCTGAGGAGGGATATTGACTTTCTCAAAAATACTCGTTGAAAGCATGGATAAACCGAAAAGACCTGACAGCAAAGGAAATAACGGGTCTTTGAGGTTCTGCATATTAAGGACAAGAAGGCCAAGCACTCCTGACATCAGGAATATCGCAAGATTAAGCATCCTGTTCTTGTCCTTGAAAATCATGAAGAGTGTCAATGCTACAAGCAGGATGCCCATATACTTTTTCAGCAACGGGTCGACGAATACTGACGCTGGAATCATGATGGGTGTCAATAAAATGCAGAACAACAATCCGAACAATGCACCTATGATTGTAATCTTTACTGCGTCAAATCCCCTGCCTTCAAGAAGCATCTTGTGACCTGGAAGGACATTAAGCACCTTGTCAGAGTCTGGCGCTCCCAGGAATATGCTTGGAACAGTGTCTAGGAAAGTGTGAGTGACAGCCATAGCTACGATGAAACAGCAGAGCACAATCGGATTTGTGAACTTGAGAAGGAATGGCGCTGCGCTGAGGAGTAGAAGAGAGACAAGGTTCACGTGGACGCCAGGGGTCAGGCCTGTGAATATGCCGAACAGGATTCCGATAGTGATAGCTGTAAGTATTGAAAAAAACATTTAATGTAGTATGTTTTTCAGTTTAATATTTTGATTTATGAGATGCCCGGAAATCTTTAACATAAACGTAGAATGCTTCCGAAAATAAACCTAGAATTTCCGCTTAAATCTCATCATTCAGCAATTTATCTGTGAAAGACGGACCTGTGCTGGTCATCCGCAATGCCTTTCTATTGCAGTATGGGCAAATCATTACAGGCCTCTCTGACTTCATGGTGAAATTGTACTTGCAGTTCGTGCATTGGTATGTGATTGTCATGAATAGTGTGCTGTTTTATCTCATTTATATATTTTTTGCATCTGCGATATATTTTTATACCTACACACCAATAGGCGCTTTAAGAGGTGAAATAAATGTATTCTGATAATGATCTGAGACGGGTTCTACGCAAGAACCTTGATGAAGAGCTAAGAGTGATAAAACTGTATATCGACAATGCATCGAAACTTAATTATGCGAAGAACAAATCCAAGATAGACACGCTGATATTCGACTCATTTGACCATGCTACCTGGCTGACGAGGGAACTCTGCCTGCTGAACAAAGGAAAGAAAGGAGCGCTTGACAAAAAGACGCAGGATATGGCGTATAGAGAAGAGTCTGGAGTCAAAGAGATTTACCTGTATGAAGCTCAGAGGACAAAGGATGCTATCGCCAAGAAGCTATTACTGAAGCTTGTCGGAGAAGAGGCGAGGCATGAAAGAATAGTCAAGTCATTCAAATAATTTTTTATTACAATTTTGAATACTGTGGGCTTTAGCCCACAGATTCGCTGTTTCTGAATAGATAAGTTATTGCGGCGGCTTCGCCGCAGAGTATTTCTGCGGACGAAACTGCGCAACTATTCCTTATGACAAAAATAGCGTTAGCTTTCGTCCTGCGGAGGACGAGAAAATGGAAACAACAAATTTTGCGCATGGCGTCGGACAAAACAGTTATCATCTGGTATGGAAACCCAAATATTCATGGGATTGCTTCAAGTTCCCGTGGGTGCAAAAGGATTGTGAAATAATTCTTCGCGAAGCAGTGCTTCGCTATGGTATGACTCTGTATGAATTGGAGGTCATGCCGGATCATGTTCACTGCTTTGTTGAAGTTCCACCGACAATGAGTGTGTCAAAGGCTTTAAACCTCTTGAAAGGTTATAGTTCTTATAAACTTTTCCGCAAACACGCTTGGCTCAGACGCTATTTCCGCAAGGGACACTTCTGGAGTCCTGGAAAGTTCTTTAGAAGTGTTGGCAACGTGACTGCAGAAGCAATCAAGAATTATATTGCAGAATCGAACCGTTCAATGCGAGAACAAGTTAGCCTTTCAAGATACTCCGCCCTTTAGGGCGGAGAGGTTCATTTTTCTATGTTCTTCACAGCGCCGCGTGAGGCTCTCTGTTATAAGGCAGTGCCACGCCAAGCTCGCGCTAAGCAGTTAAACAAAATATCGACATTCCCCGTAGGGGTCATCCCCCTTGTCGATGTGTTCATAGTTGCATAAGGCGCTCGCAAAGTGGCGGTGGCACTGCCTATACATTTAACAGCGCTGCTAATCTGATTTTTTCTTTAAGAAATAGACTGATTCTATATGATTTGTATGAGGGAACATGTCGAACATAGTCACTTTTTCAATGTTGTATGTGCTGTTCAGTATCTTTAGCTCTTTTGCAGACACTGTTGCATCGCATGAAACATAGACGATTGAATCCGGAGTCATCGCCATGATGCCCTGTATCACATCATCTCCGCATCCAGTCCTAGGCGGGTCGAGTATGATAGCGTCAAAATGCTGGGGATTGCGAACAAACCTTACAACATCCATGTTATATGCTGTTGCGTTATTTATCCTGTTCTTCTGCAGATTATCTTTCAGGTGCAGATATGATGTCCTGTCCCCTTCGACAAGCGTCATCTTCTTGAATATCTGCGCGAGAGGCAATGATATGTTGCCATTACCGCAGTAAAGGTCTGCCAGCATGCTTGCATTTCCTGTATAATCATCTGCGAAATAGTCAAATATGTGATTCACAAGCTTCTTATTCAAAGCAAGGTTTGATTGGATGAATCCAGTGGAATATGATAGCTTATATTGTCTTTCACCAACATAATATGAATATACAAACGCATCTTTCTGGTTCTCTTCCTCATACAATACCTGCTTGACATGGTCCTTTAGCGCAGCTTCTATAGTCGGGCGGCGCTGTTTAGAGAAAAGCTGGAGGATTACAGAATCGTCTGATTCATTGACCGTAAAAACGCCCGCAGCGCGCATCCCCGAGTCGAGTTTTGCGTTGTTCAATGCCTTGATCGCTCCAAGAATCTTCTTATGTACTATATGGCATTCTTCAATAGGGACTGCGGTGTTTGTCTTCCTTTGGTTGAAACCGCAGATAAGTTTTCCGTCCTGGTTCTCAAAGAAAGCCTTTGCACGGTATCGGTAATTGTAGATGTTATCAGAAGGAACTATTTCTATCTCAGGAAATTCCAGCTTGTTTCGCGCGAGTATGTGCTGCAGAATCTCCTTCTTGGATTGAATCTGTGTATCATATGGAATGTGCAGGAGGTTGCATCCGCCGCATATCATATAATGCTTGCAAGCAGCATCACTGCGGGTGGATTTAGTTATGAACTTGACAATCTCCGCCTCTACATATTTCTTCTCGCGCTTTGTCTCGCATACCTCAACCACATCGCCAGGCATTGTGAATTCAACAAAGAAAGGGACCTTGAATCCTTTTTCCTCTACATGACCGGTGCCTTTGCCTGTAGATGCCAATGCTTTTATCTCAACAACTGCCATAGAATTCCTATTGGTTGAACAGCCTTTTTATTATTATCGTTGCGTAGCAGGCTTTTGGCACTGTGAACCTGACTGTTATCATATAACGGTTCTCGCGCCCCCTGTCATTCACATCATCTAATTTAGGGTTTGAGATACTGAACTCTTTCGGTTTTATTATGACCTGCCTCTCGCGACTCTTGAAGAAGTTTCCAGTCGCATCCTTTATCTTGAAGTCATTTATAGATACTCCCTCTTTTGCAAGTATCTTCTCTATTATCTTCTTCTCAGATTCCTTTGGCACAAGCTCATCGCTTATTGTCTGGAATGTTTCAGGGATCGACTGCGCTTCTTTCTGCGTTATGCGCTTGTAAAACAGAAGGGACCCGAGTGTATATTCTATAGAGTAGATTGCCTTTGAGTCTAGATTCTGACGAAGCAACGTCTTTACGCATTCATTCCAGAGATAACTCTGGTATGCGCTGACAAACATCTCGCGCAGATTGCCCTGTATCTTCTTGTAAGCAGAAAGCCAGCTCTTTGTCTTAAGATACTCTCCCACTATCAATTTCAGCGGGCCATTGTATATCTTAGCATTGGAAAGATTATTCCAGTTCGCTAAGATACTCTTCTTGTCCTCTTTAATGAATTTCTTCTCTGACTTGGTGTATTGCGTGAGAAATATCTTTACTGCTTTCTCGTAATTCTTGAGCATAATCTCCTTTGCTATGAACTCTTTATAGATTGCGCTGCCGAAGCGCTGCGAGTCAAAATAATTCGGGACGCCGATCTCGGCGATGTTTCTTGATTTCTGGTATATGCCATCAAGCTCGCCCTTCAGGACTTCGCGTACTGTTATCTCGAAGCGATTTGCAGTGAGGTCTCCTAAATGTATCTTGCTGTTGACATATCCCAGGAATGTAATCTTGAAATTCTGTTCATTCAGTGTCTTTAGGTCATAATTAGAGGGTAATGTCATGTATTGTTTTGTATCAGCGTGCTTGTCCTTCAAGCCTGCAACTGAGAATTCCTGCACTGGAATCCTGTTCTGCTTTGAAAGATACTGGAGAAGAAAGAATGTCTCTATGCCTGATTTCTCAAGAGAATAAAGCTTGAAATTATCTTTGGTCTTAGATATCTTGAATTCACTGATCTCTTCTACCTTGAAGTCGCTAGGCTGCTGTCTTAGTTTCATGTTCTTGTTTGTCAAGCACCTCTAGAGTGGGCGCTTCATTATGCTGTTTTTGGGAGGGTGCAGTAAGTTCATGCTTTATTGTCTCAAATATCTTGCTTCGCTGGCTTTTCAGGTCGCTAATCGCCTTTTCAGACATGCCCTTGTTCGCAGTTATTGCCGTGAAAAGCTCATCGGTGCTTGCTATCAACCGATGTATTATGCTTACAGTGACCTCCCGCCTCCATTCGAACTTATTCTGCTCCATGAGCATGATGAGCTCGTGTATCTTCTCGAATGACTGCAGGACGCTATTGAAAACAAGCTCTGCATTGAGCGGGTCAATAGCCTTAGTGAAAACATTCTGGTTTTTCGGGGTGAGCAGTGCTGATATCTCACCAAGAGTATCCTCGAATGACGCAAGGTATATGTATGAATCATTCACTTCCCTCTTCCTTGCAGAGCCGTTCTCGATGTTGCTTATCAGCCTGTTGACGTTCTGCCTGAAGACTAGTAGCGATGAGCGCAGCCTATTTATCCTTTCCCTGAATGAAATCTCGTAGATCTCGTTAAGGATGACATCCTGCTTTATCGAGACCAGTTTTGATGTTACAAATGCTAGCAAGAGGAAACCGAACACCACTTCAAATATGGAAAGTATCTTGAAGTATCCGACAGGGACTATGTCCCCGAAACCTGTTGTTGTCGCGGTTATGAAGCTGAAATAAATCTGCTGCATGATATTATTGACTGGCTCGTTGGTTTTTGTGTAGATGAGATGCGATGTGTCTGTGCTTAGGACAGCATACATGACTCCGAACAATGCCACAATTGAAATCCATATAACAAGGATGTGGAAGAAGCCGAATTTGTCAAACCAAGTGTTGACTTTTTTTCCGTCAAACATGCCATTTATGGCTAAAAGTCTCTTCATCAGGGGTGCCTCTTTTTTGTAATCTCTGTAAAAATATCATAAAAAGATTATTCTACCATTTACTATCGTCATCATCATCTGAGTCGTTGTCATTATCATTGTCATCACTGTCAGAGTCGTCATCATCTCCCATTGCGAGATACTTCATATTACTTACCTCCTAATGCTTATGAGCTAACAGCAGCCTTAGTAGTTTAACGCATTTATAAACTTTACTTAAGATAGTATCTGACATGCCTTTGCTAGTGGAATGCCGCGCTCGCATAGATTCATAAATCACTTCTGATTGCCCGACTGCTATTACTTTGGTTGGTTTGTAAGCTGCTCGCTAGGCGGCATTCCAATCACTAGGGCAGATTAACTTTTAGGCTTGACAAACTTGCCTTCAAAAGCTATCTCTGATACCTTCTTCCTGCCAGACGGCACTTCCCGCTCTTGCAGGTTTGCAGGCAAATCCTCTTTTTTGCCAGGCTTGCCAACAACGGCCATCGCTTCGACTGCAAAGTCATCAGGCACACCTAGCACTTTCTTAGCCTGTTCATAGTCAAAGCCCTGCATTCCATGAATCACTAACCCATTCATTGAACCCTGCAGCGCGAAGTTCTCCCAAGCAGCTCCTGTGTCGAACGAGTGGGTGATTGATGGCTTCCCATCATGGTCGAATGTCATCTTTGAAATGATGACAACAACTGCTGCAGCGTTCTTGCACCACATCTGGTTGAACTCGCCAAGCAGATCGAACAGGGTTTTCCATTGGGGCGTATCCCTGAGAGCATAGATAAATCTCCAAGACTGGTTGTTGTAAGATGAAGGAGCCCATCTGGCAGCCTCAAAGAGGGACATCAGATCATCTTTTGTAATCTTTTCTCTTGACATAGCTCTAGGTGACCACCTATTTAGGAATATCTGGTCCACTTTATGTTCTGGCTTCCTGTATTTAGAAATATTTTCTTTGGTTGTCATATAAAACACCTCCACGTGTTTTTATAAAAAATGAAATGGTTAAAAGAAGGAAAGCACACCAAATGTGCCGTGTATCAAAGCAAGGCATATGGATATCACCGCCATGCGTGGATGCCATTCGAAAGGTATGGTGTGAATTCCTTTCTTGTTCAATACAGATATGGTTGTAGTGAATAAAAAGCA
>Ga0315268_10007411_pt1 | contig 11542 bp, 10 predicted proteins | sample C1_top_MG_FD_204535 | JGI IMG/M metagenome (GOLD analysis project Ga0315268, IMG submission 204535) | Sediment microbial communities from Yellowstone Lake, YNP, Wyoming, USA - C1_top | ecosystem: Environmental > Aquatic > Freshwater > Lake > Sediment | place: USA: Wyoming | collected 2017-08-01 | reverse complement strand
CGTTGGGAACACTGGTACTGCAAATGCGGCCCTTTGTGATAGGCCGGTTCATCCCCACAGGCGTGGGGAACACGGATAACGTAATCACCCATTATACGAAGTATGCGGTTCATCCCCACAGGCGTGGGGAACACCTTGTCGGCTTTGCATCTGTATCGGCTCACTGCGGTTCATCCCCACAGGCGTGGGGAACACAAGGTAATGCGCCGTGGATTCGCACGATCTAACCGGTTCATCCCCACAGGCGTGGGGAACACTCGATCACGCCAACCTCACGCCCTCTTGCCTCCGGTTCATCCCCACAGGCGTGGGGAACACCTGCACCTCGTCAATGACGATCAGGCTACCCTCGGTTCATCCCCACAGGCGTGGGGAACACTTCGCTTTTAGTGCGGACAACGTAGCGGCCTCCGGTTCATCCCCACAGGCGTGGGGAACACCGTAGCGGCCAATATTCCCCTCAAAAAAAATCCGGTTCATCCCCACAGGCGTGGGGAACACCGTTGATCACCGGCAGCGTGCCGGGGGTAAAATGGTTCATCCCCACAGGCGTGGGGAACACACTTCTTCCTTCTCGCTGAATTTACAGCGATTTTCGGACACCTAAAATTTCACCACTTAATTTGCTGGAAGCCAGCCGCAAAATATTACTGTATTTTGCTCGCCAGCCTGAAGTATTTTTCCATTTTTTTAAAGAACCGTACCGTCATCAAGCGGCATGAAAGATACAAGCTTGGCGCCGTCCATCTCTACTGGAATCCGCCTATTTGCACCCAAGGTCACAAAGTCGAAGCCGGCCTCATTATTGGTGCGCCAAGCCATCACCGCATTACCTTCCTCGATCCCGACCTCGACTTGTTTCCAGATAAAATCACGTACCTTGGCGGAGTAGTTGCCAACATAAACGCCAGCACGTATTTCCAGCAGCCACACGGCGATGCGGCCGCGCAACCTGGGCGGCACGTTTTCAAGAACGATGACCAGCATCGCCCAAGCTTTCAGGATTGGGAATAGCGGGAGGAACCGCTTCTTCGGGCGGCGCGGGTGGAGCGATTTCTCCCGCCGCAAGCATTTCCTCGATGGTTGGGATTATGCGCTCCAGCAAATGCGTTTCGCGGAATGCATCACGACATCCAAGGCGCACCTGTTGCTCGGCATTGTGCGGGCTTTTTGCCGCGATACGGAAAGCCACAGGGACAACCGTCTCGAATTTGAAGATATCGGCAACATCGTAGATAAACGATAGCGGCTTTCCGGTATGGATGAATCCTACCGCCGGGGCATAGCCTGCCGCGAGAACCGCCGCTTCGGTCACGCCATAAAGACACGCAGTTGCCGCGCTAAGGCAGCGGTTGGGGATGTCCGCCTTATCCCACTCGCTGGTGTCGTAATTGCGCGCTTTCCATTCAACGCCGTATTTCCTGGCCAGCAGTTGATAGGTTTGCCGCACACGAGCGCCCTCGATGCCGCGCAACTGTTCCACACTACGCCTTGTGGGCGGCTCTTCGCCAAAACGCATGGCGTACATCTTGCGCACCACCTTGAGCCGCAAGCCATCGTCCAGAGCCAGCTTGGCCTGGTAAAGCAGCCGATCTGCACGCGCCCCACCCGGCTGGCCGGACGAATAAAGCCGCACGCCCGCTTCTCCTACCCACACCAGCAACGTACCCACGCGGGCGGCCAGCGCCACTGCCGCATGGGAGACTCGGGTACCGGGCTCAAGCATCAGGCAGGCCACGCCGCCTACCGGCACATGCGTGCGGACGCCGGTTTTATCGACCACAACAAATGCGCCATCCAGCACATCGAGATGCCCTTTTTCAATGAACAGGATGGAAAGCCGTTCCTTGATGGCGATGGGTTTCAATGGTGGGAGCATTCCAGCCATCGCTATGCCTCGCCCGATTGCAGCAAAACACTCTCACGCAATGCCGGTGAGATGTAATAACCGGAAATATGCAAGCGATCCAGCAAAGGCGCCACTTCGACAATCCAGCCCTCACGCTTGGCGAACAAGAGCAAACCGCACACGCCCACGACCTTAATCCCCAGCTTCGCAGCCTCGCGCCGCCCGCGCGCTTCATCAATCAGCAAACCGGCGTGAGACTGAAGCGCCATGGCCAATGCGGCAAGTTCTCCGGCATCCAACCGAGGCTCGCGCAACCCTTCTGGCCACGGAACATCTGCCCTGACCTCGATAAGGCCGTTGTTCGCGGCTTCGCCTATCAGCATGGCGTCACGGCTGTAGACCTGCTCGCGACATTCGTGCAACACAGTTTGCGGAACCAGAACCTGCCCAAAGGTGCGACGAGGAAGGTCAAGTAACTCCAGCTTCGCCAGCGCGATGAGCGAGCAAGCTTCAGCGACAACGCAATTCATCAACGGCCTTGAGTTCTTCTTCGATTTCCTTGGGATCGTAACGCACCACGGGAACACCTTGCTCCGAACAGATTTTCAGAAACTCCGCAAGCGGAAGCCCGGCCAATTTGGCCGCCTGCCCCGTCGATAGCACGTTCTCGTCAAACAGCTTGATTGCCAAGTCGATGCGCACGCCCTCCTTAACCAGCGTTTCATCAAACGGCACGGCCAGAAAAACCGGCTGGCCATGCTTGGTCACGAGCGACAGCTTGCCCGCCTCGGCATCCCTAACCAGATCGCCGGTGCGTTCGCGCAAATCGCGGATAGTGAAAGTGTCCATATTTGACCTCCTTAATTGTGCTATCAAATGATAGCACAATACATCAGATACGTCGGACAAGCAGGAGGCCGCAGCCGAAGGCTTTGGCGTGGCCAATGCCGTTAAATAGGGCTTGTTGGAATAATTCAGGATTAGTTACTAGCAGTTCTCCTGAAAAGTCCACGGTACTAAAGCTAATATTGTGATCACGCTTACCCGCTTTGCTTTGTTCATAGGCATCAACTTGCAGCTTACGTTGTTGCTCCTCTTCATCCGTTAGCGCGATTTCAAATCCATTTCTTTTCGCTACTCCGTCGAGCCATTCAGCACAATGCTTTTGTACCAATTCATACAGTAGCGGCTTGATGCTCTCGTCTTTCCAGTCCGCCCATTTTGCTTCCTTGCTGAGTCCGTGTTCTGCCAGCAATTGTTTTTTTGCTTGCATCACTACATCGTGGCGAACTACCTTGTGCTTAACTTCACCAGCACGCTTTCCTGAACCCCGCTTCTTCGGCTGGCCAGCCTCGTCCAGAACCGGGCCACCTGGGCGCTCAACAACCGGATTAGCGCGGAGCTGGAAAGACAAGCATTGGCCTTCCTGCAATTGCGGATCATAGTCGCGGCTTTGTACCTGCCACGCCTCTCCAAATGCTGTGGGTGGACGTTGTGACACCACATAAAAACGTGGCATCTGTTCAAGCTCATGGCGTCGAAAAATAAAATCGCGCGTTTGATCCGCACTGCTGGGGAAAAATTTCCACAACCATTGATGCTCGGCATAAGACGATTGCGCCAGTTCATGCGCGGCTTGTCGTAACAAGCGTTCTTCTGGGGTAATTACACTAAAATACATGACGTTTATCCCTTCACTAGCAAAGCAATATGTTCGCTACGATCTGCAAACTGCCAGCCTTGGCGTGTAATCACTTGGTCTTTACGGGTGATGCTCAAATCTCGATTCACACCCACGACCGACAAGTCATCTGCGCCGAAATCATCACCCCAGGCAATTTTCTGGACAGCTAAATTGTTTGGCTCGGTATGTTTTGGCAATTGCTGTTTCCACAGATCGGCCAATTGTTGCTGGTAATCCGCAAATGCCGTGTTGATGGTTTCTGCGTTCAAGACACGGGGATGCAAAGGCACATCAACAGGGCAAGACTTACGTCCCAGATACAGTACAAACTTGGGCCTTTTCAACGCCTCGGCTAACTGCGCTAATGAATAAGGTGCATTCGCCATTATTTGCACCGCCACCAATGCGGCAGCATCTTGCCGATAATCACGGCTCGACAAAATGGTGTTTAGGTCGGTTTTAGGTAATGCCAATTCGTCCCGCCGTGTCGCGTGTGGCCGCTTTTTAAGATCAGTGCGACTAGGCACTTGCGCAGTATGGTAGTCGCGCAACAGCCGCCCCTGACTCAGCACACCCACTGCCAAGCGATAGCCAGTGCGTAACGCGGTTTGTGCCGCATCATCGTCACGATCAATGCCCAATGCAGCGCCTAGCAAACCGTGTATGGCGGACTGGCTCGGATATTCTGCGCTGGGGCGATACTCACCCACTGCCACTTCGCCCCACGAGGACAAGGGAGCTTGCAGTTGAAAAACCAAGGTTTCCATGGCAGCTATCCCGCAATAAATTTGGCTATGTCACTTAGACTGCCCACACCCGTTTCCACATTAAATTGCGCGCTGGTGTCGGCGCATTCGCCATATACCGTATTGAAATTGTCGCGTCGCTTTGTTAGTTCTTTGATGGCACGGGTCATGGTGTCTTCGCCGTTTTCCTGGTTGGGTTTTACTGGCTTGAGAAAAGCCTGCGCCAAACTGCGCGGCTGTTGATCGCCTTTTTCTGCCAGCACAAAACCCGCATAGGCACGCGAAGCAAAACTGTTTTGTTTGCCCGTTGGCGATACCTTGGTGACCGCTTGTACGAAGGCATTCAAGGCTTTTTGTGTCAACTCGGCATCGCCACCTAAGTTTGCCTGCAACAGTTCACGGTTAATGCAGATATACAAATAAAACACACCCGCACCAAAACCCAGTTCACCGATATGCGCTGCGCCACTGTCTTCTTCGCCGGTATTGAGATCATCAACGGCAATAAAATAATCATCTTCGACGGCAGCTTTATGCACAGTAATGGCGTGCGCTACTTGTATGGCGGCTTCGGTATTAAAGGCCGGTGATGAAGCCAGCATCCGGCCAAACATCGCAATATCCACAGCGGTGTGCTGCTTGCGAAGCAGATTCAAATCATCCTCTGTTGGTGCAGTCGCTGTCGCCACCAATCGGGTCACCAAATCGGCAATCGCTTTTTCTTCTTCAGGGTTGAAATGCACCAATTGTTCAACGTGCAGGTCTTCGTTGTTTTCGGTCTTTTTGTCTGACTTCAATTTACCAAACTGACTGGCAATCGTTTTTGCCCATTCACGCGCATTCTTTTCGCTGACACCTTGTTTGGTCAGCGATTGATAAACGCTGATACCCATTTCTTTGGTGCGTGTGCCAATATGCCCTTTCAGCGCGGCCTCAAAAATATCGGAAGTGCGCCAAGCTCTTTTCAAGCTTTGCGAAGAAATACGCAAACGGGTGCAATCGCCAATCACGGCAGTTTTTGGACGACCGGTATCATCGCGGTTCAGGTTTGATGGCGGGTAGCTGGTCAGGATATGTAGTTGAATAAAGCGGGACATGGTTTTCTCCTTGGGTATTTTCGTAAAGGGTTTATTTGAAAAATCAGGCAGACTGCTTAACTGGCCAGCGATAGCTGTAAGCCCATCGTTTTTTGGTGTTGTCATTCCACCAATAGACATCGTGTGCCAGTTGCTCAATGCTGGCTTGATACCCTATCAAGGGTAAGGCACGACGTAAGCTGATGAATAAATCATCAGTGGTTTCAACTTTGAGCAAGTCACGAAAACGGAGTTCAGATACCAACGGCTTGTCACCAGCTAATTCAGACATTTTGATAGGCAAGCGTTGCGTGTCGTCGGTTTTGACGTGTGCCAACAATCCAGCAATGGCCGCAAGCTTGTCTCTTTGCCATTCACTAGCATTTTCTGACCAGCCACAAGCCAGCATATAGCGATAAAAACGCTGGTAAGCATCGCTTAATATCACTGCATCGAGCGTCGCGCAACGTCGCAACACTGCACGGCTGGCGCGGTCTTCTTCCAACCCTTGCCACCAATGAAATAACGGTTTTGCAAAAAGAACATCGACGGGCGTTGATTTTTTCTCTTCCATTATTCTTCCCTCTACAATGACGATTGAGCTTGTGGTGCGGCGGATGATTTGGTTTTCTTACCTTCCTTGGCAGGCTTGCTTTTCTTCTCAGACACAGGCAAACGTAAAATTGTTTTTATCGCATTGCCGTGCAGATTTCTTTGCAGATTGTTATAGGCTTCTGCAATACGGCGCGGGTCTTGCTGGCCGATAGAGCCTGCGCCGACAATATCCACATCAAACAGCTTTGTCGCGCATTTGATCAAAACTTTGTGCCACGTTTCGCCCAAAGCAATAATGAACTTGTCATCATCCATATCAATGCCAGATTCGGTGCGAGCCTGTTTCATTAAATCGTTTAGCTGCTGATAAAAATCTGCTTCTGTGCTGTCCCAAAACGCTTTATCAACAAAGCTCAAATCACCACGCAAATCACTATCGCCAAACCATGCCTGCTTGACGGCTTGTCGCAAATAAAAGACGGCTTGCTCTGTGGCTTCAATTCTATTGGCGACAAGGTTTTGAATCTGCGTCTGGGTAGACCGCGTAGCCTCCTCCAGGCTGTACAAAGGAAAGGTGGTTTCGTACCAGCACCGGGGTTTCATGTTGTCCATGTCATAGCCAAACACCCATAGCCTGAACTGACCAGACTTCTGATATTTTTTGCGCTCATGCAAAAAGTAATCGACGATCCCGGCGGCTTGAACTGATTTTTTCCCTTGCTTAACCCCCAACACCCACGCCAGCCAGTTTTTATAGCTAAAGCCACCCGGTTGAGGATGCACTGGCAACCAGTCTTCCTTGGTTTCGTAATAGGGCGAAAACGGATGCCGCCACACGCCTTTGTAATTCAAACCCTGTGGCTTGGTGACATAACGATGTAGCAGTTGTGTCGAATCGCGTTTGCAGACATCGCACTGCCCCGTTTGCACATCCGCAAAACCAACACGAATACGACGTGGCATGGCCCAAAACAAATGATAAGGATGCACTTGCTTCGGTTGTGTTTCGCCACCTATGGGCTGAATCTGGCTAATCTCGGCTAGCCATGGAAAGGTAAAGTGTTTTGCTGTTTTTTGCGCATCACCACCTTGTTGCAAGAAAGCTCGTTGCGGTTTGACATTGAGCCACAAGTCTTGCCACAAACTGCGTGATGGCGTAGCAACCAGCAGCGTAGTTAAAGGGCCACCGCCGCGCAAACTGGTGCGATGTCCCGCGCCACCTGCGGGCGCATTCGTTTGCAAGGTGAATAATGCCGTTGCCACGCAATGCGGACACATTGCCTTGATGGTGTCGCGCTTGACGAAATGGTCGGTGTTTTTATCAATCGCTGAACCACCCGCTGCATCAATCAATAACGCATCAATCGTGCATTCCGCACCTTCTGCTGCGGTTAAGCTGAAATCCTGCATAAACCGCGCGCCATCACCATCCAGCACAAATGCTTCATTTGTTGGTGCAAACCATTCTTGCAGAACCCCAGCAGTAGGCGGTGTTTTCAGCAAGCCTTCCCAGTCGCCTTCGTCATCAATTGGTGTAGTCGTTTGCAACAGGCCAATCATCATTTGCGCCAATGCACCGTTGAAGTCGGCTCGGTTAGCTGCAAATGCAACAATATCTGGCTCTGTAATTTGGTGCGGTGCGATCCAGTCCACTTGCCCTGTACTACGGCGAACGGCTAACCATTTTTCTTCGAGTAAATTCAATTTAAGACCCCGCTATTTTTAAAAACTATGCTAACTTCAAATTATGTGCAAGAATGTTACCTGATTTTCAGATTGCAAGAAAGCTTTGATGAAACAGGCCTCCAAATCTGGCATTCATAGCTATCTTCAGTTCCTCCAAAAAACTGATCTGTGAATCTTTGTTCCCCTTGCAGGGGATGAACCATTAGCATAGTTGTTTAGTACACATTTATTTGTATGTTCCCCACGCCTGCGGGGCTCAGTCCGATGTAATGCCAATTGCATCGGACTCTTTCACTCGTAAACCAAAATCCGCATCGTAAAGCCAGGTTAGAAGTTCTGGCTTTTTCCCTGACTTCTCATTTCCGGCAGTCCACGCCTGCCCTTCCCACACTCCATCCACACGTTGTGTCAATGGTAGCAGCACGCACCATTTACCCTGGCTGGGCAATGTTTGTTGCAAATGCACATAAGCCGTTTTTTGCATCGTATCAGACGGTGCATCTACCCTTGCCAGCAATCGGGCTGCGACTTTTACCATGCTGTATGTCCAGACACCCTCCGCCCATCGCTGCCAATACCCATCAACCCACTTCGCCAGCATGACTTCCATCGTTTCTTCGCCCAAGCGGGAGGGCGTTTTAGATTCACCCCACCAGTCGCTGATCTCGCCTCGCTTGTAACCGCCGTCGATTTTCAGAGTGTTTAGCTGCGCCAAACTTGCTTCGGACATTTCTTGCCCCTCTGCTTTCAAGGCACTTTTAGCGAGGGCTTCTGGCAGCATTTCTGTTTCAGCAAAAACGGTTTCAATAAGGCTTCTGGCATCGGCTGGCATAGTGAAGCTGCCTTTTTGCAAGACCTTTGCTGTTAGCCACAGTTGTCCATGATGCCCATACACATATTGGGCTTTTTTGAATACAGCGCTGTACCAATCTGCCTGCGGTTGCTCTGACCACGCGGGGGCATATACCCAAAGCCATGGAGCTGATCGCTGATCTTTATTAGCGTCAATTGCAACTAAACGATTGCCTTGAGCATCGCGCACATGACGCTGCAAACGCCCCGCCCGTTGCAAGACACGATCTATCGGTGCGAGGTCGGTAATCAGCACATCGAAATCCACATCCAATGATTGCTCGGCGACCTGCGTGGCAATCATTAAACGCCCTTGCCGATCATGTTGCTTGCTGTCTTCGCCAAATGAGCCCAACACCTGCGCTTCTTTTTCCAGTCTGTCTCGCAGGGCAAAGCGCGCATGAAATAGCGTTATGTTTTCGGGGGAAATCGTTTTGGATAGACGCTCGTAAGCGTCCATCGCATCGGCAACGGTATTGCGAATCCATCCCACACATTGGCCTTGCCGCAATGCAGCAATAATGTGCGCAAAAACTTTTTCATCATCTGCTTCGTTATGCACCTGTACTGTGCGGGAGACGCAGGAGCGGGAGGCCAGTGCATCTTCCAACAGGACAGGTTGACCATCATGCCAGCGTGTTGCCAGTGGGTAGGCATCTGAACGCAACGCAGGCGCGGAGTCTTGATTGCGCCCTTTTGCATAGGCGTTGAGCAAGGCTTGTTTCATGCGGCTGGGCAGCGTGGCTGATAACAAAATCACCGGGCCGCCAGTGCGCGCATGGAACTCCAACAACACTTCCAGTACGCCTTGCATATACGCATCACAAGCATGCACCTCATCAACAATCAGCACCTTGTTGAACAAACCCAACAAGCGAAGTGATTGGTGTTTGCTGTGCAAAACAGCTAATAGGACTTGGTCTATCGTTCCTATTCCGGCTGATGCCAATAATGCACGTTTGCTATGGTCAGCCAGCCACGCACTGCAACGTGCCGAAGCGGTTTCATCAAGTTGAGCACCATCCTGTTCGGGTGTGCCAACAGGCAAAATCGAGGCGGCGAATTCTTCCACCAGTTTTTTATGGCCGTGTGCCAACACTAAATTGGCATTACCTGCAAAGAGCTTTTGATAAACTTCCGCAACGCGCTTATACATGGCATTGGCAGTCGCCATAGTCGGCAAGCCAATAAAAAAGCCTTCCGCCAATCCTTGCTCCATCAAACGATAAGCCAACATCATCGCGGCTTCGGTTTTTCCTGCTCCTGTCACATCTTCCAGCAAATAGATTTGCGGTGCTTGCGGTATATCTACTGACACGGCCCATTGCTGCAATGGCGAAGCTTCTTGAATGTTCTGAAACAGCTCCTTGAGAGAGCGCCCTTTTGCGATGGCGAATGGTGAAACCCCAGAATGGGACAATGTTTCGATTGCCTGACCTTGCGCATACCCCCAGTATTTTTTCAAATCCATTGACGGATTTTTATAGGGGAAAAACTGAGTATTGGAGCCAAGCCAGTCGGCTAACACCGTGACTCCCGCAAACCACCACGACAGCATCTCGCTAGCGATTTTAAAATTCTGACTGGAAGGAATGCACTTGGCTTCTTTTGTGAGCAACAACTCCGCCATCGCTTGCACAAAGTCTGCGGCTGTGTGCTTGTCTTCCCTACGAAAAAAACCGTCTGCATTACCACTTGGTTTGGGCGGCATACCATGATGCCCGGTTACAGCTAACAGCCAACACTTAAGGCTGCGCTGGGTGTTACGCGAATCGTCGATGCCTATTTTCAGCAACACCTCATCAACAAGACACTCATCCCATAACCAAAACCCCAAGGAGTCATGACGTTCGTTGTATATTTTGGTTGGGTTCGGCGCACGCTTTTGCAACTCTAAAATTAAATCAGGTCGTTGTGATTGAAACGCTTCGCTAAATTTACCCATGTCATGCAACGTCATCAAAAACGCAGCCCATGACAAAAATGCCTGTTCAGAACAGTTCAGCAACCCACAGCAGGATTTAAGCAAAGAAGACTGCACAAGATAAGCCACCCCCACCGCCGCCACATCCAGAGAATGATAGACAACCGGATGCCACTTCGGCTCACCCGGATAGTTCGGATCAGCCTTGCCCCAATAATTGAAAATCACCATGATTTCGTGCTCAGACATATCGAATATTTTTTTCTTTTTCAGACATTCGAATCCACTTTACCACCCGCACCGGCTCAAAACCTGAGCCTGCCGGATCCTTTTCAGAGAATTCTTTCTGGATTCCCGCATTCGCGGGAATGACGGGATATGCCAAGCCAGCCACGTCTCGGCACCATCAGTCGCAATACCGCCCCAGTGCGCTTTGCAGCCGCGCCACCACTTCCTCCCGCAACCACTCCGGTCCGACCACTTCCACGTCAGGCCCATATTTGAGGATGTCCATCACCAGTTCGCGCGGATCGGAATAGGGTATCCGCAATTCGTAGCTGCCATCTTCCATGAACCGCCCCTGCTGCTCGGGATGCCACTGTTCGTCAGCCACCCAGCGTGCACGCTCCGGGGTGAAACGGAGGGCGGCGGTATTTTGCGGTGCGCCGGCAAAAATGCCGTAGCTGGCAGCGAAATGGGCGTCGAGTTCGCTATCGGCAAACTCGGTGGCGGGCTGATCGAGGACATGGGCCGCCTTGATGTTCTCGACGGCGAAGCTGCGCAGGGCGTTGCGCTGGTGGCACCAGGCGTCGAGATACCAGTTGTCGCGGTAGTGGATGAGGCGTTGGGGGGAGATTTCACGGCTGCTTTCGGTGTTGCTGCCGCGGCCGAAATAGCGGATGGCAAGGCGCTTGCGGCGCAACACGGCATCCGCCACGGCTTGGAAATTTCCGTCGGCGGTCGTGCGGCCGGCGATGCGCAGGATGCGGACTCGCCGCGAAATCTCGGTTTGCCCGAGGTGCTCCAGGGCAAGAATCTTCCCGATCTTGTCGCGTAGCGGCGCCAGCATGTTGTCGAGCAGGCCGGGCTGGACACTGCTCAATAACTGCTGCGCGCTCATCAGGGCATGGAGTTCCCGGCCATTGAACCACAGGCCGGGCAATTCGAAGG
>Ga0315268_10007410_pt1 | contig 11543 bp, 10 predicted proteins | sample C1_top_MG_FD_204535 | JGI IMG/M metagenome (GOLD analysis project Ga0315268, IMG submission 204535) | Sediment microbial communities from Yellowstone Lake, YNP, Wyoming, USA - C1_top | ecosystem: Environmental > Aquatic > Freshwater > Lake > Sediment | place: USA: Wyoming | collected 2017-08-01 | reverse complement strand
CTCATCCGCTTGCGGAATTTTCTCATCTCCTGGTCATAGACTTCCGAAGACGCAATTTGCACCGCGAACTTGAGAGATTCGGGATTGGCGACAATCCTCTCGATTTTTGAAATGTTTCCCAGCGCCATTTCATAAAGAATATTGAAAAAAACGGCATATTTCCGAAGAGCCACTCCAATTTTGACCGAAACGGGACTTGAGATTTTTTTTCTGATCGAGCGAATCAGCTCCGGAAGCCCGACGAGCATTTTGGCGATTTTTTCTTCTTGGATTTTCTCTTGAAACCAATCTGGAAAATAAACCTTGAAAAGAACAAAATTGAGCATCGCGTTGTCAGGCTTTGCAATTGACCGCATTGAAGCCAAAAAAATTTGAATGTCTTTTTCGCTCTCTTTCATTTTCTTCATATCCTTCACTTTAATTCTTTCTTTCACTGTTTCGCGCATGGCTCGGACAAGAGCGAATCTGGCTGGATTGGGAAAGAGAATTTCTTCGACTTCGCAAGAAGCCATGCTTACAAGCCATCTTTTTGACTCGTAGACATTCACCGCTCTAATTGCCCCTTGGTATTTGGCAATAGTATTTTTGATCCTCGATCTTAGGCTCTCGCTAATTCTTCCTCTCTCAAGATATCCGCTCATTGCAAGCTCTTCGAGAAACTGCTCGGTGAAATTCTCGCGCCGAAACTCAATGAGAAGATTTCTTTTGAGGATTCGCTCAATGGCATTCCTTTTGATAAGGTGATCATCTTTGTATTCAATGAGGTTTCTCACTTTTTCATAAAGAAGCGCCATGCTTTCTCCCGCTTCGCTCTCGCTCCAGCGAGGCAAGCCCGCCTCTTCGATTTCTTCCTCTTCCCCTTTTTTCTCCTGCCTTTTCTCGGCTTCGAACTGTTTTTTGAGCTCCTCAACAAAATCGGCAATGGGCTTGTTTATTTTCGGATTTTCTCCGCTTTCTTTGGCCATAACAATAATGCTATTTAACAAAAGAATTGTAGCATTAGAGAAGAAAATATGTAAACCCGGCGCAACAAATCCAACAAAAAACCCCGCGCGCTATGGCGGGATTTTTTGTTTCTGAAAGATGCGGAAATTATTATTTCATCACCGCATCCTTGAGCTTTTTGAGGACTCGAGCCTTGAGGACGGTCTTGGCCGGAATACTGATGGATTCTCCGGTCATTGGGTTTCGTCCCATGCGAGCCGCCCGGTGCTTCTTTTCAACTTTCACCAAACCCGGAATTTCAACCGGTTCTTTGGTGACCGCGTCCTTTATAACCTCTGTCATGGTTTCAATAACCATAACAACGTCCTTTTTGGCCATCTCAGTTTTCGCTACGATGGCATCCACAAGTTCTTTCTTTTTCATATGGTTTTCGCGTTAATTATAATTTTCGAAGTTCGACTTTTAAAATACTATCAGAATATTGGGATTTTTGCAATATTTTGTCAAGAGAGGAAAAAAATCTCGAAGGCATGACTCTGGTACCGCTACGGGGAATCGCCCCGAAGTACTCCGACACAACGTCAGGGACTACGGGGTAAAAACCCCGGTTAACGGACCTGTCCCGCACCAATCATTCTTTAGCCCCTAGGGGAATCGAACCCCTGTTAACGGATTGAAAACCCGTTGTCCTAACCACTAGACGAAGGGGCCGTTTTTATTTTGTACAACGCACATAATAATAAAATATTCCTGTTTAGTCAATTTTAGCATCAATACTTTATACATTATACACAATACATTATACTTAAACACATGAACATTCTCTCTATTGAAACCTCCTGCGACGAAACGGCCGTCGCCCTCGTGAAAGCGGAAAGGGGTAATTTTTTTGTGGTGGATGAATACGTTTCTTCACAATTCAGAGTCCATTCCCCTTTTGGAGGCGTGGTTCCCGATCTTGCGGCAAGAGAACACTTAAGGAATCTGCCTATTTTGCTAAAGAAGATTATTTTGAAAAATAAGATTAGATCAAAAGATATTAATCTCATTGCTGTCACACGGGGTCCCGGGCTCATTCCGGCGCTTCTCATCGGAACAAATGCGGCGAAAGCCTTGGCGTACGCGTGGGAAAAACCGCTGGTCGGTATGAATCATATTGCGGGACACATCTACGCCAACTTTTTACAAGGTTCGACCTTTTCCTTCCCCGACTATTTGTCGGGGAATTCCTCAAGGTCGAACCTTAGATTTCCCATTCTTGCTCTTATCGTTTCCGGCGGACATACGGAGCTCATTTTCATGAAAAAGCATCTGGATTTCAAAATCATCGGACAGACGCTTGATGACGCGGCCGGAGAAGCTTTCGACAAAGCGGCGAAGATTTTGAAGTTGGGGTATCCGGGAGGACCAGCTATTGCAACTGAAGCTGCAAAATTTTCAATTTTCAACCTTGCCTACCGGCAGGCAGGTTTTCAATTTTCAAATAAATCCCAAAGTACAAAGCCCAAAAATACTAAATACGATATACGAAATACTAGATACCAATTGCCCCGCCCAATGATTAACTCGGATAACTTCAATTTCTCCTTCTCCGGACTTAAGACAGCACTTCTCTACACAATTCGGGACAATCCTAAAATTCTAAAAAGTAAAAATCTCACTCAAGAAATCTGCGCCGAATTTCAGCAAGCGGTAATTGATGTATTAATATCAAAAACGATTCGCGCCGCCAAAAAATTGAAGCCCAAAACCATTCTCCTCGGCGGTGGAGTTTCCGCCAACAAAGAACTGCGAAAACAATTGAGCCGTGCAATTCAGGCCAATATACAAAATACTAAATACTATATACCAGATACGAAATACTCCCTCGACAACGCCGCTATGATCGCCGTTGCCGGATATTTTCGATATAAACTGGCAAAAAACAAAAAATCTTTCGGCGAGAATTGGAAAAAATTGGAAGCCGATGCTAATCTGAAACTATGACAAAAACATTTTCAAAAATTGCCCTTCTCGGAATCCTCACCGCCTTTCTGGCTGTCATCGCCGAACAGATGGTGGCGGTTTCTGCCCAATTTTTTTCAAATCAGGAAATTATTTTGCCATCCTACAAAAATATTACTTGGTTTCTGTTTCTGGCGGTTATCATCGAAGAAGGATTGAAATACGCGGTGCTTCGCCAAGCGGTTTGGGAGAGATTTGGCATTCGGGGTAAAAAATTTGTCGCGGCCGGATTATTTTTCGGGATTTTTTTCGGGATTTCGGAAATCGGGCTTATCCTTTTCTCAAGTCCGGAAGCAAAAGCTCTGGCGCAAAATTTCGACCGCGAAATGATAGTTAGCCTATCGTCAATAGTCCTCATCCAAACCGCCACTTCTCTTCTTATCAGCTCTCTCATTGCCACAGAAGAGGAAATGAAAAGATTTTCTTTTTTGAAAATACTGATTTTCCCCGTCTTTATTCATCTTCTCTACAACTTTCTCGTCATTCAAAAGGGCAACTATACCAATTTTCTCGTCCTGGCCACCCTTGTCATTTCGTATCTCGTGAGTTTTGCCATTATTGCCTTTAACTGGAGAAAACTTGCCCAGTAGTGAAAATTTGACTGGCCTTTGGCCGAAATTACAATTATTTCAAGTCATTTTAAGTATCGAATACGAGCATCATCTTGCCTTTGCACCGAATAGCTCTTTTGGTCAAATTTCTACTACCGGGCTTGATTAAAATTCGAAAAGGACTTATACTCTATTCAGCAAAGATTGTTTCTTTTTTATCAATAATCACGGCATAAAAATATGAAGGAAAAAAGATCATTTTTCGAGCGGCTAACCGGAGCAAGAAAGATACCCGAAGAACAAAGTCGGCCTTCCTACGATTACGGAAGCCCCACCCCGTCTTATGGAGGGCAAACTATTCAGCCCCAAGCAAGCCCCGTTGAAGACTACGCAGTCGAACCGACGACCCAAAGCACTCCGGCCGAGGAAGAAAGCTGGGCTGGAGAATCCGAGGGACAACTCACGATTGATGTTTACCAGACTGACAATGATATTGTTATCAAATCAACCATTGCCGGAGTGAAACCGGAGGATCTTGATGTTTCGATCAACAACGACATGGTGACCATTCGCGGCGACCGCAAAAACGAAGAGAAAGTGGAAGGCGAGAATTATTATTATCAGGAATGCTATTGGGGAACTTTTTCCCGTTCGGTGATTCTTCCCGTCGAGGTGCTGGCCGACAAAGCCGAAGCCTCAATGAAAAACGGAATTCTCACCATCCGCCTCCCCAAAGCCGACACAACCAAGAGCAAAAAAATTCAGGTGAGGGGGTTTTAGAAAAAAATATCATACGATACTCATCAGAAAAACCGGTCTTATAACCAAATTCCGGTTTTTTTGTGAAAAAATAATGTCAAATAATTTTGCCATGGCAAAATTATTTAACATTTCATATTTTCTTGCGTTTTTACTAATTTTACCATAGATTATATCCACGAGGAGGACCAAGTCAGGAGGCTTGGTTTTTCTGTTTCTTAAAAATAAAGAAAATATCCCGGGGAGGCATATATGGCTCGAGATTTACGCGTGGTTATTGACGCAACCTCGGCATGCGACAGAGGGTGCACGCACTGTGGCCGCAATTCTAATATGAAAAAAGTTTCTCACGTCAGTCAACCAATAATTGAGGTTTTGATGCTTCAGCTTAAAAAATTGAAACATAATAATATCAGACTGAGCTTCACTGGCGGAGAACCTCTTCTTAATCCGTTACTTCCTGAGATTGTCCAGCATTGTTCTATGAGGCTAAAAAAACAACTAAAGGAAATTGGAATTGTAACCTCCGGTTTTCTTCAGGATACAGGGGATGAATCTTTACGACTTCAGCAAATTCTGGAAGAATACGATCCCCAGCGCCTACATATCTCCTTAAGCTTCAATCTTTTCTTGCCTCACTCGTCGCAGAGAATGCGTAATACGCTCCGGTTTCTGTTGGAAAGCGGAAAAAGAATCGGATTTCTAAGTATTAATCTCTGCTCCAGCCGCGAAAACTTCTGGAAAACCTACGAGCATCTCTTTTTTGAAGTATTCAATTATGTGGAGATAATAACGGCTACTCCAATGCGAGAAATTCTCGTGCAAACTTGGAATCCGTTGTTTGGGATTGAAGACTTTTCAAATAAAATATGGTCACCAAGAACATTTGTCCGGCTGTCTGAAAAGTCATACAGTTTACCCTGCCACATGCTTCTCTACGTGAAACAATCTAAACCAATAGAATTGGTTATAAGTCCCTTTTCCATAACCAAACAAGGAAGAGCAAAAAAATTAGCCGATAGGCCGTGGAGAGGAAGGGGGTGTTCTTTTCTTTTCTCTTTCCAGAAAAAACGGCAAGAGGAAATACATATGGCAACGGATGGGTCTCTTTTTCCTGACTGCGGTTGTCTATGCGCTCCTCCATTAAAAATAGGAGATATTACAAAGGACGACCTGAATGAAATACTAAATGCAAGGAGGAATTTATCAACCATCCTGCTCAAAAAAACATTGGCCAGTAGAAATATTTTCTCTTCACATACCATTTGTGAAACCTGCCAAAATATAATGTGGAGAGAAAAATATGCATTGTGAAAACATTCACCCCGCCGTGGTCGGCCTTGACAGCATTGTCTGTCGTCTCAAAGGACCGGCCCCGGCGGTTTTCTTTTTGAAAAAAACTTCCGTAATTTATTTCGTATTACCTTGTACAATGATGTTTTTTCAAGTATTCTAAGGATAATGAAGCAAAAAATATTTTTTGTTAGTGTTGTCTTTTTATGCCTGCCAATGGTGGTCGGTGCCCAAGAAACCAACCTTGGCGATTTTGCGGTGGATGAAGTTCAAAGAGTGATAGGCGCTCCGATTTATCTCCACTTCAGCGGGAAAAAATTTTCCGTTGATAAAGACAGCCTGCTCCACTGGCTCAAAATACGTCCCTCGCTCAAAATAATTTCGGATTACAACTCCGAAGCCGAAAATATAAACTTCCTTCCGGCAAAAGACGCGAAAACCGCAATATATTTTCGCTTCGCTAGCCGCATTCAAGACCGCTATCACACCAAAATATCAACCAGGCTTTCGATTAACGAAGAGGCTCTCAAAAGCTATCTCGAAAGTGTCAAAAACGAAACCCGCGTTAATCCCGAAAACGCAAAGTTTGCTTTTTCGGAAGGAAAAGTTTCCGCTTTCGCCATCAGCAAAAACGGCTATGAAATCAACACGGAAAAAAGTTTGATGGCTGTCAGCGAAGTGCTCAAAAAAGATCCGTTCACAAAAGATATAAATCTCGAAATAAATATTCTCAAACCGGAAGTTTCAAGTTCTGACGTCGAGCAATATGGCATCAAAGAGCTTATCGGCGAGGGCGTTTCCAATTTCCGCGGCTCACCCAAAAACCGAATTCACAATATCGGCGTCGGAGCCGCACGCTTCAACGGCGTTCTCATAAAACCGGGAGAGGAATTTTCTTTCATAAAAAATCTTGGGCCAGTTGATGAATCTACAGGATATCTTCCGGAACTAGTCATTAAAACCGACAAGACCATTCCCGAATACGGCGGCGGCATGTGCCAGGTATCAACAACCACCTTTCGAGCCGCTATGAATTCGGGATTGAAGATCACCGCTCGCACCAATCATGCTTACCCGGTGCAGTATTATAACCCCCAAGGCCTTGATGCGACAGTCTATATCCCCTCGCCTGACCTCAAATTTATTAACGACACTCCTGCCTATATTCTCATCCAAACCCGCATCGAAGGGACGCAATTATTTTTTGATTTCTACGGCACCAGCGACGGCCGGGAAACAAAGATTGTGGGGCCTTTTGTGACATCGCGCGGCGCGGCAGGCGCTATGAAAGCAATCGTCACCCAGGAAGTTTACGGCCCAGACGGAAATCTCATCCGAAAATCCGAATTCAAAAGCAGCTATGACTCCCCCAGCAAATATCCCCACCCGGGAGAACAAAAAATCACCGAAAAGCCATCTGATTGGTCGCAGAAAGAATGGAAGGCTTACAAAAAAGCCAATGGGCTCTAATATAATTGACTTAGCCGACAAAATCTCTTATACTCTTCGAGTGTGATTTTTCAAATTCCTCCCCGTAGCTCAATGGATAGAGCGGGAGCCTTCTAAGCTCTAGATGAGGGTTCAATTCCTTCCGGGGAGACATTCTGCCCGCGCGCATAGCTCAGCCGGTAGAGCAGTTGCCTCTTAAGCAAACGGTCCCAGGTTCGATCCCTGGTGCGCGCACCAATATCATTTCCAAAATTTTTTCTATTTGCTATTTTTTATTTAACATATTTTTACGGCGGGTATCGTTTAATGGTAGGACACTGGGTTGTGGTCCCAGGAGTGAGGGTTCAATTCCCTCTACTCGCCCAAAAATAAGTTCATTGAACTTATTTAAATATATGGCTCATTAAAATATCAATCGGAAAATTTCCGTCGCGATAAAATAATCCTATCTCATAAAAAGGAGACAAGCGCTATGAAAGCGTTGTTGGTTCATCCAAAGTGCCCAAAAATGACATTCTGGAGCATGGAAGATATCATAAAAAAGTTCACGGACAAGAAAGCCGGACATATTCCACTAGCTTTATTAACTGTTGCATCTATGTTGCCGGAAGACTGGATACTTAAATTGGTTGATGAGAATGTTAAAGAGCTTACGGATGATGATATCCTCTGGGCGAATATCGTGCTTGTTAGCGCAATGTTGATCCAAAAAAAAAGAGCTCGGAAAATCATCAGCCGATGCAACGAACTTAAGAAAACAGTTATTGCTGGTGGGCCTTTTTTCACGACCTGTGACGACGAAGAGCTGAAAGGCGTTGATCACGTCCTTCAGGGTGAGGTTGAAGATACAATGCCGATCTTCCTCGAGGATCTCAAAAAAGGCACCGCAAAAAGGATCTATCCTTCTCCCGCAAAAAGGCCCGATATAAAAAAGTCTCCGATACCTAAGTGGGATTTGATCAATCCCGGAGATTATGTAAGCGGTGCTATTCAATCCGCGAGAGGCTGTCCGCATGATTGTGAGTTTTGCGATGTTGTCGCAATGTATGGAAAGATCCCGCGGGTCAAAGATCCTGAACAGGTAATCGCCGAAATCCAGGCGCTATACGAGGCTGGATTCAGAGGCGCCATTTTTTTTGCCGACGATAATCTTATTGGCAATAAAATAATGGTTAAGAAAATACTGCGCCAACTTATTGGCTGGCAGCGGCAATATGACTATCCCTTTCACTTCTTTACACAGGTTAGCATCGATCTTGCGCTCGATGATGAACTACTGGGTCTTTTGAGAGATGCTGGTTTCCGCGAAGTATTCATCGGCATTGAGTCAGTTAGCATCGAGAGTTTGGAAGAATGCGGGAAATTCCAAAATCTGAAAACGATGCGTGACATGCCTCTTATTGACTCCGTAAAGAAAATTCAGGAAAAGTATGGGATCCAGGTTATGGTCTCGCTTATCATTGGATTTGATCACGATCCTCCGGATAACGCAAAGAGGCTGATAAATTTTGTTCGGAGGGTTAAAACACCGATTGTGCAACTTTCAAGGCTTTGCGCTCTTCGCGGAACGCGTCTTTACAACCGCCTCAAGAAAGCAGGAAGGATTAAAGGTTTTGCTACAGGAGAAAATACCGACGGTTATGCAAACATTCGATATTCGGATGATGTCGAAAAAGGATTCGACATTGCGTTTAAGGAAGTTTTCACAACGATTTATTCCGAAGGTGAGCTCTATGAGCGCATCTGGAATTTAGTCAAAAGTCTGCCCCCCAATACTCGGGGCAGAGCTCTAAACTCAAGCGGCATTAAAACCTTACTAAAAAGTTTATGGGAGATTGGCATTCTGGGAAAAGGCAGAAGGCTTCTCTTCTGGAAACTCATTGCAAAAACCCTTCTTTTTTCTCGTAGGAATTTCCCCGTTCTTATCAAACATCTTATTTTCGGGGAACACCTCATGAAAATCGCAGAGAGATTCAGGGGTTAACAAGGCCGCCTTCGCGCGCGAGGGCGGCTTTTTTCTTTTCAAATATAATGGTCACTAGAAACATTTGACCCGCCGGCGAGTTGAATATAGAATTAAGCCAGATATAATAAATTTACCCCGCACCACAGAAAGCCGTAGGAGTCTGTCTATTAAGAGACACGAACCTGCGAAGCAACGCAAAGAAATATCCGAAGAATAATGACCCCGATGCCACAGCTGAAATACTGTGGTGCGGGGCTCAACCAAAAATATGGAAACTAAGCAAGAAATCAAAGAGCGGGTCGTCAAGCATATTCTCATCGTCGAAGACGACACTTTCATGTCGGGGCTTCTCGCCCGAAAATTCTCTTCAGAAAACTTCAAAATTTCGGCGGCCTCAAATGCCCAGCAAGCCCGGGAAATTCTGGAAAAAGACAAAGTCGGGCTTATCATCCTCGATATTGTTCTTCCAGGAACAGACGGGATTTCCTTTTTGAAAGAAATCAAGGGAAATTCGAGATTTAGTTCGATTCCCGTTGTCATTGCCTCAAACCTTGGCCAGCCTGAAGAAATCGAAACAGGACTTAAGGAGGGCGCGGCAGACTACATCGTAAAAGCCAATACCTCGCCAGGGGATATTGTAGAAAAAGTAAAATCAATCCTGGAAAAAAATACCTGATTCAAACATTCGATCTTTTTGATGCAATCACGCGCGAAAAATCCAAAACTAAACCCAGACAAAAAAAGGGCTGGATTAGGCCTTGCCTCCGAGGTGGCAATTTTTCTCGGGATTCTGCTTGTCAATGCAAGCTGGTTTTTTTATTCCTTCCTCGGCGGGAACTACTGGCCGGTTGCCGTAATTTCTATTTTTATTAGTGTTCTTTTGATTATTCTTATAATTTTCAAAAGCCTTGAGACAAATCGCTCTCTCGGGGAACGAGAAAAAAAAACGGAAAGCGCCCCAGAAAACCAAGAGCAGCCAGGTCCTGCAACAAACAACAAAAACAAAGAGCTTTTAGAAGCCAATGAAAAACTCCGGAAAATGAAAGATGATTTTTTGAAAACCACCCAAGACCTTTTCCAGCGCGAGACGGAACTAGTCCAGGTCAATAAAAGGCTGCGAGGGCTTGACGCCATCAAGTCGGAATTTGTTTCTGTTGCCGCCCATCAGCTCCGAACGCCCCTCACTGGCATAAAGTGGTCATACCTTACTCTTCTTGAGAAAAAAACCGGCCTGCTCAATCCTGAACAAACAAAAATTGTCAAGAAAGGCCTTGAAGCCATTGATTACGCTATTGATACCATCAATGACCTCTTAAACACCGCCCGCCTCGAAGAAGGCAAATCAACTCTCAACCTAGAGGAGCAACCAATCGGACCCGTTATTCAGGAAATACTAAAACAGCACGAACCAGTCATCAAGGAGAAAAAAATCAAACTAAACGTTGACATCCCTCTTAGCTCTCCCCTTTCTCTCAAATTCGATAAAGAAAAAATTTCCATCGTTTTTGACAATATCCTTGCCAACGCCATTAAATATACTCCCGAGGGAGGAACTATAGGCCTCAAGGTGTTTCGGGAAAAGGACAAGATAAAATTCAAAATTGAAGATTCGGGCATTGGGATACCCAAGGAGGAACTGGGAAAAGTGTTCAGCAAATTTTTCCGCGCCAAAAACGCCGTCAGCTTTCAGACTTCCGGCTCGGGACTGGGACTTTACGTGGCCAAAAATATCGTGGAAAAGCACGGCGGAAACATCTCACTCGAGAGCGAAGAAAATTCCGGAACTATGGTTACCTTCACTCTGCCAGTAAAGTAGCTTCGCAAAATAAAAAAACTTCTTTCTGGAAGTTTTTTGTTTTGGGCTTTTTCTTTTTTTTACTGGCGCCCCCGGAAGGATTCGCCCAGTCATCCGACTGGGTAAAAACCTCAACCTTCTGGTCTCCGCCACAATGCGCGCCTACTAGGACTCGAACCTAGAACCTCTTGGTCCGAAGCCAAGCGCTCTGTCCATTGAGCTATAGGCGCGCATTAGGGCGGATAAACTCCGCCAAGCACTCTATCCTTTGCTTGCCCCGTAGTTAAATGCGTGGCATTTATACTTCGGGGAGCTATAGGCGCTGTTGATAAAATAATCTAACAAAAAACGACCAAATGGTCAATTATTCAACGAACAGTGACCAAGGAACAAAAAACAATAAAAAAATATTTATTGATCGCTGATCGTTGTTCTTTGACCATTGGCACTAAAATCCTTCCGGAAAGAAAATGTCCCGGCCGGAATACTTCTCGCCTCTTTCCAGCTTTTCTTTCCGGCTGTTCATAAGATCCACCGCTTTTTGATAACTCGTTCTGTCAAAGGAAAAAACGGCTTGCTGGCTGATATATTCTTTTTTCTTTTCTTCGCCCCACTCTGATTTAACGATATATTTGTGCCAAATAAAAACCGCATAGAGAGCCACGGCGAAAAGCACAATTAAATAAAGCCATCGGGAAACAAATTTTCCGATATTTTTCAAGTGGACAAGCCAGTTTTTTTCTTTGTTTTTTACTTCTTTATTCTCCATACCCAGTAGTGA
>Ga0315268_10007409_pt1 | contig 11544 bp, 10 predicted proteins | sample C1_top_MG_FD_204535 | JGI IMG/M metagenome (GOLD analysis project Ga0315268, IMG submission 204535) | Sediment microbial communities from Yellowstone Lake, YNP, Wyoming, USA - C1_top | ecosystem: Environmental > Aquatic > Freshwater > Lake > Sediment | place: USA: Wyoming | collected 2017-08-01 | reverse complement strand
CAGTTGTAGCACTCCCAGCACATCGAGGTATCGCGGTTGTAGGCCTTCATCTTGTTTTTATCCAGAACCATGAGGTCGTTGGGGCAAATGTATTGGCAAGCGGTCTTGTCCAATGCCTTGCACCCATCGCATTTCTCAGGATTTACATAACTTGGCACTAGTCACCTCCGGGTCATCGGTTTCGATGAGCCCCGATCATGAGCCCTTGGGCAAAGATCCCGGTGTCAGCAGCTGGGCGGATGCGGCCACGCGAGACCAACCGGCGAACAACGAAGTGGAAGAGCTGAAAACATCAGGACGCAACCGGGCAGCCGGCGGTTCTCCACGCAGTCGCGGGCGGCTGCGGGGGTGATCGCGCCCAGCGGCTGCTGCAGGCCGCATCCTCGGGGAACCGAAGCCGGGCGGAACCGGGTCCACGCTGCGGGCCGGTCGAGTTCCGCGTTGGGATAACCATCACGAGCATCCCCGTACTGTCAGCCGTATTTGGAACCGGAAATCGAGCGCATGATGCGCCCCACCCGGGAGGGTCACCGTGACTGCGGTCACCCAAAATCGTGAGGATTCACGGGCACGCGGTTATCACCCGCCATGGTGACGATTTACTTCAGGCCCGCGCCTGGCTGCGGCGGACCCGCATGTTTACGGAGTTTTTCCGCGATTTCCCTCCGGCCGGGGAAAACCCTGATGTCACCAGCTCACGTGACGTGATCGGGTCGCGGCCGTGGCCTGCCGGGCGGAACGGCGCTAGGATTTTTTTCGCGCGCGCGCCGCGCCCGGGCCCGCAAAGGCTTGCAGAGCGCTGCGGCTGGCGATCTCTTGCAGCAGCCGCCGGCGCCCCGCGGCGGGCAGCCCGCGCGCCAGGATCTGGCGCCGCGCGCGCGCCACCTGTTCCACCCAGGCGCCGTACTCCGGCCCGAACTGCTGCTCGAGTTCGCGGCGCAGGCGCCGCGCCAGCGCCGGGCTGCGGCCGCCGGTGGAGACGGCGATCTGCAGCGCGCCGCGCTCCACCACCGCGGGATAGAAGAAGTCGCAATGTTCCGGATCGTCCACCACGTTGCACAGAACTGCGCCCTGCGCGCAGGCGCGGAACACCGCCGCGTTGACGGCGGCGGAATCGGTGGCCGCCACCGCCAGCAACGCGCCCCGCACGTCGCCGCTCCTGAACTCGCGTTTGCGCCACACGATTTTTCCGGCGCGCTGGCGCGCCCGCACCCAGGCGCCGGCGCGCGGCGCCACCACCGTGACCTGCGCTCCGCGGCGGAGAAGCCCGGAAGCTTTGCTGGCGGCGATGCGGCCCGCGCCGACCACCACGCACTTTCTTCCGCGCAGCTTGACGAACATGGGGAACAGTGTCATCGCGTTGGCTCCCGCGTTGCCGGCCTATGGCGGCGCTCTCATCGTAACCCAGCCGCGCCGCTGCCGCAGAGAGCGATTCGCGCCGCCCGCGCAAACCGTCACCGCACTGGCAGCCAGGCGTCACTATGGAGTGTGATGGAGTACGCCGGGCGATGGGTCAGCCGCCGGTTCGTTCGGGGGCGGCGGCGTGGCCAGGCGCGCGCCAGCCACCGCGGCGGGCCGCGCCCAGGCTTTCCCGCTGCTGTGGGCGCGGGCGAAACCCCCACCACGCGGGCGCGCGTTTTTGCCGCGCCCGCTCCGGGCAGCGCACCGAACCCATTGCCGCCGCCGCCGTTAAGGGTCACGGCCCACTGTGACGCCCTCGGTTCCGTAAACCATCACATCAAAGCGTAATCGCAATCACGGCTCCTGCTGCACCCCGGCGGTATACCGGAGGCCGTCTTCCAAGACACCACCGCTTCCGCACCCATCCGGGAATGGCGGCCAGTTCGGTGCACGGACGAAGGAGATTGCGATATGGCCGATGCGACCAATGGCAAACCCAAGACGGAAATGCTGGACGAGTTGGAAAAAGGACCCTGGCCCAGCTTCGTCAAAGAAATCAAAGCAGCCGCTGACACGAACGACAGCGCGAAGGACCTGCTCGGGCAGTTGGAGCTTTCTTATCATCAGAAGATCGGCCACTGGAAGCACGGCGGCATTGTCGGCGTGCTGGGCTATGGCGGCGGAGTCATCGGCCGCTACTGCGACATTCCGGAGCAGTTTCCCAAGATCGCCCACTTCCACACCATGCGCGTGAACATGCCGACCGGCTGGTTCTACACCAGTGACGCGCTGCGCAAGATCTGCGACATCTGGGAAAAGCACGGCTCCGGCATCACCAACATGCACGGTTCCACCGGCGACATCATTCTTCTCGGCACTACTACGGACCAGTTGGAGCCCACCTTCCAGGAACTGTGCAAGGTCGGGTTCGACCTGGGCGGCTCGGGCTCGGCCGTGCGCACGCCCTCGGCCTGCGTCGGCATGGCGCGCTGCGAGTGGGCCTGCTACGACACCATGAAGATGTGTTACGACATCACGCAGAACTACCAGGACGAGCTGCACCGGCCCGCGTTCCCCTACAAGTTCAAGTTCAAGTTCTCGGGCTGTCCCAACGACTGCGTGGCCTCCATCGCCCGCGCCGACATGTCCGTCATCGGCACCTGGAAGGACGATATCCAGGTGGACGAGGGCGAGGTGAGGAAGTACGCCAGCGGCCAGGTCGACATCCAGAAGGATGTTTGCGACCTCTGCCCCAGCAAGTGCATGAAGTGGGACGGCAAGAACCTCAGCATCAACAACCGCGACTGCGTGCACTGCATGCACTGCATCAACGTGATGCCCAAGGCGCTGGCCCCGGGCAAGGAGAGAGGGGCGATCATCCTGATCGGCTCCAAGGCCCCCATCATGCAGGGCGCGTTGCTCTCCTCGGTGCTGATCCCGTTCGTTCCCGCGGCGGAATTGTTCGACACCATCAAGGAACTCACCACCCGGATCTGGGACTTCTGGGATGAGTACGGCACCAACCGCGAACGGATCGGGGAACTGATCCAGCGCATGGGCATGCCGGCCTTCCTGGACGCCGTCGGGCTGGATCCTGTGCCGGAGATGGTGGCGGCGCCTCGCGACAACCCCTATGTCTTCTATCAGACGGCGAAAGGAGGCGAGTAATGAGCACCACTCCCAAAGCTCCCCGCATCACCGATATCGGCCCGCCGCATTATGAGAAGTTCCTGCCCCCCGTGGTCAAGAAGAACTACGGCAAATGGAAGTACCACGAAGTGCTGGCGCCCGGCGTTCTTTGCCACGTGGGCGAAACGGGCGACAAGCTCTACAGCGTGCGCGCCGCCGGTCCCCGCCTCACCAGCATCCAGACCATCCGCAAGTTCGCCGATCTGGCCGACAAGTACTGCGGCGGCTATCTGCGCTATACCAGCCGCAACAACATCGAGTTCCTGACCGACAAGCAGGAAAACATCGAGCCCTTGAAGGCGGACCTGGCCAAGATCGGGTTCCCCGTCGGGGGCACCAAGAACTCGATCAGCAACATCGTCCATACCCAGGGCTGGATTCACTGCCACTCGGCGGCCACCGATGCATCGGGCATCGTGAAATCGGTCATGGACGCGCTTTGTGACCGCTTCACCAGCCACACCATGCCGGGCAAGCTGCGCATCGCCCTGGCCTGCTGCCTGAACATGTGCGGCGCCGTGCATTGTTCCGACATCGCCATCCTGGGCGTGCACCGCGTGATCCCGAAGGTCAACGAAGTCCAGGTACCGAGGGTGTGCGAGGTGCCGACCCTGATCGCTTCCTGCCCTACCGGCGCTATCCGTCCCAAGACGGGGCCGGAAGGCAAGCCGTCGGTGGAAATCGTGGCAGAGCAATGCATGTTCTGCGCCAACTGCTACACGGTGTGTCCGGCGCTGCCCATCAACGATGCCGAGAACGACGGTATTTCCATCTGGGTGGGCGGCAAGGTGAGCAACGCGCGCAGCGCGCCCAAGTTCTCCAAGCTGGCCATTCCCTACATTCCCAACAACCCGCCGCGCTGGCCGGAAGTGGTCGACGCGGTGGTCAAGATCGTCGATGTTTATGCCAAGCATGCGCGCAAGTACGAGCGCATGGGCGAGTGGATCGAGCGTATCGGCTGGCCGCGCTTCTTCGAGCTGGCGGAAATTCCGTTCACCCGCTACCACATCGACGACTTCAGACATGCCGGGCTGACCTATGCCCGCTCGGCGCACGTCAGGTACTGACGTGCCGTTAATACTGCGCACGCGAGGTTAGGGGCTATGGTGCTCTTCAAGGCAGTCAAGAAGCCGGTCGTGAAGGGGGCGGCTGCGGGCGCTGACATCAGCCCGCTGCGCCCCCGCTATGTCCCCAAAACCCCGCCCTGCGCGGGGCAGTGTCCCAACGGCAACGACATTCGCGAGCTGCTGGTCACCATTGCGCAAGCCAAGCAATACGGGCGCAGCCTGGACCAGGCCTTCGAGCTCGCCTGGAAGCGGATCGCCGACAAGAATCCCTTTCCGGCGGTCTGCGGACGGGTGTGCCCGCATCCCTGCGAAACCGGCTGCAACCGCAAGGCCAAGGACGGCGCGGTGGCGGTCAATGCGGTCGAGCGTTTCCTCGGAGACTTCGCCATCCGCAAGGGGCTGAAGCTGTGGCGGCTGGCGGAGGACAAGCACAGCGAAAAAATCGCCGTGGTCGGCGCCGGGCCGGCCGGCCTGTCCTGCGCCTATCAGTTGGCCCGCCGCGGCTACCCGGTCACCGTCTTCGAGTCCATGCCCAAGGCCGGCGGCATGCTGCGCTACGGCATCCCCCGCTACCGCCTGCCGCAGGAAGTCCTGGACGCGGAGATCGCCCGCATTCTCGAACTCGGGGTCGAACTCAAGTGCGACTGCGCCATCGGCAAGGATGTCCCGCTGGAGCAGTTGCGGCAGCAGTACAGGGCGGTGTTCGTCGGCATCGGCGCGCAGTTGGGGATCAAGCTGAAGATCGCCGGCGAGGATGCGCCCAACGTGTTCAGCGGCACGGAATTTCTGAACCGGGTCAGCCGCGGGGAAAAGCCGGACATTGGCAAGCAGGTCATCGTCATCGGCGGCGGCGACACCGCCATTGACGCGGCCCGCGTCAGCAAGCGCCTGGGCGCGCAGGCCACCATCCTGTATCGCCGCACCCGGGCGGAAATGCCGGCCATCCACTCCGAAATCGAAGGCGCCCTGGAGGAAGGGGTCGACATCCAGTACCTGGCCGCGCCGCTGGAAATCCTCAAGCTGGACGGCCGCGCCACGGGGATGCGCTGCATCCGCATGGAACTGGGCGCACCCGATTCTTCCGGACGCCCGCGGCCCGTGCCCAAGCCGGGCAGCGAATTCGAGGTGCCGGCGGCCAGCATCATCGCGGCCATCAGCCAGGAGCCCGACTTCACCGGCTTCCAGGACCTGCGCCAGGGCAGGGACTGGTTCAAGACCGATGCCTGGGGCTCGCTGAAAGACAACGTGTATGCCGGCGGGGACGCCGTCGACTTGGGACTGGTCATCATTGCCATCGCCCAGGGACGCTGCGCCGCCGACGCCATTGCCGCGCATCTGCGCGGGAGCAAGCCGGAGAAGCCATTTTTACCCCCGGTGATCTCCTCCGACAAGCTGAAGCTCGACTACTACGCTGCCGCGCCCCGTCACCAGCCGCGGCACGTGCCCGTGGCCGAGCGCGGTCCCGACACCGAGATCGAGCTGCCCTTGAGCGAAACCGAGGTGGTCGAGGAAGCCCAGCGCTGCATGTCGTGCGGCATGTGCATGGATTGCGAAACCTGCTGGATGTATTGCACCAACAGTTGCTTCGTCGCCCTGCCCAAGGGCGAGCATTACAAGATCAAGCTGGAAATGTGCAACGGATGCAAGAAGTGCGCCGAGGCGTGCCCTTGCGGCTATATCGAATTGAACTGAGGACGAGGTGCTACTGTGCCAACTTACGAAGTTGATGGACGGGCTTACGATGTGGACGAGGACGGCTTTCTTCAGGAGCCGGAGCGCTGGAATGACGATGTCGCCATAGACTTCGCCAGGACGGAGGGCATCGACGCCCTGACGGACGAACATTGGAAGGTCATCAGGTACATCCGGGACTATTACCTGCAGTTTGGCATCGCGCCCATGGTTCGCAAGCTGTGCAAGGAGACCGGGCACAAGCTGAGCGAGGTCTATCAGCTGTTCCCCTCGGGTCCGGCCAAGGGCGCCTGCAAACTCGCCGGGCTGCCCAAACCGACGGGATGCGTGTAGCCGCCCATGAGCGCCAACGCCATCGCCGGCGAGTGGTTCGCGCGCACCCTGGAGAGCTATCCGGAAGTGACCGCGCGCTTCGTCGCCACCGAGAAGGACCCGTTCCGCAACCCGGTCGGGCACACCTTGCGCTCGGCGATGGCGGCCCTGGTAACGGAGGTGTTGGGCGAGATGGACGCCGCACAGGTCCGGGCTGCCCTGGACAGCGTTCTGCAGATCCGGGCGGTGCAGGACTTCACCGCCGGCCAGGCGGTGGGGTTCGTGTTCCTGCTGCGGCCCATTCTGCTGGCCCACGAGCCGTCGCGGCCGGCGATGGTCGAAGCGCGGATCGACCAACTGGCGCTGGCGGCCTTCGACTCCTACATGCACTGGCGGGAACGGATCGCCGAGGTCCGCGCCCAAGAACGCCGGCGCAGGTCTGGTCCCCGGCGCGCATGAGGTAAAACATGGCTGCCCTGTATTCCCTCATCGCGGTTGCCGCCATCGCCCTGCTGGCCGCGCTCGCCGCCCCAAGCGGCGCCGGGCGCGCCGTTCTGGGCGTGGCCGTGCCCTACGCCGCGTTTACCGTGTTCCTGGCCGGCTTCTGCTACCGCGTGGTGCTCTGGGCGCTTTCTCCCGTCCCCTTCCGCATCACCACCACCTGCGGGCAGCAGAAATCGCTGCCCTGGCTGAAGCGCTCCCGGCTGGACAATCCTTCCGGCGCCCTTGGCGCCGTCGGACGCATGGCGCTGGAAGTGCTCTTCTTCCGCTCCCTGTTTCGCAACAACCGCGCCCGGCTGGAAAAGGACCGCCTCATTTTCGGAGAAGACAAGGCGCTCTGGCTGGCGGCGCTGGCCTTTCATGCTTCGCTGCTGCTCATCCTGCTGCGGCACCTGCGCCTGCTGGTGCAGCCCGTCCCGGCCCTGATCGTTGCCCTGGAGCGGATTGACGGCTTCATGCAGGTGGGCACGCCGGAAATCTACGCTTCCGACGCCGTCCTGCTGCTGGCGGGCCTTTACCTGCTGGCGAGGAGGTTCCGCGACCCCCTGGTGCGGTACGTGTCGCTGTTCAGCGACTACTTCGCCCTGTTCCTGATTCTCGGCATCGCCGGCACCGGCGTCCTGATGCGCTACGTCACGCGCGTGGACGTGGTGGCCATCAAGCAACTGGCCCTGGGCGTGGTCAGCTTTCACCCGGTGGTTCCCCCGAACCTGGGGGCCATGTTCATGGTCCACCTGCTGCTGGTCTGCACCCTGGGGGCGTATTTCCCGTTCAGCAAACTGATGCACATGGGAGGGATCTTTCTCAGCCCCACCCGCAACCTGGCGAATAACAACCGCCGTGAGCGGCACATCAACCCCTGGGACTACCCGGTCAAGACCCATACCTACGCGGAATGGGAAGAGGAGTTCCACGACAAACTGGTGGCGGCGGGAATCCCGCTCGAGGCCGAAGATGCGCGAACCGTGCCCGCAGATTGAACCCACAGCTCCGCGCGGCGACTGGCGGGACCCCAAGGTCAAGTTCCGCCGCGGAGTGTATTGCTACAGCGCGGCCGCCAAGAACCTGGTCGCGCTCGGTTACCCCAACCCGCGCGAGTGGAACCCCCTGGACAAGGACTGGAAGCTGCCGCCCGATTGGAAGCGCATCCTGCTGGAGGGCATGCAGGAGCGCCTGCGCAAGTTCCGCTCCTTCCGCCTGTTCATGGATATCTGCGTGCGCTGCGGCGCCTGCGCCGATAAGTGCCAGTTCTTCATCGGTTCCAGCGATCCCAAGAACATGCCGGTGCTGCGCGCCGAACTGCTGCGCTCGGTTTACCGCCGCTATTTCACGCTCACGGGACGCATCTTCCGCTCCCTCGCCGGCGGGCGCGAGCTGACCGAAGATGTGGTCAAGGAGTGGTACTACTACTTCTACCAGTGCACCGAGTGCCGCCGCTGCTCGGTGTTCTGCCCCTACGGCATCGACACCGCCGAGATCACCATGATCGGGCGGGAGCTGCTGAACCTGATCGGCTGCAATATCAACTGGGTGATGGAGCCGGGGGCCAACTGCTTTCGCACCGGCAACCACCTCGGCATCCAGCCGCACGGCTTCAAGGACAGCCTGGAGTTCGCCGCCAACGAAGTGAAAGAGCTCACCGGGCTCAATATCGAGGCGCCCGTCAACCGCAAGGGGGCGGAAGTCCTGTTCATCATGCCCTCGGCGGATTACTTCGCGGAGCCGCATTTTTACACCTTGATGGGCTACATGATGCTGTTCCACGAGATCGGGCTGGACTTCACCTACAGCGCCTTCGCCGGCGAGGGCGGCAACTTCGGCCTGTTCAGCTCGCACGAGCTGATGAAACGCCTCAACGCCAAGGTCTACGAAGAGGCGCGGCGCCTGAAGGTGAAGTGGATCCTGGGTGGCGAGTGCGGGCACATGTGGCGGGTCATGCACCAGTACATGAGCACCATGAACGGCCCCGCCGATTTCCTGGAGGTGCCGGTCTCCCCCGTTACCGGCACGCGCTTCGAGAACACGCGCTCCACCCGCATGGTGCACATCTGCGAGTTCACCTCCGACCTCATCCACCACGGCAAACTGCGCCTCGATCCCAGCCGCAACGAGCGCTGGACCGTCACCTTCCACGATTCCTGCAACACGGCGCGCGGCATGGGAATCCTGGAAGAGCCGCGCTACATCCTGCGCAACGTCGTCCCCCGGTTCCACGAAATGCCGGAGAACACCATCCGCGAGCAGACCTTCTGCTGCGGCAGCGGCGCCGGACTGGGCAACGACGAGAACCTGGAAATGCGTCTGCGCGGCGGCTTCCCGCGCGCCAACGCGGTCAAGTACGTGAAGGAGAAGCACGGGGTCAACATCCTGACCTGCATCTGCGCCATCGACAAAGCCACCCTGCCCACGCTGATGGAGTACTGGGTGCCCGGCATGGAAGTGGGCGGCGTGCACGAGATGGTGGGCAACGCGCTGGTCATGCGGGGCGAGAGGGAGCGCACCACCGACTTGCGCGGCGAACCCCTGGCTGCTGCCGCGGAGGTGACCCATGCGTGATCGCCCGCTGATCTTCGCCGGCCTGGCGCTGTTCGTGGCCCTGGCGACGTATCCCGTGTGGCACGCCGTGGCGGCGCACAGCACGGCCGCGGCGCCGGATGTGCCTCTTCCCAAGCAGGCCAAGACGTGCGTCGCTCCCCTTGAGTACATGCGGACGTCGCACATGAAGCTGCTCATCGACTGGCGCGAGAACAAGGTGCGCAACGGGGTCCTCGACTACACCGCCTACAACGGCCAACACTACCGCGTCAGCCTGTCGCAGACCTGCCTGGGCCAGTGCCACGCCAGCAAGCAGGAATTCTGCGACCGCTGCCACACCTACGCCGCGGTAGAGACGGCGGCGCAGCCGGTGGGGCTGGTGTGCTTCGACTGCCATACCACGCCGCGCGAGGTCGCCGCCGGGAGGCTGCCATGAAGATGACCCGCAAAGAATTCCTCCAGTTGCTGGCGCTTTCGGCGGCGGGCGCCGGCGCCGGCGGCCTGGGCTTGGCGGCCGCGGAGCAGCAGCAGCCCGCGCCCGCAAAAGCCGGGTCGGTGCGCTGCGGCATGGTCATTGATTTCCGCAAATGCCGCTGGGACAGCGGTTGCGAAAGCTGCCTGAACGCCTGCCGCACGGCCCACAACATCCCCAACATCCCGGATGAAGCGCATGCCGTCAGGTGGGTCTGGAAGGAACACTACGAGAACATCTTCCCCTTCGAGCAGTCGGATTTCACCCGCGAGCAGTACGAGAAGCATCCGCTGGACGTGCTCTGTAACCACTGCGCCCAGCCCGCCTGCGTGCGCGTCTGTCCCACGGCCGCCACCTGGAAGCGCGAGGACGGCGTGGTGATGATGGACTGGCACCGCTGCATCGGCTGCCGTTACTGCATGGCCGCCTGCCCGTACGGATCGCGCAGCTTCAACTGGAGCGACCCCCGGCCGTACATTCAGAACCCGACCGCGAGTTTTCCCACCCGCATGAAGGGCGTGGTGGAGAAGTGCAATTTTTGCGAGGAGCGGCTGGCGCAAGGCAATCCGCCGGCCTGCTGTGCCGCGTGCCCGGAGAAGGCGTTGACCTTCGGCAACCTGAACGACGAGCACTCCGCCGTGCGCCAGCTTCTGCGCGAGCGCTACGCCTTGCAGCGCAAGCCCGAGCTGGGCACCTCGCCTTCGATTTTTTACCTGGTGTGAGCCGCCATGTTCATGCTGGAAAAAGCGCTGGTTGGAAGCCGCCGTTACTGGAGCTGGGTGGGATTCCTGCTCCTGGTCATCCTGGTGGGATTCGCCTTTTACCTGCGGCAATTGTCCGTGGGCCTGGCCGTCACCGGCCTTAGCCGCGACGTCACCTGGGGACTGTACATCGCGCAGTTCACCTTTTTCGTCGGGGTGGCGGCCTCGGCGGTGATGCTGGTCCTGCCCTACTACCTGCACAACGTCAAGCAGTTCGGGCGCGTGACCATCCTGGGCGAATTCCTCGCCGTGGCCGCGGTCACCATGTGCATGCTGTTCATCTTCGTCGACATGGGCCAGCCCACGCGCGTGCTCAACGTCATGCTCTATCCCACGCCGCGTTCCGTCATGTTCTGGGACATGGTGTCGCTCGGCGGCTACCTGCTGCTCAACCTGGTGATCTCGGCGGTGATGCTGAAATCGGAATTCGAGGGCGTGCATCCGCCGCACTGGATCAAGCCGGTGATTATCCTCTCCATTCCCTGGGCGGTCAGCATTCACACCGTGACGGCCTTCCTCTACAGCGGCCTGCCGGGGCGGGCTTTCTGGCTGACGGCGATCCTGGCGCCACGCTTCCTGGCCTCCGCCTTCGCCGCCGGGCCCGCGCTGCTCATCCTGCTCTGCCTGCTGTTGCGGCGCGTGGCCGGCTTCGACGTGGGACAGGAGGCGCTACGCAAGCTCGGCATCATCGTCACCTACGCCATGACGATCAGCGTCTTCTTCGTGCTGCTGGAAGTGTTCACCGTCTTTTACAGCCGCCGGCCGGAGGAGATGGAGCACTTCCGCTACGTCTTCACCGGGCTGGACGGCCACTACCACCTGGCCCACTGGATGTGGGCCTCCATCACCCTGGCGCTGCTGTCGCTGGTGCTGCTGCTTATTCCCAAGCTGCGCCAGCAGGAGAAGCTGCTGGCGGTGGCCTCGGCGATGGTCTTCGTTTCCCTGTGGATTGAGAAGGGGCTGGGCCTGATCGTCGGCGGCTTCATTCCCACGCCCATGGGTACGATCACGCGCTACACTCCTACCTTGCCGGAGATTCTGATCGTGGCCGGCATTTGGGGGCTGGGAGCGCTGATCATCACGGTCTTTTACAAGGTTGCGGTTTCCGTCAGAC